>LXOW01330524.1_pt1 | contig 20709 bp, 18 predicted proteins | sample 1368591 | NCBI WGS metagenome assembly LXOW01 (sample SAMN04884650, study PRJNA319009) | bovine gut metagenome | isolation source: Cow rumen | host: Bos taurus | place: Italy: Legnaro (PD) | collected 2014-07-09
TTCAACCGCGACTCTTATCAGCTGATGTCGAGAAGAGACATCGTCAACCTGAGAGAGATTGCCAACGTTGCCAAGGAGAACGGCTACAAGTTGCGTCTAACAGGTTCGTGCGACAGCGCCACTGCTACACCATCATACAACCAGACCCTTTCGGAGAACCGTTGCAACAAGATTAAGATTGAGCTTCTTGAATTAGGCGTTCCGGAAAGTCAGATTATCATCGAACCCGTCGGTGGTGTGAAGATTCTTGATCCGACTGAATATGACAGACGTGTGTTAATCCAATTGGTCAAGGAGAATAAATAACGTGTGAAATAGTTTTCATAGTTTTAGTAGTTTGATTCAGAAAGCCCGACGAGATTTCGCCGGGCTTCTTTTTTGGGGTAGTTGCTGGTGCTTTTTTCCTGTTATAGTTTCATTTAACCAGGTAAAAGAGATTTATTTTGCAAATAATAACGCTCAATTCAAAAATGATTTCTATTTTTGCATCAAATACACTAAACATCAAAACACAACAACAATGAAAAAGTCATTTTTACTTCTCGCTGCTCTGCTCATGATGAGTGGCGCGGTTTTCGCTGGTGGCGGTCTCGACTTCTCTATCGGTCCGAAAGTAGGGTATCAAACTACTAAGCTCTCTTACGACAAAGCCAGCATCAAATCTGGTTTCGCCAATCATTTCACCGTTGGTGTATTTGGCCGTTTTACCATTGGTCGTATCTACGTGCAGCCAGAGGTCCTATATTTTAAGACCTCCAATTTATTTGACGTCGACTTTACAGGTACGGGTAGCGATAACCTGTTCAATATTCCCACAGGTGCTAACGTGAACCTTACGCTGAATCAAATGAATCTTCAGGTTCCAGTTCTTATTGGTGTTAAGATTATCGACTTTGACGTTGTCGCTCTGCGTGCACAAGTTGGACCCACAGCCAACTTCGTCCTCAAGTCGAAGACTTTAGTTGACTACAGCATCAATGGCGAACAGGGGCAGCAAACTGAAGCCAGCAACACTCAGGACTTCGACCCCAAAACCATCTCGTGGGGTGTGCAAGCCGGACTTGGTGTAGATCTGCTGGATTTCATCACTCTCGATGTGAACTACAACTTCGGTCTAAGCAAAATGTTCAAGGCTTTGAACAACACGGCGCTTGGTGATACCTTTGACTTTACGAACATCGATAATACAAAACAGAACATCTTCATGGTGACTGTCGGTCTGAAGTTCTTATAAGAAATCCATTACGGATAATACAAAAAAAGGCGGCTCGTTAGTCGCCTTTTTTTTGTTGCTCTTTTGGATTACTTCAACTCGTAGGTGTTGATGATGCCTATGGCTTCTTCCAACATCATTTTGGTGAGCTTGCCATCGTTGATTCGATAGGTCAATTCGACGCAAGTATAACCACTTTTCGGCACTTTCCCTTTTGTTTTGATGAGGACGTGGCGTAGGCCGTCTTTCTCGGTGATGCTGAGGTCGGCTTCGTTGTCTGCGGCTGCTTGTTCCCAGTTGTTGGAAAGGCAGTTGAGCAGAGTGGCGCGTTGCAGTTTCACTTTCTCTTTCTTCTCTGCATCGAGAGTAATATTACTGCCGTTGAGGTTGATTTTTATCAGGTTACCATCAATGATGAAATACTCGCCTTTAGGCTCGCTGTAGTTCATCGTGAGATGGTCTTTGCCGTCAAAGACGAGATGCCCGGCTTTTAGGGTGGTCTTCCCCGATAGCTTTATGACCTTGGTTTGAGTAAAGTCAGTTTCAATGGTGTTTTGCGCTATGGCTGTGATGGACAGCATCAGGGCGACGATAATCAGAGTAATATGCTTCATTTCGGTAGATTGTCGAGATATGTGACTACATCGTTGACGGTTTCAAACTTGGCTAATGATTCATCGGGAATGGTGATGCCGTAGTCGTCTTCAAGACGCATAAGTAGTTGCAGGATGTCGACGGAATCGGCGCCGAGGTCTCTCTTGATTTGGGCATCAAGGGTGACTCGCTCTGGGGCGATGCGCAATTGGCGCGCCAGGATGGTTTTTACTTCTTCGTACATGAGTGTGTATATTTCAGATTAATGATTTCAAATTCAATATTCATAGTGCTCATACTTCATGATAATCTCTTCCATCTTGGAGGACAATGAGCTGACTTCCATCTTGTAGGCTTGTTCAATGCATTTCTCAATGGCAGTCGCTTTGCTTGAGCCATGTCCTTTTACTACCGTCTTCGCTGTTCCTAGCATCACGCTGCCGCCATAGTTCTGGTAGTTCATGAATTCCTTCTCTTCCATAAACATGCGTTTCATCAGCAGGGCTCCTATCTTGTATAGCGTTCTCGAATAGATGTCCTTCTTCAGCTTTTTCAGCAGTTCGAGGGCTGTTCCCTCGGTTGTCTTCACTAAGACGTTGCCTGAGAAGCCGTCGCAGACCACCACATCATAGTTGCCTGAAAGCAAGTCGCGACTCTCCATATTGCCAACAAAATGGATTTCGGGTGTCTCTTTTAGCAAAAAGTATGCCTTTTGTCGGATTTCGTCGCCTTTTTCTGCTTCTTTTCCTACATTAAGTAACGCAACTCGCGGTTTTTCAATGCCATAGACTTTCTCCATATAGAGACTCGACATGATGGCAAATTGTCTCAAATGCTCTGGAGTAACTTCCACGTTGGCGCCGCTGTCGCAGATACCGACGATGCCGCCGTCCATGGTAGGCAGGATGGGGCAGAAAGCGGGACGTATCACACCTTTCACACGACCGATTCGGGTGAGGGCGGCAGCCACGAGAGCACCCGTAGAACCCGTACTCACCATCGCATTGATATCATCGCGGTCACGCAAGAGGCGCACGGCTTTGATCATCGAACTTTCCTTTTTCAAGCGAATGACATCGATGGGGCGTTCGTCGCAACCGATGATTTCGGGAGCGTGAATGATTTCGAGGCGCGAAGTATCGTAGGTCTTGTTTTTCAGGTAGTTTTGCAGTGTGGCTTTGTCGCCCGTCAGCATCAGGAACAAGTCAGGATACTTGACCAGGGCAGCCAAGGCACCGTCCACATTAGCCTCGGGGCTGTGGTCGCCACCAAAACAATCGATTAGTATTTTTATCATGTTGTCAATTGTTTAATATAGCATCTGTGCCGTTTGATTTTCTCCTCGTCAAAGCGTTTCCACTGGTTTTGTATCGCATAGTTGTCTTCCAGATTCATATTAGTTTCGGCATACTTGACGCTTTTGAGCATTTTCATCAATTCGGCGGAGATGATAATGCTTACGCCCCGGTTAAGCCATTCGGGGTCGACACCGATAAGACAAAGGTCGATGACATCGGGTCTTTTCAGGGCTTTGAGGAGTCTTATTAAGGTCGGAGGAGTCAATCTACCACCCGAAGGGCGCACCGCATCGGCGATGGCGGGGAAGGCCAGTCCAAAACAGATCATCTTGTCGTTTTCATCGAGGATGACAGCCACATGCTTGATGTCGATGACAAGCTTGAAGTTGTCAAGCACCATCTTCTTCATGCCATCGGTGAATGGCACGGTGCCGTAAAGCAACTCGTAGGATTTGTCCAACAACTCAAAGATACCATCAGCGTATTTCTTGAGGAAATCGTTGGTATTGCGTGCTGGACCGAGATGCAAGTTGTAGCGTTTCATCACGAAAGCGGCCAACTTGTCTACTTCACCATCGTATTCCTTTGGGATGCGGATTCGACTCCCCGTCCAATCTACCTCCTTTTTATAACCGAAATGCTCGATAAAAATCGGATAATAGGGGTGGTTGTATGTCTCTTCAAAGGTAGCAGGATAGTCGAAACCATCAACCAGGAGGCCTTCTCGTTCCAGGTCAGAATAACTCAAAGGTCCTACCACTTCGTTCATGCCTTTACTGATTGCCCATGCTTCGATGGTTTTGAACAGCTCACGTGCCACTTCCTCGTCCTCAATGACGTCGAAATGGGTGAAACGTACCTGTTTCTTGCCCGTTTTCTCGTTGGCTGCACGTTGGACGATGCCAGAGATGCGTCCTGCCATTTTGCCGTCCTTGTAGGCGTTATAATGGATGGAGTCGCACATGTCGTTGTAGATGAAGTCGCTGCGGAAAATCTTCTTCTCGTCCATGTACAACGGTGGTGTAAAGTAAGGATTACCTTTATACAGTTTCAGAGGAAAATCCAGAAACTCCTTCTGCTGTTTCTTGGTTTTTACTTCTTCGACAGTAATCATGATTAACGATGTTTGGCGTGGAAACAGATACCCATTCCGTTGGGGCCACAGTGGCTACCGATGGTCGGATTGACGACAGTGGTAATCACGTTCAAATCTTGGCCAAACTTTTCTTTCAAAAGTCTCTCGGCTTCTGCTGCGATGTCAGGGCAGTCGCTGTGGCCGATGGTTACTCGGTGGGCCTTCACGTCTTCGCCAAGTTCTTCGACATATTGCACCAAACGAGCGATGGTCTTCGTGCGGCCCGTTTCCTTGCCGATAGAAACCATCTTACCGTTGTTGTCCAAGTAGATGATGGGGCGAATGCCAATGAAACCGCCCATAGTGGCAGCCAGTCCACTGACACGACCGCTGCGACGGAAAAACTTCAGGTCGTCGGCAAAGAAGTACATTGGGAATTTGGGCACTTCTACCTTGGCCCATTCCACAATCTCCTCGGCAGTCTTTCCTGCCTTCAGCAGGTCTGCTACCTCAAGGACGATATTGTAGCACAGGGCACTGATGCCTAAAGTGTCGACGGTGTAGAATTTCCTTTCGGGATACTTGGCTTTCAGCTTGTCCACAGCCTGGTTCATGATAGTGAAGGTGTTTGACAGACCTGACGAGAAGTGTACATAGAGAATGTCGTTACCGGCAGCAAACTCCGGCTCAAAATACTGGATGTAAACCTCTTCGCTCATGGCGCTGGTGGTAGGCATAGTGCCGGCACGCAGCATATCGTAGAACTTATGGGAGTCAAACTCCTCGAAGTCGACATAGGGATGAATCACTTGATCTCCCACGGTGTAAGGCATACTAATTAGTTTGATACCATATTGGGCACACTCCTTAGGAGTGATGTCACAATCGGTGTCGCTAAAGAAAGTAAGCATGGTAAATGGTTTTTATATACAAATGATGATATAATCATAAATTGGCTGTGTGCCGTTGTTCAACATGATTTCGAGGTTTTTGTAGCGGGCTTGCAGGTCGTTGAAGAGCTGTTCAGCTTCGTCCTGTGGCACGTCCTTGCCGAAGAAGATGAGCATTACGTCGCGTTGGGCAGCATTAATGCGCTCGCAAAGTTCAAGCGTCGCTATGGAGCGATTGGGATTGTCGCTGAGGAGCTGTTTGCCGCTGTAGCCCACAAAGTCACCGGTATGGACTGTTACCTGATCGCCTTCGGCATCGCGGATGGCGGTGGAAACCATACCCGTCACCACCGATTGCATGATTTCGGTGATGCTTTCGACGACCTCGTCGACATTGTTGTTGTCGCGGTCGATGTAGCCGATGCCATAGTAGCCTTCGCCTATGGTGGTGGAGGGCAGTACGCGGATGTCGGCATCTTTATAGAGTTCGGCGGCTTGGTCGGCAGCCATCTTGATGTTCTTGTTGTTGGGGAAAACAAGGATATGTTGTGCGTCGATGCGTGCGAAAGCCTCTAAGAAATCTTGTGTGGAAGGGTTCATGGTCTGTCCACCGGCAATCACCTCATCAGCACCAATGCCTCGGAAGGCTTCTGTCAAGCCTTTGCCCGAGGCCACGGTGACAATGCCGTATTTCTTGGGCGGCGTTTTAAATGAGGCGTTGTTGCTATTGGTTGACTGATGGTGCTGCAGCGCCATGTTTTCAATCTTGATGGTCAGGAACTCGCCGTATTTCTGCATCTCGTTGAGAATCTCGCCCGGAGTAAAGGTGTGTACGTGCACTTTCACAATCGTTCCCTCACGGAAGGCCACCACTGATTCGCCCACCTTATTAAGATAGTCGATGATTTCCTTTTCGTCGAAGGTGTCTAAATCGACTTTGGAGCGCATCAGTCGGAGCAGGAATTCGGTGCAGTAGCCAAACTCCAACTTGCTGTTTTCATCGAATTTGTTCAACTCGATGGTAGGCACGGGGGCGGCTGTTGTCGGCTCTATCTCTTCTTGGGAGATGTTGCCGTTCAGGGCATCGTTCATGCCTCGGAAAATGCTCAGTAGACCAGCGCCACCACTGTCGACCACGCCTGCTTCTTTCAGCACCGGCAGTAGCTCGGGGGTGTGGTCGAGGGAGACTTGCATGGCTTCCAACAGGGTTTCAAAGTAATGGTTGAGGTCAGTATTGTTGTCGGCACCTGCCGCACCTTCGCGCAGCACGGTAATGATGGTGCCTTCAACGGGAACGGGGACGGCTTTGTAGGCTTCTTCTACCGCAGCTTGCATCGCCTTTGCAAAAGTTTGTGTGTCAGCAATGACCACACCTTGCAATCCTTTGGCTAAACCAGCAAAAATCCTAGAAAGTATCACACCTGAATTGCCTCGAGCACCGAGCAACATCCCCGAAGAGGCTGCCGAAGCCATTTCCGACAAGGTTCCCATTTGTTCTTTCAGTGCTGTACAGCCAGCCTTAAGGGTCATCAGCATATTGTCGCCTGTGTCGCCATCTGGGATGGGAAACACGTTCAAGTCGTTGATGGTGGTTTTATCTTTGCTTAGCGATACTGCGCCTTGGCGAAGCATCGCGGTAAAAGTCAAACTGTCAAGTTCATTGGTTTTCATGGTTCTTTTCTCTGTGTTTCATCACGCTACGGCGATAGAAGGGTATCTTCATTAACTGCCAGAATACGAAAGGCTGCAATGCGTAGGAAATCATTATCGTTGAAGCCATCCCGATGAGGGTGATGAGTCCTATGGAACGGATGGCGGGATGTATGGCAAAGAGCAGCGAAGCTACCACCATTACGAGAATGACTGCTGAGAAGAAGATGGCCACCTTGTGCCAGGTGAGCAGCTCCTTGTTGCCGGTTCGGGCCTCTGCCAGTAAACCCTCCATGATGAAGATGCTATAGTCGACACCCACGCCGAAGATAAAGGTGGAGATGATGATGTTGATGAGATTGAACTCCAACCCGAAAAGGTACATATAGCCTTGCACCATTAACCAGCTTAGTACCATAGGCAGGAACGACAGCAAGGCAGTGATGAGGTTGCGGAACGACACCAGCAAGATGATTAATACGAAGATGGATGAAATCCATACGGCGATGTTGAAGTCATCGTGGATGACTTCAACCATACTCTTGCAGTAGTAGAAGGGTTCAAGAACGAAGGTCTTTGGGTGGCAGACTAGTACGTCGGTGACGATGTCCCTCTCTTCATAGCGCATTGAGACGTCGGTAAACACCATGTATTGGTTGTCAGCATTGCATTCGATGAAGTTACTCAATAGGTTGTCGGGTACCACACCGCTTTCCAACAAGGAGGCGGCTTGGTAGTCGGCATCCAAGAGATCCTTGAATTCGTAAAACATCATCGGGTCGAGGCCAAAATCCAAAGCCCCTTTGTCCACCTGGCTGATGGCGTATTGTTTGCGTTCCGGTGTCCAGTAAGCATTCCATGCTGCAATACGAAGCTCTTGGTCTTGTTGGGTGACAAAGAGTTTTGGGATCATATTGGTATAGGCGTGTACTCGTCCTGCTTTCGCGAGTGAATCGAGCAGAAGCATAAGCGTCTTGTCGGCTTCGAGGGCCTCGTCGATGTCGGTGCTGACGGTAGCGAAGTAGAGGTGGAAGAATCCATCGTTGTTTTTGGCGTTGAAAAGGCCCTCAGCTTCCACTTCGGCTGGCGAGTTATAGTCGAGGTGGCGTAGGTCGCTGTCGAACTTTACCTTGTATGAGAAGGCAATACCCACTATAAGGATGACGACAATCAAGGCAAGGAACCAGGGCTTGCGGTCGAAGGGTAAGTTGTTGAGTCGTGAGATTCGGCGGAAAGTGGCGTTGTGGCTGTCGGCTTTGATGGTAGGAAGGAAGTGGGGTAGGAAGATGAGTGAGAACAAGGTGCTGCCCAACAAGGCAAATGAGGCGAACATTCCAAAGTCGCGCAGCAGGTCGCTATCGGTGAAGAGCAGGCTGCAGAAGGCACCCACGGTGGTGATGCAGCCTAAAAATACGGGTGTCGACTCGTCACGTAGCATCTTTTCGGGGTCGCCCACGAAGAAGTGATGGATGAGCACATGCAGGCAATAGCTGATGGCTACACCGAGTACGATGGCACCCAAGCCCAAGGCCATAAGCGACATTCCTCCCTTAATCCAGTAGATACAGGCCATTGAGAAAGCAGCGCCATAAAAGATAGGTATCAATAGCTTCCAGATGAACTGGGAACTGCGGAAGCAGAAGCCGATAAGGATAAGGATGAGGATAATGGAGATGCCTACTGTCAAAACGAGGTCGGAACGGATGCGGCCTGCGTTGGATACGCTGCCGATAGGGTCGCCGTGGGCGTGTACCTTCACATCGGGATGCAGCGTTTCAAACTCTTTTTGGGCATGACTCAGCATGCGGCTGAACTGCGTGGACGACTTGGAGTCAAGTGAGCGGAAAGCGGGGGCGAGGTAGGCGATGGCCACGGTGCTGTCGGGACAGAAAAGCTGTCCGTTAATGATGTTGTAGCCGCTTGTGGCACTTTGCATCATGTCGCCCAGTATCACGTCACGCAGGTTGAGCGGATCGTAAGTGATGGCCTGGGTTATTTCGCCGGTCTCGTCTTCCATCATCTGCTCATAGTTAATCCACATTTGGTTGTGGATAGCCTCGGGCTCCATCACCTTCTCGAAGTCGTGGTAGGCCGAGGTGTCGATGAACGAAGGGATATGCTCAATCACGAAGTCGAGGGCGTTGAGGGCCACTTCGGGCTCCATCTTGTAGAGCACGTTGGAAATGAAGTGGCGTGACGAGTCTTTCTCATACAGCAGGTCGACAAACTGTTCGGTGCGTTCAGCCAGCGTTTCGGGGGGCAGCTGTTCGTTGGCCGAGGTTACCTGGATATAGATTTTGTCTTTCAACTCGATGGAACTGAAGGCCAGTTGACTCTCAACGCTCGAAGAGGGGAGGAGTTTGGTGATATCTTCTTCAAAATGAAGTTGGAGACCAAAGAAAAGAAAAAGCACTGATGTTATACCTAATATGGTGTACATCAATGCTTTGTGCTTTCCAAAGAAACGGTATAAAGGTAGAAAGATTCTATGCATATTGCCGATTGTTTTAAGAATGCAAAAATACCACTTTTTTTGATTGGTTTTGCAATTCTTTGCAACTATAGGCAGTGCACGGGTCTTATATGTTTTTTCGGTATGCCCTTCGTCTCATAAAAGGCACCGTCTTGTAGTCGCCGAAGAGGGACTGCACCTTGTAGTTTTCTTCGAGCTGCGGGTTCATGATGACTTTGTCGATGCCGCGCTTCAGGCAGTTCTCGTGGAGGTATTTGAACAGCAGCAGCGGGACACCTTTTTGCTGGTAGTGTGGATCGACGCCGATGATGAGGGCCTCCAGGGTGTCGTTCTTCTTCAAGGCGCGCAGGATGCGGATGAAGCCGAAGGGGAACAGGCGTCCGTTGGACTTCTTCACCGCCTTGGAGAGCGAGGGGACGCAGAAGAGGAACCCGATGGGCTTGTCCTCGTTGTTGACGGCAACGGCAACAAAGTCTTTGTCCAAGATGGGGACGTAGGTCTTCAGGTAGTTGGCAATCTGCTTGTCGGTGAGTGGCGAGAAACCCATCAGCGGGGCAAAGGCGTCGTTGTACATGTGGAAAATCTCCATACCGTACTGGTCGCACATCTGCTTCATGCTCTTGGGCTGCACCACATGGATGCCGTAACGCTCCTCGATGAGATGGGCAAACTTGTAGGTGGGAGGCAGGTTGCCGTCGAGCAACAGCACGCGCTGGGTCCAGTCGACGTCTTTCACAAAGCCCAAATGCTCCAGTATCGTCCCGTAGTAGGGGAAATTATAAAGGCAGGTGAAGGGGCTGAGGTTTTCATACCCCTCCACCAGCAGGCCTTCTTTGTCCATATCGGTGAAGCCCCAGGGACCGTGTATCTCGGTGCGGCCCCGCTGCTTGCCCCAGGCAGCTACGGTGTCGATGAGGGCTTTCGCCACTTCCTCGTCGTTGATGAAGTCGAGCCATCCGAAGCGGACGATACCTTGTGCGTCGTCGGCCTTGTGGTTGATAATGGCAGCCACGCGGCCCACAATCTCGCCGTCTTTGTAGGCAAGGAAGCAGTCGGCCTCGCAGAAGTCGTAGGCGCCGTTCTTCTCGGGGTTGAAGGTGTCGTATTCGTCGCCTTCGAGGGCAGGTACCCAGTTGACGCAGTCTTTGTAGAGCTTGAGCGGGAAGGCTACAAACTTTTTCAGCTGACGGTGGCTCTCCACCTTTACGATTTGGATGGACATAATGGTTTAACGTGTTGTGTGTGAACTGATATAGTCGAGCACTTCGCCAACGGTGGCGAATTGGGGATTGCCATCAAACTTGAACCCGAATTGGGTTTCAATGGCGAGGCTGAGCAGCAGGATGGTGAGTGAGTCGAGACCCAGGTCGCGCACCAGCTGCGAGTTGTCGTTGGTGTTGCTGAAGTCGGCTGAGGGCTTGATTTGCTTCAGGATGCCCTTCACCTCTTCGAATATGGCTTCTCTCTGCATGGCTTCTGTTTATTGGTTGCGTGACACTTTCATGGCTCCGGTACGCTTGAAGTCCTCGCGGCGCACGGTGACTTTGCTGACCTGATGCGTCGTGGGCAGCGTGGCGTTGACTTTGCCGACCAGTTCTTTGAAGTAGGCTTCCACTTCGTCCCAGTTATCGCCAAACTCTTCCATGCGGGGCAGGATTTCGATGGCGATGACGGGGCGTCCATCCATTTCGTCTTCCTTGACGAGGCAGTCGCGCAGCTTGGCGTCTTTGTAGAAAGGCTCCTCGATGCTCTCGGGGCTGACGTTCTCGCCGTTGCTGAGGATGATGAGGTTCTTGATGCGGCCAACGATGTACATATAGCCTTCGTCGTCGAAGCGCACCAGGTCGCCAGTCTTCACCCATCCGTCTTCAGTAAGGGTCTCAGCGGTCTTCTCAGGCTCGCCATAGTAGCCGAGGAACACATTGTCGCCACGGAACCACAGTTCTCCGTCCACCACCTTGGCTTCCTGCTCGGGGTAGAGCTTGCCCACCGAGGTCGGTCTGGTCTTCACGTCGATGTTGCCCGTGGTGAGGTTGGCGCCTTCCGTCATACCGTAGCCGGCAAAGAGCTGAATGCCCATAGCATCGAATTCGGCGATGAGTTTCGGAGGCACGTTGGCGGCACCCGAGATGATGACCTGAAGGGCACCACCGAGGAAGGGCTTGCCGTACATCTTGACGAGACCCAGGAGGATTTCGCAGATGCCGGGCACAGCTACCAGCATAGTGGGACGAATGACGGGGAACTTGGAGACCGTCTCCTTGGTGTTGCCGGCTGAGTACCATTCGGCACCTTCAAAGAGGACCGAGAGGGTGCTGCGCACCAGACCGAAGACGTGGCTCAGGGGCAGCACGCAGGCATAGCGGTGATGTCCGAGCTGGCTGCCGGGAGCATAGACGCCGTTCAAGGCGCCGCGCATCAGGGCGCGATGGGGCAGGATAGCACCTTTTGGGGCTCCGGTAGTGCCGCCGGTGAAGAAGATGGCGGCAGGGTCGTTCTTGTCGACGACAGCGACAGGGGCCGTCTGTTCAGCGCAGTCGGTGATGGCGAAAGCGGGGCAGGGGACACCCTTGACGGTTTCGGCAAAGTCCTTGCCGTAGGCCAGCGCCTTCACGCCAAACTTCATGCAGCAGCCCACCACAACCGGTTGGGGCAGCTGGGCGGGAAGGTTGATGGCGACGTAGCCAGCCGAGGTGACGGCGAGAAACATCTCAACCGCCTCGGGGGTGGCGTTGTCGAGGATGGCCACCTTGTCGCCTTTCTGCAGGCCCATGCCGTTGAGCAGGGCGCGTTTGCGGGCGATGAGGTTGCATACTTCCTTATAGGTGAGGTGGCTCACGGTGTCTGACAAACAAGGCAGGTCGGACCACTTCTGTTCAATCCAAGTGACAAACTCAGGGAGTGTAGGGATGTAGCTGAGCTGAGAGAGTTCCTCGGCAGGCAACATCGAAGGGAAATAGGTGTTGTTAATCATAGATAAAAGTTTTTAGTTGTTTCTGTGATGAACCCAAAAAAGCCAAAGCGTTTCCACTTTGGCTTTATCACTAAGATGTCTGCATTCTGTTGGTTATTCAGGGTTTTCAACTGAGGTTTCAGCAGCGGCAGGAGTATCCATACCGGCGGCTTCTGTGGCAGGAGCTGCGGGAATGAAATTCTCAATCTGCTGACGCATCTCGGTGTCGAAAGCATTGCCTTCCTTGACGTTCTTGGGGATGGTGATGCTTGAGATGAGGCACAGAGCCACCAAGATACCGCCCATTGTCCAAGTGGTTTTTTCAAGGAAATCGGTCGTCTGACGAACGCCCATCATTTGGTTGGCTCCACCGAAATTGGATACCAAACCGCCACCCTTTGAGTTCTGTACCAGAACAATCAATGCAAGTAATACGCTGACAATCAGGATTAAAATTACAATTAAAGTGTACATTTTTATAGGTTTAATGTTTGACTATTCTGTTTTATTCTTTCGATTTGGGCTGCAAAATAACGACTTTTTTCTGGATATTTCAAGTTTAATTTTTCATAAATTGAAATAGCCTTCTCTGTATAGCCCTGTTTTTCGTAGATTTGGGCCAAAGTTTCGCTGACGATATTCTCCTGGTCGGTGATGCTGTTTTGGGCCACTGAAATGGGGTTGTAGAACTCTGCCTTGGGGCGCGAGATGCTGGGGTTCTCGTGGATGAACTTTTCGATGAGTTCGGTGCGCGACATCCGTTTCGTCGAAGGTTTGTCTTTTTCCTTGCGTTGTTTTTCGGCTTCCAGTTCTCGCAACCGGTTGGCAATAATGGCTTTCAATTCGTCGAGTGACTTGCGTTTCTCCTCAAGTAGGGCCATTTCAGCAGAGAGTTCCTCACGGCTGCCGCTGAGATTAATCTCGGGGATGACGAATACCTTTTCACGGATGATATTGCTGTCAGTTTCTTCCTTTTCGTTGGTTTCCTGTGGCTTGGTCACCTTATCGCTCGGCAAGAATTCGTCAGGAAGGGCGGGGAGGCTCTGTTCGCTCTCAATCCGGTGGCGGGCTATCAAGGTGAAGAGACGCAGCTTGTCGCGATTGGGCATACAAGTGGCGGCGAGACGCAGTTGCTTTTCGTAAGCCGTGTTGCCGGCGTTTTGATAGGCAATGGCCAGAAGCGTCTGCCCGATGGAGAAATAGGGATACTGCTCCACCAGCTGTTCCATCTCCTGCACCGCTTCGCCTTTCAGCGTCTCCGGCTTCGTCATGTATGCTATTAATTGTTTGTTGTCCATTACCAGTTAACCAATGCTTTATTGAATATGTCTTCCACCAAAGCCTCGATGATGACAGGGGTGAGGTTGTCCTGCACGGCGTTGAGGTCTTGGTCGCTGGGGTAGTCTTCGTAGTGCGAGAAGCTCTGCTCGAAGTCTTTCGTCTCGTCGAAGCGGTTGCTGAAACGAACCTTCACGGTGATAGTGAGGCGGTTCATGGCAGCGGTTTGTGAGGCGGTGATGGCCACAGGGGTAGTCTTGTAGTCAGTGATTTCGCCCTCAAAAGCCAAGTCGCCGCCTTCTTCCACCATATCCAAAGGGGTCTGGTTCATCATGGCATCGCGCAAGGCGGTGCTGAAGTCGTTGCTAAGCATAGGATTGACGAGTTGGGCGTAATTGGGGAAATAGGCTACCGAAATGGTCTTCGCCTCGGGAGGTATGGATGCTCCTGAGAAAGAATAGATGCCGCAACTGTGGCATAGCAATGCCATAACTGCAACCAGTACCATTATGATGGCCTTTTTTCTCATAGGTCAATGCCGTATTCGTTGATTTTACGGTAGAGGGTTCGTTCGCTGATGCCCAGTGCTTTGGCAGCGTCTTTGCGCTTACCCCGATGGGCTTCCAGCGCTTTGATGATCATCTCTTTCTCGTGATGCTCAAGCGAGAGTGTTTCAGGCATACCATTGCTTGAACCTGAAGAAACAACGCCATAATGGGTCTCCTCAGCCGGGACAAACTCGGCAAACTCCTGTTCGGCAGTGTCGGGCTCGCTTGGACTGAAGCGGGTTACTACGGTGTCGCCAATTTGGGTGACGGGACTGGATTGTACGTAGCTTGGCTCAATCTGGCTCCCGTTGTTCATGCTGTTGACTTGGGCACGCAATTCGGCGATGTCTTTCTTCATGTCGAAGAGGATGCGATAGAGCAGGTCGCGCTCGGATATCCCCTCGGGCGTGTCCTCGCGGGGCAAGAGTATTGGTAACGAACTTTGCACCTTGGCGGGGAGGTATTTCGCCAGTGTCTCAGCTGTGATGGTGCGCTCGGTCTCCATGATGGAGATTTGTTCGGTGACATTTTTCAGCTGGCGCACGTTGCCGTCCCAACTGTAGCTTTCCATCAGCCTGACGGCTTCGGGAGTCAGCGTAATGGGCGGGATGTGGTTGCGCTCGGCAAAGTCGGCGGCAAACTTGCGGAAGAGTAGCGGGATATCGGCTTTGCGTTCGCGCAAAGCGGGAATATGGATGGGTATGGTGTTCAGACGGTAATACAGGTCTTCGCGGAAGCGGCCTTTCTCGATGGCAAGTGGCAGGTTGACATTGGTGGCGGCAACGATTCTGACATCAGTCTTCATCACCTTGTTGCCACCCACGCGGATGAACTCGCCGTTTTCCAACACACGCAGCAGGCGGGCCTGGGTGGAGAGGGGCAGTTCGCCAACTTCGTCCAAGAAGAGAGTGCCTTTGTCGGCAATCTCGAAGTAGCCCTTGCGTTCGTTGACGGCACCGGTGAACGAGCCTTTCTCGTGTCCGAACAGTTCGGAGTCTATCGTGCCTTCAGGGATGGCGCCGCAGTTGACGGCGAAGTACTGTCCGTGCTTGCGGGTGCTGTTTTGATGGATAATCTTCGGAAACACGTCCTTACCCGTACCGCTTTCTCCTGTGATGAGTACGGTGAGGTCGGTGGCTGCCACCTGTGCCGCGATGCCAATGGCGCGATCCAGCTTAGGGTCGTTGCCTATGATGCCGAAGGTTCTCTTTATTGCTTGTACGTCCATGTTTTTCAGTTTTCAGTTTTCAGTTTTCAGTTTTCAGTTAAGACAACTCCTAACTGCAAACTGTCAACTGAAAACTATCTCAAAACGGCGTTAAGTTCTTTCTCCATCGCGCTTTGAATCTTGCCCATCGTCTTCTCAATCACCTTGTCGGTGAGAGTGGTGGTGGGCGACATCAGCACAAAGCTCATGGCGTATTGTTTCTTGCCTGCGGGTATCTTTTCACCTTCGTAGACGTCGAAGAGGCTCATCGATTGCAGAATCTTGTTTTCGGCAGTCATAGCGACGCGCTTTACCTCGTCGAAAGTGACGTTCTTGTCGAAAATCATGGCAAGGTCGCGGCGCACGGCTGGGAATTTCGACAACGGCTCAAAATGTACCTCTTTGGCTTGTGCTAAGCATTGCATCATCAGCGTCCAGTTAAAAGTGGCGTAGTAGACGTCCTTCTTCAGGTCGAAGTGCTTCAGAGTCTTCTTGCTGAGCTTACCGAGGGTAACGATAGCCTTGCCGTTGACGCAATAGGTGGTGGCATAGTCGAAATGCGGCAGATTGGCTTCCTGGGCTTCAAGGGTGTTGAAGTCGAACTTGAAGTGGTTGAGGATGCCCATCACATATTCTTTGAGGTCGAAGTAGTCGACAGGCTTGGTGGGGTTGTTCCACAGTTCAGCCTGCTTGTTGCCGGTGAGGAAGAGGTCGAGGCAGGTATGCTCGCTATAGGGCTTGAGGGGCTTGGTCTCGTCGCCAACTTTGTTAGCATCGAAGAAATAGACGTTGCCAAACTCAAAGAACTTCATATCGCTGACCTTACGGTTTTGGTTGAAGGCAATGCTCTCCAATCCGCCCCACATCAGGGTTTGGCGCATCACGTTGAGGTCGCTGCTGAGTGGGTTCATAATCTTCACGTTATGCTCAGGCTCAAAGGCAGGGAAGGCCTCGCTGTAGGCAGCCTTGGTGAGCGAGTTGTTCATGATCTCATAGAAGCCGTTGGCCACCAGCATATCGCTGATTTTCTGCTGCATCTTGTCGGCATCAGGTTTTGGAGTACGGCTGATAGAGGTATGGATACGTGTGGGAATCTCGATGTTGTCGTAACCGTAGATGCGAAGGATTTCCTCCACCACGTCGGCGGGACGGGTCACGTCAACCTTGCTGGAATGCACGTCGACGACGATGTGCTTGTCGTCCTGTTCCACCACTTGGCATTCGAGGCTCTTCAGAATATTGACGGCTTGGGTCTGGTCGATAACCTTGCCAGCCAGATTGTTCAGGTAGTCAAATTTCAGGTCCACACGGGCAGGGGCGAAGTCGCCGTTCTTCACGTCCTTGATTTCGGAAGAGATGGTGCCTCCGGCCAACTCCTTTATTAATAAGGCGGCGCGTTTCAGGGCGTAGAGGGTGATGTTGGGGTCGGCGCCACGCTCGTAGCGGAACGAGGCATCAGTCTGCAAGCCATGATATTTTGAGGTCTTGCGGATGCTGGTGGGGTTGAAGTAAGCGCTTTCCAGGAAGACGTTGGTGGTCTCCATCGTCACGCCCGACTTCTGTCCACCAAACACGCCACCGATGCACATGGGTTCCTCAGCATTGCAGATCATCAGGTTACGGCTGTTCAGCTTGCGCTCCACGCCGTCTAAGGTGACGAAAGGTGTGCCTTCGGGCATACATTTCACCACAACCTTCTTGCCCGTAATCTTGTCGGCATCGAAAGCGTGCATGGGTTGTCCGACTTCCATCAGCACATAGTTGGTGATGTCGACGATGTTGTTGATGCTGCGGATGCCCACAGCGGCGAGGCGGTTCTTCAGCCAGGCAGGTGACTCAGCCACCTTCACGCCGCTGATGGTGACGCCTGAGTAGCGCGGACAGGCTTGGGTGTCTTCCACCACTACCTCGATGTCGTTGTTGTGGTTCTCCACCTTGAAGTCGTCCACCGAGGGACGGATGAGGTGGTATTGTGTGGTGTTCTCCCTTTGGTTGAGGGCGGCCACCAGGTCGCGGGCTGAGCCGATGTGCGAGGTGGCGTCGCTGCGGTTGGCGGTGAGGCCTATCTCGATGGTGTAGTCTTCTTCCACGGGGAAGTAGAACGAGGCGGGCTTGCCCACTTCATAGTCGTCGGGCAGCACCATGATGCCCTCGTGCGAGGTGCCAAGCTGCAGCTCGTCCTCAGCGCAAATCATGCCTTCCGAGACTTCGCCGCGAATCTTGCCCTTCTTGATGGTGATATGTTCGTCGCCTATCCAGAGCTCGGTGCCGATGGTGGCTACTAAGACCTTCTGACCTGCTGCCACGTTGGGGGCGCCGCATACGATGTGCAGAGGCTCCTCGCCGCCACAGTCGACGGTAGTGATATGCAGGTGGTCTGAGTTGGGGTGTTCGATGCAAGTAAGCACTTTGCCGACAACGACGCCACGCAAGGCGCCTTTCACCGACTCAAAGCGCTCCAGGTCTTCCACTTCAAGGCCCGTAGAGGTCAATATTTCGCTGATTTTCTCAGCCGAATAGTCGCAGTTGACGTATTGTTTCAACCAATTATAGGAAATTTTCATTGTATGTAATTATTTGATATTCAATCTACATTGTCGCTGACCGCGTCTCGCGGTCAGTCCAAAGGAACGGCAAAGATACAAAATTCTGCCAAAATGTCACGATGTTTTTTGCATTTTGGGGATGTTTTTCTGTCAATACATCAACCCGAAGTGCCAAAGTGGGATGATGTTGAACAAGCCGTGCTCGATGTCGTCTTTCACCACAAAAGCATTCGATGTTCCCGCTATTTGTTTCTGTTTCTTGTTTTCGCCTCCAATCTCAAAGGTGTAGACACCGTCAATCAGAAAATCGGATTTTGCTGCGGCTTGCACTTGGTGATTTACCTGCAACTGATTGAGGAAGAAGGTCTCGCGGATATTGCCAATTTCGGGTTGAGGGGTCAAGGCGTAGGCAAGGTTGGTGTTCTCCAAATAGATTTTATCCACCTTTCCTAAACCTCTGATGCCTTCTGTGTCATTGTGTAAAGCGTTGAGTAGTTTGGCGCGGGTCATGTACTCAAGGTAGTCATTCACGGTTTCTCGGCTGAGCTCCAAAATGCTTGCCAATTTGCTGATATTGGGCTTGAAAGGTACACTGGTGGCAATCACATTGAGCAATCGTTTCATTTTCACAATGGAACTGATATTGAGCTTTGCATAGAGCGGGATGTCGGTCTCAATGATGCGGTTGACCACATTGATGAGTCGGAGATCATAGCCTTCGCTGTCGGAAAAAGGGTAGTAGCCCTGTCGCAGATAGTCGCGGAAGGCAGCCAGGGGATAATCCAAACCTTCGATGTTCACTTTGTGTTGCATGATGTCATCCAAGGAATGGACTGGGATTTGGATACCTTTTCTCATGGCGAGGTATTCGCGAAATGACATACCGTGCAAGGTGAACGTCAGCACACGGCGCGACAAATCGCTGGTTCCGTGATAGATGTCCAATATTGATGACCCTGTGAAGACCACTTGCAGTTGAGGGATAGCATCGTAGATGTTCTTCAATTCTTGCGACCAGTTGGCGTATTTGTGGATCTCATCGATGAAAAGGTGTTCGCCGCCCAGTTGGTGGAACTGCCGCGCCAAGTCGAAAAGGCTATGGTCGGAAAAATAGAGGTCGTCTGCCGACACATATAGTGTTTTCTCCGTGGGGAGATGCAGTTTGATGTGTTGGATCAGCATCGTGGTCTTGCCCACGCCGCGACTGCCCACGATGGCAATCATTCTGTCGTTCCAAGGGATGATGTCGTGCAGGTAGCGCAAGAAACTCGTATCGGTCTCTTTGAGCAGATTATGGTATCTAAACAATAAGGTATCCATGCCGTCCTTTTGTGTTTATGATCTGTTTTCGCCTGCAAAAATACAAAATTGTCGAATGCAATCGACAAAAATTGCACAAAATTGCCAACTGCACTTTGCAAAAATCGGGGAAAATTGTCGGGTGGAGATGGCAAAATTAAAAAAGTCGCCTCGAAAAGTGTATTTTGGTAAGTATTTTTCTTTTACCTCTTGTGGTTTGAAAAAAATGCTGTACTTTTGCCCAATGAAGAAAAGTACTCAATCTATTGCGTAAATTTACTCAATCCATTGAGTAAAAATTTAAAATATGTTTCAAAGAACTGAATATCAAATAATAAAAAAAAGACTTGAAGAACCAAGAAGGTTCATTCAGGTGGTGATGGGACCGCGTCAGGTGGGCAAATCGACGGTGGTGAGGCAGGTTTTGGCAGATTGTTCACAGCCTTATTCCATGTTTACGGCCGATGCAGTGCCGGCAGGCAATCTGTTTTGGATCAGTGAGTGTTGGGAAACGGTGCGGCGAAAGATGAAGGCGGAAGGTGCCGAGGAATACATTCTTGTCATCGACGAGGTGCAGAAGATTGATTCGTGGAGCGAGGCCGTCAAAAAGGAATGGGATGCCGACACTTTCAATGGTTTGAACATCAAGGTGGTGCTGCTTGGCTCGTCGCGGGTGATGCTCGACTATGGCTTGGCCGACAGCCTGATGGGACGCTTTGAGCGCATCGTGATGCCGCATTGGTCGTATCCCGAGATGCGTGATGCCTTTGGCTTTAGCTTGGAGCAATACATTTATTTCGGTGCTTATCCAGGTGCTGCGCCTTTGATTGATGACGAGAACCGATGGCTGGAATATGTCACGGGTTCCATCATTGAGGCCACCATCAACAAAGACATTTTGCAGGGTGTGAAAGTGATGAAACCAGCTTTGCTTCGGCAAGCTTTTGAACTGGCTTCTGCCTATTCGGGTATGGAATTGTCGTTGACCAAGATGATGGGCCAGTTGCAAGACGCCGGAAATGTGACCACTTTGGCTGTTTATCTCGAACTTTTGGGCGAGGCGGGTTTGGTGCGCACTTTGGGCAAGTATTCCGCCGACGTTGCGCGGAAGCGAAACAGTGTGCCGAAGTATCAGGTTTTCAACAACGCTTTGAAGAACATCTATTGTGGGAAGCGTTTTGGCGAGGCGATTGCGGATTCGCGCCTGTGGGGAAGGTTGTTCGAGTCGGCCATCGGTGCCTATATTATTAATGGTGCCACCGCAGGGCGATACAAAACCTACTATTGGCGCGACAAGACAGGCCGCGAGGTGGACTATGTGTTGGAGAAAAACGGGCAACTTCTTGCCATTGAGGTGAAAAGCAACACGGACGACAGCAATTCGGGCTTGGGCGAGTTTCGCAAACAGTTCAAGAACGCGAAAGCCCTCATTGTCGGCGAAGGCGGCCTCAAGGCAGAGGAATTCTTGCAGATGAAGCCGGAGATGCTGTTTTAGAGGGAAATTGCAAACTGCACTTTGAGAAAATTTTTGTGAAAAATAACTTGATTTTTCAAAAAGTCGCCCCGAAAAGTGTATCTTTGCCGCGAAAAGTCGCCCCGAAAAGTGTATGGATTGGCGAAAAAGTCGCCCCGAAAAGTGGTAAATAATTGATAATCAATATTGAAAGGAAAGAAAGGCGTTATGT
>LXOW01190844.1_pt1 | contig 20706 bp, 16 predicted proteins | sample 1368591 | NCBI WGS metagenome assembly LXOW01 (sample SAMN04884650, study PRJNA319009) | bovine gut metagenome | isolation source: Cow rumen | host: Bos taurus | place: Italy: Legnaro (PD) | collected 2014-07-09
GAATAAGACCATAAAGAAATTCCAAAGGATACGAAAAAGAAAAATAAAGTGACTTTGGAAAATGGATGTAGATTATGAAATGTAATGACATCCGGGAAAACGGATATGAATTATTATATGAAAAAGTTTTCTCTGAGCTATTTGAAAAGACTTGGAGAACAGATGAAATTAGGAGGATTAGAACATGAAAAAATTTAAAAGCTTATTAGTAATTGCAGGATTATGTGTGGGGTTGCTGTCAGGATGTGGAAAAGAGAGCAATACAAATACAACCGTACCAACGACTACTCAGTCTGATGTATTAAGTATAAACTGTTTATCTGTGGGAAAAGCAGATGCCATCATTATCCAACAGGGACAGCATGCAGTGCTTATAGATGCAGGAGAAAGTAACGACGGTTCGGCAGTAGTGAGTGCACTTAAAAATCAGGGGATTAGCAATTTGGATGCATTTATTATCACTCACTACGATCAGGATCATGTAGGTGGTGCACAAAAAGTAATCCAGAATATGGAGATTGGAAGAATTATCTGTCCGGATTATGAAGGCGATAATGCTGAGTATGGAGCTTTTGTGCGTGCAGTGAAAAACAAAGAAGTAGAAAAAATGGACGAAAAAGACACTACAACCATTCAAATCGGTGAATCAAACATGACATTGTATGCAACTACAGATAAGGCAGAGATTATGGATACAAAAGATGAGTTTGATAATAACATGTCACTTGTGGCAAAACTGATTTATAATAACAACAGCTTTTTACTTACAGGAGACATAGAGAAAAAGCGTATTAAACAAATGATTGAATCTGATATTGATTGGAGTTGTGATTGGATAAAAATTCCACATCATGGTCGTTATCAAAAATTTGTAAAAAAGCTTTTGGAAGCAGCTACTCCTGAATATGCTGTAATTTCTACCGGCAGTGATGAGCCACCAGTAGAAAAATTGGAAGCGGCATTGCAGGAAGCAAACATTACTTATTATGGTACTATGGAGAAAAATGTAGTTACCTATTCGGACGGAGAAAAAATCTGGATAGAGTAAAAAGTTAAAAAGTGATACTAAAAAAGGGTTACGATTCAATAGTGGATATTATTTTGAAGATAGGTGAAAGAACCGGTTATCATTGAAATATCATATCTCTATATGAATGGTAACCCTAATTTTTTTGAAAAAATCAGCCGAAACTTACAATAAGTGTAATCATTGACGGAACTTTAAAAATGTCTGTGAGACAATAAAGTAAGGCAGGTGCGGGTATGAATACAGTAAATAACGTAAAAATGAAAGAAAATAGTATCAATATCAACGGATTTCAAAATAAAAATAATTATGCCAATTTAGGAAAAAAAGGACAGGTAATTATAGGAACCATAACAGATGTTTCAAAGAAAGTAAAACTTGATTTTGGTGGAATGGAATTGTCTGTGTCAAAAGACTCTATGAAAGAGCCTAAAGTTGGGGAAGAAAGAGCATTTGAGATACAGGAAGTATCACCACAAAGCATTGTGTTAAAAGAGATTACCCAAAGTGGCGTAGGAAACGTGGAAGCAAAAATGATGGTTCGCACCATGGTAGGAAATTCCCGAGCAGATTTTGTAGATATACTTGAAAAATCCAATATGTCAGATGGAAATTCCATCAAAGGACTTGGTGAAGATAAGGAAAAAGTCACAGAACGCATGACGGGAAATGATATGAAAACTATTGAAGAGTCTGGAATGTCATTGGAAAAATATAAGATGACAGAGACAGACCGGATACTTACAAGAATAAAGAAACAACGTATGGAAAAGGAAGAAGGTATAGCTTCTTTTCAGGAAAAACAGGGAGAAAAGAAACAGGCAATCCAAAAGATTTCCAATCGTCAGTTGGTAGATAAACAACCGTCAAATGTGCAGATTGCAAACTTATTGGAACAGAAAAATCTGCCGGTTACCGAAGGAAACATAGAAACGATATCCAGTGCAATAGAAAAAGCACAGGTTGCGCCAAATCTATCGGAAGATGGTATGAAATATTTGCTGGACCAGCAACTTGAGCCAACCATTGGAAATGTGTATCGCGCTCAGTACGCAGGCAGCAGTTCGAAATATGAAAACTATTCCGGTGTTGGTGCAGGATATCAGACTGCAACTGTTGTTTATGATGGAAGCATGGTAGAAAAAATGCCACAGGATGCAGACAATGCATGGACAGAGATTGAACCACAGGTGGAGACGATTATTGAAGAAGCAGGTCTTTCGGTGAATGAGGAAACTCTTAATCAGGCAAAATGGCTCTTTAATCATAACCTTCCGATTACCGGGGAAATGCTATATGATTTAGATGATATTCGTATTATGAAAGAAAATTATGATACGGAGACAATGCTAAATCGTATAACAGATAGCTTTGCACTGGGAGAAGATGTGGAAAGCGTTTCACTGGTTATTCGGGATATGGATGATACGAAGAAGAGTATTGATGCATTTTTAGGTGAGCTGGAAGAAAATTATCAGCAGGTGCTTACAAATAATCCACAGAAGCAGACGGAATTGGAACAACTTACAAGAAAAAGACAATTGGAAGAAATTCGCATGAAAATGACTGTAAGTTGTGCCACTCAGTTACAAAAGAATGGTATTACCTTAGATATCAATCATTTAGAAGAAATTGTAGACGGATTAAAAGATATGGAGCGAAGCTTCATGAAAGTCCTTCTTGAAGAGGGGGGCGCTGTGGTAAATGAGGAAAATATTGATTTGCTTGCAGCTACCAATGACACTATTGAACAATTGAAAAATGTTCCAATGTACGTATTGGGAACAACCCTTGAATATCGAGCTTCTATTACTGTTTCCCAGTTGCATGAGGAAGGTGTTTCACTGCAAACGAAGCTTTCAAAGGCGGAAATGGCATACGAAACACTTATGACAAAGCCGGATAAATCATTAGGGGACAGTATACAAAAGGCATTTCAAAATGTGCCGGCGATTTTGGACGACCTTAACATGGATGACAGTGAAGCAAATATAAGAGCTGTGAAAATATTGGCACATAATCAGATGAATATTACAAAAGAAAATATTTTCAAGGTGAAAGAATACGATGCTGAGGTCAATCAATTGCTGAGTGACATGCATCCGGCAGTAGTAGTAGAACTTATCAAACGAGGCATAAATCCGTTGGAACAGACCATCAATCAATTAGATGAAACAGTACGAAATATCAGGGATGAACTGGGAATTTCAGAGGATGAAAAGTACAGCAGATTCCTTTATAAACTGGAACAGAAAAAAGAAATTTCAGAAGAAGACCGACAGACCTTTATCAATATTTACCGCCTTTTAAACAATATTCAGAAACTGGATGGGGCAGCAGTAGGATATGTTTTGCAGACGGATAGTGAGATGAATTTGGAAAACTTGCAAACGGCAGTCAAAACATTACGTGGAAAAGGCGTAAAAGAAAAAGTAACGGATGATGCTTCGGACAAGAAGATAACCTACAGCAGAGGTATGTTGCTTTCACAGGTGAAGGACGCATTTTCGAAAGAGGATGCAGAAAGAATATATTACGACAGAATTGTGGAGGCATTAGGGGAAGAAATCACTCCTTCGATTTTAGAAAAGCTACAGGAAGAAAATGGTCAGGTGGATGTATGGAAAAATCTATACAAGGAAAATATTGAAAAACTGCTTGAACACGCAAAAAATGTGGAAGACGAAGAAGGGGAAGATACCCAATACGAAGAAATGTTTCTCAAGAACTTCAGAGAACAATCCGATAACAGTAGTAGAATGATTTCTTACTTAGAAAGTAAAGGAATTGAGACAACTATTGAAAATATTATGGCAGCAGGTCAGTTGACAGAAGTGTATGACACATTGAAAAAACAGACGAAAAAACTGGAAGAAGACAAAGAACAACCAATCGACCAATTGATGGAAGGATTGTCAGACACTCTTGATGAACCGGAAACTTTACAACAACAGGTTTCACTTCTGGAAGAAGAAGCAGAGAAACTTATGGATGCACGATTGGAAGCAGATGATATTACATCCATGGAAATCCGTGAGTTAAAACTTGTTTGTACCCAGACGAGATTGTTAAGAAAACTTGCTAACAAACAGGATTATTATGTTCCAGTCATGACTGGCGAGAAGATGACAAATATCCATCTTACGATTGTAAGTGGTGTTGAAAGTCAGGGAAAAGTTCAAATTTCCTATTCATCAGAGCGATATGGAAATGTGTCAGCACAGTTTACTATGACAGAAAAGAAACTACAGGGAAGTGTGCAATGTACTTCAGTGAAAGCAGCAGATGACATAAAAGCACAAAAAGCAGATTTTGAAGAAAAAATTCAGGCACAAGGGATGGAGCTTGAACAGATTACTTACAATGTAACCGGACATAGCATGGAGGCGTTTGTGCAACAGGATGAACAAGAGACAGATGTGCGTGGCCTGTATCAGGTGGCAAAAGCATTTGTTCAGCATGTATCATACCTGGAGCAGATACCGGTGGCATGACAAAAGGATAGCCTAAGTTTGTAATTCTTTGGTAAAGATCAAAAAGGATTACAGCACGTGCGAAGAAGGGAGCATTTAGTATGAAGATCAATCATAATATTGCAGCGATTAAATCAAACATGAAATTACAAAGAACCGGAAATAAAATGTCGGCAAGTATTGAACGTTTATCTTCCGGATATCGTATCAATAAAGCGGCAGACGATGCAGCCGGTATGGCGATTTCTCAGAAAATGAAAACTCAGATTCGAGGACTTGAACAGGCATCCAGAAATGCATCCGACGGAGTTTCTGTAGTAGATACGGCAGAAGGAGCTTTGATTGAAGTGGAAGCTATGCTTCAAAGAATGAGAGAACTATCTGTACAGGCAGCAAATGATACGTATACCGATGAAGACCGTGAACATATCCACAGCGAGATTACGCAGCTTAGTCAGGAGATTGACCGTATTTCAACAGATACAGAATTTAACACAAAGAAATTATTAAATGGTGATGCAGACAGACAAAAATACACAAATTCAAGTTATGTAAACATAGTAAGTATTTCAGATGGTGTACCGGAAAATGTATATGACATTGAGGTTGTATCACCGGGAACGAGAGCAACAGTTACCGGGGCACCTATTGATCCATCAGGAGCAGGTAAGGCACCAACTTCCGGAATAATTTCGGTAAATGGACAGGTTGGGACAATTCCTGCAGGAGCCAGTTTATATGAGTGTTTTTCAATCATTTCAAAACTTGCAGAGGCTGTTGACGTGGAAGTGACTACGGAGAGCGTTTTACAGGCAGGTTCCACACTGACATTTACTTCACTTTTTGCAGGAACGGCGCATCCGGTAGAAGTGTATTGTAGCGATGAATCTTTGAAGGAATATTTAGGATTAACGGCAAATACAGATGATGGATTGATGGTTGGAAAGGGAACTGACGTGGAAATCGACTGTGGAGAGCAATTTGATGAGTCAACATTAACCGTTCTGGCTGATGGAAATAAAGTGAAGATTACACAAAAAGATGGTTTTGAGATGAAGATTTCCATCAGTGAAGATTATGATGAAGATGCGTTTGCGGAAGATATCAAGCTTACTGTGTTGGATGCCGGACCAGTTGTATTGCAGGTAGGTGCTAATGAGGGACAGACTATTGTAGCAAATATCCCGAGAGTAGATACAGAAACATTGAATATCAAAGATATTAATGTCAGAAGTCGTGATGGAGCCAGTAAAGCAATTGATTTGTTTGATGCTGCGGTAAATTATGTGTCATCCATTCGAGCAAAATTAGGAGCGTATTCAAATCGATTAGATCATAGTATCAATAGTATTAACAGTGCCGATGAAAATATGGAAGAATCATTGTCTCGTATCGAAGATTTGGATATGGCAAAAGAAATGACAAACTACACATCTTTGGATGTGTTACAGCAGGCAGGTACTTCTATGTTGTCACAGGCAAATCAGATGCCTCACACGGTATTGAATTTACTTCAGGGGTAATGAGTATCATATATAATGTTTGGAACAGCTCAGTCTAAAAAGGTTGGGCTGTTCTTAGTGAAGAAAACTGTGATTTTCTTCTATTTAATGCAAAATTCTGTAATATGTAGGAAAAATCATCCGATATAAATTATAGGAGAATGAGGTTGACGTTGTGTATAGAAAGAAAAAGACATGACGGACAAAATAGTTACTTGTTGCTATGTTGCAGCAGACAGGAGGCTGCCATGAAAAAGGAAAAACAAAAAGATTTTTCTACAAGGATAGTGCAAGCTGGAAGAGTAGAATTGCTTGTTATCGTTTACGAAATGTTGCAGGAAGAATTGCGAGAAGCGATTGAAAACCACGAAAACAGGCAGTTAGATGGCTTTGAACAGTCTATGACAAATGCACAGAAGATTTTACATGAATTAATGGGTACATTGGACTACAGTTATAGAATATCCTATTGCCTTTTATCGATTTATCGATTTATCAATCGTGTCATTGCAAGCGGAAAAGCCGGACATAAAGTGGAACAATTATCAGAATGTATTGCTATGATTGGACAATTGCGGGATGCATACGAAAAAAATGCCAAAGAATTGACCGAACAGCCGATGATGAAAAATGTGGAAAAAGTCTATGCGGGACTGACTTATGGCAGAGCTTCCCTTTCGGAAGTGACGGTGGCAGAAAGTAGCGGAACAAGAGGACTTTACGCATAAATCGAGGTTGTGCGTAGCCAGAATGAAAATATTACTATTATGTTAAATTTCAATTTGGCAATGTGTATGAAAGTGATAAAAATAACTGACCAACTTTTGACGAAATTCACAAAAGTAAAAATTTTTTATTCGGAATATAACGTTTTATGAAAAACCGACGATATAAAAAATATAAAAATAAAAGGTGGTGAGTATTATGAGAATTGATGCATACAATGCCATTAGCCAAGTTTATCAGACAACTACGAAGGCAAAGAAAGATGTTACTTCAAACACAAAGGTTGACAGCGATAAGGTAGAAATATCACAATATGGAAAAGATATTGCGACAGTGAAGAAAGCAGTTGCTGAGGCTCCGGATATGAGAATGGACAGAGTGAATGCAATCAAGGAACAAATGCAAAACGGAACATATACGGTGTCAGACGAACAGCTGGCTGATAAGATTTTAGCGAACTTCTTCGAAGAAATTTAACAGACATAAGGTGAATATAAAGGAGGGGGATTCCTTTTGGCAAGTGTAATAGAAGACTTAATTTCTATTTTAGAAGAAGAACAGAAGATATACGAAAAACTAATTCCGATAGCCTCGGAAAAGACAAAAGTAATAATTCAGAATAACCTCGAATCTCTTCAAAAAATAACAGAGCAGGAACAAGAAGCAATTGATAAAGTTACTGCACTGGAAAAGAAGAGAAGCGAGGTTATTTTTAATATAGCAATTATTTTAAATAAGGATGCGAAAACTATAAAATTGACCGATATAATAGATGTACTTGATAATACTCCAAAGGAGAAAAAACAATTATCGCTTTTACATGATCATTTGAAAGCGGCCGTTCAAAGATTGGTTCAGATTAACCAACAAAATAAATCATTGATTGAACAATCCCTGGAAATGATAGAATTCAATTTAAATTTAATTCAAAGCACAAGAATGTCACAGGGAAATAATTATTCAAGGGGAGCAGTGACTATCGATTCACCTATGATGCAGCCTGCTGGTTCCTTTGACGCAAAACAGTAAAATAAAAAGGAGTAGGTGATATCATGAGTAGTTTATTGACTGCGTTTGATGTGGGGGTGACAGGACTTAAAGCGGCTCACATCGGAGTAAATACCACATCACACAACTTAGTAAATGTCAATACCGACGGCTATACAAGACAGAGGGTTCACACCACAGACCGTATGTACAATACGATTACCCAGACACACATTAGTGAGGGACAGGTAGGACTTGGTGCAGAAATTAATCGAATTGCACAGGTAAGAGATCAGTTTTTTGACCGTGCTTACCGTGTGGAAGTTGGTCGTAAATGTTTTTATGAAGTGCAAAGTAATGCTGTGGATGAAGTGGAAAACCTTTTGGGTGAAATGGAAGGTACGGAGTTTCAGGATGCTTTGCATGACGTATGGAATTCAGTGGAAGAACTGGTAAAAGAGCCGGACAGTTTGGTAAAACGTACTTCTTTAGTAAATACATGTAACACATTTATGCTTCGTGCACAGGATGTATATAGTCAGTTAAAATCCTATCAGTATAACTTAAATCAGCAGATAAAGGATGCTGTAGAAGAAGTAAATGAAATCGGAAAGAAAATTTTTGCTTTAAACAAAAAAATCGTTTCTGCTGAAGTTGGTGGAGAAATTGCGAATGACTATAGAGATCAGAGAAATTTATTGCTGGATAAATTGGCAGAATACGCTTCTATCACTTATTCAGAAGATGTGGATGGAAGAGTTTTGGTAAATTTAGAAGGAAATATGTTTGTTTCTATGGACTGTACATTCCAGCTTCATACACAGGAATACGAAGATAACAGTTTCAGTGATGTTGTCTGGGCAGAAAATGAACCGGTATACGTTTTGTCTCAGGGATATTCATCAGAAAATGATACTGATATTGGAAAAATTAAAAGTTTACTATTTGCCAGAGGCGATGGTATTAAAAATTATACCGATATTCCGAAGGATTATTCTGAAGATCCTGCCAGTGAAGAATTTAGTAATTATACAAACGTAGAACAGTTTAAACGAGTTTTGAAAGAATTTAATAATACGACAAATTCTTCCGTTGTGGCTAGCTCACAGGCTTACTTCGATAAATTGATACATGCAGTTGTTACTGCGGTAAACGACGCAATTTGTCCGAATGATTCGGCAGATACCGTATTAAATAATTTAGGATATGATGCTGAGACCGTTACATCTATTGTAACTCAAGATGGAGAAACCGTTACATATGATAAGATTTCAGATTTGCTTATATTGGATGAATATCATTCAGGAATAGGAATCGATGCAAAGTCGTCCATTGGAGAAGAAATCTTTTCAAGACAGAGCGTTGAAAGATATACAGAGGCAGTTGTGACATTTGCGGATGGAACAACCAGAAACGTAAAAATTTATAATCAGGAAGAGCAAAAAAATCTGGCTTCGAATGATGTGCGTGGTGATACATTTACACTTTACACCATTGAACAGCTTATCATAAATCAAAATGTACTTGATAATCCGTCTGTATTAGCATTAGCCGGAAATAATTATTTGGGTGGAATTGAAGGATATGATGTAAATGCCTGCGAACGATTGAGTACGGTATGGCAGTTAGATAATCTTAAGATAGATCCTAATACAGCCACAAAATACAATCTTATTGATTATTATAATAATTTTGTTGGAAATGTTGCCACAGATGGAAAGAGATTTAGAAGTACCACAGATTCACAGCAAAGCCTTGTAGACAGCATTGATAGCAACCGTTCACAGGTAGCGGGTGTATCTTCGGATGAAGAACTTACAAATCTTATTCAGTTTTCATATGCGTACACTGCAAATTCAAAATACATCATGACAGTAGACAAAATGTTAGAAGATTTATTAAATAAACTGGGATAGGAGTTGATTGCAAATGCCATCATCATTTTTTGGATTAAGTATAGGAAGAACCGGTGTAAGTAATGCATCGGCAGGAATTAATACAACAGCACACAATGCAGCAAATGCAACCACAGAAGGTTATTCCAGACAGGTTGTTACATCAAAGGCAGGAACTCCTGTTTCTGTATATTCCAAGGCAGGTATGCAAGGATCCGGTGTAACTGTAGAAAGCATAGAGAGACAAAGAAGTATTTATTACGATGAAAAATATAGAACTTCTTCTACTGCATTGGGAAAATATGAGACAAACCAGTATTATTTGCAGGCAATTGAAAATTATTTCAATGAAGTGGACAGTGATTCCAAAGGAATTACCTATTGTATGAATCAGTTTTTCTCAAACATGGAAAATTTAAAAAATAATCCTTCTGATTCAACCACAAGAACTGCAGCAGTTGAATATGCAAATAACTTTACAGAGTATGTAAATTATCTGGCAAATAGTTTGCAACAGGTACAAAAAGATGCAAATGAAGACCTTAAGATTACGGTACAGAGAGTTAATTCCATTGCGGCACAGATTGCAACGTTAAATAAACAGATAAATACATTAGAGTTGGAAAGTGGAATTGCAAATGACCTTAGAGACCAGAGAGATTTACTCATTGATGAGTTGTCATCTTATGGAAATATAACAGTATCAGAGGTTGACCGAGGGGATGAACATACATCATTACATGAATTTACAGTATTGTTAGATGGAGCAATGATGGTAGATACATACAACTATAATACAATCGAATTGCTTACAGACAAGGGAAAAGTAAATCAGGGAGATGCGGATGGTCTGTACACATTAAGATGGAGCAATGGTATGGATTTCAATATGGTGAGTCCTTCACTTGGTGGAAAATTACAGGCATTGTTGGATTTCCGCGATGGAAATGATGGAACATATTTCAATGGAACTGTAGACAGCTTTGTGACAGAAGACGGAGATATTGAAGGTTTTGTGGTAAAAAATACTGAATTTAATGATTACATGAGTTTAAACATTGCGGATGAAAAAGGAAAGATTACCCTTGGAGCAAGAACATACTTGTATGATTATTTTGATGTAGATATCGCGGAAGATGGAACCTATCAATATACATTTCACGGTATAAAAAATATGTCCGGACATACCATATCTGAAAGTGACGAATATTTGAATACTCGTAAAGGTAAAAGTTGTAAAGTTGGCTATGATATTGATTATAAGGGAATTCCTTATTATCAGGCAAAACTAAACACTTTTGTTCGTACATTTTCAAAAGAGTTAAATTCGCTTCATAATATGGGGCAGGATATGAATGGTGACCAGGGATTAGATATATTTGCAGCAAATAATCCGGTGGAAGATGGGGATTTGAATATGCTGGAAGAAATCTCAAAATTCCGTTCAAACGGAGGTGCTTTGGACATAGATGATACAGAAGGCAGTTTGAATGATGAGGGAATTCCTCACAATGTATCATATTATAGAATGACAGCACTGAATTACAGTATTAATGATGAGATTTTGGATAATGTAATGAAAGTGGCAACCACNNGGGAGTGGAAGGAACCGATATATTATCTGAAATCATTAAATTAAGAACGGATACTAAGATGTTTATGGTAGGTACGCCATCTCAATATTTGGAATCATTTACTGCTGATGTGGCAACAGATACCCAGCAGGCAATCATTTTCACTATGAGTCAGGATAATATTTGTAAAAGTATCGACCAACAGAGAATGTCGATTTCCAGTGTAGATGAAGATGAGGAAGCCATGAATTTGGTGAAATATCAAAACGCCTATAAATTATCAGCAAAGGTAGTTTCAAATTTTCAGGATATTTATGATGTATTGATGTCTATGGTCTGATGGTGTTTCAAAAGTTTTATAAAAATATTTTGAAAGCTATGATAGAAATGCAATTTCGGGAAATAGACGTGAAATAATCAGAAAGGAAGTGCAGATATGAGAGTTACAAACATGATGATGAACACAGGTATGCTCAACAACATTATGTCAAATAAATCGGATATGAGTAAAAAATTTGACCAATACACTACAGGACAAAAGATTCAAAAACCATCAGAGGATCCTGTAATTGCCATTCGTTCATTGAAATATCGTGCAAATTTAACACAGATTGGTCAGTATTTAGAGAAAAATGTTGAGGATGCGTACAACTGGATGAATATCACAGAATCCGCACTTTCAAGTATGTCGTCTTTATTGACAAATATGTATGGCTACATGAATCAGGGGGCAAATGACACTTATGAGACATTGGAGCGAGAGACAATTGTAAATCAGTTGGATGAATATCGTCAGGAATTATATAGTCTTTTGAATGCAGACAATGCGGGAAGATATGTATTTTCCGGATATCGTACAGATACGACGGTATGTTATCAGGAAAATGATGATTCAAAGCAATATACCATTACGGAACCATTGGCATTTGATAATCTTTTTGAAAAAAGTTTTATTTCAGGTGCGGCAAAGATTGATGATGGATTGTCTACTGCAGAGGAATATGCACAAAAATATGCACCAATTGAGGAAAAAGTGTATTGCTTAAATTTAGGATATAAGAAACTTGACGGCGGAGAAAGTCTGGTGTGTAGAGATGCTGAGGGATTAGAAAATGAAATCCCATTTACAACTGTATCAAGCACAGAACCAGATGCATATAAAGTAGAAGCTACTGAAGTGAGATTTGTGCAGGATACCGGGGAAATTATTTTTGGTAAAGAAATGTACGAGACTTTCCGTGCAGCTTCTGGTATTGTTATGACCTATAAGAAAAGCGAATTTGAAAAAAATGATGTCAGACCGGAAATGTATTATGATTGTGTCTCTTATGAAGTGGAAAGAGATTTGGAGGGTGAGATTGCAATCGTTAAAGATGAGACGATGAAAAATTATAAAAATCCGACAGAACAGGATATATGTTATAATATTAGTAATAGTCAGTCTTTGAAAGTTAATACATTGGCAAATCAGGTAATGAATTCTTCTTATGCAAGAGTGGTTGACAATATTATAGATGCTGTCAATGCAGCTTATGAGACACAACATTCCATTGAAGCGGTAGAATTAAGACTGCAGGATACAAATATATCAGATGAAACAAAGGGCGCATATGAAAAATTAAAGGAACAGTTATCAACAGAGCTGGCACTTAGAAAATCAATATTAAGAGAAACATTCAGCACTGCAATGACTGCATCCCAGAATACACAGAGTGGATGTAAAGTGGCAGAAAATGATGGCACTGTTGGTAAAATTGGAGTAACGATAGCACTTACCAGTGCCGGAACGAGATATAGCAGATTGCAGCTTATAGAGCAGAGACTGGAAGAACAGCAGACTTCCGTGACAGAACTTTTGGATAGCAATGAAAGTGTGACATTGGAGGAAGCGGTCATCAATTACAACTCAGCAGAGACAACATACACTGCATCATTGACGGCAGCATCAAAAGTCGTACAGAATTCACTATTGGACTTCTTATAAGAAGCAATAAGATAGAATGTAACTTTACTTTTTGGAGGTATTTGACATGTTGGTGAAGACAAAATATTTTGGAGAAATTGATTTATCAGATGACAAAATTTTTAAACTGGAAAACGGTTTAATGGGATTTGAAGAATACACAAAATACACCTTGTTATTTGATAGTGAAAAAGAGCAGCCTAGTAACATTATGTGGTTACAAAGTGTAGAAGAACAGGGACTTGCATTACCTGTTATCAATCCTTTAGTGATTAAAAAAGATTACGATCCTAAGGTAAATGATGAATTGATTAAGCCATTGGGAGAGTTAAATGAAGAAAATCTATGCATTCTGCTTACTATGACCATAGCGTCTGATTTGCAGAAAACCACGGCAAATTTAAAAGCTCCGATTATTATTAATACAGATACCAATGTAGGTGCTCAGGTTATATGTGAAAATACAGATTATGAAGTAAGATATAATGTGTATGACGCAATCCAGAAGATGAAGGAGGGAGCGTCATGTTAGCATTATCAAGAAAACAAAATGAATCTATTATGATAGGAAACGATATTGAGATTACCATACTTGACATACGTAGTGATCAAGTGAAAATTGGTATCAATGCCCCAAAAAGTGTTGGAATTTATAGAAAAGAGATATATCTGCAAATTCAGGAAGAAAACAAACATGCGGCTGAAAATACAGAAAAACCGGATTTGGCTGCAATTGAGGAATTGTTTAAGTTGTAGGTAAATAGTCACCAAAATAAAATGGAAAATTTTGGTGACTTTTTTTATGCAATGATATTATTTTTTGAAATGGGAATGGCGATAAAGATAGTAGAATACTATAAGTGTTTTCTTGTGTAATGGGAAATTGCGATGCANNTTTCTTGTGTAATGGGAAATTGCGATGCAATTTCCTATTACACAAAAAACGCTCCGCGAGGATGCGCAGACCGCGGAGATGGAGTTAATTGCTGAGCAATACCGCGGTCGCGCTAGAGTTTTGCAAGCAAAACTCTTTGTTCATGTTTTGAATGTGATAGAAAATGGTTACGACCATAAAGACTTATGAACATTTTATATCACACCAAAATATGTTGGAGAACATGAAATGTCAAGGTTGACGAAGATTATACATGGAGGTGAGAACTATGGTAAGCGGAATTAGTAGTATCAATAACGAGACACATAATAATCAGGACTCACTACAGGAAAATGTTAAAAACAGCAGTAAAGTTAAGCCACTGGAAAAGGTGGAAACTTCAAAACCAAAGAAGGAAGAAACGCAGAGTGAGACACCGAAAAAGGAGCTGCAAAAACCAAGTTCAGATAAGAAAGATTATTGGAAGAGAGAACAAAACCGTATACGTAAATTAAAAGAGGCAATTAATCAGGCGAATCAGGAGACGAAACTAAAACAGACTGCTTGTGAATTTTCTTATAACGATGAGACAAATCGAATTGCCATAAAAGTCAAAGATAGAGATACAGATGAAGTAATCCGTGAAATTCCTGCGGAAGAGACACTTAAGATGTTGGCTCGCATTATGGAACAGGCAGGACTTGTCATGGATGAGAGAAGATAGGAGGTTTTGCTATGGGAATTCGAATGTCAGGAATAAATTCCGGCCTTGATACAGATGCAATTGTGCAGGCACTTGTTAGTGCGCAGAGTATGAAAGTAAAAAAGGTAGAAAATAAATTAACAAAATCAGAGTGGAAACAGGAAATCTGGAAAGATATCAATACAAAACTGTATTCATTGTATACAGGACCATTGACAAAATTTAAGTCACAGGGAAGTTATAATGCTAAGAAAGTTGCATCTTCTGATGAAAGCATTTGTACAGCAACAGCGGCTGCATCAGCGGGAAATGGAACCCATACTTTAAAGGTGACATCTCTAGCTTCTGCCCAGATTGTTACAAGTGCTCAGATAAAGACTTCTTCCGGAGGCTCAGTTACAGGAAGTACAAAACTTGTAGATAGCATGGGAATGACAGCAGGAGGCAAAATCAATATCAAAAATGGATCAAAGACAGTAGAATTTGAAGTAAAAGAAAGCAGTACCATTGATGATTTTGTAAGTGCATTAAAAAAAGCAGGATTAAATGCCAGCTTTGATAAAGGACAGCAACGTTTGTTTATCAGCAATTCAAATACCGGAAAAGAAAATGCATTTTCTATTTCTGATGAGCAGACGGCAGTTGCAGATATGAAACAAGCGGTGATTGACAGTTTCAATAAAGCAATTGAAGATAGCTCAGATGAAGATAAGGTAATTTATCAGGAAAAACTTGATAAAATCACATCATTAAGTGAAGAAGAGTTTTTGAGTCTGTACAATGTTGAAAAAAATTTTCCAGATTTGACTGACGATGAAAAAGAAAAATTCCGTAAAATTCATGAAGGAACCATGTCAGAAGATACATTGACTACGGATGATGAAAAAGAAAAATATAGCAAGTACAAAGCATATGCAGATTATGACAGTGAATTAACGGCGATTTATGATGAATTAGAAAGCATCGATAGCAATTTTAATTCGAATGTTGATGCCTATGTCGCATCGATTCAAAGAAACAATGAGATACCAAAGGGAACATTACTTTCAAAATTAGGTCTTCAAAACTTCGATGAAAACACAGCGGATGGAACTTATGAAGGAATGTCCTTTGTAAAGGCGGAAGATGCGGAAATAGTTCTTGATGGTGCAACATTAACAGGAAAGAGTAATGCATTTGCTGTAAACGGCTTAACGTTAAATCTAAAAAATAAGACCGAGGCTGGAAAAACAATAACATTAACTACTACAACAGATACCGATCAGGTTTACAATATGGTAAAAGATTTCATTAAATCATACAATGAAATTCTTGAAACTATGAACACTAAATATAGTGCAAAACCTGCGAAGGGATATGAACCATTGACTTCTGAGGAAAAGGATGCCATGAGCGAGGATGAAGTTAAGAAATGGGAAGATAAGATTAAAGATTCGCTTCTTCGTCGAGATGGCACATTGAATTCGTTGATTTCAACTATGAGACAGTCACTTCTTACCACTACAAAAGTGGATGGAAAGAGTTATAGTTTGTCAAGTTTTGGTATCGTAACATCCAGTGACTATACGGAAGGTGGAAAACTTCATTTGAAAGGTGATCCTGATGATGATACCTACGGTGCAGAAAAAGATAAATTGAAAGCTGCTCTTGAGGAAAATCCTGAGGCTGTTATGAAGACACTTTCAGAAGCCGGTGCAAAATTGTATGAAGCATTGAAAGAAAAGATGGCGCGTTCAAGTCTTAGCAGTGCACTTACGTTCTACAATGACAAACAGATGTCAAGCGAACAGTCTTCTTATAAGAAACAGATTTCAGAGATGCAGAACAAACTTACCAAGTTGGAAGACAGATATTATAAGAGATTTACTAAGATGGAAAAGGCAATGGCAAAGATGAATTCACAGACAAATTCTTTGATGTCATTGACCGGAGGACAACAGTAGTGTAACAGTTGCTTTGCAATTGATAATATGAACAGCAAGTAAACCCACATGTCATTTTGCTGATATGTGGATTTAGTTGTCTTCTTTGAACTGTTACAAATATTTAATAATTATCCCATTGATTTTTGGAAAAATAAGTCGATATACATAACAGATAGAAAAAATAGTTACTATTTGGAGAGAGCAGGACTTTTGGGGCAGAGTTGTACTCTCTGAGGGTGACACTGGGATATAAGGAGGAATTAGTATGGCATTAGCAAACGCAGCAGCAAATGCATATTTGCAAACAAAGATTAGAACGGCAACACCTGCAGAACTTACTTTAATGCTATATGATGGGGCAATCAAATTTTGTAACATGGGTAAAGTTGCTATTGAGAATAATGACTACGAAAAAGCGAACTATTACATTCAGAAAGCAAAGAACATCATAGTTGAGTTTCGAAATGTATTGAACTTTGACTATCCTGTTGCAAAAGATTTTGACAGAGTGTACGATTACATCTATTATGTATTGGTTCAGGCAAATGTGAAAAAAGATACAAAGATGTTAGATGAAGGATTAAAGCGTATCAAAGAGATGCGTGAGACCTGGGTAGAGGTTATGGATAAAGTTAAAGAACAAAAGACTCAGGTCAGTTAAGAAATGGATAGAGTGAATGAAAGGTTGCAGAATGTTTTCTGTGACCTTTTTGTTGTGAAGAAGGTTATTGTAACGAAAAAAAGACCGATATTATATATGATTATGTAAAAATGAACGTAAGAGGGGGAAAATAAGATGGAAGAAAAGTCAACATATGTAGATATCCTGATTATGTCTTTGAAAAAGAAAATCTCAATATTGGAAAAGATTGAAGATATTGTTTTTAAAGAAGAGGAACTGTTAAAGAATAAAGATGTTTCCTTAGATGAAGTGGAAGCTCTTCAGGAAAAAAAAGAGGGAGAACTTGAAGAACTTGAAAAAGCAGACAATGGTTTTCAAAAAGTGTATGATCGTGTCAGAGAAGAATTTACTACAAATAAGTCAAGTTATGAAGATGAAATCAAAACCATGCAGGGTATGATTAAGCAGATTACGGATAGTACAACAAAAATCCAGGCACAGGAAATACGAAATAAACGAATGACGGAATTATTCTTTCAACAAAAGAAAAATGAAGTAAAGTCATTTAAATTAAACCATAAAAGCGCAAGTACATATACCAGACACTTGGCAGACCGAACTTCGGGACAATCTTATTTTTTTGACAGTACCAAATAAGCGCTTCGAATTAGAAGGATAACGAAACATAAGGTGAGACTATGTAACATAATTGAAATACACAGTCTCACTTTTTGTGTTATTACAATGAATTNNTAGGAGTTAATAATTAACCTTATTCACCGATATATATAATAGTTGAAGTAACAAAATTACTTGACATCCAAAAAACTACGTAGAAAAAGGGAAAAATCAAAAAAGTAATAATGCTATCAACGTAACATTTAAGAAAAAATGACTTCTTACTATATATAGTAAATGTATATATATGGTTATTAGGAAGTTAAAAAGAAGTGTTACAAAAGAGGAGACAAAAACTATAATAGTGGCAAGGAAGCCACGGGTATTCAAGGAGGAAAATAATATGGGTATGGTAGTTCAACACAACATGAGTGCAGCAAATGCAAACAGACAGTTAGGAATTTCATCAAGCAGTCTTGCAAAATCAACAGAAAAGTTAAGTTCAGGTTATAAGATTAACCGTGCCGGCGATAACGCAGCAGGACTTGCAATTTCTGAAAAGATGCGTGGACAGATTAGAGGTCTTAATCAGGCATCAGCAAACTCTGAAGATGGTATTTCTTTAATTCAGACAGCAGAAGGTGCTCTTCAGGAGTCACAGAACCTTATTCAGAGAATGCGTGAGTTAGCAGTTCAGGCTGCATCTGATACAAATACAGATGACGATAGAGAGCAAATTCAAAATGAAATTTCTCAGTTGACACAGGAAGTTGACCGTATCGCTAATACAACAGAGTTCAACACTAAGAAATTGTTAGATGGTTCACAGGCTGGATCTACAACATTTAATTCGGGAAAAACAAAAGTAGAAGGAACTTTTGTAAATGGAAAAGTTTCAGTTAGAATGCTCACTTCAGCAGGAAACACATCTGCGTTAGCAACGTGTATTGATGACGTTATTCGTATTGAATATACTGAAGATGGTGGTGCTGGTAAATATAACATTGCTTCATTAAACGGAAATGCTGTTTCTATTGTAAGTGGTACAATTACAATTGCAAGTGCTGCATATGCAGGAAGTAGAGATGAGGTAAGAACAGGTACTTCAGCGACACTTACTACAAAGACTAGTATTGTATTCAGTGTAAGCAATGTAGGACAGATTAAAGCTGGAGATGTTATTACAATTAATCTTCAGAAAGCAACCATTACAAAATCTGCAACAACAGGAAAAGAGTCACTTCGTCTTCAGATTGGAGCAAATGGTGGTCAGGAACTTGAAGTATCAATTGCTAGTATGAAAGCAAAAGATTTGGGTATTACTCAGACTTCATCAATTATTACATTGAGATCTGCTGCTCAGACTGCAGTTGCATCAGCTTTAGAAAATAAATTGAATTTAGGTGCTGCTCTTGATGTGACAAGTCAGTCTTCAGCTTCGTTAGCAATTGAAGCATATGATAACGCTTTACAGAAAGTATCTGCAGAAAGAGCTAAACTTGGAGCTAAGCAGAACAGATTAGAGCATACAATCAACAACTTGGATACAGCATCTGAGAACTTACAGTCAGCTGAGTCTCGTATCCGTGATGTAGATATGGCTGATGAAATGACAGTTTACAGTAAGTACAACATTTTACAACAGGCTGGTCAGTCAATGCTTTCACAGGCAAATAACTCAACACAGGGTGTATTAAGCTTGTTACAGGGCTAATATGAAATAACAAAATAAGATATTGAAATGATTGATAAGAGGACTATTTCTACTTGCCAGAGAATAGTTCTCTTTTAGCGTTTATACATCATGGTTCGCGTAAATCCAGTATGTCTTTATATGAAAAAGCATAGTTAAAAACTAAGGTTAGTAAAGAATTGGTAATAACTGTAATTTGCTTCGCAAAGTAGATAATAACGGCTATAAAGGATAGTATTTCGGACTGGGAATAACTGGCAAATATTAAGGAAGTGTTTCTGGAAATAAAAGGAAATGTCACAAAAGAATTTCAAAAAATGCACAAATAAATCAACAAAATGCACTTTTAAAATAGTAAAACTTAACAAAAACTTAACGAAAAAAGGGTTAAGTCCCAATATCAATTACCGATATAAATAACAAGTAAAGAAAGTAAAATTTACTTATTACATTTTCAGAGCGTACGGCTGAAAAGGAAATACTAAAAATAATGTTTGAAGTGTCAAGGATGACACTGTAAGTTCAAGGAGGAATTATTATGGGTATGGTAGTACAGCACAATATGAGTGCAGCAAATGCAAACAGACAATTAGGAATCACAGCAGGAAATCTTTCAAAATCAACAGAGAAGTTAAGTTCAGGTTATAAGATTAACCGTGCCGGCGATAACGCTGCAGGACTTGCTATTTCTGAAAAGATGCGTGGACAGATCAGAGGTCTTAATCAGGCATCAGCAAACGCAGAAGATGGTATTTCTTTAATTCAGACAGCTGAAGGTGCTCTTCAGGAGTCACAGAACATCATCCAGAGAATGCGTGAGTTAGCAGTTCAGGCTGCATCTGATACAAATACAGATGACGATAGAGAGCAAATCCAGAGCGAGATTTCTCAGTTGACACAGGAAGTTGACCGTATCGCAAATACAACAGAGTTCAATACAAAGAAACTGTTGGATGGTTCACAGGCTGGATCAACATCATTCAATTCTGGTAAAGTTGGAGTTGAAGGAACTTTTGTAAATGGAGAGGTTTCAGTGAGAATGTTAACATCTGCTGGAAATACATCTGCTATGGCAACTGCAATCAATGATGTTATTCGTATTGAATATACAGAAGATGCAGGAC
>LXOW01209542.1_pt1 | contig 20699 bp, 3 predicted proteins | sample 1368591 | NCBI WGS metagenome assembly LXOW01 (sample SAMN04884650, study PRJNA319009) | bovine gut metagenome | isolation source: Cow rumen | host: Bos taurus | place: Italy: Legnaro (PD) | collected 2014-07-09
ATTGGCTACGTGCTGGCCGACCGCGACCCTGTGACCCGCGAGAACCGCTTCGGTGGCAACGACTTCGTGCGCCTCTGCATCCCGCGCCGTGTCTACACCAACAACCACATGGACGTCATCGCCGCCGCCCTCAAGAACGTCTACGACCGTCGNNGGGAGGCCGAGCTGATGCGCCACTTCACCTGCCAGTTCAAGCGTCTCGGCTAATTGTCCGACGCTTCCTGTTCAGGGGGCGGCAGTGGATGACCACTGCCGCCCTCATATTTTTATATTTTTTACCTTAATATAAAATAATTTCTTATTTTTGCAAAAAGGCATAAACCACACCCATCGCTGCACCCTATTGGATGTCAGCGGATTGTGGTATATGGCATACTGCCGTAAACAAGGGAAAAGAAAGAAAAGACACAGGATATGAACAAGAACCACCTACTCCGCCTGCTGACCCCAGTGCTGATGCTGCTGCCGATGGTAGCTGGGGCACAGACGGAAATCAGCTCGCTGAGCAGCATTACTGATATGGATGGACATTACAAGCTGACAACCAATGTCAGTGGCGCTGGGCATACCACCATCACAGGTCCATTCACAGGGACCTTGGAAGCGGCTATCGACCCTAATACCAAAATGCCATACAAAATCACCAATCTCGATGCCCCTCTCTTCACCACCCTCACCGGCACGGTGAAGAACCTGGTGCTAGAGGATGTTGGAATTAGTGGTAACTCTGGTAACACTGGTGCCATTGCCTGCACCGCCAACGGCGCAGCCCGCATCTATAACGTGGGTATCCTCAGCGGCTCGGTGGGAGGTAAAGGTTATACCGGCGGACTGGTGGGCTTGCTCGCCGGCAACGGACGCGTGGTAAATTGCTATAGTTACGCCACCATTACTGGCGGCACCACCGTGGGCGGCATCGTAGGCCGTAACGACGTAGCCACCACCGCCGCCACTGTAACCACAGGCACCATGGTAATGAACTGCATGTTCTATGGCGACATTACAGGCGGTGGCGCTGTCTCCCCCATATACGGCGGTCAAAACATTAACAATCTCAATAGTGGAGGTTTGACCACCTTCAACTATTACGCTTACGAAAAGCTTACCTCCAAGTCCATTGCAGATGAAAATTTTAAATGCGCCTTAGCTATGGAGGACAAATACTTGACCCGCATTGAGTTCTACCGTCTGTTATTGAACAGCAACAAAAAGCTGGCGGCCTATTATGCTACCGGATCGGTGGATAACGGCAACCAGATGCTTAAATGGGTGCTTGAGACTGCCGACCGCACCATCGACAACCCTAAGCCCTATCCCATCCTAAAGGAACAAGGCTACTATCCCTCCATCATCAACCCCGACACCGCCAACGCCCCTGACAGCGCCAACGTGGGCCGCAACAAAGGCGGCAAGCTGGGACGGACGCTATCGGTGACCATTCTGACAAAAAGTCAAAAAACAGCTGGCGGACAGAGTTGGCCGACTGCTGACTCCAGCGACGTGCAAACAACAAGCCTCACCCTTACACGCACTGACAAAGACCCAGAACGCTTCAATTTCAACTACGACAAGGTGCAACTGCCTTATTATAACGACGTCGGCACTGGCAACTATACAGAGAATCGCGTAGTGACAGGCTGGAAAATAACCGCCATCACCGAAATTGCCAACGACCCCTACACTACTGACAATTACAAGACCTCCGGCAGTGGCGCCTATCCTCAAGACTACCCCAATTTTAACTTCGCCGACCGCAAGAGTTCCAACAAAGACCTCTACACTGTCAGTGGTCGTGTCTTCTCGCAGGGAGCCTATTTCGATGTACCTTACGGCGTCAAGTCCATCACCATCGAACCTTACTGGGGCAAGGCAGCCTATCTGTCCGATCAGTATTACGATGTGGTGTACAAGGAAAATGGTGGCAAATATGAAGGCCAGAATGTAACTGAACTGGGTACACAAATCGGCAGCGGTGCAACATTTAACGGAGATGCAAACCAACCGATAAAAACCAGCGTCAATGATGCTTTTAATACTATTAGCACCAAAGGGGCAACGGTCTATGACAATGCGATAGTCTTGGTGGGAAACTTTCATCAAAGTCTTATTAATGTTTCCCCTTTTAAGGACAACAATCCGTTCACTCTGATGTCGGTGGATATGGACAACGACCACGAACCCGACTACAGCCTAATCTACAATGACAACACTCGAACCAAGATTTGTCCCATCAGATTTGATTTTCTAAATATTCCCGGCACAGCCCAAGCACAAAAGCCCAATGGCTGTAGTCTTGTTCTTAACGCGAGTATTGTTCAGACTTATGGATGGTTTGAAATAACTAATACTGCTTTGATGTATTTCTGCCAATATGAATATGAGAACCAAAAAAATGTTACCAAAACATATGCCCCACTCATCTTGTTGGGCGGATACATCGACCAGTTTGTCTCCACACAGCAGCAACAGGTTGCTGGAAAAACATATTATATTCATGTTGGTGGGAATGTATTGATTAATGCTTTTGGCACAGGCACCCATAGTGATGGAAGTTATGCCACGCCCCATGTGCCAGTGTCAGTGACCGGTGGCGAATATCTGGGTTTTTACCTCTCAGGCACTTACAATCAGAACGCCACCGTAAGCAACACTAATGCGGAATGCTATGTAAGCGGTGGCCACTTTGTTGAGGCGGCAGGAGCGGCACAGGAACAGATTGGCGGAGACATGCATTGGCAAATATACAACGCTGACATCGATGAGTTCTACGGTGGTGGCACAAACGCGGCCAAGCCCATCACGGGCGATGTCACCGTCGACATATATAACAGTCATGTAACCACCTACTGTGGTGGACCTAAGTTCGGCGATATGCAGTCGGGCAAAAAGGTCACCACCAATGCCGAAGGATGCACATTTGACAAATTTTATGGTGCCGGTTATGGAGGACTTTCCTATTCAAGGAAAAAGTACACGGATAATACAACCTATAATTTCTCGACCTTACAAAACTATTACTACAAAGAGTCAGATGGTAGCGGAGACAGAGGTAAATTTTATGATGGAACAAGTACACAGTCGTCACAACAAGGCGGCAACACAGATTATGGTAAAAAAGGGCTAGGTGTCGCCACCGACTTCGACTACGAATTCTTTGTATGGACCAGCGGAAAGACAGGCGCCCGTTTCTTTGTAAAGTTTGCATCCTTCTCGTTGGCACAGTGCAACGACGTAGAATCAAACCTAAAGAACTGCACCATCAACGAGAACTTTTATGGCGGCGGAAACCTTGGCAAAGTGACAGGCACCATCAACTCGGTACTCGATGGCTGCACAGTAAAGGGAAACGCTTTCGGTGCGGGCTTCTCTGCCACATTGCCCACCCTTCAGGTAAGGGATGCCGGTTTTGCCAAGGATGCCAGCAACAATTATCTGCTACCCAAGTTCAACAAGTATTCCGGCATGTTCCAATCCGGAACAAAATCCGGAACCACCAAGTTCCGATGGGAGCATGTTGACAGCTATCCCGACAACGGGAACTTAGGTATGTTTGAGAGCGACACTGACAAATATGTCATAGACACCATCAACTTGGAGAAAAGCAACCTCGGTAAGGTAGTCGCGGCCACCATAACCCTCAAAGGCAATACCACGGTGGGTACTCCGGGCAATGACGCCACCGGCAACGTCTATGGCGGTGGCGACGAGAGTACTGTCTCCGGCGACACCTCCGTCATCCTCGAAGAAGGCGCTCATGTACTAGGCAATGTCTATGGTGGTGGCAATAACGGCGCCGTGGGCGGAAACTCAGAAGTGAAGATAAAGGACGAGTAGGCGAAAAGCAAAAACAAAAGCACCCATGAAGTATAAAAGCTCAACGCACGATATGATGAGACATAACAACATACAGCGGAACCTCTTCCGAACCATGATACTGCTAACGTCACTGCTGGCGCCGATGGGGGTATGGGGACAAGACTACTCGGGTATCTATTATATCCGCAGTTATGGCCAAAATGCAAATGCAAGTAATATATACTACCTTTGCCCTACTGAAGGCTGGTGCTTCTATGAGGCTACCAATGACTTCACAGGAACTGACAATGGGAAACCCTTCCTCACTACTTATAAATGCAAAACCAATGATTATCACTCTGGTGATTCTAGAACTGCCCTATGGACTATTGAAAAGGACCCCAATTCAAATTATTACTATATCAAGCAGACCTCAACAGGCATGTATTTGTTGTCCAACGGACAGATACGTACAGCTGGGATAGACCGCATCCGTGTGCATCTGGAAACAGTTGCTGATCCCAGTACCCTTGGCGACGAAGCTTTATTTGAAATAAGTCCATATAGTTCGAATAATGCGTATCTGACATTTAGAACAATTGGAATAAATGAAACAGGAACCCATGGTAGTGATAACCACGCTCTTCATAGATATTTGACTGTCAATGGCGGAAATAAGAATTCTCTTACTGGACAATCAGGTAAGACGGGAGGCCCTAATGATAATAATATTGGTAATTATACTAATACTGCTGGTATTGTCGGTATTTATACAGAAACAGATGTCAACGCCCCGTTTGATTTAGAGGAAGCAGTCCAACAGCCAGTCATCTCGCAGGCCGCCAACGGCGATATCACCATCACTTGTGCCACCGGCAGTACAACCATCTATTATACCCTCGACGGTAGCGACCCTGTGGTGCCTGCCGACGGTGCAGCAGACCCCACGGGACCCACCTACAAGTACACCAGCACCTTCACGCCAACGCTAGGCATCACAAAAGTCAAAGCTGTGGCTGTCCTGGCAAGCATGCACGCTGCTTACTCGAAAACGGCGGAGCTTTCGTTCTCGGCATACACTACGCCGACCATCAGTTTCGACGGCCTTGACCAGGTCACCATCAGCGCCGCCCATGCAGATGCTACCATCTACTACACCATCGACAACACTCCCCCGGTCGTAGGCACTTCTCCGACCTACAGCACTCCTCTCACTATCAGCAGCACCACCATCGTGAGGGCTGTAGCCACACATACAGGTTTTCTCACTTCTGCTGAAGCCAATAGTGGCGAACTAGACCCCGGTACCGTAGATGCCCCAACCGTAAACTACAGCTGCGACAACTCCGTGTCGCTCGAGGTCGCAGTGGGCGATATCTATTACAACATTGGCAACGGCACCCAAGCCGATCCTGACAACAGCAGCACCCTGTATGAAAATCCCTTCACCCCAAGTGTAGGTCAGGTGATAAAGGCCATCACCTACATCGCCGGATACTATTCCACCGTCACTAGTGAAACCTATAATCCCACTCATACCGCCGTACCAACTATCGAAAGCGATGAAGGCACCGTCACCATTACCGGTCCGGCAGGTAGCACTATTTATTTCACCACTGACGGCACCGACCCCACCACCTCGCTGACCGGATATCCCTCGCCCCACGTGTTCACGGTGGCGAGTTCCGTAACCGTCAAGGCCATAGCAAAAGGTGGCGGACTGCTCCCCTCGTGTGTAGTGTCTCGCAAAGTCTCCACATCGCATTCCATACGCAATGCTACCGACCTAGCCAACATCGCCAACGACCTAGCAGGCGATTACATAATTCTCAACGACATCGACGTCTCAGGCTTCACCACCATCGCCGGTTCCTTCACCGGCACAATTGAAGCAGACATCAACCCCACCACCAAGATGCCATACCGCATCACAAACCTCAGCGCCCCCCTCTTCACCACCCTCACCGGTACCGCAAAGAACCTTGTCATCGAGAGCGTCTCCATCAGCAACCACAGCGGCAACACCGGAGCCATCGCCTGTACCGCCAACGACGCGGCACGTATCTATAATGTAGGTATCCTTGGCGGTTCCGTGGGGGGCAGCAACTATGTCGGTGGACTGGTGGGTCTGCTTGACGGCGAGGCCCGCGTAATCAATTGCTACAGCTACGCCGATATAACCCAAGGCGACTACATAGGCGGCATCGTGGGCTACAACAACGTGGCCACAGATTCCCGTGCTGCCTACCTCAAGACCATGGTGATGAACTGCATGTTCTATGGCGGTATTGATACCAACAATTGTCCACACAGAGCCCCTATCTACAATGGCACCGAAATCTCCAACAAGGATGCCAACGGCGTGAGCAACTTCAACTATTTCCGGCTTGAAGCCCCTTACGTCCAGCCCACCGGCGTTACCTACAACTGCGCCCTCGGTGCCGAGGACCGCTTCCTTAAGCGATTCGAGTTCTACCGCCACCTGCTCAACGACCATCGCGAGCTAGCAGGATGGTGGGCCACAGACACATACAGCAAGAGTGACATAATGAAGTGGGTGCTGTTGCCCGACAGCATCGGTACCGCCCACCCATACCCAATACTGATGCAGGACGGCAAATACCCGTCGGTGGTGAACATTGATGCCGAGCATGCTACCACCGGTAAGCCCCGTAACCAGGGCAGTAAGCTGGGAACCCTCACGGTGAATATCCAGATGGGCAGCGGTGGCGCCGTCTATACCCCTCCCACAGGGGCTGCCATTACCAACGCCGACACAACACTTATCATCACCGACAAAGACACGGCACACTACAATTTCAACTACTACAAAGTGCAGCTGCCCTACTACAATGATGTGGGCAGCAAGAACTACACGGGCTACCGCGTGGTGACTGGATGGAAGATTGTCAGTATCACCGGTGGCACAGCCGGCACCTTCAGCACCAATACCGCAGACGCGCCGAGCTGGAACTTCGCCGACCGAAACTGCACCAACAAAGACCTCTATAGCGTCAGCGGCCGCATTTTCAATCAGGGAGCCTATTGGGATGTACCCGAAGGCGTAACGGCCATCACCATCGAACCCTACTGGGCCAAATGTGCCTATCTGGCCGACCCCAACGCCGACAAGGTGTACAACCAGGCAATGGAGACCGGATACGATGTCCCCAACGTGGGCGGCGGACAGAAATACATCAACGGTAACAGCTATTCAATTGCCGGAGATAATCAGGCGGTATTCACTACCATAGGTAATGCTATCGCAAGTTCGGGTACGGGCAATGCTCTTTTTCAAGGGGTGACTGGCTCACCAGGTAGTCAAACCGTTTATGATTATGCTGTGGTGCTTGTAGGCAATTATCATCATTTTTACGCGAAAAACACAATGGAAGCAAGTAAAAACAAGCCCTATACGGTTACCTCTATTGACATTGATGGCGACAACGAACCCGACTACTCCTATATCCTGCGTTTCAACGACCGTACCGAGACCCACCCTGTAAGGACCGACTTCATAAATATCCCCGGCCTCGGCATGGCGCAGAAGTCCACCGGTGGCACCGGCTCCTACAACTTCGGTATCATGATTCCCAAAGGATGGTATGAAAGTACAAACACCTCACTCTTACGGTTCACACAGTTCGAGTATGAACATTCGAGCAGAAGCACGACCGATGCACTTATTGTACAAGGCGGCGTTATGGAACAATGGGTGAGCTCCAATCAGAAAGGTACATCGAATATAATACCCTATATTCATGTGGGAGGAAACGTGTGGTTCAAGGAGTTCCACACGGGCTGTCACCAAGATAAATCAGGAAATAACTTTTTGGCAACTAAGCATTCACCCATATCGGTTACTGGTGGCGATTTCGATGAGTTATACCTAACGGGGCTTTATGTAGCCAATACTACTAAGCCGAACTACGAAGATAATGCCGAATGCTACATTAATGGTGGCCGTTTCGGCATTGTGTGCGGTGCCGCTCAGGAGGGTATCGGTAAGTCAGGAGGTGCCGACAACACAGGCAATATCACATGGCTGATACAGAATGCCGACATCAAGGAGTTCTACGCAGGCGGCCTCAATGCAGCCAAGCCCGTGACAGGCAATCTTAGCACCACTATCATTGGCAGCCATGTGGGTATCTTCTGCGGCGGTCCCAAGTTTGGCGACATGAGCAGCAGCAAGACCGTCACCACAACCGCTATAGGCTGCACCTTCGGCACCTTCTTCGGTGCCGGCTACGGTGGTAATTCATATAGCCGTCAGGCTCCGAGAAACCATAACAATATAGTTAATTTCCCTCATAACGATGCTGCTGGCAACCACTCATCATGGAACGACTGGTTAGATGATTATTACACGCAAGAATATAGTAGCACCTATGGCGGTGTCTCCACCCAGTTCAACTACCAGTTCTTGCCCATGTCGAGTAATATTGACAACGTAGCACGTATCTTCGTGGAATACGTCAAATTCTCGCTGGCGACCACGCACAGCGTTACCTCCACGCTCACAGACTGTACTATACTTGAAAACTTTTACGGTGGCGGCAGCCTCGGCAAGGTCGACGGCAACGTCATCTCCATCCTCGACTCCTGTAACGTGAAAGGGAATGTCTTCGGGGCTGGCTTCTCGGCCTCGCTGCCAACCGTCGAGGTCGACAGCATTGGTTTCCTCACTGAACCCTACTACTATACCGAACTCGGTACCTACCGCACTGGCATCAAAAACCGCACCACCACCTACAAGTGGAAGAGAAAAGTGGGTAATACTTGGATTACCACGGCCGATAGCAGCCTTTACACCACAGAAGACCTCGATGCCCTCGGCACCGTGCAGGGCAATATCACCCTTACCCTCACGGGCAACACCACGGTGGGAACACTTGTTGGTGGAAACCTCAAAACAGGCACCGGAAATGTCTTCGGCGGCGGCGACATGAGCGGTGTGCTGCAACAAATAAACAACGAGAATCCAGTACCAAACACCGGCAATACCACCGTCAAGCTGCAAGAGGGAGTCACGGTGCGAGGGAACGTCTACGGAGGAGGCAACGAAGGCCTCGTAGGCGGTAACTCGAAGGTGATAATCCAGAACGAATAAAGAGAAATATGCCCGCCGATTGATTCGGCGGGCATATTTTTTTGGGGGGATTATAGTTTTTTTCGTATCTTTGTCGGAATAACTCACATGGTGCTGACCACGCAATAGCGTGGTTGTCAGCATGTATAATTGTATTTTAGGAATGATGCATTATTATAAAACATATCGCGCAATGAGTAAAAAAGCCGTTCACGGTTTACGATTTACAGTTTACGGTTTACTTTTTATCGCATGTTGCCTGCCGTTCTCAGCGGCGGCACAGTCACAGCATGTCACTGTAGGCGGCAACGTCTATGGTGGCGGTAATAAAGCCTCGGTGGCACACGGCACCACGGTGCTGATTGACCAAGCCAACGCTGTTATCACCGGCGACGTCTATGGCGGCGGCGCATTGGCTAAAGTCGACACGGCCATCTCCCCCCTCAACGCCAGCCCCGTTGCTGTCTCCACCATCGACTCCACGCTGGTCACCATCCTCCAAGGCAATGTGCAGGGCAACGTCTATGGCGGCGGCCTCGGCAACGCCGGTATAGCGGCTGATGTCTACGGAGCGGTGAAAGTGCTCGTGGGCGGCAATGCTTTGCTCGACAGCTCGGTCTACGGCTGCAACAACATCAAAGGCGCACCGCAGAAGACTGTGACGGTGACCATCAGTAACGGCAACGTCACAGAGAATGTCTTCGGTGGCGGCAAGCTGGCTGCCGCAGCAGTGAGCCCTGTGGTGAATATCAACGGCGGAACCGTGGGTGGCGACGTCTATGGTGGCGGCGCTCTGGCCAATACAGGAAAATCCGACGGCACCACGCAGGTCAATATCCTTGGCGGCACCATTGTCGGCGACATCTATGGCGGCGGATTGGGCGACACCATCTATGGCTCTACAAGCTACTACGAAGGACACGACCACACCAATGTCGCCGCACTGGTCGACGGCACGGTGCAGGTCAACATCGGAGCGGAGAAGAACAACCCTGCCGACACACCTACCGGAGCCACCATCAGCGGCTCGATATTCGGCTGCAACAACATCAACGGCACACCGCTGGGGAATGTCTTCGTCAACATCTACCAGACGGCTCACATCACCGGCAACACATGTCCCACTGTCACCACGCTGGACGCTTTCAACGCATTGAGCGGAACCGACGCGGAGTCAATGTATGCCCTGAAGGCCGTGTATGGCGGCGGCAACAAGGCGGCCTACAAGCCGACCCACGCCTCTGATACCACCACACAGGTGCATGTTTTCTATTGCGATAACACCATCCATACCGTCTATGGCGGCGGCAATGCAGCCGACGCCGGCACCACCACCAAGAAGGCCCAGACGAGCCTGATTATCGACGGCGGTCATTTCTACCAGATTTTCGGCGGCGGCAACGGCTATAGTGCAACACACAACCGCGACACAGTTTTTTTGCCCGGCGACACAACCCTCAACCCCCGCTATAATCCGGGCGCCAACATCTACGGTACCGCTGCGACAAAGATTCAAGGCGGTATGTTCGATCAGATCTTTGGCGGCAGCAACCAGTATGGTGACGTAACAAAGGTGGAACTGAAAATCGACAAGACAGGCGGCTGTACCGAGCTTATCAAAGAGCTTTTTGGCGGTGCCAACGAAGCCGACATCCATAGCGATGTCATCACCACCCTCGAATGTAGCGATATTGAGATTGGCACCTTCTATGGTGGATCGAACAAAGCCGACATCATCGATGGCAGCGTAACCCTCAACGTCAAGGGCGGCAAATATAATGCTGTCTTCGGCGGCTCGAAAGGTACCAATAGCAAAGCTGCCAACATCGGAGGCGACGTGACGCTGAACCTCTATGGCGGCACCATCGGCAATGCCTTCGGCGGCAGCGATGTCAACGGCAACATCGCCGGCAAAATTACTGTCAACGTCCTCGACTATGAAACGTCGAGCTGCGAACTCGCCATCGACAGCCTCTATGGTGGTGGCCGCGACGCCTCTTATACGCCCACCTCTGCCGAGGCGACAGGAACCAACCACTCGCCCGTGGTCAATGTAATGCATATCAAGCGCGACTCTGGTATCAGCGGTAGTGTCTTCGGTGGCGGTTTAGGTAACACCGCTACCGTCACAGCCAAGCCCGAAGTAAATATCGGCTATGTCGATGGAATGGCTTCGCTTGTCCCCAGCGACCATAAATACAAAAACTCTACCGACAACCTCCGTGCCAAGGTGACGGGCAATGTCTTTGGCGGCGGTAAGGCAGCTGAGGTGGTAGGCACAACTTTGGTGACGATAGAGAAGATCAACTCGTCGGTAGCTAGCCTCTTCGGCGGCGGCGACGAAGCCAGCGTAGGCGGCACTGCTGTCAATGTGAATGGCGGCTCGGTGAGCACCGGCGTCTATGGCGGCTGCAACACCACAGGTACTGTAGGCGGTACCATCGCCGTAAACATCATGAATAATCTCGGTACTAACAGCAATGCACTGACCGAAGGCATCTACGGTGGCGGCAAAGGTAACGCTACCCAAACTACAGGAACGGTCACCGTTACTATCGGTGATGGTTCGCATACTCCAACCCTTTATGCCGACGTTTACGGCGGCTCAGCACTGGGTCAGGTGGCTGCCAGCGACAAACTCACCAAAGTAGACCTGCAAGCCGGCACCATCAACGGTACGCTGTACGGCGGCGGTATGGGAGACGCAACATATGCTGCTGAAGTCAGCGGTAATATTCAGTTGGCTGTGGCCGGCAATGTCACCGGCGGTGTCTTCGGCGGCTGTAACGTCAATGGTATCGTCAAAGGTGGCACTACAGTCGACATCACCGCCGGCACCATCAACCATAAAACCATCGGCAACGATGTATATGGCAGCGTATATGGCGGCGGACTAGGTGAGAACACCAAGGTGAAAGGCAACGTGGCCGTTACCATCAATGGCACACCCACCATCAGCGGCGATGTGTATGGCGGCTCAGCCAAGGGATTGGTGAACTGCACAGAGTCAGGCACTGCACAGGATGGTTCTACTACCACTGTGACCCTCACAACTGGTACCGTCAACGGCTCACTCTATGGCGGCGGCCATGGTATCGACGAGGCCTCGGCCAATGTCTTCGGTCCCGTAACCGTCACTGTCGACGGCGGTACAGTAACCAACGTCTTCGGTTGTAACAACCTCAGCGGTGCTCCGAAAAGCACCGTACAGGTGGACATCAACAACAATGTCGGCGGCAGCGTCTTCGGCGGTGGTAACTTGGCCACCTATACCGCTCCCACGGGTAGCGAGAACTACCCCCTGGTGAACATCAACGAGGGTATTGTAGGCTATGTCTTCGGCGGCGGTAAAGGCGTGCTGGCCAGCGGCAACGACCGTGGCCAAAAAGGCAAGGTAATCGGCAACCCGCAGGTGACCATTGGAATGGGTGGCAGTACTGTTACCGTCTCCAACGATGTCTATGGCGGCGGTGATGCAGCCCATGTAGAAGGTACCCCCGTGGTGGTGGTGAACGGATGCGACAATGACACCATCGGTTATCTCTACGGCGGTGGCAACGCGGCCGATGTGGAAGGCACAAACCTCACAGTAAACGGCGGTCATATCACTGAAGCCTATGGCGGTGGCCACGGTGACAAGAGTGTAACAATAGAGCCCTTGAAGTACGCCGATGTAAATGGCAATGTTACCTTTAACATCTACGGCGGCACCATCGGCAAAGTTTTCGCTGGCAGCAACTCGAAGGGCTCCATCACCGGCTCTTCGGAACTCACCATCAACAAGACTGGTAGTTGCAACATGATGATTGCCGAGGTCTACGGCGGCGGCAATGAAGCCGCAGGCAATGCCGGCACCCTCACCATCAATTGTACCGGTACGCTTACTGCCGACCACGCTGCTCATCCCGAAAATATTGGCACCACCCTCGAAGGCATCGGAACCCTCTACGGTGGCGCCAATCAGGCCGACGTAAACAACGACATTGACCTGACTATCTATAGTGGTATCGTGGGCAAGGTCTTCGGTGGCAACAATACCAGCGGTACCATCAATGGCACCATCACTGTCAATATCGACTCAAACGGTAGCACCTGCGGCTGGTATGTCGGAGATGTCTTTGGTGGCGGCAATCTGGCCACCTACGGCACTGCCGGAAGCAACTATCCGTCGGTCAACATCTTGGCAGGTACCGTCAGCGGCGACGTGTTCGGCGGTGGTCTCGGTAAAAACGACGATATCAGCAAAGGTGTCGTTACCAGTAACCCACAGGTCACCATCAACGGCACAAAGGCCGAAGTAAAAGGTAGTGTGTACGGCGGTGGCAGTTTGGCTCCTACCGCAGGTAATCCCTCGGTGACCTTGACCAATGGTGCGACAACCAAAGTGTTTGGTGGCGGCAAGGCTGCTAACGTGGAAGGTGCTCCCACGGTGTATATCAACGGTGGCGCGGTGAGTAGCGGCGTTTATGGCGGCTGCGATACCAAGGGTAATGTAACAAAACCCATCACCGTGGAAGTGAACGGTGGTATCATCGGCACCAGTGTAACCAACCGCGCCGATGTGTACGGCGGCGGTTATGGTAAAGAAACTAAGACTGGTGACAGCGTCATTGTCACCATCGGCAACACAGGCGCCCCCACCATCTACGGCGACGTATACGGCGGCTCGGCCTTGGGTGACACCCTAGTTTCCAACTATACAATCGAGACTTTAGACTCTACCATTGTGAGCCTGAAGCAGGGCACCATCCATGGCAACATCTACGGTGGTGGTTTGGGCCAACAGAATGGTCCAGAGATTAAGTCGATGGTATACCGTCCCGTAAGGGTCATCGTCAACGGTGGCACCATCAACAGTTATACTGGTACCGACACAAAGACTCATGGCGGTAATGTCTTCGGATGCAACAACCTCAACGGAGCTCCATTGAGTACCGTGCAGGTGGATATCAACGAGTTGGTCGCCAGCACGCTGACCGTCAAGAATATCTTCGGCGGCGGCAACATGGCCTCCTACGGCGGCGCCACAGTGGTCAATATCATCAGCGGCAACATGGATAGCGTCTTTGGTGGCGGTAATCAGGCCGGTACTGGCGGCAGCGTTGTCACTATGACCAACGGTACCGTCAACAACGGCCTCTTCGGCGGCTGCAATACCAGCGGTGTGGTCGCCGGCGATATCACTGTCGCGGTGAATGGCGGCAAAGTGGGTAATAGCAATGACAACAGATCTTACGGTGTCTATGGCGGCGGCTACGGTAGCAATACCAGCACTACCGGCAACGTGGCTGTGACCATTGGCGGCGCCAACATCTATGGCGACGTTTATGGCGGCTCAGCCAAAGGTAATGTGAATGCCGCCGACAAAACTACTAACGTCACCCTCACCAGCGGTACTATCTATGGCAACCTCTATGGCGGTGGTTTTGGCGACGGCGGGGCTAATGCCCTGGTTAACGGCACTGTGAAGGTAAATGTCAACGGAGGCAAGGTAAGCACCTATGCTGACGGAGGCGTAAAACATGGCGGAAATGTTTTTGGCGGTAACAACCTCAACGGAGCCCCACAGGGCACCGTCACCGTTGCCATCAGCGGAACTGTCGACAGCAATGTCTATGGCGGCGGCAACTTGGCCACCTATAGCTATACCGGAAACTATCCCGTGGTGACCGTTTCCAACGGCGGTAAGGCAGACGATGTCTTCGGTGGCGGTAAAGGTCAAGTTGGAGCGCCTGAGAAGGGCGTCGTCACCAGCCATCCACAGGTGACCATCACGGGAGGCAATATCAGAGATGTCTATGGCGGTGGCGAAGTAGCCAAGACCACTGGCAACCCGACCGTGACCGTCAACGGCGGCACTGTTACCAATATCTATGGCGGCGGTAAAGCTGCAGACATCGTTGGTTCGACGAAGGTTACGATGGCCGGAGGTTCGGTAAGCACCGGCATCTATGGAGGTTGCGACCAGGAAGGTACTGTGAGCGCCAACAGCGAGGTAGCCCTCACTGACGGCCAAGTGGGTAATCCGTCATCTACTGATAACCATGTGGTCTTCGGCGGCGGCTACGGACAGCCTACCAGAATCGATGGCAACGTGAAAGTTACTCTGGACGGTAGCACTATCTATGGCAATATTTATGGCGGATCGGCTTTGGGCAATGTGAATAGCGCAAGTGTAACAGACTCTAACACCAACAATGTAAACACCACCACTGTCGAAATACTTTCTGGCACCATCACGGGCAATATTTTCGGTGGCGGCTTGGGACAAAAAAAAGGTGTAAACGAAGCCACAAGTGATATTGCAGCCCTGGTTCACGGTGTGGTACATGTCAATATTGGTAAAGTAATATCGTCGGATACCATCGGCGACGCCACCATCAACGGAAGCGTCTACGGATGCAACAACCTGAACGGTTCACCGAAAAATGATGTGTACGTAGACATCTACCAAGTACATCAGGGAGAGAATCAAACCATTGCAGCCAACAACACAGACTACTCGATAAAAGAAGTCTTCGGCGGCGGCAGAATGGCCGACTATTTGCCTGTGGGCCTTACTGATACATCCCAGCTCAAAAATACAACGACACTTAAAAAGGTCCGCACCCATGTCCATGGTTGTAAGAACACCATTGAGAACATCTACGGCGGTGGTGACCGAGCCTCGGTGGCAGCCATCAAAATCGAGATTGACGGCGGACGTCACAACTGGGTCTTTGGCGGCGGCAACGGCATGTCGGTGGATGCCAACGTAGGCTTGCCCGGCATTGACTTTGCCCTCCATGGCGGACATATCGGATTCTACCATGTGGGTAGCAACCTACACGGCACCAACTATGGCGAAGACTTGGGTGGGGGTAAAACAAACAATAAACAAGACCTCTCCAATAGCGGCTGCGATACACTGGTTGTCGACAACTTCTACTTCGGTGCCAACGAGGCGGAGTTAAATCAGAACCTGTACAACATCGTCCATTGCGGCAGCACCATGCGCTTCAAGAACCTCTATGCCGGTAGCCGTCTGGCCAAAGTGAATGGAAACATCACCCTCGTGATTGAAGGTGGTGAATTCGACAACGTGTATGGCGGTTCGGAGGGCAACGACGAGCATCCGGCACATGTTGACGGCAATATCACCCTAATACTGAGAGGCGGCAAGATAGGTCGCGTGTATGGCGGTTGCAACAAAGTGGGTAATGTCACCGGAAACATCACCATCATAGTCGACTCCAACCAAACTACCAATGCTTGTGCACTGGAACTGGATTATGTCTACGGGGCCGGCAATATTGCCCAATACGACCCCACCAAAACTGGTGTAGGCCGTACCAGCGAAAACCCCAAAATCAACCTCGTCTGTGGTCATGTGAACCACGATATCTTTGGCGGTGGCCGCGGCGACACCACCGATGTCAATGCAGGCATAGTGACATCCAATCCCCATATAGTTATGGGAGGCCTGAAGTTGGATACCACTGCTTTCCATACCGATAGGACCTTCAATTCATTCAGTTGGATACCTGCCGGAGAAAACGATAAATTCTGGGTAAAAGGTAATATCTATGGTGGTGGCGAGTTGGCCTCGGTAGGCTATTTCACCCGCACCGCGAGCGGCAAGGTATCCAGCTGCACCGACAATACCGGACACCCCAAAATTGAGATTCTGTCAGGAAAGGTAGGCCCCAAAGTGTTGGTGATGCCCATGGACAGCGGTATGGTGTTCGGCGGCAGCAAGGGTATCGTGGGTGACACAAACGATGCCAAATATGCTAAAATACCTCACCTAGCCTATGCAAATACCACGGAAGTGATTATCGGCAAGGCCGATCATAGCGGCGGACCTCTCATCAAGGGTTCCGTCTACGGCGGAAGTCAAAACGGACATGTGCTCGACAGCACATACGTACAAATCCGTGGCGGTCAGATTGGTTGCGGATACAACTCTGCAGAGTCGAAGGACCTAGACCGCGCATACACTACTGATGAATGGGCCTATGACGTAACAGCCGACAACAGCAAGTATCTTTATGAATGCTCCAGCTGGCCTTACACTTCTCCATATAAACCTTACGACAAGTTTGCCAACCAATATGACTCGCACGACGGTGCTGCTAACGGCAGCGATGGTCATACCTTCTACGGCAATGTGTTCGGCGGCGGCTCGGGCTATTACCCCTACGCTGCGGGCAAATGGCTGCAGTCGGCAGGTGCCGTATACGGCAATACCCGCGTGGAAATCAGTGGCGGACATATCCTCACCAGCGCTTATGGCGGCAACGAGCAGACCGATGTAGAGGGTCACTGTACCGTCAAGATGAGTGGCGGCACACTAGGTGTGCCCCGCACACTGAATCAGATTGACGACCACCCCGTAACTTGCTATCTCTTCGGTGCAGGCAAGGGCGATCCACGCGACCTATTCAACACCTGGACCAACGTAGACAGTACATACGTCGAAGTAAGCGGAGGTTGGATTTACGGTTCGGTATTCGGTGGTGGTGAAGACGGCCACGTAAAAGGCACCGCGAAGGTGGTTATCAAAGATAATGCCAAGATTGGCACGTGGGGAACCTCGTACGTAGACGGTAACATCTTCGGTGGTGGCCGAGGATATACCGGCACAGTACTTACCCCGGGAACCGTCGGCGGCAACATCACCGTCGACATCACCGGTGGCACCATGTTAGGCTCCATCTACGGTGGTGGCCGAATGGCGTCAGTAGGTATCCAACTTGTAGCCTCCACAGACGAGAAATATGGCTTGATGCAAGAGGGTGAAAAACACGGTATCATCACCGTCAACATCAGTGGCGGTACTATTGGCAACGACTTCGAATACAAATATATTGCACCCGATGTTACCGGCGACGCCCTGACAACAGCCAAATCCAAAATGCCCAAGACGGTCCTCGACAGCGAAAACCGTCTGGCACACACCAAGGGAGGCAATGTTTTCGGCGGAAGCATGGGACGCGTAGAACTGCTGAACAAATCGGTCAACTCCATCTGGCCCAACTTGGCAATGGCTAAGAAGACCATTGTGAACATCAGCGGCGGTACCATTAAGAGTTCTGTATATGGTGGCGGTGAGTTGGGTACCATAACTGGTGACACCAAGGTGACCGTTAGCGGCGGCACCATCGGCACCGCAGTGAAAGAAGGCACAACAGAAAAATACTATTTCGGCAGCGTCTATGGCGGTGGTTACGGCAGCAACGATCTCACGAGAAACGACTTGAATTATTATGCCATAGAACTCAAAGACAAAGTCCCCACAAATATGGCACCTGTAGCTATAGCAGGTCAGGTGTACGGCAACACCGAGGTTCTGATTAACAATAACAGTGTTCAAATAAACGAGAACGTCTATGGCGGCGGTGACTTAGCCAGCGTAGGTACTCCCAAATATAGCGGGAATACATTCAATGGCTATGCAGATCATACCGGCATCTCCACTGTCAACGTCAGCAACGGCACCATCGACGGCGACCTCTTTGGCGCCGGAAAGGGTGTCGATGCAAATGGCGATTATAATATCTATTGTAATGTAGACAGCACCAATATTACCGTCAGCGGAGGCAACGTGAAGGGTGATGTGTATGGCGGCGGTGAAAATGCGCACGTAATGCGCAACACCGAGGTGAAGATTACCAACGAAGCCGTAATCGGCGAAGGTGGCACCTACGAACTTGCCGGCAATGTATTCGGCGGTGGTAAAGGTAGCGGCTACGAGACCTATTCTGCAGGAGATACCACCTTCAACCTCTGCGTCGATTGCGGCCGCGTGGGAGGTAACACCAAAATCACGATGGATGCCGGATTGATACATGGCTCTATCTTCGGCGGCGGAAGTCTCGCCCTCACGGGTATAAATGCCAACGGAACATTGATTGATTCCACACACGGCAACACCGACATACAAGTGACAGGCGGTACAATAGGTACCGGTACACTGACCACAGCCGATGCCACAAATCTGCTGAAATGCGACTGGAGCACCGGCGACATCATGGGTAGCGGCAAGGGCGATATCGACTACTACCAGGAGCCGCTGGCTGGCCGTGTCACCAACTCCAACATTACGGTCACTGGCAGTACCATTGTCCGCGGTTCTATCTTCGGCGGCGGCGAGATGGCTGGCATCGGCTGGCCTAACGTGATGGGTACTGGTCGTGCCTCCATCACCATCGGTACAGTGGGGGCCGCAGAAAATCCCACCATCGGTCTGGTAGAAGAATACACCTACACGGAAGCCAATAACCCCGGCGACTGGACTATCTACGACAATGACGGCAGACTCATACACACCTGCACCGGTAACGTATTTGGAGGTAGCCAGGGAGATGTGGATACTACAGCACCGGCATGGGTCTCGATGGGCCACTCCAACAGTTCGCATATCACCATCAACGGTGGCACCATACGCAGTTCTGTCTATGGAGGTTCGGAGCAAGGCATGCTGAAAGGCAACACCCATGTTATCATCAAAGGTGGTACTATCGGAACTATCATGAATCAGGGGACCGCCAACGAGTACCGTTTCTGCGGCGTTTATGGCGGCGGCTATGGTAGCGACAACCCAATATTGAATGCGTCGACCTGCATCAACGACTCCTCCTCTCGCGGAGATCTGGGTTGGACTCCCGCCAAGATGGCCGGCCGCGTGTATGGCGACACCCGTGTCGACCTGCTGGGCGGCGAAATCAACGGTGACGTCTACGGCGGCGGCGAACGGGCCTACGGTGGCTATGAGAAGAGTTCGACCAAGGGCAATACCTTGGTGAATATCGGAGCCGCTCCGGTAGCACCGGCGACCGAACCTACAGGCAACGCCATCATTCACGGCAACGTATACGGTGCCAACAACTATTCGGGCACACCCTACGGCAATACCACAGTACATATATATAAGACTGCACATGGTGCCGATGTGGCACACAACAAGTATCCCACCGATGCCGAGATAATGCAGGCACACGATGACGGAGAAAGCGGTTATGCCGATGATACTAAGATTACTACGGCCGACCTTGCTGCCAACGCAGAGATACAAGGTTACGCCCTCGCGGCCGTATTCGGCGGCGGCAACTTAGCTTCACACGAACCTGTTGCCAAAGAAGGTACTACCAACGTGTATGTCCACTACTGCAAAGAGAATACGATACGAGATGTGTATGGTGGCGGCAATCAGGCAGCCACCAAAAACAACCACACCGTCATTTACGGAGGCCGTATCCACCATCTCTTCGGTGGCGGCAACGGCTATGTGGATGCTAACCCAGCCAATAACAAAGCGGCCAATGTGAGCGATACCGCCAGAACCAATGTCTATGGCGGCCTTATCGACAGCGTGTTCGGTGGCAGCAACAACCTTGGCACCATCGGCAAGGTGGAACTCAACCTTGAGAACAAAGCCGAAAAGGATGGCGGCACCGCCTGTGGCACCGTTATAGGCAAACTATTCGGCGGCGGTAACTATGCTCCCGGCGGTGGTGGCGAACTAACAATTGCTTGTGGCGACTATGAGATTGACGAAATCTATGGTGGCTCACATATGGCCACTATCGACGGCAATGTCACCCTCAATATCTACGGAGGAAAGAATGCTAATGTGTATGGCGGTTCAAAAGGCCGGAGAACAGGAACTCCGGTATCGGCCGATATTACTGGCAATGTCAACCTTAACCTTTATGGCGGAACCATCACCGATGCCTTCGGTGGCAGCAACGAGTTGGGTAACATCGGCGGCAATATTACCGTCACAGTGGAAGACAAAGAAGGGGCCTGTGAGCTTGCTCTCACTAATGTG
>LXOW01345042.1_pt1 | contig 20696 bp, 9 predicted proteins | sample 1368591 | NCBI WGS metagenome assembly LXOW01 (sample SAMN04884650, study PRJNA319009) | bovine gut metagenome | isolation source: Cow rumen | host: Bos taurus | place: Italy: Legnaro (PD) | collected 2014-07-09
CTATAAAGGTGGCGGTCTAGCTAAGTCACAGCTCGTCTCAGTAAACGAGATAGGTGCAGCTATCGACGACGGCATCCTGGATATCGGTTTCCGCGTACAGAGTTTCGAAACCATCTTCTTCGATAATATGGGAAATGCCGTGCCAATGGCATCCGACGGCGCCTCTTTCTCTGCTCGTCAGAAGGATACCTTCCGCAAACTGACACGTAACCGTCGTTTCTATGTGTCCCGTGTCACGGTAGTTGGCCCAGATGGACTGACACGTACCCTTCAGAATCCGATGGAGGTTATTGTGAAGTAGGGATAAAAAAGTAAAAGGTAAAAGAGTAAAAAAGTAAAAGGTAAATATATGAAACATCGTAATATGAATCAGTGGGTAGGGGTAATGGTAAAAGGTTCTGTACTTTTTTATCTTTTAACCTTTTTACCTTTAAATACTTGGGCTCAGCCTGTGCAGCGCCGTGTACAGCAGAGTGAACAACAACAGCAGCAACAGCGGAGGAATCCTTCTTCTGCGATGTCTGTCCGTGCCCAGATTTCCTTCCCCACAGCTGTGGATATGCCTGAGGAAGTGGTTTGGCGTCGTGACATCTATCGTGAAATCGATCTCTTGAAAGATGCCAATGCCGGCCTTTATTACCCTGTAGAGCCACAGGGTAAGCAGTTGAACCTGTTTACCTATATCTTTAAATTGGCTCAGAATGGCTATATCCCCGTCTATGAGTATCCCACGGATGGTAGCGATGTCTTTACGGATGAAAACAGGGTGGATATGAAGACTATTCTTGACAACTATCATATCTTCTATGAGGAGCAGGATGGTAAGTTGAAGGTTGACAACAGCGATATCCCTTCATCCGAAGTCAAGAAGTTCTTCCTAAAGGAGAGTGCCTACTATGATCAGGCTAATACTACCTTCCATATCAAGGTGCTTGCCCTCTGTCCTGTGATGTTACGTGATGATGATTTCGGCGGAGAAGCCACACAGTATCCTCTGTTCTGGGTGAAATACAGTGATCTGGAGTCTTTCCTGAATCGCCAAACCGTGATGACGAGTAATCTGAACAATGCCGCCACGATGACGATGGATGATTTCTTTACGTTGAACATGTATCGTGGACAGATCTATAAGACCAATAACGCTCAGGGAAAGACCTTGGCACAGTACTGTCCTGATGAGGCTGCGATGACGGCAGAACAGAAACGCATCGAGAAGGAACTGGCCGACTTCCAAAAGACCATCTTCGGCGATCCCGCTAAGAGGGACTCGCTTGACAGTATCGCTAAACTCGATACCAAGAAGAAGGGTAAAGTCAAATCCAAGAAGAATAGCTCGAAAAATACGAAGGCAAGCAGCAAGTCAAAGAAAGGATCGACGACTACGCCAGCCAATAGCTCAGCACGTGTCACGGTTCGTCGTCAGCGACATTAATATGTTAAAAGTTGGGCAAAACGATACGGATTCCAAGTTTTTTTCTTACCTTTGCACNNAAAGATTTTAACCATTGCAGTTCTTTTCGCTGCCCTGATGACAGCTGTTCCTGCTAAGGCAGAAGTGAAATTCGGTTTGAAAGGTGGTCTGAACCTGACGAGCATGAGATTTGATTCCAGCGTTGCTGACAAGTCAAACCAGGCTGGTTTCTTTATTGGTCCGACGGTGAAGTTTACACTTCCTATTGTTGGTCTTGGTATCGACGCTTCTGCACTCTACGATCAGCGTAAGAGTAAGGTGGGTAGTAACTCTGGCAATGAAATGAGTATTAAGGAGCAGTCTATTCAGATTCCCGTTAACGTCCGTTACGGCATTGGTCTGGGAAGCACTGCCAGCATCTATTTCTTCGCTGGTCCTCAGTTCGGATTCAATGTAGGCGACAAGACTATTGATTCTGCTGTTGCTGATTGGACGTTTAAGAGCTCAAACATTAGTGCTAATGTTGGTGCAGGTCTGATGTTGCTGAACCACCTGCAGGTTTCTTTCAACTATAACTTCGCGCTTGGTAAGACTGGTGAGTTCACAGCTAAGGCTATCCCCAACGCTTTCAAGGAAGATGCTAAGATGAACGCCTGGCAGATTGGAGTCGCTTACTTCTTCTAAGCACATCCGTGCGGTACACGGACGTCATATTGCCCCTGCCGCTTGACGGCCTTTTTACCTATTCAGTTCCTCCACAATTGGAGGCTCATGTTAAGGTAGGCGCCCGTGTACTCGTACCCTTTGGAAAAAACAAGACCTATGTAGGTGTTGTGTCGGAGATCCATGATCGGAAGCCCTCTGACTATGAAGTAAAGGACATCTTGCAATTGCTCGATGCTTCGCCTATCTTACTTGATAGTCAGTTGAGACTCTGGAATTGGATCTCCGATTATTATATGTCTCCCATCGGAGAGGTCTATAAAGCCGCACTCCCTTCAGGTTTGAAGGCAGAAGACGGCTATCGCCCGAAGACAGANNTTATATGTCTCCCATCGGAGAGGTCTATAAAGCCGCACTCCCTTCAGGTTTGAAGGCAGAAGATGGCTATCGCCCAAAGACAGAACTATATATCCGCTTGACACCCAACTTCCGCCATGAGCAGGCTCTTCATGTGGCACTGAATATGCTCCAGCGGGCAGGCAAACAGCAGGAGGCTTTCATCCATTATCTGGCGCTCTCGCATTGGGATACGCTGGAGGGTCAGACTTGTCGTGAGGCGCCTGTAGAGATCACTCGAGACGAACTGATGAACACAGGTCATGCCTCTTTGCAGACGATCAATGCTTTGGTAAAACGCGGCCTATTAGAGACCTACGAACTGGAGGTAGGCCGACTGAATCATGGGGGAGAGCCTCACTTGGAGAATATCAAACCCCTCAACGAGGCTCAGCAGGATGCTTATAATCATATTCTCTTCTCTTTCATGAAGAAAAATGTCACGCTGTTGCATGGTGTCACTTCCAGCGGAAAGACGGAAATCTATATCCATCTCATCAAACAGGCGTTGGAGAAGAAGCAACAGGTGCTCTATCTTTTGCCTGAGATCGCCTTGACGGTGCAGATCATGCGACGTCTGCAACATGTATTTGGTGATCGTCTGGGGATCTATCACAGTAAATATTCTGATGCCGAACGGGTGGAGATCTGGCAGAAACAGCTCTCCAAGCATCCCTATGATGTCATCCTCGGGGCGCGCAGTGCCGTATTGCTGCCTTTCCAGAACCTTGGCCTGGTGATTATCGATGAGGAGCACGAGACCAGCTATAAACAGCAGGATCCAATGCCTCGCTATCATGCTCGTTCTACGGCGATTATGCTGGCTCAGATGTTTGGTGCCAAAACCCTGTTGGGCACAGCTACCCCTTCCATGGAGACCTATCATAATGCCAAGACGGGTAAGTTTGGTTTGGTAACTCTTGAAAAACGCTATCAAGGCATCGAACTCCCAGAGATACAGGTGGTGGATATCAAGGACTTGCAACGTCGTAAGATGATGAAAGGTCCCTTCTCGCCCTTGTTGTTGGCAAAGACACGTGAGGCTCTGGAACGAGGCGAACAGGTGATCCTTTTCCAGAACCGTCGGGGCTATGCGCCGATGATTGAGTGTAAACAGTGTGGTTGGGTGCCCCATTGCCAGCATTGTGATGTGTCGCTCACCTTCCATCGCAACCTCAATCAACTCACCTGTCACTATTGCGGCTATACCTATCAAGTGCCGACGGAATGCCCAGCCTGTGGCTCCAAGGATCTCTTTACCAAAGGCTTTGGTACGGAGAAGATTGAGGCTGAGGTACAGGCTATCTTCCCTGAGGCCCGCATCTCGCGTATGGATCTGGATACCACCCGCAGCCGTCATGCCTACGAACGGATCATCAGCGATTTCTCCGCAGGTCGCACAAACCTCTTGATTGGTACGCAGATGATCTCCAAGGGCCTCGACTTCGACAAGGTGAGTGTAGTGGGCATCCTGAATGCTGATGCCATGTTGAACTATCCCGACTTCCGTGCTTACGAGCATGGATTTATGATGATGTCGCAGGTGAGCGGACGGGCAGGACGTAAAGGCAAACGGGGGCTCGTGATCCTCCAGACAAAGAGCCCTGATCTGCCCCTGATTGATCAAATCGTCCGTAATGACTATCTCGCATTCTATAAATCGGTTCTTGCTGAGCGCCAACAGTTCCATTATCCGCCTTATTATCGCCTCATCAATGTCTTTCTGAAGCATCGTTATGACAACGTGGTTGATACGGCAGCTTTAGAACTCGGCAGTCAGTTGCGCCAGTGGTTTGGCAGTCGCGTCTTAGGCCCAGATAAACCCGCTGTGGCAAAAGTCAAATCTTTGTCTATCCGCAAACTCGTGCTGAAGTTGGAACCAACGCTCAACATGTCGGATGTGCGCAAATATTTAGCGCTTGCCCAGCAGCAGATGCTCCAAGACAAGCGCTATTCCTCCCTCCAGATCTATTACGACATCGATCCGCTGTAATTGTCTATTTCTTCAGTATCTTCTTACCGTTGACGATGTAGATACCACTAGGCAGACCGTCGAGTGAGGTTACTTGCGACTTCACCATGCGACCATTCAGGTCATAGACGTCAAATGGCTCTTCAACGCCAGGATTTTCCATCTCCTGATCTTCCAACAGCTCATCGCCATTGAACGGGAATGATACCATACTCTGCAATACCGTCACTGTGCAAGTAGCTTTCTTGCCCGTCGCATTAGAGGTACAGGTGATGGTAGCAGTACCGGCCTTGATTCCCTTCACCTTGCCTTCCGCAGTCACCGTAGCGATCTTCGTGTTCGAACTCTTCCAGGTCACACTCTTGTCTTTCAGTGATGTGGGGGTGACAATGGCTTTCAGAGTCACAGTCTTACCCTTTTGAATACGAACCTCTGTCTTGTTGAGAGTAACTTTACCATTCTCAACAGTCACTATACATGTGGTTTTCAAGCCAGTTGCCTTAGAGGTGCAGGTGATGGTAGCCGTACCGGCCTTCACGGCCTTCACCTTACCAGCACTTGTCACGGTGGCAACAGTTTTGTTCGAACTCTTCCAGGTCACAGTCTTGTCTGTCAAAGAAGATGGATAGACTGTGGCTTTCAGCGTCACGGTCTTGCCTTTCAAAAGGGTAGCCTTTGTCTGGTCAAGCTTCACATAGCCGACAGTCACTGTGCAGGTCTTTTTCAGGCCCGTCGCTTTAGAAGTTGCGGTAATAGTAACTGTTCCAGCCTTCACACCCTTCACCTTTCCGGCAGTGGAAACGGTGGCAATCTTCGTGTTTGAACTCTTCCAAGTCACAGTTTTGTCTGTCAACGACGACGGATAGACAGTGGCTGTCAGCGTCACCGTCTTGCCTTTCTCAATGACAGCCTCTACCTTTTCAAGTTTCACATAGCCAACAGTCACTTTACAGGTAGCTTTCGCACCAGTAGCCTGAGAGGTACAGGTAATAGTAGCCGTACCAGCCTTCACGCCTTTTACCTTACCTGCACTCGACACGGTGGCTATTGCTGTATTCGAGCTCTCCCAAGTCACTGTCTTGTCCGTCAAATCAGATGGCGTGAGTGTGGCTTTCAGCGTCAAATTCTTGCCCTTCTCAATGGTAGCTTCGTTCTTACTGAGTTTAACTTTTGGCTCAACGATCTCCTTAAATTCCTTCCAATAGTCAGCTGCTTCATAGGCTGCCTTACTACCTACAGGGACATGGAGCGTCACCTTACTGGGGTCATCGACAAGGATGCTACCCTGAAGATAGCAAGGTGTCTCATCATTTACCGTGATGGTAGTCAAATCGGTACAGCCACCGAAAATAGTTTCAGATGCCCATAGTTGCACATCCTTTGGAAGTTCAATAGATGTAAGAGCCGTACAATTCTGGAATGTGCCATTATTCAGTATAACACCTTCAGGCAACGTTACCGAAGCCAGATTCTGACAGTCCTTGAAAGCATTTAGCTCGATATCATATACAGTAGAAGGGATGATGACAGATGTCACTTTTGCATTCGCAAAGGCAGATGGAGCAATAACCTGAATGGGGAATCCCTCAGCCGTTGCTGGTATCGTGATAACGCCATCATAATTGGCATTAATACAGCAGGGAGGATTTGTATATGTATCAGGTCTATTAGCCGCAGCATAGCCTACAGAGCATCCTGTCTCGCTTGCCTTACCCATGGACTTACCTGTTTCATCAACTACGAAGAACATCTCTACGTTCTCTGGTGTCTTGGCTACAAAGAGGTCACCGACCTCTAACCCCGTACCAACCGTCTTGCCATTAATAGATACAAGACGACAATCCTTATCTACTGTTTCTGGTGTAGTACCATTAACATTGGTGAGTTTGCCACAGAGCACCACTTCGTCGCCAAGGTTTGGCACACGGCCACCATTATAATTCTGCTGGTCGAAATACAATGTATGATATACGTAGAACTCGCCGTTCTTAGTCCCGTCGTCGGAAATATAGAACGTGGCATTGCCGTCCTGATAGCCGAAGTTATCTTCCATCCTGCTTACTTTACCTTTGACGTAGTATTCCATTTCTGTCGGAGTATCTGCCGTCAGTCCAGCCGCGAAAGCATTAGCATCAGCACAGGTAAAGGGTTTTGCCTCTGAACCTGGATCCGGAAGGAGCATTGCAGCACAGTTCTCAGTAACATCCACAGGCTTATTATCCCATGCACCACGAGGAGTCTTGCCATCATAAGTTTGGTTTCCGACAATAAGTACGACATCGGGAGTATAGAAATTATTCGAGCATGTACTTGATTCAGCAAACGGGCCTATAACAGCTGCTCTATAAATTTCTGAACCCGAACCTCTAGTACCTTTTATGGTGCAACCTGAAACCATGTTGTCGCAGATTATAGTTGACGAATATCTAATAGAGCCGAAAATACCACCTACGTCGTATGGACCTGTGACATCACCATAATTCTTGCAATTACTAATAGTACCCATGTTATCACCGCAAATACCACCTACATGATCATACGTAGATGAAACAGGAGCCTTATTGATACAATTGTCAATGGTTCCTCTATTTGATCCGGCAATCCCCGCAACATTACTCGTGTTACCATCAATCTTGCAGCTCTCATCAATAATAATATTTGCGACTACACCCTTCTTACCAATATAGCCAAAAAGACCCTTGTTAGCCGACAAGTTCATGATAGTGACACCATTACCGTCAAAATTGCCAGAGAAGGCAATGGGCACTTCATTACCATATGCGTCGTATCTGCACTTTCCTATGGCCGTATAGGATACGCCGCTGAAGTCTATTTCACTCTTGCCCACCTTAAAGTATGAGCTAACATACGAGTCTCCATTATTGACATCTCTTGCCAATACTCTAAAATCTCCTACCGTATTAATTATGAAAGGTGAAGCGGCTGTTCCATCGCNNACTTCCATCTGGAACATATAAAAATATGTTTTCAACATTCGTAAAGGTTGACGAGCTGATTGCAACAGGCTCAGTCATTCCTGCCCTCACCAGTTCCATATTCGAGCAACCGTAAAAACACGATTCGCCGATAGAGGTGATGCTTGGCGGAAGATTAATCTCCATGAGATTCTTATTGTTGCTAAATGCTCCTGGGGAAATAGATTCCGTACCTTCATCTATGGTGATAATACTTAGTTCAGGCATTTCTCCTTTATATTTATAGGCGATTCTCCCTACATAGATGATGCCATCTTCTTTGTCATTATACCATTGGGTATTATCAAAAGCCCCATTCCCTATATAGTTGATTGTACTGGGGAAATCGATAAAAGCCAGATTTGTACAGTCATAGAAAGCTTCTGTTTCTATGACGTCTATTGTTGTTGGTATTACCACAGAAGTGATATCTGTTCTGCTTAATGCTCTACAGCCTATATTTGTAACTTTATAACCATAAACAATAGACGNNCCTTCATAGCTGGTAGAAATCGCTGCTGATGAACCATTACCTACCTGACAAGTTTTTTCCGAGTTGCTTATGACTTTAAACGTCATATCAACACCTTCTAAAGTCTTTCCCGTAAATACATCTCCTTCATTGTATTGTGAAGGCATTTCAATGATCTCCTTAAACTCCTTCCAGTAGTCGGCAGCCTCGTATGCTGCTTTGCTGCCTGCAGGAACATAGAGTGAAGCATTAGCACGATTAGAAAAAACGTATGAAGTGATTGCTATTGGTTCTGTCGTTTCTGTGGTCACAGATGTTAAATTACAGCCATTGAAAGCATAGGAGCCAATAGCGGTTACATTACTTGGTATGACTATCGATTCCAGACCCTCGCATCCAAAAAATGCATAATTGTTAATTGTGGTAATATCGTCAGGAATTGCCAAGTGCTTGATTTCAGAAATGCTATTTTCTGAAGTCTGCAATAACAAACTCTTAGTCACTAACAATGGATTGGAATTTGAAAAGAAAGTAGATTTGCACCAAGCACCGATATCAGTGATGACAACTGATGTCAATGCGCTACAAGCGCGAAATGCATCTTCACCATTAAAATGACATTCTGTACCCTCAAAAGTGACAGAAGATAAGCTCGTACAAGACCTGAAAACATTCTTTCCGAATGAAACGGAATTCCGTCCTATCTTCACGCTCGCTAAGGATGTACAATTGCGGACTGCACTATTTCCTATGGAAGTCACATTGTCAGGAAAGACTAAGCTTTCGAAGCCAGAGTTATATAAAGCATATCTTTCGATAGTCGTCAAACTTGAGGGAAATTCTATAGTCGTCAAATTAGTACATCCATATAATGCAGAGTCATCAATAGTAGTCACTCCGGTAAAGTATTTGAACTCACTGAAACTTGTAATCTCTGTGTTGTTTTGAAATACAGTCCCGATGCTTGTTACGTCTGCCGCTTCTTTTTCGCTCAGTTCCCCATCACCGTTACTGTCCCAATTGGCAACACAGATATTCTTCACCACCTCATCCTTGAAATCGATGTTTGAAACGATTTCTTTGATGGCGCCGAATTCCTTCCATCCATTTGCATTGGCATATTTATCATAGGTTCCCTTAGGAACATATAATACAGCACCTGCCGCATTACTGAATGTGCCAGAATACAGCTTTATCGGATTATCCCAGTGGACAATGACAGACTTGATATTGTCACACCCCTCATAACTACCATATCCATAACCATCATGATTAATTTGAGCGCCTCCAAACGCTCCTGAACCTATGGTCGTAACACTTGCAGGAATATCAACAGACTCAAGAGATTTACAACCAAGAAATGCATTGTATTCTATTGTTTTAATACCATCCTGTAGGATCAGCTGTCTCAGATTGTGACAACACATAAATGCAAATTGATCAATTATCGAAACAGAACCAGGTATTGATACTTGAGTTAAAGAGATGCAGCCATTGAAAGCATTCACATCAATATATGTAATAGAGTTCGGTATTGACACTGCGGTAATCCCTTCACATTTATAAAATGCTTTATAGCCAATTTCTGTCACCTGATAGCCTTGATCACTCAACATTGATGGTATAACAAAAGAACCTTGATAGTCTGTTGAAATACCAGCTCCTAATTCTGTAGGATCAGAAACTGAGGTACGCAACGTGGAATTCCACGCTATACCTATTGCGCATTTATAATCCCCTGAAAGCGCAGTAAACGCAGTGTTTACATCATTAGTCTTAGTGTAGAAAGTATAGCCATCTGGCATAGCACTCCATACATCTATGGACATAACTATAGTAAGCAAAATAGATACTAGTCTTTTCATTGCTGTCTCATTTTATATTGTATTTTCTCTACAAGATCTCAGTATAATGGGGCAAAGATAAGAAAAAAACAAATACGCTCCAAATATTTCGGCCATTTTTAGAATAATGGCAAAAAAAATCGGCACCGCTTGGGGCAGTGCCGATTCTTTAATTAGTGTTTCATCACTTTCTTTCCGTTGATGATGTAGATACCTCGTGGCAATCCATCGAGTGAGGTTACTTGCGACTTCACCTTGCGACCATTCAGGTCATAGACGTCAAACGGCTCTTCGACACCAGAATTATCCATCTCCTGATCTTCCATCATCTCATCGCCATTGAACGGGAGTGAAGCCATGTTCTGTAATACCGTCACTGTGCAGGTAGCTTTCTTGCCCGTTGCGTTAGACGTACAGGTGATGGTGGCGGTGCCAGCCTTGATACCCTTTACCTTGCCTTCTGCGGTTACAGTAGCGATCTTTGTATTCGAACTCTTCCAGGTTACACTCTTATCTTTCAGTGATGAAGGAGTGACTGTAGCCTTCAGTGTCACGGTCTTACCCTTCTGAACACGAACCTCAGCCTTGTTGAGAGTGACTTTACCATTCTCAACAGTTACTGTGCAGGTTGTTTTCAGCCCCGTTGCCTTAGAAGTACAGGTAATAGTAGCTGTGCCAGCCTTTACACCCTTCACCTTACCAGCACTTGTCACAGTGGCAACAGCTTTATCTGAGCTCTTCCATGTCACGCTCTTGTCTGTTAACGATGATGGATAAACAGTAGGTGTCAGCGTCACGGTCTTGCCTTTCAAAAGGGTAGCCTTTGTCTGGTCAAGCTTCACATAGCCAACAGTCACTGTGCAGGTGGTTTTCAGACCTGTCGCTTTAGAGGTAGCAGTAATGGTAGCAGTTCCGGCCTTCACACCCTTTACCTTACCAGCGGTGGAAACAGTGGCGATCTTTGTGTTCGAACTCTTCCAAGTCACGCTCTTATCTGTCAAAGCCGATGGATAGACTGTGGCTTTCAGCGTCAACGTCTTGCCTTTCTCAACGCTTGCCTCCGTCTGGTCAAGCTTCACATAGCCGACAGTCACTGTGCAGGTCGTCTTCAGACCTGTCGTCTTAGAGGTGCAGGTGATAGTAGCCGTACCAGCCTTCACGCCCTTCACCTTGCCAGCAGTGGAAACAGTGGCAATCTTCGTATCTGAGCTCTTCCAAGTCACGCTCCTGTCGGACAGCGACGACGGATAGACGGTAGCAGTCAGCGTCACTGTCTTACCCTTCTCAATGACAGCCTCCGCCTGGTCAAGTTTCACATAGCCGACGGTCACTTCGCAGGTAGCTTTCAGACCTGTTTCCTTAGAGGTGGCGGTAATAGTAGCCTTACCAGCCTTCACACCCTTCACCTTACCAGCACTCGTCACTGTAGCAACTGCTGTGTTCGAACTCTTCCAGGTCACGTTTCTGTCAGACAATGACGACGGATAGACAGTAGCAGTCAGCGTTACGGTCTTGCCTTTCTCAACAACAGCCTCAACCTGATCAAGTTTCACATAGCTGATGGTGACCTTACAGGTGGCTTTTGCTCCCGTTGCTTTAGAAGTACAAGTAATGGTGGCTGTACCAGCCTTGACGCCCGTCACCTTACCGGCACTCGTCACGGTGGCAACGGCTGTGTTCGAGCTCTTCCAGGTCACAGTTTTGTCAGTCAATGTCTCTGGGGTGACTGTGGCTTTCAGTGTCAATGTCTTACCCTTCTCAATTGTTGCTTCGTTTTTGCTGAGTTTAACCTTGGGAACGACCTCCTCTATTATCTCCTTAAACTCCTTCCAATAGTCTGTTGCCTCATACACTGCCTTGCATTCTGCTGGCACATAAAGTGTAGCTTTTGCTCTGTTTGAAAAGACCCAATACGAAATTGTTATAGGAGTCTTAGCCTCAACTGTCACAGAAGTTAGGTTCCAACAACTATAGAAAGCCCAATCACCTATAGAAGTCACACTGTTGGGGATAGTCACAGAGGTCAGGCCACTGCAATAATAGAAAGCAGAATTTCCAATAGAAGTCACACTGTTGGGGATAGTCACAGAAGTCAGGCCACTGCAATCATAGAAAGCATAATCGCCAATGGAAGTCACACTGTTGGGGATGGTCACAGAGGTCAGGCCACTGCAACCTGAGAAAGCAGAATTACCAATGGAAGTCACGCTGTTAGGGATAGTCACAGAGGTCAGGCCACTGCAATAACCGAAAGCCCAATCTCCAATGGAAGTCACACTGTTGGGGATAACAGTATTCTTGGTACCACAGATTAACGTGTTTGTTTCAGTCTCAATAATGGCATTACAATCACCACGAGAATCGTATTTGGTATTACCAGCCTCAACACTCAATGAGGCCAGGCTACTGCAGTAACAGAAAGCACTTCCACTGATAGAAGTCACACTGCTGGGGATAGTCACAGAGGTCAGGCCATTACAACCATAGAAAGCAGAATTACCAATAGAAGTCACACTGTTGGGGATAGTCACAGAAGTCAGGCCATTGCAATAATAGAAAGCATAATCGCCAATAGAAGTCACACTGTTGGGGATAACAGTATTCTTGGTACCACAGATTAACGTGTTTGTTTCAGTCTCAATAATGGCATTACAATCATCACGAGAATCGTATTTGGTATTACCAATCTCTACGCTCAATGAGGCCAGGCTACTGCAGGCATAGAAAGCAGAATTGCCAATAGAAGTCACACTGTTGGGGATAGTCACAGAGGTCAGGCCACTGCAACCATCGAAAGCAGAATTACCAATAGAAGTAACATTGCTGGGGATAGTCACAGAAGTTAGGTTCCAACAACTATAGAAAGCCAAATCACCTATAGATGTTAATCCAGTGAAAAATTTCAATTCATCAAAGGAAGTGATATTAGCTTTATTTTTAAATACATATCCTAAACAGGAATCTGTAATTGACGCTGCTTCAGACTCGCTCAATTCACCATCACCATCAAAGTCCCAGTTGGCAATGCAAATTGCCTTGACATTGGCATCAGCAAAATTGATGATACTCGAAGGAGTAGTATTTATCTCCGCTATCTCCTTGAACTCCTTCCAGTAGTCTGCAGCCTCATAAGCGGCTTTACAGCCTTGGAGAACATAGAGGGTAGCGTTAGTACGATTGGTGAAGGTGTTTTCATTGATAGGCAGTGGCGTTTCCTTTCTTATAGAAACAGAGGTCAGATTGATACAATTCTTGAAAGCATATTCACCAATAGAGGTTACGTTGTTGGGGATGGAAATAGAAGTCAGACCTCTGCAACTAGAGAAAGCTCCACTACCGATAGATGTCACACTGTTGGGAATAGTAATAGAGGTCATATCGCTGCAGCCATCGAAAGCTCTTTCAGCAATGCTCGTCACAGTCAATTCCGTTGAACCAACATATACTTTCGCAGGGATTACTACTACTGGCTCAGGGATCAAGGCAGTCTCATAGTAAACAGCATTGAGTGTCACAGTACCACTGTAGAGCATAAGGTCGAGGTCACGACCTCCACCACCTTTAGCACAGTCATTAGCCATGGTCTCGGTGATCTGAAGTTCATTCAGACCATCCTCCCAAACCACGTGATCGTAATAAGTGTTACTCCACCAACCGTTCATGACCTTCAGGTCAAAATCAGGAGATACATCTGATACGTCGAATATCAGAGTCTTCAGACTAGCGTAAACGTCATCGGGAATAGTGGGCAGGTGTGCACCTTCAGTTGAGCTGAAGCGCATAGCTGCTGCATCCCATGAACCAGGCTGGAACGGGGGCTCCTGTACAGGATCAGCACCATAGATGTAGACCTTCTGACATGCTGGCTTGATATCCTTCGCTTCCGTTCCACAGACAGTAAAGGACCATTCCATCCCGTTACTGTCAGTCCAAGTGGCATAAACTGGTTCTAATTCTCTAATTTCCTTAAACTCCTTCCAATAGTCAGCAGCCTCATAAGCAGCCTTACAACCAGCAGGTACATAAAGTGTTGCGTTAGCGCGATTTGTGAATACTTCTTCTGTAATGGCGACTGGTGTTGGATTCATCACAGTGACAGAGACTAAGCTATGACAACCTTGAAATGCTCCATAATCAAGGCTTGACACAATTGCAGGAATTGTGACCGAAGTCATTCCAGTAATATCACTAAATGCAAAAGATCCTATCTTTACGACGGTATAGCCATTGACAGTCTCAGGGATGGTCACTGCACCATCAACAGCATCTTTGTCAACAGCAGTTTTACTCTCTGAACCATCTAAATAGCCCACCTGACAGGTCTTTGCATTCTCGTCAAGAATCGTAAAGACCATATCCCAGCCTTCTGTAGTCTTGGCAGTTATTGTCGGAGCCTGACCCATCTCTACAATGTTAGCAATCTTATTCCAACCTGTCTTAGCTTCATATAAAGCCTTCGTACCATAAGGAACTTTTAAAGTCTCAGGATAGGTTGTATTGCTTAGATCCCATCCCTTTGCAAAAACATCATCATCAATATCAAGCGGATTTGTGATATATGATATAACCGTTGTTAGATTTTGATTATGGGCAAAGGCCTGTCCTTCTATAGAGGTAACACTTGACGGAATTATAATTTCTGTTAGTCCTGTATTTCCTAATGCATTATACATGATTTTTGTTACTGACGAGGGAATAGTTACAGACGTCAGTTTCGGACAGTCTGTAAATGCAGAGTTAGATATTGTCGTCATTTGATTGGAAATAACAACAGACTCCAAATTGTAACATTGGCTAAATGAATTACCACCAATTTGCTTCACCCAATTTGGGATAGTAAAATTAACCAGTTCCGGACGGTTACAGAATGCATTTTGACCAATCCAGGTAATACCTTCAGGAATTGTAGCCTTACCCAAAGCACTGACTACAGCATTCCTCTGTGTATCTATCAGCAGTTTTCCTTCTGCTGCCATCGCATATCTTGTATTACCTGCTTCAAGGGTAATACTAGTTAATTCATCGATATAAGAAAATGGGTTGTCCACCGAATACTTGTCCCCGATATGAATGACAGTATTGGGTATCGTGATTGAACTCAACTTTGAATCCCAGAAAGCATAAGGGTCTAATGTAGTCAGACCTGTATTAAGGTCAATGCTTGTCAGGCCTGATTCTGCAAAGACTTTATCTCCTATCTTTACTAGACTCGTTGGAGTCTTGACTGATTCCAACTGTTGACATCCAGCGAAAAGGTATTCACCAAATGTATTAGCCTCTGAGGTTCGTGGTTCATCATCAAAACCGTAATAATAGTTATTATTACCTAGATTGATGAAATTATGATCAAGGTCAATATATGCATCTCCACCAGCAACAATCTTTGCTCCTGATAAATCAAGTTTCTGAAGTTTACCTTCCGTCGGCTGTCCTGTATAATCATTACCTGCCATTTCACGAAGCAGACGGAGGTCCGTTCCATTCAGATTACCTGTCAGTGTCAAATCTGTGATAGCGAACTTCTCTTCGTCAGAGATCAATTGAGATAGAGTTCCAGCTGTTTCGACATTTTTGGAAACCTTAGTTTCTTCAATGATATTATCAAATTTGTTCCATCCTGTAGATGCTGCATAAGCTGCCTTGCAGCCAGCTGGCACTCGAAGGGTAGAATTACTCAAACCCTCGAATACACTTTCACTAATCACAAGTGGAGTAGTATGCTCAACCTGAAGAGTCAGATTACTACTTAATCCGAAAGCATCACCACCAATCTTAGTAATAGTGGAAGGTATAGTAAGGGTATAACTACGCATAATATTAAAGAAAGCGCGCTCACCTATTTCTGTAACAGTTGCAGGAATTATTGTAGTCTTAAAACCAAACAGAAGCTTATTTGTAGCAGTCTCAATAATGGCATTACAATTATCACGGGAATCGTATTTGGGATTGCCATCTGCAACTTTTACAGATGTGTCATTCCAGAAAGCTGATAGTGCTTCAGTTCCTAATGATGTAACACTTGCAGGAAGCTCGAATGATTCTAGTCCTTCACAATTGAAAAAAGCATCGTCATCTATAGATGTCACTGTGTTAGGAATTGTGACAGATGTCATCCCGTCAATATTGTTTAAGGAATTCTTTCCAATCTTTACCACTTTATAGCCATTGGCTGTCTCTGGGATGGTTAATGAACCTTTTACTATCTCTTTATCAACGGCTCGTTCGTCCCATGAAGCATCTAAATATCCAACCTGGCAAATCTTTGCATCCTCGTCAAGAACCGTAAATACCATATCATAACCTTCTACTGTCTTGGCAGTGAAAGTGGAGTGCTCATCTACTTCCAGAATCGTACCGAATTCCTTCCAATAGTTTTTAGCTTCATAGGCCGCCTTACTACCTGCAGGAACATATAGCGTGGCATTAGCTCTGTTAGAAAAGACGTCCTCTACAATGGTCAAAGGAGTTTTGATCTTTACTGTTACTGAAGTAAGGTCTGTACACTTAAAAAACGCTTTGGTTCCAATGGTAGTCACACTGTTTGGAATTGTTACTGAAGTAAGGCCTGTACAGCCCATAAACGATCTGTACCCAATGACAGTCACGTTATTGGGGATTGTAATTGAAGTAAGGCCTGTACAGCCACGAAACGCCTCAGTTCCTATGGTAGTCACATTGTTTGGGATTGTAATTGAAGTAAGGCCAGAACAGCCTTCAAACGCTTTATCGCCAATGGCAGTCACGCTATTGGGAATGATTGAATTATTTGTTCCTTTAATTAACTTATTCGTTCCTGTTTCGATAATAGCATTACAATTATCTCGAGAATCATAGTTTGTGTTGCCAGACTCCACACTCAAAAATTCCAAACCTGAACATTCATAAAACGCATCTGTCCCTATTGAAGTCACGCTGTTTGGAATTGTAATTGAAGTTAGGCCTGTACAGCCACTAAACGCCTCAATGTCANNGTACAGCCACTAAACGCCTCAATGTCAATGGAAATCACGCTGTTTGGAATTGTAATTGAAGTAAGGCTTGTACAGTCAAGAAACGCTCCCCTTCCAATGGAAGTTACACTATTTGGAATTGAAACTAAAGTAAGGTCTGTACAGCCATCAAACGTATTATCACCTATAGAAGTCACTCTGTTTGGAATTGTAACTGAAGTAAGGCCTGTACAATATTGAAACACGTTGTCTCCAATAGAAGTCACGCTGTTTGGAATTGTAACTGTAATAAGGCCCGTACAAAATTGAAACGCACCTTCCCCAATGGAAGTTACGCTGTTTGGAATTGTAAGTGAAGTAAGGCCTGAACAGCTATCAAACGCATACTCGCCTATGGAAGTCACACTGTTTGGAATTGTAACTGAAGTAAGGTCTTTACAGCCACGAAATGCTTTGTCTCCAATGGAAGTCACGTCATAAGTTGTACCTTTATAAGTGACGGATTCTGGAATTACTAGCTCTCCAGAATAGCTACCGTCACTTTCATAATAAATGTTAGCATGATAAGTGACTTCTAATTCTGTTCTGCCGATAATGGTGTAGCAGATGGATTGGCCATCTGCATTTTCTACTTCAAATTCAATTTCCTGTGCATAAGCATTTGCGCTTATCAAGCTTATAAGCACAGTAAACAGGTTCAATAAATTATGTCTTTTCATTGCTCCACTATTTTATGTTGTTTCTATTCTACAAGATCTCGCAATAATGGGGCAAAGATAAGAAAAAAACAAATATGTTCCAAACAATTCGGCCATTTTTCTTACGTAAAGGAAATATTCCTTTTACGTGTGCGTACAAAAATATCTTGCGTGTAAGCGCAAAAACTCCTAAATCAGTCATCCTTCTTGGGTTGAATGAAGCCGATGGGTTTTCGATAGGGTTGCTTGCTGTGTTCGGATTGCAGCTCAGCTAAAGCTGTGCTGATGGCATCGAGCTGCATACGCGTACTTTCGTTGATGTCGTTCAGATCATGTAAGGTCTCATCCATATCTATACGCAATTGCTTGACTTCAGACCGAATCTGTTCCAATTGCAGTTGAGCACAATTGATAGTCAGTAATGCATGTCGCATCTGAACAAATGCTCGCATGATATTGATATTTACTTGAATAGCAACGGATGATCTTAGAAGTCCAGAGAGCATTGCAATACCCTCTTGTGTAAAAGCATAAGGAAGGTATTTACTATGTTGCCCACGACCTGTTTTCTTTAAGGTGAAAAAATTGCGCCTTAAAGATTCGTATTCTTCCTTTGTCAATTCAAACATAAAATCGTCAGGAAACCTTTCTATATTGGAACGAACTGCACGTTTTAGATTCTTGGTCTCTACATCATATAATTCAGCTAAATCGCTGTCAATCATTGTACGACGCCCTCTGAGCTCATAGATTCTGCTTTGTATTAAAGCTAACTGATTTTCCTTGCTAAGCATGTTGTTCATAATGATAAATTTAATGAGTTAGACAAATGATGCTGCAAAGATAGCAAAAAAAACAAATAACTTCCAAACAATTCGGCCATTTTTAGAAAAATGGCAAAAAAATCGGCACTGCCCCAAGCGGTGCCGATTCTTTAATTAGTGTTTCATCACTTTCTTTCCGTTGATGATGTAGATACCTCGTGGCAATCCATCAAGCGAGGTTACTTGCGACTTCACCATGCGGCCATTGAGGTCATAGACGTCAAACGGCTCTTCTACGCCAGGATTATCCATCTCCTCTTCCATCATCTCCTCGCCATTGTACGGGAGTGATACCATGCTTTGTAATACCGTCACTGTGCAGGTGGCTTTCTTGCCCGTCGCGTTAGAGGTACAGGTGATGGTAGCTGTTCCTGCCTTGATGCCCTTTACCTTGCCGTCAGCGCTCACCGTAGCGATCTTTGTATTCGAACTCTTCCAGGTTACGCTCTTGTCTTTCAGTGATGTGGGAGTGACAGTGGCTTTCAATGTCACGGTCTTACCCTTCTGAACACGAACCTCAGTCTTGTTGAGAGTGACTTTACCATTCTCAACAGTCACTTTGCAGGTGGCTTTCAGGCCCGTTGCCTTAGAAGTACAGGTAATGGTTGCAGTACCGGCCTTCACACCAGTTACTTTACCAGCACTTGTCACAGTGGCAACAGCTTTGTCCGAGCTCTTCCAGGTCACAGTCTTGTCTGTCAACGATGACGGATAGACTGTGGCTTTCAGCGTCAGGGTCTTACCCTTCAAAAAGGTAGCCTCTGTTTGGTCAAGCTTCACATAGCCTACAGTCACTGTGCAGGTCGTCTTCAGCCCCGTTGCCTTAGAAGTACAAGTGATAGTAGCCGTACCAGCCTTCACACCCTTCACCTTACCAGCAGTGGAAACTGTAGCAATCTTCGTATCTGAACTCTTCCAAGTCACGCTCTTATCTGTCAAAGCCGATGGATAGACTGTGGCTTTCAGCGTCAACGTCTTGCCCTTCTCAACGACGGCCTCCGTCTGGTCAAGCTTCACATAGCCTACAGTCACTGTGCAGGTCGTCTTCAGACCTGTCGCCTTAGATGTACAGGTAATGGTGGCAGTGCCGGCCTTCACGCCCTTCACTTTACCAGCAGTGGAAACAGTGGCAATTTTCGTGTCTGAACTCTCCCAGGTTACTGTCTTGTCTGTCAACGACGACGGATAGACTGTGGCTTTCAGCGTCACGGTCTTGCCTTTCTGAATGGAAGTCTTGGCCTGATCGAGTTTTACGTAACTGACCGTTACCTTACAGGTAGCTTTTGCCCCCGTTGCATTAGAGATACACGTGATGGTAGTTGTACCTGCTTTCACACCCTTCACCTTGCCCGAACTAGATACTGTAGCAACATCAGTATTTGAGCTCTCCCACGTTACACTCTTGTCTGACAAGTCCGAAGGAGTAGTGACCGTAGCTTTCAGTGTTAACGTCTTGCCCTTCTCAATAGTAGCTTTGTTCTTGCTGAGTTTAACATTTATACCAGCAATCTTCACAATTGACTTAAAATTCTTCCATGGCTCAGTAGCCTTATAGACATCCTCACTTACTGGAAGAACGTGAAGAGTCACATTTTCAATAGGAGTGTTTGTGAAAATATTAGTTTTCGCTGTAGGGACTTTTACTGGATAACAAGTAATATCCGTCATTGAAGAACAATTCTGGAAAGCATACTCACCTATAGTGGTTATATTTTCTGGAATAACAAAGTTGGTTAAGGCACTGCAACCAGAGAATACATATTTTTCTATAGAACTCAATTTATTTGGAATAACAATTTCGCGAAGCTTACTACAATTCTCAAATGCATAACTGCCTATGGTCACAATATTTTTAGGCATGTCGAAGTCGGTAAGGCCTTCACAATTTCTGAATGCTCCAGCACCAATTGTGGTCACTGTAACTGGGATAACAATGCTCGTTAATCCTTTAGCACCGGCAAATGCACATATCTCAATAGTAGTCGGTTTGCAGTCGACATTGTATTCCAATGTCATGAACTCCTTGCAACCACAGAACAAATAAGATTGTATGGCCTTCACCGGATTTCCGAAGTGTGCCTTTGTTAATGTTGCATTGTAGGCAAATGGTGAATAGCCATAATATTGGGGGTAGTTATTGTAATACGTACCATAGCTGTAGTTCAAGGGGCGGCCTATGAATACCGATTGCAGAGGACAGTCGTAGAACATTCCTTTTCCTGTTCCGTTGCTATTGTATTCATTACATCCAAGGCTCAGGAATTCCTCACCCTCCTCAAAGACTACACCTGTCAGCGATGTACAGCCGTTGAAAGCTCCGTTGCCGATGCTGGTGACCGAAGGTTTGACGACAACAGTGGCAAGTTTATCGCAGTTCTGAAAAGCATAGGTGCCCACAGTGCTTATGTGATTTGGAATGGTATATCCCTCCAGAGACGTACAACCTTTGAATGCCCCATCACTGATGTTGTTGACAGACTCGGGAAAGACT
>LXOW01176666.1_pt1 | contig 20693 bp, 15 predicted proteins | sample 1368591 | NCBI WGS metagenome assembly LXOW01 (sample SAMN04884650, study PRJNA319009) | bovine gut metagenome | isolation source: Cow rumen | host: Bos taurus | place: Italy: Legnaro (PD) | collected 2014-07-09
ATGGTAGTTAGAGTGAGAAATCGATACCAATGATGAACCTCGGATGGTCTTTCAGGAAATCATTTCCCCAGACATAGAGATTCCAATTCTTGAGTGTGTAGTAGCAGCCTGCCGCCACATCGACATCCTGGTCGAACAGCCAGGAGTGAATGGCTCCTACCATGGGGGTGATGGTGTGGCCATTCTGCAGATGTGTGGTATAGCCGAGATATTCATAGTTGGAGAACGTGTTGTCTGCTCCCTTCTTTACTCCCCACCAGGTGTTGGTGCACCAGAACAGATGCCCGTCTCCCGACAGTGCTCCATTCAAATAGAGCGCGGATGTGAGGTAGGAGAACCTGAAGTTGTCGTTCAAGTTGAAGGAAGGGATGACTTCTCCTCCTGCGTTCAGCCATTTGTTGATTCTCCGGCCATAGCGGATGAGCGTTCCCCAGTAGGCACAGTTCAGGCCGGTATAAAGGTCGATGCCCGTGGCGAGGCGATTGCCCAATCCGTACTGGAAAGTGGTGTAGGTTTCCTGTTGGTTGATGCCTGGGCGCCATTTCACGGAGGAATAGCCATACAGCTTACCATCGCCGACGGTTTCTGCGAAGTAAGGAATCTGTGCGGTGGCCTGTATGGTCAACAATAGCACGAGAGAAAGGAAAACGCCCCTTTTCATCGTTTGTTTATTTTGGTATTTCAATGATGATGCGACAGCCTTCGTGATAGTCGGTGTCGTAGATGAATTTTCCGCCCAGGCTGGCGACGTGGCGCTTGGTGAGCGGCAGTCCGAGCCCCAGTCCGGCCGACAGCTCTTTGTCTTTTAAGAAAGGCTGTGATATGGTTTCCTGCCATTCTTCTGACAAGCCCGGTCCCTTGTCCTCTATGATGAAGCGGACGACGGCCTCCACCTGTGAAACGCGCACCGCGATGTGCTTGCCGTCGGAGTATTTTGCTGCGTTGTAGAGGATTTCGCGAATAGACCGCATGAGGTAGAGGTGATTGGTTCGGATGCTTATGCTGTCGGGCAGTTCGGTCTCGAAGCTGACCACCGCGTCGGGGTAATTGGTCTTCGTATGTTCAATGCACACCCTGACCACCTCGTTGCACGACACATCCTCGTTCCGTTGATACATCTCCTCATCGAAGGCCCTTGTTTCAGAGCTGTCGTAGAGCATGAGCATCATGCGGTTAAGGTTGTAGGCATTGTTCTTCATGGTGCTGGTGATGTTGCTGATTTCCTTCGTTTGGAGTTCCTTTTGTGACGTTTCGGCATTGCTCCGCAACGACAGGCTGTTCAGCAGCACCTGGGTCAAGCCCTCGATGACGTTCAGCGGCTTGTGTATCTGGCGCAGAAGATTCTGGACNNTTGTGTGGTCGATGCTTTTATCGTAGGAAATGATGGCCTGCTGCATCTCGGCAAAGGCGTTGTTGAGTTTTGAAACGATGTCTTTCTGATTGGTAAGCGGAATCACCTCATTGTAGTTGCCGTCGGCCATCTTCTGCGTTGCGTCGAGAAGCTGGTCAATGGGTTTAATGTTATGCCTGACTGTTCCGTAGGTTATCAACAAGATGAACAACAGCCCGATGGCGACAATCAAGAGGATGAGATGAGTGAGGTGATAATAGTTTGACAAAATTTCTTCGTCAAGACATAACAAGGCAAGGCTTGCGTGGGTGCCAGGCAGGGGAGCATAGCACACATGGTATACCTTGTTGTCCTTGGTGATATGCATGACGCCGCGTTTGCCGCTCATCATCTCATGTCCCAGTGCGAACACGTCGGGATGCTGAATAGAGTCATTTGCCGAGAAAATGGTTTTCTTGAAGAGGAAACTGGTATTTGGATGAATCAGATAGCGACCGTTGGTGCCCAGGAGCATGTAGTAAGAACTGGGGAATGGATGGTCGGCAGCGGTGACGACTTCGGCAAGGCGGTTGAAAGAGAATTCGGTAGAGATGACACCTGCTATCCGGCCGCCATTCGGATAGAGGGGTATGCAGTAGGAGGCAACGGCATCGTTCACGTTGATGGATCCCTCGTTGAAATCGCTGAAGGGGTCAATCCAGCAGGTCTTGCCCGACTGCCGGGGAGTCTGATACCACTGCTTGCTGAAATAATCGTAGTCGGTATCATACGTTGTGATAATGGTATCGCCATCGTTGAAGGAATAGACCGAAAAATAGCGTCCGTACTGCGGGAACACGTCGGGTTCCGTGCTTACTGAGCAGCTTTGCACGCTGCCGTTATATCTCACGATGCGGTTTGAGATGGACTGCAGCGAGTCGGGGTTGAAGTTGGCCTCTATCAGCCATGCGTTGGCCTTTGCTGCGGTTTGGATGGTGTTCATGTAGTTCACCACGCGCTGCATGGTCGTGTTGAGAATGCTGGTAGAGCGCTTCATGGCTTCATCGTGCAGGAGGTCTTGGACATGATTGAAGAAGGTGCCCAGCGACACCACGAAGACGGGTACGGCCAGCAGGATAAGGGTGATGCTAAGCTTTCTGGGAAGTCGTTTGCGTGGTTTATTCATGATGGTCCTCCTTTCTTGTCTTCTTTTTAGAACTCCTAAGCATTTGGTCGAGCAAGCCAAGAATAGTCTCGCTCTGTTGTTTGATAGTGTCTACCTCGTGTCGAGCATCCTGCAGGCTGATGTTTTCATAGTCGTTGCTGAGGGTGATGATGCTTTTGTCGATAATCTCAGTAGGAGTTATTATCTGGCTGGTCAGGTTTTTCAGAAAGTCGTCTTTCACACGGTTGTCCTCCTGAACCTGCTCGTAGGTCGCCCGCAGGGTTTCACGGTATTGCTCCAAGGTTTCCGTCAGTTGTTTCTGCTGGTTGACCTTTGAGACCAATGACTCCTGCATGAGCTTGAAGTGTTGCTGGAACTGGCCTATTTCGTCATTGCGGCGTGTTTTGGAAACCTTTACGGTGAAATTGCCATTAGAAATGCTTTGTGCCGCATTGGTGAGCTTGCGCAGTGGTTTCAGCTGTGTGCCGATGACCAGCCGACTAAGCAAGAAGAATATCAACAGTCCGCAGAGGGTTATCAGCAGCACACGGAGGAGCAGATGATTATATGCGGCGAAGATGTCCTCTTCAGGATAGACGATACCAATGCTCCAGTTGAGATTATCCTGCGTGCGGCCCGGTGCCAGGGAGCGTATAAAGGGCTTGAAGAACACATAGTATTCTTGGTCTTCCATCTGGAATTGTCGGTGTCCGGTCTTGCCCGCCACCATGGCTTCGGCTGCCGCGCGCATGGTGGGGGTTGTGTATTTCGCGGGAAGTGAGAACACTGTCTGGCCATAGAGCCTCTGGCGTTCCGGGTGTATGAGAAACGAACCGTCGCTGTCGAGCAGTATGCTGTAGCTGTGGGGTGAGATTTTGGAAGCAAGCACGATTTGCGAGAGCATTTCGACCGACAAATCGATGGCAAAGACTCCCACACGCTCACGGTCTCTCGTCGTGATGGGCAGGGAGAAGGTGATGATGGGATTCTTTTCGATGTCTTCATCCTTCAGCGGGTTCATCCAGCAGGCTCTGCCCGTAGTCATGGGGTCGAGATACCAGGCCTGTTCAGTATAGGGCCTTTTTCCGAACATCTCCGACGTGATGAGTTCCGGCGAATTGTATTCCTTGCGGTGCACGTAGGCCATGAATAGTTCGTGGTCAGGGTAAAAATCCGGTTTGAAGGCGATGGCACAACCGTCGATGCCGGGAAAGCACTCCACCATCTCACGACAGTAGGTGTACAGGAGTTCGGGCTGGTCGAGATGCCTTGACAGTTCGATGTAGAAGTTGCCCGCCGTCTGTTCCACATTCAGCAGGACGTTGTCAACCTGCAGGACAGTAGCCTCCAGTGTCTGTTCTGCATCTTGCATGGACTCTTGTCTCAGGGCCTGACGTGAAAAGTAGAACAACACGGCCAGTGACACAGAGAGTAACAACACGACCTCGATGATGATGGTCGTGTTCAGCTTGAGCGAAGGAGCAGTAAGTATTTTCATTTCTCAGAATCAGGATTTTGAGGACTTTCCCGGAGAGTCCTCCGAGAGACCTGCCATACAATAATTAATCCGATAACGGCAATAATCAGGAAGATAAGGAACACAGGAATCAACGGTTTCAGGATGTCGTGCTTGGGCACGACGATGGCAATCGTCCAGTCAACGTATTCTATAGGTCCGTAGTAGATAACACAAGCTTCCCCGTCGACTTCTATTTCCACGATTCCGCTTTGATTCATTGACAAGTTCTTGATAGCATTCTCGTCGGATATGGTAAATGCCTTCTCTTCAGGATGTGCGAGACAGGAGCCGTCGCGATCGAGAATAACGGAATAGAAGTCGAAGTTCTTGAGCAGGTGATAGCTGTTCAGCAAGTTGTTTTTCCTGCTGATGTCGTCTACCCAACTGAGTTCTTTCGACAGCCATTCGAATTTCATGTCGGCTCCGCAGACGCAGGCCAGCTTTCCCTCGGCATTGTAAATGGGTTTGATGAATGTGCAGTAGTGGCCGCTTATGCTGGTGCCGTCGTAGTAGAAATAGGGGTCTGACCAGAACATTCCGTCAGTCTCCTTCGCACGGATATACCAGGGTGACTTGGTATAGTTGTGTCGTGCAGACCCCACTTGCTTGTACTCAAATCCGGTGACGTCGGGCTGGTAGATATAAGGCTCGAACCATGTTCCTATCTCTGGGAAATAGTTTGGCTCGAAAGCAGCGAAATAGCCTCTTACGTCGAGGTTCAGCCCAGCTTTTTTTTCCATCGCAGCAATCACGCTCTCCGGCGTGTCCAGGTGGTTGGCCACCTCATCGAAGATGTTCTGCGCATTCATCTCCACGCCTCTGATGGTCTTGGCTATTTTCTCTGCAGCAACGTTCTTGATGCCAACGTAGCGGGCGAACGCTTCTGATTTCAAGGCTTGATAGCTGATCCAGTAGGACACAGACAGGACGACGGCCATGACGACCGTGACGGTGAGCATCACTGGCAGCGTCGATTTCCTGGAAGCTTTGTTCGATGTATTTTCCATAGGTCTTAGTAATTTCTTGAGGGATTTTTCGGCAGCTCGAAGCAGAAGCGTGTGCCGTCGGTATAGTTTGTGTCGTGCCAGATGCGTCCGCGCAGCAGGCGGCAGATGGATGAGCAGATGTTAAAGTTCATGCCCACGTAGCGGATTTTATTGCCATCGTCGGAGAACATGCCGACAAGTTTCGGTTTCTCACCGCTGCTGAGTCCGGCACTGGTGTCGGAGACGCTGAACAAGACGTTATTTCCGTTCTCTTCACAACTCAGCTTGATGGTGCCGTGAAGGGTGAAGCGTGCAGAGTAGTTGAGCAGGTGTTTCAGCAGTGTTCGCAGGGCGTCGGGGTTTGTGATGATTTCCAAGTCGTCGGGCAGCTTGGTCAAGAACACCATTGCGACTCCCCTGTGGCAGTGGGACTGTGTGGAGGTTGCCAGATGGTTGCAAAGGTCGTTGGGTTTCATCGGCGTCGTAAGCGGCAGGGCGGCTTTGCTTTCGTAGAACGACAACTCGTTCAGGTCTTCTAGTGCCCTGTTGGCATCTTTCCCCTCGTATATCAGCTGCTTATTGTCGTTTTGGAGCTTCTTGACCATTTTGTGTCCTCTCCAGATGAAGAACAGCAGGGCGAGGAAAGCCATTATTCCCACTGCGATATAAAGACGGCTGCGCAGCCGTTGGACGCGCCTTTCCAGCAGCTGCTGTTGCAGCTGCATGCGATTGTTGTTCATCTGTGCTCTGTAGCCGGCCAGGATCTGGCCGTGAGATGCCTCGGTGATGGAGTCGCTGATTCGTTTGTAGTCCAGCATATATTTATAGGCATTGCCGTCGTCGCCCATACGGTGGAAGATGTATGCCTTCCATTCGGCACACCGCTCATCGCTCAGCTGTTCTGCGAAACGAAGGGCGCTCTTATAGTCGTCGTTGATAATGCTGTGGGTAACCTGGACAAGGAGTTCTGTTGAACCCAAGCCGTCAGTATCCTTCAGCTTCATCAGTTCGTCGTAGAGGGAGTTGAACTTCTCGACATCGTCTTCGTCGAAGGCAATCTGACTGAGGCGGTACAGTGCCCTGCCCTTGTGTAGGGTGCTCACATTTTGTTCGTTCACCACCTGGCGGGCATAGCGCTCAGCAGCAGCGAGGTCGTTGCGCTGGTTGGCAATTCTCATGAGTCCCAGCAAGTCTTCGGCGGCACTCTCGTTGGGGAAGTGTCGGTGATGGTACTCCACGGCAGCCATGTAAGCCTTTTCGGCCGCGTCGTAGTTCTGCTGTTGCTGCTTGATGATGGCTTCGGCATGGAGGGCAGCATATTCGCCGTAGATGTTGCCCGTCTCCTGGGTATTGTTGAAGACTTCCTTGACGATTTTCAAAGCCTGCTCGTAGTTCTGTTGGGTGGCCTCGTATATGGCTTGGTTTGTCCAGGCTTGGTAGAACAGCTTCTCGTTGCCCGCCTCTTTGCTGGCTTCCTTCAGTTGGTTGGAAAGGAGGAAGAAGGAGTCTCTTTTGCCGGTGTTGATATAATCCAGCATTTCTGCCTCAAGACGCAAGAGCTGGTCGGCGGTGGCGGCCCAGATTGTTGTGGTGCAGGACAAAAAGGCAAGTAGTATAAATCGTTTTAAATTCATGGTGGTATGTTGTTTTCCGTGCGCATATACGCGCATTCCGCTTGCAAAAGTACAAAGAATTTCTGATAAGGCCAAAGGGCGCATTAACTTTTTTTTTCTAAATATGCAATTATTGGGGTTCCCATGCGTCGCAGAAGTCCTGCACTTGTCATTTTCTCTGTGTTTTCCTTGCTTATTTAAAGAAATGTTTGTAAATTTGCAGGCAAAAGGATAAAAAAGAATCTTAAAGGAATGAAAGAACTAGCATTGAAGTACGGATGCAATCCGAATCAGAAGCCGTCGCGCGTGTTCATGGCCGACGGCAGTGAGCTGCCTATCGAAGTGGTGAACGGCCGTCCTGGCTACATCAACCTGCTCGACGCCCTGAACTCGTGGCAGCTGGTGAAGGAGCTGCGCGAGGCCACCGGCCTACCCGCCGCCGCCTCGTTCAAGCATGTGTCGCCCGCCGGTGCTGCCGTGGGTCTGCCACTGAGTGATACGCTGAAGCATATCTATTTCGTTGACGACATCGAGGGTCTCGACCAGTCGCCCATTGCCTGTGCCTACGCCCGGGCCCGTGGAGCCGACCGCATGTCGAGCTATGGCGACTTCATCGCCCTAAGCGATGTCTGCGACAAGACCACGGCCCTCATCATCAAGCGCGAGGTGAGCGACGGCGTCATCGCCCCGGGCTATACCCCCGAAGCCCTCGACATCTTGCGGGAGAAGCGTAAGGGCACCTACAATGTCATTCAGATAGACCCTGCCTACCGTCCAGAACCCATTGAGCGGAAGCAGGTCTTCGGCGTGACCTTTGAGCAGGGCCGTAATGAGATTCGGCTCGACGATGATGCGCTCTTTGAGAATATCCCCACGCAGAACAAGGAGTTCACGGCAGAAGCCCGGCGCGACCTGATGATAGCCCTCATCACGCTGAAATACACCCAGTCGAACAGTGTCTGCTATGTCAAGGACGGACAGGCCATCGGCATTGGTGCCGGACAGCAGAGCCGCATCCACTGCACCCGTCTGGCCGGACAGAAGGCCGACATCTGGTGGCTGCGCCAGCATCCGAAGGTGCTCGCCCTGCCTTTCGTTCCCGGCATCCGCCGTGCTGACCGCGATAATACCATTGATGTGTATATCTCAGAGGACGAGCACGACGACGTGCTGCGCGACGGAGCCTGGCAGCAGTTCTTCACCCGTCAGCCCGAGGTGCTCACCTTGCAGGAGAAGAAAGACTGGATAGCCCGCAACACGCAGGTGGCCCTGGGCAGCGATGCCTTCTTCCCCTTCGGCGACAATATTGAGCGTGCCCACAAGAGCGGCGTGCAGTTCATCGCCCAGGCCGGCGGCTCCGTGCGTGACGACCATGTCATCATGACCTGCGACAAATACGGCATCGCCATGGCCTTTACGGGTGTGCGGCTGTTCCATCACTAGGCTAGGATCTTGGCTTTCCTAGGCAATCCTAGGCAATCCTAGGAAAACCAAGGAAATTCTTGGAAAAACCCTAAAAAAGAAAAAAATGGACGATTTCCAGCAGATATTAGAAAAAGGCATTACCTTCGGAAGGGGCGGCGAGCACCGCGACCCTTCTGAGGGAAAAGTGAAGACCAAGGCCCGGAAGAAACAGTATATCACCGGTGCCCACGGCAGTGGCTCGGCCCGCCAGAAGGCCAAATACCGGGAGCAGCGTGCCAACCGCAAGCACAGGTGACTCTATAGGCATGAGACTTAGGGCTAGTGGCTCATAGACCCTGGGTGCTATGGGGTAATTGCGGATAACAAAAAAACAGACAAGTATGCAAGAGACAAGACAAAACAAGATTTCGCGGCTACTGCAAAAAGAGCTTAGCCAGATTTTCCAGGAACAAACCCGTGCCATGCACGGCGTGATGGTTAGTGTGACTCGCGTAAAGGTATCGCCCGACCTGAGCGTGTGCACGGCCTATCTGAGCATCTTCCCTTCAGAGCGAGGACAGGAGCTACTGGCGAATATTGAGAAGAACAACTCCCAGATTCGCTACAACCTAGGGCAGCGCGTGCGCTATCAGCTGCGTATCATCCCCGAACTGCGCTTCTTTATTGACGACTCGCTCGACTATATCGAGCGTATTGATGAACTCTTGAAGAGTTAGGAGTTACGAGTTAGGAGTTAGGAGTTGACGTGGTGAGATTGTTGCTATGAATTTTCCTTTTTATATTGCGCGGCGCTACCTGTTTTCGAAGAAGTCGACCAACGTCATCAACGTCATCAGTGGCATCTCCATGGTGGGAGTGGCATTGGCTACGACGGCGATGGTGGTGGCACTCAGCGTGTTCAACGGCTTCAGCGACTTGGTGGCATCGTTGTTCACCAATTTCGACCCTCAGCTGGAGATAACCCCCGTTGAGGGCAAGACGGCTCCTGCCGATGACCCCGTGCTGGTGCAAATCAAGAATCTTCCGCAGGTGGAGGTGGCCACGGAATGTGTGGAAGACCAGGCCTTGGCCGTCTATCACGACCGTCAGGCCATGGTCACCGTGAAGGGTGTGGAGGATAACTTTGACCAGCTGACGCATATCCGCGAAATTCTGCAAGGCGAAGGCCGTTATGAGCTGCACGCTGCCGACATGCACTATGGCATCCTCGGCATCCGGCTGGCGGAACTGCTGGGCACCGGCTACCGCTATGAGCAGCCCCTGCACATCTACGCGCCCCGTCGTGAAGGCCAGCTCGACATGACCGCTCCCGACGAGGGCTTCGTCGTTGACTCCTTGTTCTCACCAGGCGTGGTGTTCATGGTGATGCAGTTAAAGTACGACAGCAACTATATCCTCACGTCGATTGGCTTCGCCCGCCGCATCTTCGACCAGCAGGGCATGCTCTCCTCGCTGGAGCTGCGCCTGAAGCCAGGCAGCAATTTCGAGGCCGTGAAGAGTGCTATCAGGGATTTGTGTGGCGACAAATACCGAGTTCGCGACCGCTATGAGCAGCAGGACGACACCTTCCGCATTATGAAAATCGAGAAGCTCATAGCCTATCTCTTCCTGACCTTTATTCTCATCGTGGCCTGTTTCAACATCATTGGCTCGCTCTCGATGCTTATTATCGACAAGAAAGACGACGTGCAGACATTACGCAACCTGGGGGCCACTGATCAGACGACCTCGCGTATCTTCCTTTTCGAGGGCTGGCTTATCTCCGCCATTGGTGCCATTGTTGGAATAGCCGTGGGCTTGCTGCTCTGCTGGATTCAGCAGGAGTATGGCATCATTGCCCTGGGCCAGTCGGAAGGCTCGTTCATCGTTGATGCCTATCCTGTCAGTGTGCACCCATGGGATGTGGTAGTAGTCTTTCTCACTGTCATGGCTGTCAGCTTCCTGTCGGCGTGGTATCCCGTCCGCCATTTCTCCCGCCGCCTGTTGTCGTAGACGGAGAAAGGTGCCAGTCAGCGCATCAATATGGTGAAAGACATGCCTAAATCAACAAAGATTGATACTTTTTTGCCCAAAAACGTGCATTTAACAAAAAGGTCTTAAATTTTTTCAAAATTTTTTACCCCGTTTCAGCTTTTTGTGTTATCTTTGCATCCGCATAAATGCGTGTATAATGGGCGAATTGTGCACAGAAGAGACCTTAATTTCTTTTTTTTATTAACTAAATACTTAAGTATGAAGAAAACTTTTAGAAAAACAGCGCTGCTCTTGGGAGCATTCTCTCTCATTGGGGGGATGTATCCTGTTGCCGCCGCCGCTGCAGGTCCTGAGCTGGGAGTTCAGGAAGTACAACAGCAGCAGAAGAAAGTTACTGGTACTGTGAGCGACGCCATGGGTCCCATCATCGGAGCCAGCGTCATGGAGAAGGGCACCTCTAATGGTGCCGTTACCGATTTTGACGGTAACTTCCAGCTCAATGTTAAGCCGGGTGCCACGCTCGTCATCTCCTACATCGGTTACGAGAAGCAGGAGGTGAAGGTGGGTTCCCAGTCGGTGTACAACATCACCCTGCGTGAAGATGCAAACTCGCTGGAGGAGGTCGTCGTCGTGGGTTATGGCGTGCAGAAGAAGAAGCTCGTCACCGGTGCCACCGTGCAGGTGAAGGGTGAGGACATTGCCAAGCTCAACACCACCAACGCCTTGTCGGCCATGCAGGCTTCCAGCCCTGGCGTGAACATCGCGCAGACCTCTACCCAGCCTGGTAAGGGCTTCAAGGTGAACATCCGCGGTATGGGTACCATCAACGGAGAATCTCCTCTGCTCATCATCGACGGCGTGAATGCCGGTACGGCTAACGACGGTCTGAATGGTCTGAACCCCAACGACATTGAGAGTATCGACGTGCTGAAGGATGCTGCCTCGGCAGCCATCTACGGTGCCCGTGCTGCCAACGGTGTCATCCTGGTCACCACGAAGCAGGGTAAGGCCGGCAAGTTGACAGTGAACTATGACGGCTATGTGGGCTGGTCTAACCCCTACAAAGCTCCTGGTCTGGTGACGGCCCAGCAGTATATGCAGCTGATTAACGAGACGAACTTCAACACATACGGCACACCCACCAACTGGAGTGCACTGGTGCCTGCCGACGTGCTGACTGACGTGCAGAACGGATGGGAAGGCACCGACTGGTTCAAGGAGTACACCAACGAGAACGCTCTGCAGTTCAGCCATGCCGTGACGCTGGCTGGCGGTACGGATGCCTCGAAGTTCTCCATGAGTTTGAACTACAGCTCCATTGATGGTGTCATGGGTGGCGACAATGCCTCCAACTACAAGCGCTATGGCGGTCGCATCAATTCGGAGCATGTGCTGTGGAAGGCCAAGACGCACGACATTCTGACCATTGGTGAGAACGTGAGCTACTGGTATCACCGCTCGCACGACCTGGCAGAGGGCAACGGTTATTGGAACATCATGCAGGGAGCCTACGTGGCCAGCCCGCTGGTGCGCCCCTATAATGCAGACGGCACACTGGCCAGCTACAGTGCCAACCACTCCGGTTACAGCGACATGATTTACACCAATCCGCTGAACCACTTCGTGAATGGCGGTTTCAACTCGCTGAACCGTAACCGCGACTTTGGCGTGGGAGCTACCATTTACTGGGTTTTGGAGCCTATCAAGAACCTGAAATACCGCGGACAGTTCAATACCGGCTACAGCGCATCCAACTACCGTTCGCTGTCGAAGCCTTATAGCTCCAGCTCCACCAGCTCCAGCAACAACTATGGCATGAGCACCAACGCTAACGAGAGCAGCAGCTTCTCGATGGACAACACCCTGAGCTATGTGCTGCCTCAGCTGGGCAAGCACACCATCGACGTGATGGTGGGTCAGTCGTTCGAACGCTCAAACTGGAGCTATGGCCTGAGCAACTCCTACAGTGCCAGCACCTCTGGCCTGAACTCACTGGTGCTCAATGGATGGTATTACGCCGTGCCCACCAACTTCGAGAACGTCACTGGTCATAGCGGATACGACAACCCCATGCAAGGTTCTATTGCCTCGTTCTTCGGACGAATGAACTGGAACTATGATGAGAAATATATGCTGACCGCCATTCTGCGTGCCGATGGCTCCAACAACTTTGCCCGCGGTCATCGCTGGGGCTACTTCCCCTCGGTTTCTGCCGGTTGGGTCATCACCAACGAGAAATTCATGCAGAACGCTTCTGGTATCGTCGATTTCTTGAAACTGCGTGCCAGCTGGGGTCAGAACGGTAACTGTTCTATTCCTAACTTCAACTACCTGTCGAACATCGGCTTCTCACCCACAGACTATGCCGACTATGGCTATAAGTTCTCCAGCGATATGAACAGCACCGTCAACGAGCGCGTCTATCAGACGGGTGCATACGCAAAGAACGCCCCCAACGAGGATGTCACTTGGGAGACCTCTGAGCAGCTGAACATTGGTCTTGATGCCCGCTTCATCGGCGGACGCCTGGGTGTGACCTTCGATTGGTATAAGAAGACCACGAAAGACTGGCTGGTGGCTGCGCCCATGAACGAGGTGCAGGGCTACGAGGTGGCTACGATGTTCAACGCCGGTGACGTGGAGAACAAGGGTATTGAGCTTGGCTTGACTTGGCGTGACAAGATCGGAAAGGACTTCAACTATAATGCCAGCGTTAACCTGGCCCATAATAAGAATGAGGTGACACGCCTTGGAACGGCTTCTGGCCGTTTGGGTGAAGATTATGTGGATGCTCTCTTTGAGAACTCCAGCTACGTGTCGCTCGTTGAGGCCGGTCACCCCATCGGCTATTTCAGTGGCATGAGCTACAGTGGCATCTGGCAGAACGACGCGCAGATTGCCGCCGCCAAAGCTGCTAACAAGGCCGTGCTCGACAATGCACAGCCTGGCGACCCCATCTGGGATGACTATAACAATGACGGTAAGATTGACTACGATACCGACCGCCATGAGATTGGACAGCCCCATCCGGATCTGACCCTGGGTGTCACGCTGGGCTTCGACTGGAAGGGACTCGACTTCAGCGTCACCGGTACGGGTGCTTTCGGAATGCAGGTCATGCAGGCCTACCGCACCGCTCTGCTGGCTAACCAGTATCAGCAGTACACCACCGATGCTTTTGACCGCTGGCACGGAGAGGGCACCAATAACGAGAAGCCTCGCCTCACCGTCGGTCACCTGAACGACCAGTGGGTGAGCACACGTTATATGCAGGATGCCGACTACTTCCGCATCCAGAATGTCACGCTGGGTTACGACCTCACCAAGTCGCTGCTGAGCAAGCAGGACCTGTTCTCGAAGTTCCGTCTGTATGTGCAGGCTCAGAACCTCTACACCTTCACCGGCTATACCGGCGTGGATCCTGAGATCGGCTCCTCTGGTGGTAAGGCAGAGTGGGCACGTGGTATCGACGTAGGTCTGTATCCCGCTGCACGCACTTATATCGTAGGTGCCAGTGTTACCTTCAAGGGCAAGGACAACAGCAGCAAGTCAGCTCCTGTGGTGGCCGTCACTCCGACCTATAACAACAGTGCCGAGCTTGACCGTCTGAACAGCGAGCTGAATCAGCTGCGTGCCGAGAACGAGGCCCTGAAGAACCGTCAGCCCGAGAAGCAGATTGTGACGGTCGATAACAGCCGCATCGTCACCTTCCCCTACCTCGTAAACTTCACCGTGAACACCACCGACGTGGTGAACCGTGAGAAGGTGAACCTGGAGGCTGTGGCCAAGATGATTAAATCTACTCCTGAGAAGAAGTACAGCGTCATCGGCTATGCCGACAAGCAGACCGGCACTGCCGAGGGCAATGCCAAGCTGGCCAGCGGTCGTGCACAGAATGTTTACGACATCCTGACCAAGCAGTTCGGCGTTTCTTCCAGCCAGCTCGTGAAGGACTCGAAGGGCGGCGTCGATTACATGTACATGAACGATGAGCAGCTCTCGCGTTCGGTCATCATCTCTGAAGTGAAGTAACTCATAAACTTATAAACTTACAAACTCAGAAAATAAGAATATGAAAAAAATATATTTAATGGCAATCGCGGCTGCCTTCGCCTTCACTTCGTGCGAGGACTTCCTCGATTCCTCCAACTACACCGAGGCCAACAACACCAACTATCCTGCCTCACCAGGCGACCTGAACAAGCAGTTGGCCGCACTCTACGGTGTGATGAACCAGTTCAGCACCGCTCCGCTGGAGACCCCTTGGTTCGTAGGCTATATCATGTCTGACGATGCCAATGGTGCCGGAGGTACTGGTGACGTGGAGAGCCACGCCATCGCTCACCTGATGAAAAACAAGGATGACCTTTTCGACAATGCCTGGCATAACACATACGTGGGCATTGCCCGTGCCAACGCCGTTATCTTTGGCGTGGATGCCTTCGACTGGACTGGCCAGGAGAAGGTCCGCAACCAGATGCTGGGTGAGGCCTACTTCATGCGTGGCCTGTTCTATCTCTGGGGCACACAGTTCTGGGGCAACATTCCCGCCTACTGGGCTGCCGGCGCTCCCGACCCCTGCCCCCAGCAGGATGCCGAGACCGTCATCTATCCTCACATCCTGGCCGACTTCGTCAGTGCAGCAGAGCTGATGAGCCATGGCTCCACCACCCGTGGCGACGGACACGCCACCAAGGGTGCCGCCGAGGGCTACCTGGCACGTGCCTATATGTTCTATCAGGGCTTCTACAAGAAGGCCGGCGAGTTGGCTACAGCCAATCTGGCCGACGTGGAGCTGCCCGAGCAGGAGGGAGTCAAGGGCGTGCTGACCAAGCAGATGGTGGTGGAATACCTGAACGATGCCATCAACAACGGCGGCTATCAGCTCGTCGATGACTACCGCTTGCTGTGGCAGTACACCAATGAGCTGACCGCTCCCGATTATCCCTATGTGAAGGATTTGGCCGATGCCAAAAAGTTCTGGGCCGGAAACGGTAATGAGGAGGAGATGTTCCAGGTGCAGTATATGAATGCCGGTTCGTGGAATGGTACCATCGGAATGGGCTTTGTCAACCAGGTGTCGCTCTACTGCGGCCTGCGCTGCGATGCTGATGCCAGCAACAACGTGAATGGCATGGCACAGTCGATGCCCTTCGGACAGGGCTGGGGACAGGGTACCATCAATGCCAATCTCTGGGACGACTGGAATGATGCCGACCCCCGAAAGGTGGCTACCATCTTGAATGGCTGCTCGGCAAAGAACGGTGGCACGCAGGAGATTGAGGTCTATTTTGCCACATCGTGCTCAGAAGAGACAGCCCTCTACAACAAGAAGTGGATGCCTATCACCACCGCGTCGTCGATGTTTGATGACATGAACACCGCTTACACCTGGTGGGGCGTGTATCGCTATAACCTGCCGGAGAAGAAGGGTGACATTCCCAACACCAACGGTAACTCCTTCCAGGGCGACCATTTCGCCGATATGGTGCTGCTGCGCTTGGCCGATGTCATGCTGATGCAGAGTGAGCTGACGGGCGACGCTACGCAAATGAATAAGGTTCGTGCGCGTGTCGGACTGAATCCCACTACCTATAGCTGGCAGAACATCAAGAACGAGCGCCGCTGGGAGCTGGCTGGCGAGGGCCTGCGCTTCAACGACTTGCGCCGCTGGTCGGGCAAGAACGGTGGCGAAGGTTGCGAGGCCGCCGTGGCCCTGCAGCGTCAGGAGGGTTCGCGTGTCAACTATACCGGCGCATGGACAACCATGCACCATGGTAAGGGCGTTGGCGGAAGCAGCTGGGCAAAGCGCTATGCCGAAACCGACGGATTCCTGATGATTCCTCCCGCACAGATTGCCGTCACTGCCGATGAGAATGTACTCAAGCAGAATGCTGGTTGGACTGGCGGCGATTGCAACATGTCGGGTACTCCTATTTATAATTAAGGTAATAGTGAATAGTGAAAATATATCAACCTAAAGAGAAACAACGATATGAAAAAATCAATATTATTGTTTGCAGTAGGACTGGGAATCCTCACATCGTGCGACCCTGTGAAGGACAAGGATGACCTCGAACTCACCAAGGTCACAGAATCGTCACTCGACGGGTGTATATCCTTTACCCAGACCGATGAAAATGGCAATGCTGCTGCTGACGGCAACTATTTCAGCTATACCACCAGCCCGGCCACAATGGTAGCCATCTTCAACAAACTGAGCGATGGTTCTGAGAATCAACTGGCTCGTGGCACTAAGGGTTCGTTTGTCATCAAGCCCAAGCGTGGCAGCGACCCCAACCAGACCTTCTATGTGCGTGTAGTCAACACGGACGGAACAGACGTGCAGGTGTCAAAGACCTACAACGTCTATGTGCAGCAGGAGCTGGACCCGGAGATTCGGCTATTGGCCAGCGATGTCTATGGACAGAAGACCTGGAAGTGGGATGCCTCCATCGGCGACGGTGAGGTATGGGGCAACATGGGCTATATGCCCGGCGACGGCCCGTCTGTTGCGCTTAGTGGTAACGGCAAGTGGTGGGGCGTCGCCCTCAATGCCGAGACTGGCGAGCTGGACGAGTTCTTGAATCAGTTGCAGCATACACCCGACGGCAAGGCTCATGGCGACGAGAGCATCAATGCCTATTTCGTGATGAGCGACGAGGGCATTTCCACCGTTTATGACAAGGACGGAAATGTCATCCGCACTGCTCCTTATTCTGTAAGTGGCTTTACGGGCAGCTATGATGCCGACAACTGGAAACTGGGCAACCTGAATACCACAGCCATCCTGTGGCCCTACGAGATTAACTCTGGCGGTAACAATCCCGGCACCTTCGAGATTGTTTATCTCACGGCTGACAAGATGTGTCTGGTCTATCCCGACGGCGGCAGCCAGGGCGGCTGGGGCGAAGCATCGTTCTGGCACTTCAAGAGCGGCAGCGACATCGAGGGTATGGCTATCGGCTATGGTAAGACTGCTGAGAAGGCATGGACGTGGGACCAGAGCGTCGGCGACGGCGAAGTATGGGGCAACATGGGCTACCTGCCCGGCTCTGGCGAGAGCGTCGGCACCACCGGCAATGGCAAGTGGTGGGGCTGTAAGGAAGAGGCTGACTTTGCCGGTCAGCTGAACCACAGCAACGACGGCCAGCTGCATGGCGACGAGTCGATGGATGCTTACTTCACGCTCGATGCACAGGGCATCATCACCCGTCATGCCGGCGACGGCTCGGTCATCAATAAGGGTTCCTTCTCGATTGATGTCGTTGAGGGTGACGATTGGAAGGTGGCCACGCTGAATACCACGGCCGGCACCATCCTCTGGCCCTACGAAATCAATTCGGGTGGCAACATGCCTACTTGGTTCGACGTGGTCTATCTGACCAACGACAAGATGTGTCTGGTCTATCCCGACGGCGGCAGCCAGGCCGCCTGGGGCGAAGCATCGTTCTGGCACTTCAAGGCCAAGTAAGCATCGCCGCTCTTTGTGCGTGTACAATATTACAATGTGCCGCCCCGCAGCTTTTCCATGAGTTGCGGGGCGGTTTTTTATCATGGCAAGCCCCTGGAACTGTTAAAAGCCGTAAAGAGCCGTTAAATTCGTGTTAACGCATGGCCTGCCCCGGATATTCGCCTTACCTTTGCACCTGTCAAAACGCAAGGGCCCCGCGAGACGACACAAACACAACATTATTAACCATTAAACAAACACAAACATTATGGCACTGAAATTGAATCTTTACCGCAACAAGAACCAGGGCAGCGACAAGTATGGACGTATCTACGCCCGAGTGAAGAACAGCGAGCCTATCGGCATCAACGAGCTGGCCGCCCACATGGCCGAGCACCACAGCGTCTATTCGAAGGGCAACATCAAGGGCGTGCTCGACGAGATGACCTCGTGCATCAAGGAGCTGATCCTGATGGGACAGCCCGTGAAGCTGGCCGACCTGGGCATCTTCTCCGCCGAGGTGACCAGCGACTCTGCCGCCAGCCCCGACAAGTTCGACCTGCAGAAGCACATCAAGAACGTGCGCCTGCTCTGCAAATCTACCGGCATCGTCACCCGTAAGGAGCTGACCGAGGATGCCATGCTCGACTACACCGACCTGGCCAACAAGATCCGCAGCGGCGAGGCCAAGCTGTCGCCCAACAAGAACGAGTACTTGGTTCCCATCAGCGAGGGTTAGCCCTTTACTCGAAGTAACCTCCTTTTCGTAGGAGTGTTGCACTCCTACACTCCTTTATGAATAGTTAGTTCAAGCACAGAGAAACAATCACACAAAATCTTAGAAACCATGAAACGACAGACCTGGAAATTTATCGTACAGACGTTGCTGGCCGTCCTGACGGCCATCGCCACTAGCCTGGGAGTCAGCTCCTGCATGAGCATGATTCATTAAACTGAACGAAGTCCTGGAGGGCCGCCCTCCAGGACTTTTTTTTGTTTTGCCTTGGTTTTTAGAAGAAATTGTCGTACCTTTGCGCACAAATTATACATGACGCGAATGAGGGCGAGAACAATCCGTTTGACGGCCACGATGCTTCTGGGCGTTGGGGTCTTTCTCTTCTGGTGGTTTCTGCATCCTGAGGCCCTGAGCTTTCAGGAGCAGAACCAGCTGTTCCTTTGGACTGGCGACTACTTCTGGCAGCGTCTCTCCGTGGCCGGTGGTCTGGCCGACTGGCTTGGCGAGTTCATCGTGCAGTTCTACTATGTGGAGTGGCTGGGTGCACTGCTGCTGGCACTGCTCTTCATGCTGATGCAGCGGCTGGTGTTCCGCTTTTTCCGGCTGGGTCCTCGCCGTTCATCTCTTGTCCTTCATCTTGCCTTCGTCATTTCCTTCCTCCCCCCGCTTTTCTTCCTGTGGCTCATGGGCGACGAGAACGTGCTGCTATCGCTGCCCGTGGCTTTCCTGCTGCTGTTGGTGGCGGCTGCCGTGATGAGGCGGGTGCGCCCCTGGTGGTGGCTGGTTGTCGTGCCGATGCTCTGGTGGGCCGTGGGCAGCAGCTGGACGACCTACTACCGAATCCCCCAGCAAGGGCCACAACTCAGCGGGTGGGACAGCGATAAATGGGAGCTGCTGAAGCAGGACTATCTCATCCGCAATGAGCGGTGGGACGAGGTTATTGAGCGGGCCAAGAAGCACGAGGTTCACACACCCTTCTGGTCGAACAGCGTCAACCTGGCCCTGGCAATGACCGGCCAGTTGGCCGACAAGATGTTCGACTTCTGGCAGAGCGGAACCGACGCCCTGCTGATGCCGATGGTGCGCGACAACATGTCGGACCTGCCCACGGCGGAGGCCTTCTGGCGGCTGGGCATGGTGAACTCGGCCCAGCGCTATATGAGCGATATTCAGGAGTCGATTCTCAACGCACGCAAGAGCGGGCGTTGCGAGCAGCGCATCGTGGAGTGTATGCTGGTGAACGGCCAGTACAAGCCGGCTCGCAAGCACATCGCCTTGCTGCAGAAAAGCCTCTTCTACCGTTCCTGGGCTACGTCGGCCAGCATGATAGTCGAGGCGGCCACAAGTCCTGGTCTCAGCCCGCTGCAGGCAGCAATAGAAAAGAAGCGTGCCATGCGCTATAAGCAGAACTTTCTTTATAACTATGCGGAGATTGACAAGATGCTCGGCATCCTTTTCCAGGAGAATACCGCCAACAAGATGGCGCTGGAATACTTCCTGGGACAGCTGCTGCTGAAGGGCGATGCCCCGGCGTTCATGCAGGCCCTGCCGTGGGCACAGCAGTATGGCGGCTATCCCGTCATGCCGTTGGTATGCCAGGATGCCGTGAACTGCATCCGCCAGCAGGCGGCCGGCCAGTCGCCTTACGGCAAATATCTTCAAAGAATGATGGGAGGACGACGGCCATGAGGAACGCATTGTGGGGCTTATGCCTATGGTGGCTGTGCTGTGCCTGTGGAGGAAGCAGGCCGGAAGATGCCAGGCGCGCCGACGAGCTGCCGTCCATCTTCCCCGACTATGTGGGTGTGACCATCCCCGTCGGCATCGCCCCGCTCTGCTTTAACTTTGCCGACGAAGCCATCGACCGCATGGACGTGGTCATCAGGGGGGCCAAGGGTGGCGAGCTACATGCCAATGGCGACCATGCCGACCTGGACGAGGCCGGCTGGCAGGAGCTGACACGCCAGAACATCGGCCACGACCTGATGGTCACCGTGAGCACCCGAAAGGACGGGCAGTGGACGCAATGGCGCGACTTCCCCATCCACGTCAGTCCCTATCCGCTCGACGACTATGGGCTGACCTACCGCCGCATAGCCCCGGGCTACGAGGTGGGCGGCTTCATTGGCATCTACGAGCGCGACCTCCATTCCTTCCGCGAGCGGCCCCTGCTGGAGGAGAGCCATCTGCCCGGCCGCTGCTTCAACTGCCACACGCCAAACCGTGCCGACCCCCGCCAGCTGACGCTGCAGATTCGCGGCGAGGGTGGCGGTACGCTGGTGCAGAAAGACGGCCGCCAGCGGTGGCTGAACACCCGCACCGACTCTACCCGTGCTGCTGGCTCCTATGCCTACTGGCATCCTTCGGGCCGGTATTGTGCCTACGCCGTGAATGCCGTGCACCAGAGCTTCTTCACCGGTCCCGACGACCGCATCGAGGCCTATCACAGCTTCAGCGACATCGTGGTGCTCGACACCGAGACCGACGAGCTG
>LXOW01262951.1_pt1 | contig 20673 bp, 13 predicted proteins | sample 1368591 | NCBI WGS metagenome assembly LXOW01 (sample SAMN04884650, study PRJNA319009) | bovine gut metagenome | isolation source: Cow rumen | host: Bos taurus | place: Italy: Legnaro (PD) | collected 2014-07-09
CTCGAGCATCATCCGGATTGGTTTCCTTTGCTGCACAACATTATCTTCAAATACCTCTTCTATGCGATGCTCTTCGGTCTTTGGGCATGGTTTGTAGAAGGCATCAGAGGTGCTGACGTTTTTCCAGAATCCGAAGAATCCGCCGCTTGATAGCGCTCACGATGGACCAGGTCTTGCTGGCCTGCGTCGTGTCACCCGTCAACAAGTCCGGAATCATATTTCCGGTCTCTTGCTCCGGATAAACAATCATATAACTGTGATTGCTGAAGAACCGCGCCAACATGTCCGGTATCTGCTCAAAGAGCGGGTTGAAGGATGGGGTGGAAGGACGGGCATTGACCATGACGATCATATCGTCCGGCGCCATCTGCTTGGCGATCATCAGTACGTCTTCCCAGTCTTCCATCTCACGATAGGACGCGCGCAGGAACTTGCCTTTACGGCGGCAGAGAGCCTGAATAGTCTTCTGTGTATCCTCGTTGGTGAAGAAGATGACGCGCGCACCGATCTGACTGCTCAGGCGGCGTATCAGTCCGAAGCAGGAAATGAAGTCGTGCTCTTTCTCGGCATACCGCGGCACGGCCACGAGGATGCGCGAGATGGTGTTGATAGGTTGTGCGGGGTGATAGATGATCGCCGCTTTGCTCTGACTGTTCACCAACTGGGTCGCATCTGACCAGTCGGACTCGTTCGAGAAATCCGGGGTGTGCAGTTCGGCCAACTCACTCAACTCACGTAACTCATAATGCCGGTTTTCGGCTACCGTCAGCATCAGCCAACTGTTATCGGTCTTGTCGGCCTCCAGGCGCGCCTGTTCTTGCAGCGCCAGCTGTTTGGACGCATATTCTGTGATGAACGAGGCCGAGGTACAGAGCACGAGAATCATCAGCACCGCCGCATTGAGAATCTCCGCATTGAAGATGCCGGTCTCATAACCAATCGTGACGATTGCTAGCGTGCCGGCAGCCGTCGCGTGCGTCAAACCGAACATCAACTGGCGCTCAGTGTTCTGCAGACCAAAACTGATTTGCCCTAACCATGAAGCGAACCATTTACCGACTAACTTCGTCGCGATCATCACCAGCGCGATAACGATCGTAGCCCAACCGCTCCAAAGGAGCGACACATCGATCATCATACCTACGCCCAGGAGGAACAGGGGCACGAAGAGGTTGTTTCCCACAAAGTTAATGCGCTGCATCACCGGACTGAGGTTCGGTACCAAACTGTTAAGTGCCGCGCCGCATACGAAGGCGCCCAAGATGCCTTCCAAACCTGCCCATTCGGCCATCCATGCAGAGAAAACCATCAGCGTCATCACAATCAGAAAACCATTCGTAGGGTCTGACCAGCGCTTGAAGAACCGCTGCGCGATCTTCGGGAAGATGACCAGTATATGCAGCAAGGTGATGGCAATACGGAAAGCCTGATGCCAGAAACTCAAATCGTCCGGATATACATAATGACTCTTGAGGTACGCGAGAACCAGCAGCGAGAGGGAGATGGTCAGCATTGTTCCGCCGATAGCGATATTCGCTGCGGAGTTCTTCTGCACGCCGTAACGACTGATAATCGGATATGTCATCAGCGTGTGGCTGCCGTACATCGCGCCCAGCAACGTACTGGTCACCCAGTTAAAACCGAGCAGCAGACTGGTTGCGATACCCAGAATAAACGGAAAGATGAAAGAGTAGATACCGAACACGATCGCATTATTGCGCTGCTGCCGGAAGTCGTTGACATCGACTTCGATACCGGCCTGTAACATGATATAAAGCATGCCGATCTTACCCAACGTCTGGATCGACGTGCCGCTTTCTATCAGTCCGAAGCCGTAAGGACCGACCAATATGCCGACAATGATAAATCCCACTATACTGGGGATACGAATCTTCCGGCACGCCATCGGTACCAATAAAATCGTCGCTAAGACAAGCGCAATAATCGCAAGTGGGTTCGTTATCATATGTACTTTCCTGTTATGCTCTCCGTATTACGGCGAAGTTCTTCGATCGTTCCTTCCGCCACAATCTGTCCGCCGCCTCGTCCGCCTTCGGGACCCAAGTCGATGATCCAGTCGCAAGCACGGATGACGTCGGTATTATGCTCAATGATGACCACTGTGTTACCTTTGTCCACCAATCGGCGCAGCACATTGATCAACACGCGGATATCCTCAAAATGCAGACCCGTGGTGGGTTCGTCGAGGATATACAAGGTCTTTCCGGTCGAAGGTTTCGACAGTTCGGTGGCCAACTTGATACGCTGACTCTCTCCTCCGGAGAGACTGGTGGAGGACTGGCCCAATTTGATATATCCGAGTCCTACGTCCTGGATGGTCTTGATTTTTCGTAAGATCGTCGGTTGGGCCTCAAAGAACTCTACGGCTTGGTTCACCGTCATATCGAGCACATCGGCGATATTCTTACCTTTCCAACGCACCTCGAGCGTCTCGCGGTTGTATCGTTGTCCGCCGCATACCTCGCACGGCACATACACGTCCGGCATGAAATGCATCTGAATCGTCTTATAGCCGTTTCCCGCGCATTCCTCGCAGCGCCCGCCTTTGGCGTTAAAGCTAAACCGGCCGGCTTTCCAACCGCGTATCTTCGCTTCAGGCAGTTGCGCAAACAAGTCACGGATGTCGTTGAACACATTGGTGTAGGTCGCGGGATTCGAACGCGGCGTCCTGCCGATAGGCGCCTGGTCCACGTTGATCACTTTGTCGATATGCTCCACGCCTTCGAGGTTCTTGTATGGCAGCGCCTGCGCCTTACTGCGGTAGAAACGCTGACTGAGGATGGGGTAGAGCGTCTGGTTGATGAGCGAACTCTTGCCGCTACCGCTCACGCCCGTCACGCATACCATCTTACCCAGCGGTATCCGCACCGTCACATTCTTCAGGTTATTGCCCGTGCAACCGCTGAGGGTGAGCCATTTATCGGACTTGTCCGATACGTCCGACTTGTCCGACACGTCCGACTGAACTGTCTTCTCTCCCTTCAGATATTTTGCCGTCAGCGTATCGGTCTTGAGCAAGTCCTCCGGTGTGCCGCTAAATAGCACATTTCCGCCCAAGCGACCGGCTTTGGGACCGATATCCACGATCCAGTCCGCCTCACGCATGATCTGTTCGTCGTGCTCGACTACGATGACGGAGTTATTCATGTCGCGTAACTCCTTCAGACTGTTGATGAGGCGTTGGTTGTCGCGTTGGTGCAAGCCTATAGAGGGCTCATCGAGGATATAGAGCACGTTCACCAACCGACTGCCTATCTGCGTCGCCAAACGGATTCGTTGACTCTCGCCGCCCGACAGACTCTCACTACTGCGGTTCAGACTCAGGTAACTCAGTCCTACGGACTGCATGAACTTCAATCGACCGATGATCTCTTTCACGATGGGTTCGGCGATAGCCTTTTGCTTGTCCGATAACGCCGAATCTTCGGAATACTCCGACAAGACTTTAATCAACTCGTCGATATCCATGTTCGCGAGGTCCGAGATGGTGTATCTGCCGAACTTATAACTCCGGGCTTCCTTGCTCAATCGCAACCCCTGACACTCCGGACAAACTACCCATTCCTCTTTCTCGGAGTCCTCAGAATCTTCCGAGTAATCGGATAACTCCAATAGCCGCTCATACCAGTTCTCTTCCCTAATCGCGTCGTCAATGTCTGTATTCTGTACTCCGTCAGTGAAACGGTCTGTACTCTTTATTTTTCCCAGTCCTTTGCAGCACGGGCACCAACCCGACGGACTGTTGAACGAGAAGGTATGCGGGGCAGGTTCGGCATAACTCAGTCCCGTCTCCGGACACATGAGGTTTCTGGAGAAAAATCTAACAGGCGAAGCCGGTCTGTCAGCAGAGCGGTCTGTCAGTCCTTCGGACGGTCCGTCAGCGTCAGCGATCATTAGTATCCCGTTTCCCTGCGTCATGGCCCGATCGACGGACTGCCGCAAGCGGCGGGTATCAATATCTGATGGCTGATGGCTGACATCTGATGGCTGTACTTTCAGCCTATCTACCACTACTTCGATGTCGTGCATCTTATAGCGGTCGAGTTTCATGCCCGGCATGATCTCCCGAACCTCACCGTCCACCCGCACGCGGGCATAGCCTTTCTTGCGGATGGTGTCGAATAGTTCCTTATAATGACCCTTACGACCGCGCACCAACGGCGCCAATAGCATGATCTTCTTTCCCGCATATTCCCGTATGATCAAGTCCATGATCTGTTCGTCGGTAAACTTAATCATCGGCTTGCCGGATAGATACGAATAGGGTGTTGCAGCTCTTGCAAATAGCAGTCGCAGAAAATCATACACCTCCGTAACGGTTCCGACGGTCGAACGGGGATTCTTGGAAGTAGTCTTTTGATCGATGGAAATGACGGGACTTAGACCGGTGATTTTGTCCACATCGGGACGTTGCATCTGGCCGATAAATCCCCGGGCATAGGACGAGAAGGTCTCCATATACCGGCGTTGACCTTCCGCGAAGATGGTATCGAAGGCCAAAGAGGATTTACCCGAACCGCTCAGACCGGTGATGACCGTCAGTCGTTTTCGGGGAATGGACACGCTGATGTTCTTCAGGTTATGCACCCGCGCGCCAAGTACCTCTATGTTGCCTTCGTTTTTCATATCTCACTTCTCACAGCGAAGTGGTCTAACAGTGAAACGGTCTAACCTCTAAGGGCTGCGATAGCAGCCTGAATGGCCTCTATACGTGACTCTGCGTCGGCTTTCTTCTTCTTCTCGAGCGCTACGATCTCGGGTTTGGCGTTTTGCACAAAGCGCTCGTTGCTCAGTTTGGCCATTACGCCGCGCAGGAAGCCCTGCTGGTGCGCCAGATCCGCCTCAAGTTTCTTCAGTTCCTCTTCTACGTTGATGAACTGATCCATCGGAATAGCGAACTCCGTGGTACCGACAATGAACTTGGAGCAGTTGCCCTTTCCGTCTAGGGTTTCCCCGTTTAACGGGGACACCGTCACATTCGCCAACTTATCTACCAGCGCGTTGAGTGCTACCGGACTGATGAGTGTCAGACGCTCTTTCTGCGGGATATTCTTCGAAGCGCGGGCGTTACGCACACCGGCGATAATCTCTTTGAGATTCTCGACTTCTGCGAGAATTTCCGGAGTCTCCGGATTTTCCGGAGTTTCCAGACAGGCCGTCATGATGCTCTCGCCTTCTTTGCGCTCGTAGAGGTTCTGCCAGAGTTCCTCGGTGATGAACGGCATGAAGGGGTGGAGTACACGCAGCAGGCGGTCGAAGAACGCGAGCGTAGCCTCGTAGGTCGCGCGGTCAATCGGTTGCTGGTAAGCCGGTTTGATCATCTCCAGATACCAGCCGCTGAACTCGTCGCAGTAGAGTTTGAAGATCGCCATCAGCGCTTCGCTCAGACGGTATTTGCTGAACAAGTCCGCTATCTCGCGCTCCGTCTCTGCCAACTTGGCATCAAACCACTTAATCGCGTATGCAGACGTCTCAGGCTGCGCGATGTCGGCTACTTCGAGACCCTTTACCATACGGAAGCAGTTCCAGATCTTATTGCAGAAGTTACGTCCTTGCTCGCAGAGCGAATCATCGTACAGGATATCGTTGCCGGCAGGTGCGGAGAGCAGAATACCCATACGTACGCCGTCGGCGCCGAAACGCTCGATGAGGTCCAGCGGATCGGGACTGTTGCCGAGCGATTTGGACATCTTACGACCGAGTTTATCGCGCACGATACCGGTGAAATAGACGTGCTTGAACGGCATCTTGCCTTGGTATTCATAGCCCGCCATGATCATACGTGCTACCCAGAAGAAGATGATGTCCGGACCTGTTACGAGGTCTGCGGTGGGGTAGTAGTAGTTGATCTCTTTGTTGTCGGGGTGCTCAATACCGTCGAACAGCGAGATCGGCCAGAGCCAGCTACTGAACCAGGTATCCAGCGCACCTTCGTCCTGTACGTAATTGCCTTCGGGCTTCGTCTCCGAAACGATGATCTTGTCGTCCGGATAGTTCTCCAGACCGGTCTGAGCGAGCAAGTCGGCATCGTAGTACGCCGGAATACGGTGTCCCCACCAGAGTTGGCGCGAGATACACCAGTCTTTGATGTTCTCCAGCCAGTTGCGGTAGGTGTTCTTGTATTTGGCGGGATAGAAGACGATGTCGTCGTTCATTACCGGCGGCAGGGCGATGTCTGCAAAATGCTGCATCTTCACGAACCACTGGAGACTCAACCGCGGCTCGATAGGTACGTTCGTACGCTCGGAGTAACCGACCTTGTTGTCGTAGTCCTCGATCTTCTCCACGAGGTCCAGGGCCTTGAGGTCCTCTACGATCTGCTTGCGGCAGTCGAAGCGGTCCATGCCGTGGTACTTGCGTACGTTGGGCTGCAGTTCCTCTTCGATGGTGTCCATGTTGAGGTGGGCGTCCGGCGTGAAGATATCGATGGTCTTGAGGTTGTATTTCTGACCGAGCGCATAGTCGTTCACGTCATGCGCCGGCGTCACTTTGAGGCAACCCGTACCGAAACCGATCTCTACGTAGCGGTCCTCGATGATCGGAATCACGCGGCCTACACCCGGCACGATCACGTGCTTGCCCTTGAGCCATTGGTTCTTCTCCTCTTTGGGGTTGATGCATACGGCGATATCGCCGAAGATGGTCTCCGGACGGGTGGTTGCTACGACGGCATATTTGCTCGGGTCTTCGGCTACGCGGTAACGCAGGTAGTAGAATTTCGAGTGCTCCTCGTGGTAGATCACCTCTTCGTCGGACAGGGCAGTCTGACGCTCCGGATCCCAGTTCACCATACGCAGGCCGCGGTAGATGAGACCTTTGTTGTACAGGTCGCAGAACACCTTGATGACGGCTTTCGAGCGCGTCTCGTCCATCGTGAAGGCGGTGCGGTCCCAGTCGCAGGAGCAACCGAGTTTGCGGAGCTGCTTGAGGATGATACCTCCGTGTTCGTCGGTCCAGTCCCATGCATGTTTGAGGAACTGCTCGCGGGTCAGGTCGGATTTGTTGATACCTTGCTCTTTGAGGCGCTTGATGACCTTGGCCTCGGTAGCAATAGACGCATGGTCCGTACCGGGCACCCAGCAGGCGTTCTTGCCTTCGAGGCGCGCACGGCGAACGAGGATATCCTGAATCGTCTCGTTCAGCACGTGTCCCATATGCAGCACACCCGTTACATTGGGCGGCGGGATAACGATGGTAAAGGGTTCGCGGCCGTCCGGCTCGGAATGAAAAAGACCTTTGTCCAGCCAGTATTGGTACCAGCGGGCTTCAATGTCTGTAGGATTGTACTTTGATTCCATATATGTTGTATTTTATTGTTTGCGACTATTGTGTCGTTTGGAGTAATAAAGCCAGGTCACACCGAAACCGAAGTAACAGTTATTCTTCGGACCGCACACTTCCGGCAGGGTGTGATAGCAGTTGAATCCGGCGTACATATCCAATTGTACGCGGGGAATAGGCGAGTACGTCACGCCGAAATCGATATTCACGTCGTACGCCGTGGAGTACCCGAACAAGGCAGCATTGACGTCGCAGTCAAAGTAGTCGTAGTTCTCGATGAAGAACCCTAACTTGTCCGTGGCTTCGAAGTCCAGACCGAAAGCCACGAAGAAATCCGGCATCGGTGCCCATTCGCGCCAGTGTGCGCCGAACTCATACTCGACGGTCAGCCAGTCCGTGATATCATTCTCAAAGAGCAGGTCCGCACGACCGGCGATAGGCATCCTGTCCGCCATTTGCTTTGTCAGCGGTAGACCGACATCGAGCATCAGACTCGTGCGGGGAATCCAATGCAACCGCGGTTCCTCAGAGCCCGGCCATAACATCAACTTGGTACCTATACACAATGGCTCTGTGTAGTAGAAAGCATGATCCTGGGTCTGCGGATCGCTGTCCGGATGGTCGATGATCGCCAAGCCGCCGGTGTATTCCAATCGCAACTCAGCCCGTTCATGCAATCCGAAACGGAAAAGGGTAGTGGGAAGGGTCAATGCATGAGTACCCGGTATGTGCATCACCTCAAAACCCGTTTCCCATTGGAAAACACCGAAATCCAACACGTTGGTTCCCGTTCCGGCTCCCGGACGGTCTGCCTCCGCGTGCAACGTGTGATGCTCCGCATACACCGATAGCGGCAGGAATAACATGCCTGTCAGGGCATAAATCAAACGCTTATATATCGCTCTCTTCATGCGCATTTCAAAAATCGGGCACAAAGGTACAACTTTTTTTTGACATGTGCAAGCGCGCGCGATTTTTTCCTTCTTTTTGCATTTTTCTTGACAAAAACAAGAAAATATAGTATATATACTATGTATATATNNGGGATAGCTACATGTATGCAGCCAGTCTGCTAAAGGTGTGCAGAATGTGAACAGAAGGTGTGCCGAAGATGTTAATTGTATGATTTTTATTGTAAGAATTTGCATATATGCAATTTTTGTCGTATCTTTGCAGCCGAATTTAAATATTCTAATGCTATGCGGGACTTTAAGCTCATTTTCGACAGGACTTTCTCGAAGAGTATTGTTAAGAAACTGCTGTGGCTGGTAGGATTTATTCTGCTATCCATTATCATCCTATATTTCCTGGGTTATATCCCTTCCTTCTACGAGTATGGCAAGGACCCGAAGAGTCACGGCATGTTCTACGATGTGATGGCGATGTTTATCGACCAGCGTAACCGCTGCGGGAACATGTCCACGCTGTTCTCCACCATCGTGGATGTAGTGGGTCTGACGATTGTCAACGGCTTGTTTATCGCAGTGATGACGAGTATCTTATCCCGCCGCGTAGATATGTACGAGAAAGGATTGATCCATTATAAGATGCGCGGGCACAATGTCATCATCGGATATAACAAATTGACCTTATTGCTCATCAAGCACCTCTATCAGACCGATCCGAAAGCTCAGATCCTCTTGCTCACCTCGCAGGACGTACAGCGGTTGCGTAAGAAACTCGGCGCCGTATTATCCAAAGCGGAGGAAGAGCAGCTCGTCATCTATTCGGGCGACATGACCAAGAAAGAAGATATCGCCGCGCTGCAGGCGGAACGCAGTCAGACCGTATATATCTTAGGCGAAACGGGGCAGGAGGTGGATTCGATGAAGATGGACTGCGTGCGGTTGCTGGCTCATGACTTAAATACGAAACAGGCGACGAAGCAGATACGATGCTATGTATGCTTCGACGATCCGGATATCTACCATACCTTCCTGTACGCGGATATCGCGCCGGAGGTCAAGAAAAGCATTCATTTCCTGCCGTTCCAATGCGACGAGGTATATGCCAAACGCATCATCGTGGATAATATCGCCGGTAAACCGATTGACTCCGAAGAAGGTATCGGTACAACCTCCCGCAAGCATGTGCATGTGATTATTCACGGAATGAATGATTTCGGTCTGGCGCTGGCGAAACAAGTAGCGCAGGTCGCGCATTTCCCGAACGTCAAGACGGATGACCCCAATACGCTCACGCATATCACGTTTATCGACCCGGAGGCGTGTAGGAAGATGCGGGAACTGAAGGGCCATTACGAGCACCTCTTCCGCCTGTCCGATTCGCTCTTCTGGGACGCCAACACCAAGTCGGACCGTACCTGGGAGAACCCCGTCTCGAAGGATGCCGAATACGGCTATCTGGGTCCGAACTTCATGGACGTGCGTTGGGAGTTTATCCAAGGAAACATCGGCGACGAGCAGGTGAGAACCTATCTGCATGAGTCCGCTGGCGATGATTCGGCCTACCTGAGTCTCTTCCTTTGCCAGCCCGACGACGAGGCCAATACCTCTGCGGCGCTGAACTTACCGGAGAATATGTATCTGAGTGCGAATATACTCAATATCTACGTGCTGCAACGCTATTCGAATGCTATTGTGCGCATGCTGGCTACTTCGCCAAGCTCGCGTTTTGCACGCCTCACGCCGATAGGCAGTATCGAACTCTTCTTTGCGCACGAATTGGTGCCTGAGCAGAAGGGAAAACTCGTCAATGCCTGCTATTCGGGCGTGAAAGATATGTCGAACGGCCATGAGATAGACCGCCTGTGGCAGAAACTGACAGTTGCGCAGAAATGGTCGAGTATGCGCAGCGCGGAGATGTTACCCGTTCGTCTGCGTTCCGCCGCTCCGCTGGAAGCGATGATGCAGGTGGAGCACAACCGTTGGAATATGGAGAAACTCTTAGGCGGTTACCGACCTCTGACGCGCGATGAAGCGGCGCAGGTGAAGCAAGATGCCGCCAAGAAGAAGATATTCCGCAACGCGCCGTATTACGCGCATTTAGACATATGCTCGTGGGAAAAACTTCAGGAGATAGATCCTGAGGTAGTACAATACGATGCGGATGTGCTGAAGGTTATTTCGCTTCTTCGTCCTTAGATTCGTCCTTAGGCGCGTTTTTCATCTCGCGTAACTCTTCCAGATAACTGGCGGTAATCACGCCGGAAGGCAAAGCTATGACTGCCACACCGAGTAGGGCAGAAAGCATGCTGATGACGCGGCCGATATCCGAAGTCGGGCATATATCGCCGTAACCGACCGTCGTCAGCGTCGTCGTCGCCCAATAGAGGGCATCCAGATAGTCTTCGAACATCGTTGAGTCTTCGACATTGTACATAATCATCGCCGTCACGACGATATAGAAAAGCGCAAAGATGAAGACCGTGAAGAGGATGCGGCGTTCCTTGCGGAGCACCTTCAGCAGCAGGCGTACGTTCTCCGAATAGCGGATGAACTTAAACACACGCAGGATCTTCATCAGTCGCGTGATACGCAGCACTTTGAGTGCCCGGCTGATCATCAGGAACGACGGTAGGATAGACAGCAAGTCGATGATAGCGAAAGCCGTGAACGGATAGATCAGAAAAGCCCGGTGTCTCGGACGATCCGGCATCTTCAGGTCGGCCGTCATCCACCGCAGCGCATAGTCGATGATGAATACGCTCACCGAGATGATATCGATCCATTGGAACAACGGAGTATGTTCGCGGGAGGTCAAAGGAATGATGCTGAGCACAATGAAAAAGAGCATCGTCCAATCATATATCTTACTCCATACGGTGGTTCCGTTCGCTTCTACAACGTCAAAAATCTTTTTACGCCAGTCTTTATCCATAGGGTATATCGTTTAGTTGCGGCCGAGTTTGGCTGCGAGTGTTTGCGCGAGTTGTGCATAGTGTTGCTCTTCGTCGGTGCGTCCCGCAAAATGGCAGACAGCCGTCATCGATTCGTATAAGAGCAGCAGGTCCTCTTCTTCCTCCTTTGGCAGGAGGGCCAGAGCTTTGTTCAGACGCTCGTACGCCGAGTCGAACTTCTCCAGCGCAGCATCCAGCGCCGCCTGGTTATTGAGTAACTGTGCATGCAGTTTATAGACGTTTTTCTCGTGGTCAGGCGAAGCTTCGATGGCCGTATAGACTTGCTCCGTACGGTCGAAATAATACTGCGCGGAGTCGATATGACTCAGGTAATAATGGAGAGCCCCGAGATTCATCAGTCGCGCCGCCGAGAGCGGATGTGCCTCGCCGTAAATACGTACGTAGAGCTCGGTAGCCAGGCGCTGTTCGGGCAAGGCTTCCTTATAGCGCCCGAGACGTGCAAGGGCATAGGCGATGTTATTTCGCGCCTGCGCCGTACGCAAAGCCTCCGGTCCTTCGTTCGCCAAGGCATAGCGTAACGCACGGCGGTAGAGCACCAGCGCCTCATCATAACTGCGCTCCATCTTATCGTAGAAATTACCGGCATCCAGCTGCCATTGGGCATTGGTCGTGTCCAGTTCGGCGCGGCGCAGCAGGTAATACAAGGCCGAGTCTTTCTGCAAGCGGCTCAGATGAATGGAGTGAAGGTGATAATAGTCTTCTGCCAACTCATTGCGTTGGGCGTCCGCCAGACGGCGTATACGCTTCATCTTCTTCTCTCGTTCGGCCGGATCACCTTTCGCCAGGATACGCTCCTGCGCGAGGTTGAGGTCGCCTTGCTCGATCGCCTGCTGAATCAGACTGTCTGCCGGAGACATGCCGTCATAGTCGGTGCGCGCATAGCGCTCGGCCATTTGCTCGATAAGCGGTTCAAAACGATCGTATTCGGTCTCCAGCGCACTCAGCCGTTCTTCATACTCCTGATTGGAGAGGGTGGCAGCCGCGAGTTGGGTATTGAGTTCGTTCATCTTCTCCTCGTAATAACGCTCGATATTCTCCCGCGCGGCCTGCTCGATACGCTGTTTGTCGCGTTGCAACTGACGGCGACTGACCATGATGATCTCCATCGGCACAGAGGAAGAGAAGGGTAGTTGCCGTCCTACGAGTTCGGGTTCCCGTAACTCATAGCCGCCTTTGTTGATACCTGCGAGCGTGTAGGCTGTACCGTTTTTATACCCCGGCATCTGGACTTGGAAAGAACCCCGGTCGTCGGACATGACGGGGTTATAGTCTCCTTGCACGCGTACTACCACGCCCTGCAAGCGCTGGGAAGGCGCATCGGGACGCGTCACCGTACGCACCAGACCCGACTGCGTCTGTGCTTGCAGAGGTGAAAGGTGAACGGTGAACGGTGAAAGGAGCAGCAGGGCTGCAAGGATATTTTTTCTCATAAGAGCACGATATCATTAGGTCCGCAGGGCGCATGAAGCGTCGAAGTTGCGGACGATTGAGGATGCGTGATACGATAGGTCTTCTGCTGCTGCTCAAGGGGCACGAAAAGCGAGAAACGGCCGGTGGCGTCTGTGGTCACTTCAAAGGACTCGACCAGTATCGTCGTACGCGGAGCCGGTATGTCGCGGATAAGCACTACTGCGCTGAGCGCTCCATATACCTGCGGATCGCGACGCAGCGGCAACGAGAGCGTCTCGCCCAAGAGGACGGTGGTGTCCAGCGGCAAGTAATCGGGTGCCTCGAGATGAATATCCACCGCTTTGTTCTTGAGTCTTGCGGGCAGATAGCGGAAGAGCGAAGGTTGTTCAAAAGAACTGATTGTATCCGTTCGCTGCTCGTCGGGCAGGGTGATGGTCAGTACGGCGTCATGCATAGGCGGCAGGGCTTCAACGGCCGGTGTGTCTTCATACAGCGTGACACGGCTGTCGAAAGGTTGGTTCAGTACCCATACCGCGATGAGGGCCGCAAGGACGAGAATCGCCCCGAGGGTAGCATAGATAGCCCGACGGATAAGACGGCGTTTCTGACGTTGCCAGATACGGTCGAACGAGACGTTGAGCATGCGGCTGACAATCTGCATCACCGCACGTTCACGTTTCATATACGCGCTGCCGGAACCCTCTTCATGGATGTTCACACCCAGGATCTCACGGTCCTCGAGGATGTTATCCGAATGCGGGAAATGCTTGAGCAGAGAAGGGTTGTAACACTCGGTGGCAGGATCACCGCTGTACGGCGTACCTTCTACGATGACGGGAATAATCCGGTCACGACGCCCCAATTCCACGAAGGTGTCGATCTCTGCGCCTACCCAAGGCGACTGCGCCGAACGGGGAGAACAGATAACCAACAGGAAGTTAGATTGCTCCAACTTATTGCGCAGCTCCGTCTTCAGTTCATTTGGCTGGATGTCCGTATGATAGCGGAAACAAGGCCTGAGGCGCGACTTCGGCAGGTCGCTGTTCTCATTCTGGATAGTCGTCGGCAGACGGTATCCTTCTATCTTCTCCTGTAACCACTTCGCCCATTTTTCATCGGACGAACGGTAACTGACGAACGCAAAGTAAGTATGTGGCTGTTGGCTCATTTGCCGATCATGATGGTGATACGTTTCGTTCCGTTATCCAGGATATAGATGCCCATCGGCAGATCTTCTATCGAAGTACCCATCGGGCGGCCAAGCAGGTCATATACTCTCATTTCACCGCTTACCCAAATCTCTTCGATACCTTCGCCTTCGGGCAGAGTCTCTACCGTTCCGGCCTTGGTGAGCGCGTCGGATACACCGTCTTGCGTCATCACAGTACGATTGTAGGAGTAGTCCGTCTCTGCGGCCATACCAGATACTTCCGCTGTCACTTCCTGGGTATGAATACCACCACCGCCGATCTTGATAGTCAGCGTCATACCGCCGCTACCGTCATCGGACTTCGGCGCACGTGAAATATGGAACGTTTGGTCTTCTTCCGACTGTCCGATCAATCCGCGATCGCCGTCCGCCTCGATGGTGATGGTAGTGTCGCAGTCATCGCAACCTTCTTTATGAATCGTCAGGATATAAGCCAGTGCTTTCTCCTGCGGCATCCAGGTAAAGATGGTAGAAGTATCGGTTACCTCCGCTATTCCTACCGTGTGGTCATCTATGCGGTTGAACGCATTGCCCCACATGAAGCTGCTGCGGTAGAGATCTACAGAACGTATTTCGCGTCCATGGTAGTTGATGACGGAGTCGGGTACATACAGCACCGTTTCCTCCGAGAATATATGTCTCCATACTTCGAGAGCCTGTTGCTGGTCTACATCGTCGAAAATAACCTGCGGAGGTACGACAGGACCATCTTGCGGATCACCGAAGGCGAACTTCCACGGATGCATCCACTCGCAGAATGCCAGGTAGTGAATGGATTCGACAGAAGTACCTTTCCGTTTGGCAGGCGCTGAACGACGGGGACTGTAATAAGCATCGGACTGGCAACTGTTGAACTGGATCTTTTCCAGATTGTACAACTGGTCAAATACACCTGAGCCGATATAGCTGTAGTCACCGTCTATCTCCAGTTTGGTGATGGTAGAAGCCAATTCATCCCAAGGGTAGGTGACGCCGTCTGCACGGTCCGGAATGAAACCCGGCTCTTCGGATTCCGATGTATTCGTCAGGGTCAGCACCACATCTTCCGTCTCATAATCCGTCTCTACCGTCCACGTGGTCGTGGTATCGTTATCTAACCCACCGCTGGTGTCGTATGCTGTGATCTGCGTGGTGGCCAGCGTCTGCGTGTAATCTGCGTTATAAATCTTCAGCGTACGGGTTGCAGCCCAGAACGCGCCTACCTCCATCCCCCAGAAAGCGATAGGACTGTTCTCTGCGTCGCCCTCTTCCATCACTATTGCCAAATGAATAGTCTCGATGTCGGCATCTTCCGGCTCAATAGTGAGGTTCAGAATCTTGTACTCATCCACGCCGATATACAGCGGCATGTTCGGGGATTTGTAACTACCGTCCCAGTTGTTGATGGTTACCTTTTCGACCGCTATCACTTCAATCGAGTCATCATCGACCGTGTCCTGGGCCTTACACATTCCTGCAACACCTAATGTCAGCAGGAGAAATACGTAGAATTTTCTCATATACTTTGAATTTTAAAAACCTTTGCGGCGCAAAGGTACAACTTTTTTATGATATATGCAAATAAATGAGTCATTTTTCCGGATTTTTTTACAAAAAAGAATGATTTCGCCAGTTGGGAAGAATTATTTATGGTTCGCATGCAGTCGTGCGCGCGAGAGATGGAGGAAGGGCGATAAAGGGCATTTATTTGCGTTCTGAGAGACTTTTGGTTTTGCACCGAGACCCTGTCGAAAATCAATAAAAATGCAAAAATATCGCAAAAAATTTGCGTATGTCGCGGAAAAGTTGTACCTTTGCACCCGCAAAGGTGTAGGGGCCTTTTCCCTGTAGCGGTTTTTCCGCTTAACGGAAACACCTAGTCGCGCAAAATGTGGGGTTCGCTTATATATACCCTCTGGAAACGTACTGCCCCGTACTCGTGTTCCGCGTTCCCCAACCGCTCCACAACGTTCCAACCGGGTATATATTACGCTATAAAGATATAACACAACTAATTTATATAACAATGGAAGAAAACAACGAATTGATTCAAAATGATCACATTATTCCGGTGAAGATTGAGGAGGAAATGAAGACCTCTTATATCGACTACTCGATGTCTGTGATCGTGAGCCGTGCGTTGCCGGATGTGCGCGACGGTTTCAAGCCTGTTCACCGCCGTGTGCTGTTCGGTATGAACGAGCTCGGTAACACGAGCGACAAGCCGACCAAGAAAAGTGCACGTATCGTCGGTGAGGTAATGGGTAAGTATCACCCGCACGGTGATTCATCTATTTATGGTACGCTCGTGCGTATGGCGCAGCCCTGGGCAATGCGTTATTGCCTGGTGGACGGTCAAGGTAACTTCGGTTCGGTCGATGGTGATGGCGCAGCTGCTATGCGTTATACCGAGGCACGTCTGTCGAAGCTGGCCGAGGAGATGCTGCGCGATATCGAGAAAGACACCGTAGACATGCAGCCTAACTTCGATGACTCGCTGCAAGAGCCGGCTGTGCTGCCTTGCCGCTTCCCGAACCTGCTGGTGAACGGCGCAAGCGGTATCGCCGTAGGTATGGCGACCAACATGCCGACGCATAACCTCTCTGAGGTCATCGACGGTTGCTGCGCATATATCAATAATATCAAGGCACGCATGCACGACGCGAGCGTAGAGGACATCACGGTGGAGAACCTCATGGAGTACGTCAAGGCGCCGGACTTCCCGACAGGTGGTACGATCTACGGCTATCAGGGCGTTCGTGATGCTTTCGAGACAGGCCGCGGACGTATCGTGATTCGTTCAAACGCCGAGATTGAGACCGACGACAACGGTCGCGAGCGCATCATCATCACCGAGCTGCCGTACGGCGTCGTGAAGAGTGACCTGGTGAAGAATATTGCAGAACTCGTCAACGACAAGAAGATCGAAGGTATCGCCGATATCAACGACCACTCCAAACGCGATATCCGTATCGTAGTAGAGGTGAAACGCGACGCGAACGCACAGGTAGTGCTCAACAAACTCTATAAGTTCACCGCCCTGCAATCGAGCTTTGCAGTTAATAACATCGCCCTTGTAAAGGGTCGTCCGATGCTGCTGAACCTCAAGCAGCTGATCGGTAACTTCATCGAGCACCGTATGGACGTCGTTACCCGCCGTACGCGCTACGAGCTCAAGAAAGCCGAGGAGAAAGCTCATATCTTGGAGGGCTTGATCATCGCCGTAGATAATATCGACGAGGTGGTTCGTATCATCCGTGCGAGCCGCACTCCGGCTGATGCACAGGCTAACCTGGAGAAGCGTTTCAACCTGGACAACCTGCAATCGAAAGCTATCGTAGATATGCGTCTGTCGGCTCTCACCGGCCTGCGTATCGATGAGTTGAAGCACGAGTACGAGGAGATCGAGAAACTCATTGCTCACCTCAACGAACTGCTCGCCAGCGAGGAGATGCGTTACGACGTGATCAACGCCGAGCTCATCGAGATCAAAGAGAAATACGGCGACGAGCGTAAGACGCAGATCGTGAAGATGGCTACCGAGTTCAACCCCGAAGATATGTACGCTGATGATGATATGATTATCACCATCTCGCACCTCGGATATATCAAGCGTACGCCGCTGGCAGACTTCCGTCAGCAGAGCCGCGGCGGTATCGGTTCGAAAGCCGGTTCTGCCCGCGATCAGGACTTTATCGAGTATGTTCACCAGGCTTCGATGCACTCGACCATGATGTTCTTTACCGAGATGGGTCGTCTCTACTGGCAGAAGGTATATGACCTGCCGGAAGGCAACAAGCAGTCGAAAGGCCGCGCGATCCAGAATATGATCAACCTCCAGAAGGGCGATAAGGTGCGTACCTGTATCAATGTGAAGGGTCTCAATGACCAGGAGTACGTGGAGAACCACTATCTCATCTTCATCACCAAGAACGGTTTGATGAAGAAGACCACACTCGAGGCATACAGCCGTCCGCGTGCGAACGGTATTATCGCGCTCGGTCTGCGTGAAGGCGACGAACTGATCGGTGTGACGCTGACCGACGGACAGAGCGAAATGCTCGTCGCTTCGTACAACGGTAAAGTATGCCGTTTCAACGAAGGAGGCGTACGTCCGATGGGTCGTGGAGCTACCGGTGTGAAGGCTATCACTCTGGAAGAAGATGGTCAGGATCGCGTAATTGGCACGGTTTGTGTAGAGAAGGGTACAGAGAAGACTATTCTCGTGATCTCTGAGAACGGATTCGGTAAGCGTACGCCGGTCGATGACGAGGAAGGCAACCCGATCTATCGTGTCACCAACCGTGGCGGTAAGGGTGTCAAGACCATCGAGATAACCGAGAAGACCGGTCACCTGATCGGTATCGAGGCTGTTACCGACGCAGACGACCTGATGCTCATGACCAAGTCCGGAACGGCTATCCGCATGGATATCTCGACGATCCGTCAGACCGGCCGCGCCGCACAAGGCGTCAAACTGATCGAACTCCAGAAACGTAACGACACGCTCGTAAGCGGATGTATCGTTCCGAAAGACGAAGAAGAGGTTACGGGTGAGGGGTTACCGGTTACGGACGAGCCGCTCAATGATGAGAACTATGTAAATGGTGAAACAAATAACGAAACAAACGAATAAGTTATGAAAAAGACATTGATTTTGGCAGCTCTGATGCTGATAAGTGCAGGCTGCTTTGCACAGAAAAACCCGTTGGTAAAAAAGGCTAAAAGCCTGATGAACTCCGAGACGCCGGACTTCCGTGCTGCACGTGACGCCGTAGAAGAGGCGCTGGCAGTAGAGCCGACGGCAGAGAACTACTACTGGGCAGGTATGATCGGTTACAAAGAGGTACAGCGCGAACTCTACAACCAGATGATGGGACAAGGCGTAGACGCTGCTGCTGAAGGCGCCGCCTGCGAGGAGAGTTACAAATACTGGGTAAAAGCCGACGAGCTGGCTCAGGTTCCCGTACTCGACAAGAAAGGCAACGAGGTTCCGACCGATCCGAAGATGCGCGGTAAAATCACGAAGTACATGTTGGAATACTATCAGAACCAAGAGTTGGTGAAGTATGGTATTCATCTGAATGAGGTACGTGACTACGAGGGCGCTTATAACGCATTCAAGATGCATATCGAGATTCCTGATCTGGCAATGATGCAGGATCCGAAACTGCAGAAAGATATGCCGCGTGACACCACTTATACACAGTATAAGTACTATGCAGCTATCTTCGCCGTTCAGGCCGAGATGCACGAGGAGGCTATCGAAGTGCTCAAACAGCTCAAGGACGGTGACTACGAGGCTATCGCAGTAAACCAGTTCCTCTATCAGGAGTATCTGGCACTCAAGGATACCGCTAACTTCGTAGCTACGCTGCAAGGTGCTGTTGTCCGCTTCCCGCAAGAGCCGTGGTTCCTTCAGAACCTCATCAACTTCTACATCTTCTCCGGTCAGGAGCAGACGGCTATCGACTACCTGGCTCAAGCTATCGAGCGTGAACCGAATGTAGCGCAGTACCACCTGATCAAGGGTAACCTCGAGGAGAACCAAGGAAACTACGAGGTAGCGCTGGCTGAGTTCGACAAGGCGCTGGCTTTGGATCCGGCGATGGCTGACGCGATGGCCGGCAAGGGTCGTGTATATTACAACCAGGCTGTTAAACTGAACGAGGCTGCTGCCCTTATCTCGGATAACAAGGCGTACAAGAAAGCCCTCGATGAGATGAACGAGGTATTCCGCAAATCGCTGCCGTTCTTCGAGAAAGCACATGAGATGGCTCCGGAAGATCGCAGTTATTTGCAGACCCTCAAGGCGCTCTACTATCGTTTCGGTATGGACGATAAGTACGATGAGGTCAGCGAGAAACTCAATAACCTCTAATGGGACGAATTCTCGCAATAGACTACGGTCGTAAACGCACAGGATTAGCCGTTACGGATGTTCTCCGCATAACGGCTAATCCGCTGCTTACGATTGAGACGAAAGATTTAATGAAATGGTTAACCGACTACTTCGCGCACGAGCCTGTGGACGAAGTAGTCATCGGACATCCGACGCAGATGAACGGGCAGGAGTCGGAGTCTATGAATTACATCCGCCCGTTCCTGGGAGTATTTAGAAAAACCTTTCCCGACAAACCGATAACTATGTATGACGAGCGCTTCACGTCGGTTCTGGCGCACCGAGCGATGATTGATGGGGGAATGAAGAAAAAAGACCGACAGAACAAAGCCGTGGTAGACAAAATCGCCGCGTGCATCATCCTCGAGGAATACCTTGAGAAGTTGAAAGTTGAAAGAATATGATATTACCGATATATTTGTACGGTCAGCCGGTACTACGCAAGCAGGCTGAGGAAATAGAGCAAACACCCGAATTGAAGCAGTTTATTGCCGACATGTACGAGACGCTCACGCAAGCGGAAGGTTGCGGTTTGGCGGCGCCGCAGGTAGGCAAACCCTGGCGTTTGTTTGTAGTGGACGGAGATGAACTGGCGGAAGACTATCCGGAGTGCAAAGGATTCAAGCGGGCGTTCATCAATCCGGAATTGATTGAGGAAAGCGAAGAGACCTGTTCGTATTCCGAAGGGTGCCTTTCGCTGCCCGGTATCAGCGAGAACGTGATTCGTCCGGTATCAGTGCGCCTGCGTTACTTGGACGAGGATTTTAACGAGCACGAAGAGACCTTCACGGGCTTTCAGGCGCGTATTGTGCAGCACGAGTACGACCATCTTGAGGGACACGTGTTCACCGATCGTATCTCGCCGATCCGCAAGACTTTCACCCGCAATAAACTAATGGCTATTGCCAAAGGCAAAACTGTCGCCCGTTATAAATATAAGAGGAATTAGGGTTTAGTGTTTAGGGTTTAGAAGATGGATTGGTTGAATGT
>LXOW01415896.1_pt1 | contig 20666 bp, 16 predicted proteins | sample 1368591 | NCBI WGS metagenome assembly LXOW01 (sample SAMN04884650, study PRJNA319009) | bovine gut metagenome | isolation source: Cow rumen | host: Bos taurus | place: Italy: Legnaro (PD) | collected 2014-07-09
CCGTCCACGCGTTCGACACGCAAAGCGCTTCGAGATTCATGTTCCGTGCTCCCGACAGCACCACCCCGTATCCCGTCCGGTATTTCTGCTTCAGAACGCTCGCGTGCAACGGATCGTTCGTGTTCCCCACCACCCTCAACGGACTGTCCGCCGTCCCGGAGTCCTTCAGTCCGAACGCCACCGGCGACTCTTCTTCGTAAACCCCCGTGTCGACGTAAACCGTATCCCCTCCCTCCAGGTCGTACAACTCCAGTGCCCGCCGCAACGAATCAAGCGGTGCGGACACTGTCGCCAAGTAGTTCGTTGCCCGCCCCTGCCCTTTCACATACACCGTGTCATTCGTGTCCGCTGTCGCTACGTAAATCTTCAACGGAGCCTTGCGGATGGCGAAAAACGTCCCATTGTCCGACGAAACGTTTCCGTCCGCGCGGCTCGTCACCCGCCACATCGCCGCAGGCGTGTCCGCGAATTTCGAAGCATTCCACGCATATTCCCCGGCCGACGCCTGCACGCTGTTCGCCACGTTCGACCAAGTCGTTCCGCCGTCCCGCGACACCGCCACGCGCACCGTCCCCGTGATGCCCCCGCCCGCAATCCACCGCAACGCCGCCGTTTCGCTCCCGACCGCCCCTGCGTCCGCATACGACACGGCCCGCAACCACGGACGGTCCAACGCCTTGCTCGCTTCCGCCGTACCCCCGTATATCCCGATGTTCCCCCGACCGCCATTCGGTGCCGGCTCGTCCGCGAAGCTGCCGGCAGGATCGCCCGCATCCAGGAGCGGCGACGACTCGGTGTCCGACGTCCACCCTTCGGGCGTGTACCGCCCCAGCGTCTGTTCCGTCTTCAAATGGTAGTCGTACGCCTCCGGATCGGCCAGCCCCGGGTCGCCCGGCACGCTGTGCGTGTCCAGCCCGGAGAGCTTCTGCCAGGCTGCCAGGTTGTCCGCATATGCTCCGCCGGCCTGCGCCTGTGCCACGCGGCACCCCTCCCCGGCATCAATCCCGTTGTAATCCATCGTCACGTTCGCCAGCGACGAGTACGACACCAGCGCCCCGCCCTGCCTGGAAGACGACAGTACCGAATTCCGGATGTCGGCCTCCACCCCGTTCCCCAAGGCCAGCGAATTGCTCGCCGAATGGAAGACGCAGTGGTCCACCGTCACGCCGGTCGCGTTCGCGAGGGACACCCCGGTGCCGCCCCCCTCGAAGGCGCTGTGGCGAATGGCAAACCCTTCCGTGCCACCCGACACCGCCACGCCCTGCCCTCGCACCCCGCGGAATTCCATCCCTTCCAACACGATGTTCACTGCCTCCGACGCAGACACCCCCACGTTGCAGTTGGTCACGATCAGGTTCCGCAGCACGATGTTCGACGCTCCCGGCGGAAATTGGAACGCCGTGTTCTGCACGATCCCGGCAATGCCGAACAGCGACCCGTTCGCCGCCCTGTTCGTGCTTCCGATGATCTGCACTGCATTGGTGGACGCTCCCGAATCCCCGCCCGTGAATGTAATGGGAGTGAACACGCCGTAACTGCCCGTGTCCACGTATACCCGGTCGCCCGGCTTCAGCTTGTACTCCGCCAGCAACGCACCCAGCGTTGCCTTCGGTGCAGCCTTGCTCATGCCCGAATTGGCATCGTTGCCGATTTCCGTGCAGTAAACGTCACCATCCCGCGAGCCGTCGTTTACGTAGAACACGAACGACCCGTTCATGTACGTGAAGTTCGTCGCACACGTGCTCGACACCCCGGCCCCCACCTCGACCTTCCACCGCGCGGCCAAAGCCGACGGATCGTTCGTGTCCGTGTTCCGGTAGAAATACTCCCCTGCACTCGCCGAAACTCCCGTCGCCAACGTCTCCCACGTCATGCCGCCGTCGCGGGAAAGCGAAATCGTCGCCGTCGCCCCGGACGCCAGGTTTCCCGAATTCCAGCGCAGCGTCGCCCCCTGCTGGGCATCCAGAGCGCCGCCGTTGTTGAAGGTCATCACCTGCACCCAAGCGTTCGTCTTCGATTGGCTCGCCTGCAGCGTCCCCCCGTACATTCCCACGTTCACCCGCCCGCCGTTCGGTTCCGTCTCGGCCCCCACCGGGGTCGCCGGATTGCCCGCGTCAATCAACGGCGAGTGCACGCCGTCCTTCACCCACCCCTTTGTCGCGGGATTGTAACGCCCCGTCACGCTCTTCGGATGGAAGTCTCCGCTGCCCGCATCGCTGAACAGCGGATCCGCTTCAAACGAGTGTTCCCATCCGAGTCCCGATCCTTGCAGGTCCGCCAATGTCGCCACCGCCCCCCCAAGAGCGGCGTTGTCCCACAGCACGTTGTAGTCGCCCGCCAAGGCATCGCGACCAAACACCGTCGACGCCCCTCCGATCACGCTGTTCGAAACGGTGGCGCACCCGCTCAGGGCGGCCAATGCGGTGGGGTTCCCCCAGATTACGCTGTTGCCAATCTGGAAGGTTGAGCCTTCATAACGGATATAGACGCCCTGCTGGCCGTTGTTGGCAATCTGGCCACCTTCAAAAACCACTTGGGCATTTGCATCAAGATTGAATCCGATCCTGTTTCCGACCAGATTGACCTGTTCCAACCAGAGGTCGCTTGAGGCTGCACCGACCTGGATGCCGAATCGTCCGTTCCGCATGGTCAGTTTCTCGAGTGCCAAATGCGACACCCCGGACATCGTGAATACGTCCTGCGACGGGTTTTCCCGGTCGAACACCGTCCCGGCCGGGCTGCCCACGATCCGGACCCGGTGGTTCTCGTCCGTCCCGCTGTCCGCCGCCGTGAATGTCACGGACTGCTCCGCATACGTTCCCGTGTCCACGTATACCACATCGCCGCCCAGCAACTGGTACGTGTCCAGCACCGCCTGCAATGAGGCCTTCGGCGTCGAAGGGCTCCCGCCGTTGTTCTCGTCCGATCCCACCGCCGTGCAGTATTCATCGCCTTCCAGGGAGGAATCGTTCACGTAGTAGCTTAACGGAACCTCCGCGCTCGTCCGGACGCCGAACACTCGCTCGTTCTCCGACACGATGCTCGCATCGGTCGCGCTCAGCACGCGCCACCTGGCAATCGGGGTCTGGTATTTCGCCGTTGGCGTCCACTTGAAGGAACCCGTTGTCGCCAGCTGGTTCGTGTTCAGATTGACCCAGTTCGCCCCCCCATTCGTGCTGATTTGGATTTTCACCTTGTCGCCCGCGGCAAAATTCCCCGAGTTCCATTCCAGCGTTCCGTTCCCGATCAAGTGGCCGCCGTTGTTGAAGGACAGCGCCTGCAACCATTTTGCCGTCCCTGGACGGCTCTTGCTCGCCCACTCCGTTCCTCCGTACGCGCCGGTATTCACCCGGCTCCCGTTCGGCGACGGTTCGTTCGTCCAGGCCGTGTCCGCCGCATCCCCGAAGTCGATGCCGGGACTGTACGGCTTCGCCGAATCCACCACCCACAGGCGGTTCGTGANNGTTCGTGATGTACCCGTTCGCGCTCTTTTGCTCCTCCACGTATCCCGCCGGACTCGAAAGGTGGTAATTCCCGTTCGCCGCGTCCGCGAACCGCGGGTCCGCCGCAGTGTTCCCCCTCCATCCCGGAGTAGCCACCTGCGCCGATTCAAGCGAACCATGCACGGAATTGATGTAGCCCACACGAATGATGTTCCCCACTACATTCGTGGCAAGCACCGCCGAAGACGAAAAAGCGTTCGCGCCATAGATGATGCACTCCCTCAGCATCGGTTGCGCCTCAGCCCCTCCCGCGCAATAAAAGACGGTCCCCCCATTCATGACGATGCTTGTCCGCAGCAATTCCGTTCCGGTGCACGCATTGTAGTTCCACCACGCTTGCTGTGTCCCTGCATGTATCAATACGTTTTCGAAACGGCAATTGTTCGCCGCAAAAAGCAAAACCCCCGTCTGTCCGCTGCCTTGTATTTTGGACTCCCGAAGGGTGCAGTGCGCCGAAGTTTCCAGACGAATCCCCTCCGAACGATTGCCGTCCACGACGATGCGTTCGAGGCGGACGTAATGGGAGTCCTTTACATATATCGTGTTCGCGGCTTCCGTCGTGTTGTTGATGATGGTCCCGTTGGGACTCCCGACCAGCCGGATGGGTGACTCTTCCGTACCGATGCAGCCCCGTATGGTCATGCGTCCGGCGTATGTTCCGGTGTCGAAGAACACCACATCCCCGGCCGCAAGCGAAAACGCATTCGTGAGGCTCGTCCAGGAGTCCTTCGGCGAATCCTTGGAGGTTCCCGTGTTCGCGGAGTTGCCCGCTACCGAGCAGTAGACATCTGCCTCCGTGCTGGAGTCATTGATATAATACGTGGCCGCCTGTGCACACACCGCCCCAAGCCACGCCAAGCACGTGGCGGCAAAAAACAACTGGCTCTTTTTCATCTTTATCATCCCTTTCCGGGACCGCTCCGTCCTCAATGCGGCCCCAATGGACTGATTCGCATTTCGACTGTATTGCCGCCTATCTTGTTTGGCAAGCTTTGTTTCCCTTTTTTCGTGAACGGGAGTGTGATTTTGTCCTGTTGCTGGCAGAAGTCATGCATCTGCTCGACGAGAGGAGGAACGGATGCGGACCCGCAAGGCTCACTCGCAGCCTCCCTTCTCCAGACCCAAGTGCACACCCTCCTGTTTGCAACGTCGCACGAGCGGGCTTCTCGCCGCCGCCGCCAGTTGCTCCGGAGCCCCCCCCGGCAACATCCCGGTCGGTCCGTCCCCTCCCCTTGGGGGCCCCTCATCGAATCAAGGATTCCAACAGGATTTCAACATAATATTGCTGATCCCACCATCCTCTGGTAACGTTGCCAATGAAAATGAACTCGCCACATGCGTCCAAAGGGCCGATGCCCCCCAAATGGGGTCCATCCCTGTTTTTTCTCCCTCGCCAGTGTTCCGGATGGTGGACGGGAAAGCTGCATGGCCGGATGCATGTATTACGAAGTTTTCTTTCGAAAAATTTTTGGGGAAGTTTCTCAACGATACCGATAATGGGATTGTTTTTTGGGGGGTGGGTTGTTCTGCCCATGCACGCGAAGGCCATTGGCTCATGGTTTGGCAACTGGTGTCATGTCCGAGTTGGCAATGGATTTGTCATGAAGACTGAACTTGGTTATGACATGTCTGGAGTTGATGGCATTGAGCCGCTTGGAATCAGCGAAAGGTTGTCGCACAAGTTGGCCAACATGTCGTTTGTTGGCTCCCTTCTGGTCGTTGCCATCCACATTGAAATCCCGGACCAAGTCGGATCTTTGCCATGGTGGTGCGTCCAACTATTGCGATTTGTGTTGGGGCCTGTTGCCGTTCCGTTTTTTTTCACCGCAAGCGGTTTTTTTCTGGCGGGCCATGTTGGAGAAGCAGGTTGGTATGCCCGCGAAATGCGCAAACGGCTGAAAAGCCTTCTCATCCCGTACCTTGCATGGCTGGCCCTGTTTACCGTTTACCTGATTCCCATCATGCTTGCGGCAAATATGCGGGGTGGCAGGCCGCTTGCCACCGGAATTGGCCTCCCTTCGCCCATTTCGGTTTTTGGCCTTGATTTGGCAAAGTACCCTGCAATACCCGCTTTTTGGTATTTGCGACACCTCATGTTTTTGTGTGCTGCCAGCCCTTTGTTGGCTTGGGCGTTGGGGAAATGGCGTTGCAAAGCAGTAGCGTTGGCTTTTGTTTACATGGTGCTCCATGAAATGTTCGTGGAATTCGCGCGGCAGCGATGGGGTTTGTTCCAGCATCCCTGGATGCTGAATCCTTACGGGGTGTTTTACTTCCTTGCGGGGATGGCATGGCGGCTTGGCATGTTCTCCGTGATTCCATCGCACACGCGGCATTTTGCCGTCATGCTTGGAATTCTCGTCTTTTGTGCAAAAGTCGGATGTCTGGTCCGAGGGGCTGTGGAAAAGGATATTTCCTTTGCTCTCGGCCTGCGCGAGTGGTGGAACCTTGTGTGGAACGTGCCATTGGTGTTCTGCGTGTGGTCGCTCATACCTGCAACCCCTTGGCCCCGGCTATTGGTAAAAAACGCATTTCCCATTTATGTTGCCCATGTTTTTTTTCTCGATGCGTTTCACAAAATCATGTGGTTCTCTTGGCTAGACATGGTCAAGGACTGGCGCCCGCTTCTGGAATGGGGATGCGCGATACTTGGAAGCATTTCGCTTGCATGCCTGTTGCGGTGTTTTACCCCATGGATTGCAAAAGTCATGTATGGCAAGAGATGATGACATGATGCTTTTTCATGGAGCTTCCATACCATAGGAATCCGCGCACCCGGAAATATGGCATCCTGCCGCCTCTCGGATTCCCCCCCATAGCGCCGACGGGAGCGCTCCCGCCTCGTCTTGAGAACATACTATCCCCGATGTCCCATTCCGGGACCCATCATCATGCCCCTGAATCCAAGTCGCGGCCGCTCGGCACGGCATCATCCCCTGGCTTCCGGTAAAACCGGAACACATTCCGTTCCAAGCCAAACCGCGTTTCGTGTTCAAACTCAACCCGGTCGACCTCTTTCCACGGGACAGGCACCAAAGCCGGATTCCTTTCGATTTCATGGATGGGGAAATGAGGGAACACACTGTCATCCAGGACAATGCAATCCACACCATGCGCCTCCGCCAAGGCGAAAACGTCATCTACGCTGTCAAATGGGATATTGTCCCAACACAATGCATTCGTTTTGTAAAACAGGGCAGGCAATTCGGGATGGAAACACATCAAGCGCTCGTTCTCCCCCATAAGTGCATGAAGTCGTTCACAAACCGGAAACATATTCTGTTGTTTCCAGTCATCTTCCAACCTTTGCAATGCAAAACGGCTGTTCAACAACCCAAATGCCAACAGGCAACACCAAGCCACCACCCCCATCCGCCCCGCGCATATCCTCCGGAACAACCAGGAACATCCCAGGCCAAGAAGTATCACGTAAAACGGAAGGAACTGCAAATTCCACCGGGGGTGGACGAAACTCAGGGAAAGGGCGCATTGAATCAATCCCATTGTAGAAAGGGCATACAAGGCAAAAAAACCGTTCCGATCACTTTTTGATGCGGCAAGACACAAAAGAGTGATCAATACAAACCAAAACAAACCCATCCTGAACATCCCGGCAAAAACATGATTGTTCACGTTCCGTATTCCGTGCATGACATTCATCACGTATCGCTTTGAAATCTCTCCCCGGTGTCTCAGGAGATATTTCCAGGTGCCATCGGTCTGCAGTTCGTGGATCCGTCTGAGAAAAGGCGTCTCCTCAGCATGCAATCCTTTCGCGGCATACATGGCTTTCGCATCCAACCCATCAGCTCCGTAGGCCAGATTCGACAATTTCGATGTTCCAACGCTTCCGGAGGATTTCATACTCGTGATGGCAAAAAATGGCATCGAGCATATCCCCCCCGCCAATATCGCCGCCACAATCATTCGCAGGCTTTTCGTCCAACCGATGCTCCGCATCCGCCACAGCACGAATGGAGCGGCCCCCGCCAGATACATGGCCAGATCATATGGCCGATAGTACATGTCCACCGAGGCCACCACCCCCGCCAAGACAAATCGCCACCACTGTTCTTTCCTCACGCCGGAAAACACCAGAACCAGCGCCCACGTTGCCAAGGCCATGTGCGGGGTCTCCGCGAGTCCGCTCGTTGCAGAAGCCGTCAGCACCGGATTCGTGGCAATCAGAAACCCCGACACAAACGCCACCATGCGGCTCCGCGTCAACTCCAAGGCAAGCGTGTAAACCCCCGCCACCAGCAATACTCCGAAAACTACCGTGGTCGCCTGCAGTACGTATTGCGGCATCCAACCCGCTTCGGAGCTCCAGCCCGACAAAAATTGCGGCAACAGCGACCAATAGCCCGAAAGTGCATCAACTCCTCTTGCAACATATTCCTTGCCATGCTGCACAAAGTGCGAAGAATCGCCTTGTGCCGGAAACACCTTCCCCGCCGCCAACAGGCGCAACACCAGTCCCCAAACACACACTCCCAAACACAATGCCCACCCTGGGCATCTTTTGACATAATCCTGAAGTTCTTTTGCAGTCTTCATTCTCTCTTCTCCGTTTGCATCCTATCCCACCTCCCCCTTGGCCTGCCCCCAATGATCCCTCAAAGACCTATTAGATTTAATGGGCAAACCTCATATAAACGCACCGACTGTTCATTTTCACCATGCTCTTCTATACAAATATCTCATACAGTACATCGAGGAATTTAAGGCCATAACGGCTATCATCACCTCGCATATGACGAATTCGAGAATCGCTGAAAAGGTTTTTCAATTTAGCATAAGAAAGATTCGTCATCTTTCTTGTGTCCGTCGTAAATTTGAATCCGGTGACAGATTCAGAAAGTTTTTCTATTGCAGAATCTTCAGCAAATTGGCGCTGTCTTACCTTTCGTCTTGGCTCAATAACCCTGGCTACATTCAACTCATGAAATAGCCATGGAGACATTGTCTCGATCTTGCTGCGAGATGTATTAGTAGCAGAATTTGCCGTCTCGAGGAAGATAAAGCACTCCGTCAAATCAATCATGCGCATTAGAGCATGGGCAAGAATGATATTTATTTGCGCCGTTGTTTGATTTCTCTTTTCATATGAGTATATTTTCGAGCCATCTTCATCCAATCTTTTCACACAATATTCATTATCAACTCTCTGTAATAATTCATTCACATATCCCCACACTTCTGAGTCGATAAAAACTCTTAATCCGACGCCCTCAAATTTATCCGCCAGTTTACTCGCCAGTTCGCAATCATCATGAGAATGCGACAAGAATATGTCTGCGTTATAGTTGGGGAACCATGTATCCATGATCCAATTCGCATTGCCTGTATCCAAAACTCCAACAACTTCGTCAGGTGTGCTTTCCTTCACAATTGGTGTGTGCTTGACCGGCAAATTGTGAAACCCTTCAATTTCCTGCTTGCTGATTGCAAGCCTATACTTCTTATGCATTTCGTCACCTCTGCATCAGGAATAATCATTTAACATCACAGTCCAAAAACAGACAAATTCCTTCGCTGACTTATTGCTCTTTCAACCCAACACCCAAGATTTTCTTTAATCTCATTGTAAACAGCCTTGGAATCACCGTATGGAGCAGGATTATAGGTGTAAACATGATGGCTCAATGGTCGCCCATCCTCGCCATAAACCTTGTCAAATGGATTCTGCCCCTGGTGCGCAGCATTCCCAAGAACGTTCTTTAGGCCATGTATGAAAACTCCCAGCATCGGCTTTTTCAATTCCCATGCCCTTTCTATCTCATATTTTACCCACGGCCTGGCAGCCGTTTGGGACCCGATTAAAACAATTACGACTTGCTTGTATTTCAACTGTTCATCAATCCATCCGGCAATTGCTCTATCTCCACCGCGTTTAATCGTTTCCCAGTCATTGTCCGAAACAGGAATGTTTCCATCAACAACTCCAATATTTCGCACCTGACTAGCGCGCCAAGCGTCATTATCATAATGAAAGCTGAAAAATGCCGGACGTTTCATTTTACCTCCTTTTTGAAACAAATCACTGCGAAATAGTCCTCCAGTTAGCAGCTGACACGCCATTTATAAATCTGCTCTTTAAAACAGCAGATATTTTTTCTTCCCTAATGGATGCCTCCCCCCTAGCAATAAGCTGGTCAACATTGTCCAGCTCATCAATTGAAAAGTCGCCATCGTTGGCGATAGAATCAATGTGCAAAAATTGTTCTGGGCGCAGTAGCATTTCCAGGCCATCTTGCATAAATGATTCTTGCGCATTGGAGTATAGGTCTACAATTTTGCCAGTCAAAAACCAACTCTTCAATCCCTTCGGTATGCTTAAATACCCTTTCGACCGAGTAGTTGTACCAATACTGAGAACATCTATCTGCGATCGGTCAACACCCAAATAGTGAATTGCGTGTAACACAGCCATCAACGCCGGCATGTTTGCACCGACTCCCCCATCCAAATACCGACCAACGGAACAAGCATGCACAACTTTGGCCGGTGGAAAATATGTTGGCGCAGCAGAAGTTGCGAGAGCTATATCTATCATGTTCACATCTCTGTCAGAGTTGCAAAATTCAGCATGAGGAGTCGTGAAATATTGCATTTTCCCATTGTCTGCAGAAAAACTTGGTATAAGCAATCGGCAACACGAATCCCCAAGCCTTTTTCCCCCATTTCCAGCACTTACCATCTCAGATAGTGCTGCTCTAAGTCCGCTATCTCCATATTTTCTTGACATAACCCACTTAACCATTCGCCACAAAGCGCATCCCTTAGGAAATATGACAGCCCCTTTCTCTTTGTACAGTCGAAGTATCCTATCGGCCTTAACTCCTGCCCCTAAGCCCAAGGCAATTAACCCACCTGTAGAAGTGCCTGCTATCAAATCGAAATACTTCGCTATACTACAATTGTATTCATTTTCTATAGCAGTTATAACTGCGGCACTAAAAGCACCCTTAATGCCACCGCCATTAAGAGAAAGTATCCTGAATCTGCCCGAACAAGCTCTTTGTCTGCTCCTTAGATTTCGGGCAGAAGTTTCTAAAGGAAGGCGAGACAATCCATCTTTTAACAACAATAACACTTTCTCAACATCACTACACATGATTAATTCGGCATTCTCGGAAGATGACAAGCCATTTTTCAGATTATCGAGTCTATTATTCTCCGCATAATGACAGGCATCGCCTCCAAATCCTCCTAAGATATAACATGGCAAACCAGCATTTTTTGCGACATCTATTTCAACCGTTATCCCTGCTCGTCCTTTAGCTTCCAAATGCAGTTTTCCGCCTATGGCTAAGAATGCATTACACCTCATAGACAAATCGTGTCTCATTTCCCATAAACTTGCATCCCGATCATGCTCACTTGCAGGTGTGCGGATCACAGAAACAGTCTTTGAATATTCGTCTGCAAAACTCGATTGGAAGAACTGAGAAACAACAAGTTGTAGTGCATTTTTACGCCGATCTTCTGGAATTGTTTGCAACTCCTCGACCAGCCACTTGGTTATCACAGGGTGCATGCCATGGACAATCGTCCCCCCCTGAGAATATATCTCACGAGCTAGTCGTCGAATCAACTCTTCCATTGCGTCGATTTGACTTTTCGACTGGTTCTGTTCATCGCTTGCGGCAGACAGCCACAAAAAAACATTTGAAACATCAGGCGCCATCACTAATCAAATCCTTGTCTGAACTTGCGGAATTTTACGCATCGGAAGTTATCAGTTCGTCAATTGTATCTCGTAACCCCCACAGTCATTCTGACTTTTTTCATACGCATTGTTGATGTACTTTTGAGAATCTTTCAGAAAAACATCTTCTTCGACGTAGGAAATATATGATCCTTCAAGCGCATCAATTGTTTTGCATTCCTGGCACGAATATCTTAGGGGCACTTGATTTCGACGGTTATGCTTGATTACATCAAAGACTTTAGTCTCATCATATGTAGTAACCTTGCCTCCATCAGCATTTGTATGCGTATTCTTGAACCATGAATACCCGCCATTCACTTTCTTGATTACACCAACAACCCCATTGCGCTGAGACTGCGTGCCGTCACGCGACACTTTGCGCAGACTATACTTGATTTCGGACTCTATCCAATCACTTTCCATCATGTGTGGCGATATGATAACTATGGTGACACTCGTTCCCCATATCATGTCTTTTAGGTAATTCCAAATTGTACCGTCCTTGTCATCGGACATGTTGGGGCTCAATCCAGTTTCCCCATTATAGTACTTAGCGTCATCACCGAGCGCGCCTATGATATCATCTCGCAATTTCAAAGATTCACTGTATTTGTAAGATATGAAAGTTTTGTGTGCCATGCTCTTCCTCTTTTAAGTTAGTGATTTGTCACCGAAATCCACTAGCCTGCGCAACATCCATTGCGCAGCCAACATCCTCCGGACTTCCCTTGCAGAGGGGGACTACCACATCCCGAGACCGGATTCAAGGGGGTTTTCGGGGCACGCTTATCCCGGATTTTGAAAAGTGCGAGTAGGAGCCGCTCCACATCTGGAACCCAGAACAAGGAGTAAAACAAACGGTTTCATGCAATGATTTCTTGCCATGTTGTTCCTGCGGCTATTGTTTTTCTCCCCAAGTTCCCTTCCACTTCCCCATCAGCGCCCCCAAGTATACCGCCGCATCTCCTCCGCCGCCATGAGGCACGACGCATCATATTGTGCTGGCCATGGATAATCGCACTATCGGCGTGAAGGGATGGCGCGTGTCCCCATGCGCCGCGGTACCCGGGGGCGATCGCCCTCCCACGGATTGGTATGTCATTATCCATGGCCACCACAATAAGCTCCCGCCGCCTCCTCCAACCGCTCCAAAACTCGTCCCAATTCCTCCCCCCCCCGCTCGCTCATGATCACGCTCTCCCACTTCGTCCACTCCTCGCCCCCCCCGCAACCCGGTATTCCCGCGCCACACGAAAATCGAAGAGGTCGGGTGCCCCCGCAACCGCTGACAAAGTCGACAAGTCATTTGCATGGTCCTCTCCGAAAACTCATTGGGCAATGGCGCGGAGACGGCTGTGAAAATGGGAAAGATACAGTTCCTTCGCCTGGGCGGAAAGCGCCGAGGCCTCGACCAGCTGTTCCACCCGTCCACGGCAGGCGGGGAACCGTTCGATGCCGCGGCGCACTTCCGTTTCCGCCACCCCGAAACACGCCCCCAATTCCACGAAATCGGCGGAGCTGTGGAACCCCAGGGTTTCATAGGCGGGCGTGAAGTGCCCGTCGGCAAAAAACCCCAGCGCCGTCGCGGAAGCCTCGTTGGGAATGTGGACGGACGTATCCAGGAGGTCGTAAGCGGGTGTGAGGATGTAGTCCCCCTGAGGACCGGCAAACAACGAGAAATTCTTGAGATGGGCATCGCCGTTGGAAAAGACGTAGTTGAAGAGCACCAAGAAGAAAACCTTCGGATTCTCCACGGCGTGCGCCAGACAGAACCTCCGTACCAACTGCGCCAGTTCTTCGTAGCTGGCGTCATACTTGTAGTTCGCCCCATGCGTCTCCGGCGACCGCCCGGACAGTTGGCAAAAGTCCTCTTGGAGAATCTTCCGCCCGTTTTGGCGGTCGAACCGCTGCGTCAAATACGCCAACTCCCCGTCGGCGAGCCGCACCAGCTCGTGCCGCGCCACCTGGATGCGGAATACGCGCTGGGCGATGTCCATCGTCAGGGCCTCATTGGCCGGCACGTCCCCGGCCAACCGCATGTATCCCGACCGGGGTACGGGCTTGAGGATGTGCGTTCCGCCGCTTTCCACCACCTCGTAGCCCCCGCGCTTGCGCAGGAGTTGCACTTTGTCCTGCACCCCGGAAATCGAAGACCTCCTCGTCCGTTCGGAATATGCCCCGGCTCCCCCAATTAAATCCTCTGCCTTGAATGGGAGTGTTTTCACGCCGTCTTTCCCCCATCCACGGCCTCTGCCGCCACCACATGCACCCCCCCGACCGCCCCGTAGGCACTCGTGGCCAGAAGTCGTGAAAAGGCATCTTCCTCGTCGATGCGCAACTCGCGGCACTGTCGTTCCTTTTGCGCTCCTTCGGCCAGCAACCCGTGGAAAAACGGAAAGAGATGCTCCGCCCGGTACTCCACTTCCCTTTTGGGCAAGGTGGCCGAAATGGCTGGCCAGGACGGTTGTGCCAGATACTCCGGCGCATACCGGAAAACAAATTCCCCGCCATCCTCCACCAACTCCCCCGCCCGCTGGTCGCAACAATAGACGATTCCCCTTTTCATATCCCGATCCTCACCGCATACCCCAGTACATGCGCCACCTTCAACAAGGTCTCCACCGTGCAGTTCCCTTTCCCCGTCTCCAAGTTCGCAATCGTGTGCACGGCCACCCCTGCCAGTTCCGCCAATCGTCCCTGGCTGATTTTCAGCGTTCTCCTCCGTTCCCGGATGGATTGCCCTATTTCTTGTTTGTTCATCGAAATGAAAAATATTGTCAAAACACACTCGGGTCAAGAAAGATTAGCCCACACCTGTTCATCAAAATGAACAGATTGCCCCGTTTCTATGTGTTTTTCCACCCCATGTCCCACGCCACCTTTCCATCAGCGCCCCCCAAGTATACCGCCGTTGCATCTCCTCCGCCGCCGCGCGGCACGCCGCGTCATAACACCTCGGCGCTCTATCCAACCGTCCCAAAACTCGCCCCAAGTCCTCCGCCCCCCGCTCGCTCAGCACCACGCTCTCCCACTTCGTCCACTCCTCGAACCCCCGCAACCCCACCCGTGTCCCGATGACTATCTTCCCCCGCGCAATGGCCTCTGGGACCTTCAGACTTGACCCCGTCCCTGTCTTCACCGGCACGATGGCCACGTCCGACAAGTCGTACAGCGCCCGCTTTTCCTCCTCGCTCACCAACCCCGTGAACACCACGTTCTCCGCCGGTGGCACTCCCCCGTCCCGCAAATACCGGTCCAGCCGCATCCCCAGCACCACGAATGTCACCTCCGCATGTTTCGGTGCCCAATCACGGCTGATTTCATCCACCGCCTCGTAATTCGGTCCGTAATTCGCCCCCGCGAACAATACCACCGGACGCATCCAGCCGACAGACTCCCGTTTCTTCCGTGCCACCGACGGCACGACTGCTCCTCCCACCTCCTTCGCGTGGATTCCGTTCGGCAGAATCCCCCAATTGTTCCCATCCAACTCCCTGTAGCGTCTCCGCGTCGCTTCCCGGTCCGCCTCCGTGCAAAACCACACCCGATCCGCATCCTTCAGTAGCCGCTGCTCCCCCTCTTCCAACTCCGCCTCGCCAAATCCCCTGGCCTTGAACCCTTCAACGAATACGTCATGCGCGTCGTAGACCACACGTTTGTCCAAGGTGCTCTTCCGCTCTTCCCACCATCCCGTGTATTGCAACGGATTTACGAAAATCCACCCCTTTGCCCCCTCCATCATCTTCCCAACAGTGTGCCAATCACCGGATTCCGCCCTCAACACCCCGATATTTCGTCCCACATGCCGGAATGCGACCGGCCCCTCGCCCTTTTCCGCCACGGACAAAACCACCACCCGCGCCTCTTTTCCCACTTCTCCCGCTATTCCCAGAATCCGCTTGCCTCCCCCCGTATCGAATCTCCACACGTCATTGGGTGCCACATAAATCCACCCCCCCTCCGCAAATTTCCCCGCCAATGCCAACGCCCGTCCGGCCTTTCCTCCCGCAATCCAATCCGCGAGCCGCGCCCACCGCTCCGCGACTCCGCGGCACTTCCGATGCAACCAGTCCACTGCACCTGCCCCTCCCCTTCGCGCGCAGTAATGGTCAAACGCCTCTTCGAAACCCAATCGGTCGTTGGAGAACCTCATACCTCGCCGAATCCGTTCTAGTCTGCCCCCCATTCCCCCGACTGTGTGACAACCATTTTCGTATTATTCTTTTTTCCTCGTTTTCTGTTGTCACCATCGCGCTGAACTGTCCTTTTTCTTATCATGCCAGATTCCATTCCGCTTTCGGACGCATTTGACCGTCGGACCGGACAAGCGCGGACGGAGTGTTTGGACCTGGCAACACGTGGACTTGGCACTCGCCGGCCAAAAAATCGTAATAGTGGTCTCCATTAAAAGAACGAATGGCGATATCCAACGTATACCACGACGGTTGCAATTCCAGTTCGGGGATAAACATGCGGAAAGTGCTCCGCCCTTGGGGGACCGAGAATTTTTTCTCCACCGTCTCGCAATCCCATGCCAGCAATCGCCCACCACCCAAGGCAGCCACCCCGACCCCGAACGCGACCTCGTCCAGTGCCGCATCGCTGTTTAGCGCAAAGTCGATGGAAAACGGTTCGCCATGCTGGACCTCGCGCCCCCCGTTGATGGTTACTTCCATCAGGCGGCAGGTGATGCCCATGTTTTTCCGGCGAGGGCGGTCCGACACATCCAGATGCTGCGAATTTTCCAGTTGGGCCCCTTGCAGATACCGCTGGATGACCGCGTTCTTGTCCCCCATCATCAGCACCCGCCCGTGTTCGAGCAAAACCGCCTTGTGGGTCAAGCCGCGCACCGCCCCCATGTTGTGGCTCACGAACAGCACCGTCCGCCCCTCCTTGGCCACTGCCCCCATCTTGCCGAGGCATTTCTTCTGGAAGGCGGCGTCGCCGACGGCGAGGACTTCGTCGACCACGAGGATTTCGGGGTCGAGGTGGGCGGCGACGGCGAAGGCGAGGCGGACGTACATGCCGGAGGAGTAGCGCTTGACGGGGGTGTCGATGAATTTCTCGATTTCCGAAAACGCAACGATTTCGTCGAACTTCTTCCGCACTTCCGCCTTGGTCATGCCGAGAATGGCGCCGTTGAGGAAGATGTTCTCCCGTCCCGTCAGCTCCGGGTGGAACCCCGTGCCGACCTCCAGCAGGCTCGCCACCCTCCCGCGGACCTTGATCTGCCCGCTGGTCGGCGCCGTCACGCGCGAGAGAATCTTCAGCAGCGTGCTCTTCCCCGCCCCGTTCGCCCCGATGATGCCCCACACGCTCCCCTGCTCCACGTCGAAGCTCACATCCCGCAACGCCCACAGCGTATCCCCCTCGATGGCCTCCTTGCTGCCGATGATCCGGTTGGGGTCCTCCTTTCCCCTCACCCGTGCCCACCAGCTCTGCAGGTCTTCGCGGAGGGTTCCGTGCCCGATGACACCGAGCCGGTACGCCTTGGATACGTTCTGGATGGAAATGGCGGTGGTCATGATGGGGTCTCTCCGGAGGGCGGGAAAAGGGGATAATACCCGCCGGTTTTCTTGCTACCGCGGTATTCAATCAAGCCCCTTTGTTTGAGGGCGGACACGGCACGGGCAACCGAAGCCCGGCTCTTGCCAATGGTGTCGGTCAAATCCAGCAGGGAGATGCCGGGACGGCGTTTTATCGCCTCGATTATCGTCTCGTTTATCGTCTCGTTTATCGCATCAGAGTGTCGGAGACCGACCTGGACATCCCGGAACACGGCAAGGGGATGATATCCGCCGGTTTTCTTGCTGCCGCGGTATTCGATCAAGCCCCTTTGTTTGAGGGCAGACACGGCACGGGCAACGGAAGCCCGGCTCTTGCCAATGGTGTCGGTCAAATCTAGCAGGGAGATGCCAGGACGGCGTTTTATCGTCTCATTTATCGTCTCGCTTATCGTCTCGCTTATCGTCTCATTTATCGCATCAAGCTTTTGGCCGCCGGCCTGGACATCCCGGAACACGGTAAGGCGGAATTCCCCGGGGAACACTTCCACGATGGGCCTGGGGAGTTTCGCTTCGCGACAGGACCTGAAGAGATCTTCGAGCCCCGTCCCCAACCGTTCGATGTGCCCGCTCTGGTACAAGACATCCGCAATGAGCGGATTGACGGGATAGGAGGGATGGGGTTTGTCCAGCGAAGAGACATCCGTCAGCGGATGCGGTTTCCCGGGACTCATTACGACCAACTTGTCGGGGAAAAGTTCGACCTGGACGGACCCGGTGTTCGAGTAATCGCGGTGGGCGATGCCGTTGATGATGGCTTCAGCGACCACCGACCGCGGGATGTCGTACCCGGTCGGCACCACGGCCCCTTCGCCGGTGTCGCGCGTTCCGATGCGGTGTTCGAGCTTGTCGAGGACGAAATCGGTGGCGGAGTCCGCCATCTCGGAGAGCGTCCCCATGGCAATCCGATGGTCTTTGATGGGCTTTCCGCGCACGGACGTCGGCCATTGGACACACTTGACGAACGATGTCGGGAAACGGGCCTGCGGATTCCTGCCGAACAAGAGGATGGCGGCATTGAGAAGCCCCCCTTCCGAATCCAGGAGGTGGAAATGCGCCAGCACCTTGTCAACGGGGGTCCCCAAGGCAAGCGGCAAGTTGCGTTTCTCTTTTGCCGCCCTCAGGAATTCCCGGATTTTCGCGCGGGAGATGTCCTGCAGGGCCGCACCCTCGCACGGAGACGCCTCGAAGGGGCCCAACCGGTACGCCCCCCGTTCCACCAACAGCCCGTCGAGGGCGGCGTAGATCTCCACCATCAGCTCGGCGGAGTCCCGGCACTTGGCCCGGACCAGCGAAGCGGAAATCTTCGACAGGAAAGCCGCCTCCTTCGGATGGCGTCCGGGGGGATCCCGGTCCAGCACGAACACGAGGCGAGGCAATCCCAGCCGCGTGGCTTCGTCGAATTCCCGTTCCGTGGGGGAAACGCCGGACGCGTCTTCGCGACCGTATTCGTTTCCGACGAGGCCGATGTAGATGTCGCAATCCGCCAACTCGGCGAGATACACCTCGTCGGCCCGCCTGTCCGCCGCCACGGCATCCAGCTCGAACACGAACGTGTCGAACAACCGCCGGTACGCCGGATTCCTGGCGATGCAACGCTTCAGGAGCGCCCGCTCCGCGGCGAACTCCTTCTGGACGCTGGAGACGAAAAGCCGCATCATGGTGCCCCCCACAAAGGGCTCGCCACGCGGAAAAACGCACGTAGGACTTCCAGATTCACGCCCTCGCGTTTCAGGGCGAAGGCCAATTGTCCCTGCCACGTGTCTTCCAGACGGTAGCGCCGGATAGGATAATGCGTGGTTTCCACGCTCCCTTCCCGAATGACCCGTTTGATGGACTGCTCCGTTGCGTAGGATTTGCAAAGCAATCCGCACACTTTCAATGAATAGCGACGGACAAGCCACAAATAACCCAACTCTTGCAAACCGTTCATTCCACGGCCCCAAGTTGCATTTCCGTCAAAAGATTTGCAAAAACGTTCAAAATCGGAACCCGACCCGCAAATCCATTAAAATACCTGGACATCATGCCTACACCGTATCCATGAATGTCCGTTCCACGCGGTTGAAGACTGCCAAGCCAATCAGCAACAGTACCAGCGTGAAGCCTGCCGAATAGCCCAAGGCAACCCAAGAGAAGGTACCCGTGGAGAAGAAGCCGTAGCGGAAAGTCTCCACCACCGCGCTTGCCGGGTTGGCAAGAACCAGCCAGCGGTACTTCGCCGGGGCACAGGAGAGCGGGTAGATGACCGGGGTCGCGTACATCCAGAGCTGGACGCCAAAGCCGACCAGAACCTGGAGGTCGCGGTATTTCGTTGTCATCGAGGAAATAAGTATTCCGAAGCCAAGTCCCAGTCCAGCCATGATGAGCAACAGGGCGGGGAGAAGGGCCAAAGTCCAGTTCGGATGCATGGGTGCGCCTTTCGCCCAGAAGGCGGCGTAGAAGCACAGGAAGAAGGCGAACTGGATGGCGAAGGCTATCAGCTGCGAAACCACTGTCGAGACCGGAACGGCCATGCGGGGGAAGTACACCTTGCCGAAGATGCCGGCGTTGGCGATGAACGTCCCCGAAGTGCGTGTCAGACAGTTGGCGAAATACGTCCAGATCGTCGTCCCAGCCATGTAGAAGATGAAACCCGGCACTCCGTCCGTCGGCAATCCGGCGATGTTGCCGAAAACAATAGTGAACATCACCGTCGTGAGAAGCGGCTGGATGACGTGCCACAGCGGTCCGAGGATGGTCTGCTTGTACACCGCCACGAAATCCCGCCGCACGAACAGCCCCACCAGGTCCCGGTACCGCCACAAGTCGCGCAAATGGAGGTCGAACCATCCTTTCGGCGGCCCAATCACCATGTCCCACGATACTTCCGTACGGTCCTTTTCTTTCATCTTCCGGGCATCCTACCGTTTTCCGCCCCCCCCCGCAATCCCCTATTCCACCCAATCTCCATCTCTTGGAATCACTCCGGTCTCGGTCCCTCATTTTGTGCTGGCCATTTCCCCCCGTTCGCGCACAATGCGCGCCGTCATTTTTGGATTAGCAGAAACGAGGTCCGCCATGTTCCAAGGAGCCATCACAGCATTGGTCACCCCCTTCCGTCCGGACGGGGCCGTCGACTACGACCGCCTGGCCGCGCTCATCGAGGCGCAGGTCGCGGCGGGCATCGCCGGCATCGTGCCCGTCGGCACCACGGGCGAGAGCCCGACCCTGACGCCGGCCGAGCACATCGACGTCATCCGCGCCGCCGTGCGGTTCGCGGCCGGACGCCTCAAAGTCATCGCGGGCACCGGCGCCAACTCCACCCACGAGGCCCTCGAACTCACGCGCGCGGTCCTCGATGCCGGCGTCGACGGCACCCTCCAGGTGACCCCCTACTACAACAAGCCCACCCAGACCGGCCTCCTCCGCCACTTCGCGGCCGTCGCCGACCTAGGGCTCCCGGTCATCCTCTACAACGTCCCCGGCCGCAGCGGCGCCGAAATCGCGATTCCGACCGTTGCCGAGCTGTCCAAGCACCCGAACATCGTCTGCATCAAGGAAGCCGCGGGCAAGGTCGACCGCGTATCCCGCATCAAATCCGTCTGCGACATCGACGTCCTCTCCGGCGACGACTCCCTGACGCTCCCCATGATGGCCCTCGGCGCCGTCGGCGTCATCTCCGTCGCGACCAACGTCGCCCCGCGCCCCGTCGTCGAGATGGTCCGCGCCGCCCGCGAAGGCCGCTGGGACGCCGCCCGCGCCCTCCACTACCAACTCTACCCCCTCTTCACCGACCTCTTCCTCGAAACCAACCCCGTACCCGTCAAAGCCGCCATGGAGATGCTCGGCATGGGTCCCGCCGTCTACCGCCTGCCCCTCTGCGAAATGTCGCCCGCCCCCCGCGAG
>LXOW01210921.1_pt1 | contig 20659 bp, 21 predicted proteins | sample 1368591 | NCBI WGS metagenome assembly LXOW01 (sample SAMN04884650, study PRJNA319009) | bovine gut metagenome | isolation source: Cow rumen | host: Bos taurus | place: Italy: Legnaro (PD) | collected 2014-07-09
TCTGCGAAGGATACAACGGCAGCGCGGAGGGCGGCCCGTTCGGTCCTGGGAGCATTACCAACACCGAAGCTGCGACGCTCGGGATCCAGTCCGGTCACACGTTCCGAAACTGCGGCGACGGAACGATCGTCAACAGCGGCGTGATCGAGTTGCTGGGCGAAAATGAGAACAGCCCCACCGAACTCCTGAACGTCGGAATGGTGGATAACACGGGCACGATCGCCCCGGCGGAGGATAACTTCGGAACAGTGAGGAGCTGGCAGGCGATACGAAACTGCGAGTATACAGAAATCGCGGCCTATACGATCACGTTCCATGCGAACGGCGGCGTCATGGAGATCACTGCGCTGGTCATACCTTACGGCTATTCCATCGCCTCGTACGCGCTGCCGGAACCCACCATGGAAGGATATGATTTCGACGGCTGGTATCACGACGAGGATCTGACGGACCCGTGGCCGGACGGCTCCGGCGAGCCCATCCTTGGGGACATGGATGCCTGGGCCAAGTGGGTCGAGGCCACACCGTAAGCGTATGAAGCACGAAGGAAAGCAACTGCTGATCCGCGCCGGCGCGTGCCTTCTCGCGGCGGCGGCGATCACCGCCGCCGCAGGGCTCGGGCTGCTGTACGCGGCGGACAACACCGTGTCCGACGCGCTCTACCAGCGCGCGCGGCCGACGGACGGCGAGATCGTGGTGATCGGCATGGACCAGCGCGCCACGGACGAGTTCGGCCCCATGCCGTGGAGCCGCTCGATTTTGGCGGAAGCCATCGAATACCTCAATTCCGACCCGGAAAACGCGCCCGCCGTCATCGGCGTGGACGTGCTGTTCGTGGGGCAGAGCGCCGACCCGGAGGCGGACGACTATCTCGCCGAGGTCTGCGCCGAGGCAGGAAACGTGGTGACCGCCTGCGCCGCCGGCTTCGGCGACGTTCTCGTGGAGGACGGCGGGTCGTTCTACATGGACACCTGGGCCGTCGTCGGCTGGGACGAGGCCTTCGGCGACCTCTACGACGTGACGGAGCACGGCCACATCAACGCCATGGCCGACCGGGACGGGATCATCCGCCACGCCATGCTTTACGTGGACGGGCCGGACGGCCGGACGCAGTCCTTTGCCCGCACGATCTATGAGCAGTACTGCGCGTATGCCGGCGAAGCGGCGAACAGCGCGCCGGAGACCGACGCGCACGGCTTCTTCTACCTGCCCTATACCGCCGAGCCCGGCGGCTACTATGAGAGCGATTCCGTGCTCGACCTGATCACGGGCGAGGTGGATGCGGCGGACTTCGCGGGCAAGATCGTGCTGATCGGCCCCTACGCCTCCGGCATGCAGGACGAATACCGCACCTCGATCACCCGCGCCGAGAACATGTACGGCGTGGAGATCCAGGCGAATGCTATTGACGCGTTCCGCCGCGGCTTTTTCCCGAGGGAGGCGTCGGACGGGCTGCAGCTTGCGATCCTGTTCGCCATTTGCGCCGCGCTGCTCTGGCTCCTGTGGGACAGGAAGGTGCTGCCGGCGATCCTGATCTGGCTCGGCACGTGCGCGGCCTGGCTCGCGCTCTGTCTGCTGCTGTACCGCGGCGGTCTGGTGATCCACGCGTTGTGGGCACCGCTCGCGGCGACCGTCCTGTTCATCGGCTCCGTGGCGGCGAACTACATCCGCGCCGCGCGGGAGAAGCGCCGCGTGACGAACACCTTTGGCCACTATATCGACCCCGGCGTCATGAAGCAGCTTCTGACACAGGGCGTGGACGCCCTCGGCCTCGGCGGCAAGCTGTGCGACGTCGCGGTGCTGTTCGTCGATATCCGCGGGTTCACGACGATGTCGGAGAACCTTGATCCGCCCACGGTGGTGGAGATCATCAACAAGTATCTGACGCTGACCACGGAGTGCATCATGCGCCACCACGGCACGCTGGACAAATTCGTCGGCGACTGCACCATGGCCTTCTGGAACGCGCCGCTGCCGCAGGAGGACTATGTGTATCTCGCCTGCTGCGCCGCCATGGACATGGTGAAGGAGTCCGAAGCGCTCGGAAAAGAGCTGCTGGAGAAATACGGACGCACGGTCTCCTTCGGCATCGGCGTGAACGCGGGACCCGCCGTCATCGGCAACATCGGCGCGCCGAAGCGCATGGACTACACCGCGATCGGCGACACCGTCAACACCGCCGCCCGCCTGGAGGCAAACGCGCCGGCGGGAACGATCTACATCTCGCGCGCCGTGGCGGACAGCCTCGGAGATCGCGCGAAAACCACCTCGCTGGGCGGCTCCATCAAGCTCAAGGGCAAGGCGGAGGGCTTTGAGATCCTGACGCTGGATTCCTTAACGTATTGAGAAGGGGGAATGCATTATGAAGCGCAGAATAGTTTCCACGCTGCTCGCAGTCGCGCTGCTGGCCGCGTCGGCCGTCTCGGCTTCCGCGGCGCTGACCGCAGACGATTTCGGCGGAGGCAGGCTCTCCGGCATCCTGCTCCTGGAGGACGGCAGACTTCTCGTCACCGACGTGTACAACAAGGTGCTGTGGATGGCGCAGGGCGATACGGCGGAGCGGTACGCTGGCGTCATCCCGGTGGCGGATCTCTCCGGCGAGCCGCAGGGCGTGTACCATGACGGCACGCCGGACAGCGCCTATTTCGTGGAGCCCTGGGCGGTCGCGCCGTATCTGGACGGATACGCGGTCACGGACGCGGGCGCGAACGTCGTGCGCTATGTGACTTCCGAGCGGGTGCATACGCTTGCGGGCACGGGCCGGGCCGGCAGCGCGGACGGCTCCTCACAGCGGGCGTCCTTCGACCGCCCGACCGGGATCGCCGCCGATGAAGAGGGCGATCTCTACGTGGCGGATACCAACAACGGCACGATCCGAAAGATCGACGAAAAGGGCCGCGTGACGACATATGCCGCAGGGCTTTCCGAGCCGACCGGCCTCTGCTGGCAGGGCGGGGCGCTGTATGTCGCCGAGACGGGCAAAAGCCGTATCGTGAAGATCGTCTCCGGCTCGGTACAGACCGTGGCCGGTACGTTTGAGGCCGCGGAGGATGCGGGCGTCTACTACGGCGGCTATGCCGACGGGCCCGCGGACAAAGCGCGCTTCGACCACCCGCAGGGCCTGCTCGCGACCGGGGACGGAACGATCTACGTCTCCGACACGCTCAACAGCGCGATCCGCATGATCCGGGACGGCCGCGTGTACACGCTCCTGCGCGGCACGAGCACGACGGACGCGCCGATGGAGCCGCGCGGTATGGCGCTGGCGGACGGCACGCTCTATGCGGCGGACGCCTTTGCGGGCCGGATCATCACGATCGACGTTTCCGGAACGGGCTTTGCGGACGTGCCGGAGGACGCGTGGTTCGCCGCTGCGGTGAAGGAAGCCGCGCGGCGCGGCCTGACCTGCGGCGTGGACGCGACGCACTTCGATCCTGCAGGCACGACCACGCGCGCTATGGCCGTGACCATGCTCAGTCGCGTCGAGCAGAGCGCGGACGGCAGCGCGATCATCGACGGCAGCGGGACGTTTGCGGACGTGCCCGAGGACGCATGGTTCACCGGCGCGGTCCGCTGGGCCGTGGACGCGGGGATCACGAACGGCGTCGGCAGCGGCTTCGCGCCCGACGACGCGCTGACGCGCGAGACGCTCGTCACGATGCTCTACCGCTACGCCAAGTATCGGGAGCTCGACGTTTCCGTGGGCGAGGATACCAACATCCTCTCGTACGACGATGCGTTCGACGTTGCCGAATGGGCGATGCCCGCCATGCAGTGGGCAGTCGGCGCAGGGATCATCCAGGGCAGCGACGGCGCGCTCAGCCCGCGCGCGCCCGCAGATCGCAGCCAGTGCGCGAAGATCCTGATCGGCTTTATGGACGCCTACGGGCTGTGACGCCCGGCAATTGAAATAACACATGCAAAAGCGGCCGGAGCGGAACACACTCCGGCCGCTTTTGAAGGAGGAACGAATATGAGCGCATTATCAGACCTCATCCTGACGCGGAAGAGCGTCCGCACCTATGACGGCAGGCCGCTCACGGCGGAGGACCGCGGGAAGCTGGAGTGCTTCGCCGCGGAGATCCCCAACCCCTTCGGCATCCCCGTGCGCTTCGTCTTTCTGGACGCGGCGGCGCACGGGCTGTCCAGCCCGGTGCTGACCGGGGAGACGCTCTACGTCGCGGGCGTGGTGAAGAAGGGTCCCTACGCGGACGTCGCCCTCGGCTTCTCCTTCGAGAAGCTGGTGCTGTACGCGTGGTCGCTCGGCGTCGGNNGAGATGATGCCCTGCGTCAGCCCGCTGGGCTATCCGGCAGCGAAGCGCTCGATCAAGGAGACGATGATGCGCGCGGGGATCAACGCCGATGCGCGCCTGCCGCTCGAAAAGCTCTTTTTCGACGGCGCGTGGGAGCGACCGCTCACGCCGACGGGGGAGCTTGCCGGTCTCGCGGAGTTGGTGCGCTGGGCGCCGTCCGCCGTCAACCGGCAGCCCTGGCGCGTGATCGTTGCGGACGGCCGCTATCACTTCTACGAAAAGAAGGACAAGGGCGGCTTCGACGAGAAGACGGGCGACGTGCAGAAGATCGACTTGGGCATCGCGCTCTGCCACTTCGTTACGGGGCTGGAGGAGCGCGGCGGGACGCCGCGCGTCGCGATCGACGATCCGGGCCTCGCCGTCCCCGCGGACGTGGACTACATCGCCACCGTGATCCCGGAATAAAAGGGCAGGAGAACGGCGCCCCGGCAGCTTTGCTGCCGGGGCGCCGGTTCGTTCTTTTCTTACGCCCCGTCCTTCAGCGCGCAGAGGGCGCTGAGCATCGCGGCAAGGTCGGCGCGCGGGATCGGCTCGGTCGGGACGAAGCGCCCGTCGTGCGTGCGGTACGGCACGCCGTTGGCGGCGCACCAGGCGAAGGGCTCCACGGCGTAGTCCGACGCGCCGGGGAAGTCCGCCGCGTTCACGTTCTGCGGCGTGCGCGAGGGAACGCCGGCGCTTGCGGCGAAGCGGCGGAGGATCGCCGCCGCCTGCTCCCAGGTCAGCGGATCGGAGGGGGCAAAGCGTCCGTCGCCCACGCCGTTCACCACGCCGGCGGAGGCCGCCCAGCGTACGGCGTCGGTGTACCACTCGCCCGCCGGCACGTCGGAGAAGTCCGCCGCCTGCTCCGGCGGCGACGCCTTCGCGAAGCGGTACAGCGTCGTGACGATGACGGCGCGCGTCGTGGTGAGCTGCGGCGCGAAGCGCCAGTCGCCCACGCCGGACATCAGCCCGTGTGCGGCAACGTTGTCCACGGCGTCGAGATACCACGCATCGGCGGGCACGTCGCAGTAGAGCGCGCCGCTCTTTTTGAGCCGCACGATCTCGATGGGCTTGCTTGTCGGCAGACCGGGCGCGAAGGCGACCGCGCGCGTTACGGCGCCGGGGGCGAAGGGCGCGGAATAGACTGTGCCGTTGGTCTTGGGGTCGCTGCCGTCGGTCGTATAGAGGATGGTCGCGCCCTCTGTGATACAGGAGAGCGACAGCAGCCCGCTCTCCCAGCGCTCGATCTGCGGCGTTGCGGTGAAGGCGCGGATATAGCGCGACGCAACGGGCGTGCGCGTCGCATATTGGTCGAAGCCGGCGACGCGCAGATGCGCGTCCGCCGTCAGGATCAGCGGTTCGGTGTAGAGCGCGCTTTTGAGCGAGGGAACAGAGCCGTCGGTCGTGTAGCGGAAGGTCAGCCCCGCGTCGCGCGAAGTGACCGTGACGGACACGGCGCCCGCGGTCTCGCCGACGGTGATATCCGGCGCGGCGTAGGCGGGGAGCGTCACGCCTTTGTCCGGCGCGGAGAAGTAGGTCTGTCCCGCCTGCAGTTCGATGCCGCGGCGGCGGAAGAGTTCGGAGACGGTGACGAACTCGTAGCCCTGCTCGTGCAGCGTATCGATGATGCGGGGCACCGCCTCGACCGAGGTGGCGTGGATGTCGTGCAGCAGGATGATCGCGCCGTCGTAGGCGGCGCTGACTACATTTTGATAGACGACGTCGGCGTTGCGGTATTTCCAGTCGTAGGGATCGACACTCCAACGGATCAGCGGGCGCGGGACGGCGTTTTTGATCGCCGCGGTGTTCCCGCCGTAGGGGATGCGCACGAGTTCGACGTACTCCGCGCCGGCCTGCTCGTAGAGGATCGTCTCCACGTCGGCGATCTGGCTGCGCATCTGCGCGGCGGTCAGCGTGGTGAAGTCCGGATGACGGTACGAGTGGTTGGCGGGCTGGCAGCCGATCGCGAGCATGCGCCCGACCATCGAGCCGTAGCTCGCGACGCCATAGCCGCCGTTATTGCCGCACATGAAGAAAGTCGCCACGGCGTTTTTCTGCTCCAGCACGTCCAGCAGCCCCTCCGTCAGCGGGGAGGGACCGTCGTCAAACGTGAGGGCGATCAGCTTCGGCGTGTCGGCGGCGGCGCGCGCGGTCGGGAGCGGCGCTGCGCTCAGCAGCAGCGCCAGCGCCAGCATGGCGCACAGACGGCGGAAAACTCGTTTCATTTCGCAACACTTCCTTCGGCTTCTCTGCGATTTATATCAGTGTAGCCCCTTTTTTGCGAAAGCGCAAGAGGAAAGAAACAATTGCAAAACGGGGGAAGCCGTATTACAATAGAAGCGACTTGGGAGACCTTATTCTACTATGGAAAGGAAACGAAAACCATGATGAAACTCGTGCTGCTCCGCCACGGCGAGAGCGAATGGAACAAGCTCAACCTCTTCACCGGCTGGACGGACGTGGACCTGAGCGACAAGGGCCGCGAGGAGGCGAAGAACGCCGGCCAGACGCTCAAGGCGGAGGGCTACGACTTCGACGTCTGCTACACCTCCTACCTCAAGCGCGCCATCCACACCCTCAACATCACCCTCGACGAGATGGACCGCGCGTGGCTGCCCGTCATCAAGAGCTGGAAGCTCAACGAGCGCCACTACGGCGCGCTGCAGGGCCTCAACAAGGCCGAGACCGCCGAGAAGTACGGCGAGGAGCAGGTCAAGATCTGGCGCCGCAGCTTCAACATCAAGCCGCCCGCACTCGACGCGGACGACGACCGCGCCGCCGCGAAGCAGACGATGTTCCGCGACGTCGATCCCGCGCTGCTGCCCGCGAACGAGAGCCTGGAGACCACGATCGAGCGCGTGATCCCCTATTTCGAGTCGGTCATCAAGCCGGACATGGCGGCGGGCAAGCGCGTGCTGATCGCCGCGCACGGCAACTCCCTGCGCGCGCTGGTCAAGTATTTCGACGACGTCAGCGAGGAGGACATCATCGGCGTCAACATCCCGACGGCGGTGCCGCTGGTCTACGAGTTCGACGACGACTTCAAGCCCATCCGTCACTACTACCTGGGCGACCAGGAGGCGATCGCCGCGAAGATGCAGGCCGTTGCCAACCAGGGCAAGAAAAAATAAGAGAGAATTGCGGCGCCGCGGGAACTTTTTTCGCGGCGCCGCCGTCCAACCGGACAGAAGCACCGAAAAACGAAATGAGGTGGAAGAAATGAAGAGAAGAAGCATTGCGATCCTGTTGGCGCTGCTGCTGGCGCTGGGCATGGCGGGCTGCGGCGCCAAGAGTTCCTCGTATGACGCCTCTTACACCACGACGGCGACCGCAGAGGCGCCCATGGAGGAAGAAAACGGCTACTGGGCGGCAGAGTCGGCGAAGGGCGCCGCCTACTCCGGAGGCACCGATTTCCGCTCGACGCTGCCCGAGGGCGTCAAGATGATCTACCGCGCCAGCCTCGAGCTGGAGACCACCGAGTACGACAAGGCGCAGAGCGACATCGCGACGCTGACGCAGCAGCTCGGCGGCTACTTCGAGGAGCACAGCAGCAACAGCTACTCCTCCAACTACCGCAGCGCCGCCTACACCGTGCGCGTACCGCAGGAGAAGTTTGAGATCTTCCTGCATCAGATCGGCGAGCTGTGCCGCGTGCGCTACCAGTCCCAGAGCGCCGAGGACGTGAGCGAATCGTACTACGACATGGAGTCCCGTCTGGAGACGGCGAAGATCAAGCTCGACCGCCTGCAGGAGCTGCTGGCGAAGGCAGAGTCGATGGAGGACATCATCACGCTGGAGAACGCGATCTCCGACGTGGAGTATCAGATCGAGTCGCTCTCCGGCCAGCTGCGCCACTACGACGCGCTGATCGACTACGCGACGATCTATGTCCAGCTCAACGAGGTATACAAGGTCTCCGAGATCGAGACTGCGCCTCTGACCTTCGGCCAGCGCATGGCGAGCGCATTCCGCGAGGGCCTGCGCGACTTCGGCGACGCGCTGGAGGACTTTGCCGAGTGGCTGGCATACAGCTGGCTGACGCTGCTGGTGCTGGCGGCGATCGTCGTCGGCGTGGTGAAGCTGGTCAAGCGCGGCAAGAGCGGCAAAACAGGAAAAAAACTTTTCCGCAAGAAGGAGAAGGCCGCGCCGGACGAGCCGACGGACGAGCAGAAGTGAACACAGACGCAAACGAGGGGAGCGGGCTGCCGGCCCGCTCCCTTTGCCCTGCCCATTGTTACGTTTTTGTTACATCGCGGGCGCTTCCCTTGCGCGGGGCGGAAAAGCGTGGTATACTATCATGCTGTCGGCGGGGAGGTGATCGTCACGGCGGAGAAAAAGGAAATCAAGGTCGCGGCGAACAACCGCAAGGCGTTCCACGACTATTTTGTCGAGGACCGGTACGAGGCGGGCATCGAGCTCAAGGGCACGGAGGTCAAATCCGTGCGCGCGGGCACGCTCAACCTCAAGGACAGCTACGTCATCGCCAAGAACGGCGAGGCGTGGGTGCACAGCATGCACATCTCCCCCTACGACAAGGGCAACATCTTCAACCACGATCCCGACCGGCCCAAGCGCCTGCTGCTGCACAAACGCGAGATCGTCAAGCTTGCCGCGCTGGCGGCGCAGGACGGCTACGCGCTCGTGCCGCTGTCCGTGTACTTCAAGGACGCGCGCGTGAAGGTCGAGCTGGGCGTCTGCAAGGGCAAGAAGAACTACGACAAGCGCAGCGCCGTCGCCGAGCGAGACGCGAAGCGCCAGATCGACCGCGCCATGCGCGAGCGGTACTGAAAGGAGAGGCACCATGAGCAATCCCATCGTGACCATCGAAATGGAAGACGGCGGCGTGATGACCGGCGAGCTGTACCCCGAGATCGCGCCCAACACCGTCAACAACTTCATCGCGCTGGCGAACTCCGGCTTTTACGACGGCCTGATCTTCCACCGCGTCATCCCCGGCTTCATGATCCAGGGCGGCTGCCCGAACGGCACCGGCATGGGCGGCCCGGGCTACTGCATCCGCGGCGAGTTCACCGCCAACGGCTTCAAGAACGACCTCAGGCACACGCTCGGCGTGCTGTCCATGGCGCGCACGATGATCCCCGACAGCGCGGGCAGCCAGTTCTTCATCATGGTCGCGGACGCGCCGCATCTGGACGGCCAGTACGCCGCGTTCGGCAAGATCACCGGCAACGCGCAGAAGGCAATCGACATCAGCCGCGTCAACCGCGACATGTTCACCGACAAGCCCAAGAAGCCGCAGACCATCAAGTCCATCCGCGTCGATACGCTCGGGGAGGAGTATCCGGCGCCGGAGAAGCTCGCGGAGCGATGAAAACTGCGATCATCACCGGCGCGTCCGCCGGCATGGGGCAGGAGTTCGCCCGCCACGCGCTGAGGATCTTCCCGGAGATCGAGTGCTTTTGGCTGATCGCCCGCCGCGCCGAGCGGCTGGAGGCGCTGGCGGCGGAGCTGACCGGCAAGCAGGTCGTGTGCCTGCCGCTCGACCTCTGCGACGAGGGCAGCTTCGACGTGCTGGCGGAAAAGCTCCGCGACGAGAAGCCGGAGGTCGCGCTGCTGGTCAACAACGCGGGCTGCGGCTACCTCGGCAACGTCGGCGAAACGCCGCTCGACTGGCAGACGCGCATGACGAAGCTCAACGTCACGGCGCTGACCGCGGTGACGAGCCTCTGCGTCCCGTATATGTCCCGCGGCGCGCACATCGTCAACGTCAGCTCCATCGCGTCGTTCTGCCCCAATCCGCGCATGACGGTCTACAGCTCGACCAAGGCGTACGTCTCGTCCTTCTCCCGCGGCATCCGCGAGGAGCTGCGCGAAAAGGGCGTTACCGCCACGGCGGTCTGCCCCGGCCCCATGGACACGGAGTTCATCACCCGCGGCGGCATCAAGGGGTACTCCAAGACCTTCGACGTGCTGCCGTACTGCGATCCGTCGAGCGTCGCGGAGGGCACGCTGCTCTCGGCGAAGGCGGGCCGCGCGTTCTACACGCCCAAGGCGTTCTACAAGTTCTACAAATTCGTTGCCAAGATCACGCCGCAGGCGCTGATGGTGAAATTCGCAAAAACGTAAGATTCCTGATAACATCCCGAAGGGATACCTCGTTTCTTCTCCCACCGAAACCCAGCGAAGCGGTTTCGGCGGGAAGAGGAGGGGCAACGAAGCGATACGCAGTTTCCGGCATCAGCCGCAGGCTGTTGCCGGAAACGGAGTGAGCGCAGTTTGACCCGACGACACGGGGGCGTACCGGTTTCGACGGGGGTGTGGAGGCAGGATAAGCGGGCGGCGGCGCCTGACCGCCATAAAACGGGCAACTTATAAATTAAAGAACAACGACAATACTGTTCTTGCTGCCGCCTGATTGCGGCAGCCGTCTGAACTGAGAGGGCCGCGGCTCGGGGAAGGCGTCATTTAGCGGCGTCCGTGAGGCGGGAAAGAGTTGACCCGCCCACGCATCATGACTCTACCGAAGCGCAAGGTCTGTCCGGTGTCCTTGCGTGGGGGGAATCCTTAAAACCTGACTGCGCCCGGAGAAAGTCCTGTTAAAGCGCTTTCGGACAGGGGTTCGACTCCCCTCGCCTCCACCAGAAAAGGTAGGTAATTCTGATAGAATTACCTACCTTTTTACATTCCGATCGTTCAGCGTGAAAAAGCAGCCATCTCCGTGCAATTTCATCAGGATCACGATATGCCGACACCGCTGCGGATCTGTGCTTGCCGCCTCGTTGAATCGGATATCCCGAGACGAATTTGCCCGTCATACCATCGACCAGGCGCGGTTCAGCGCGCGCTTGGAGCTTGCCAGCACTGCGTCGGGATCCTCGTCGCCGAAAGGAGAAACCTCGAACGACAGAACAAGCGGCGCTTCCGCGCGGAAAAAGCCCTCTTCCTTCAGTACGCGCAGGAAAGCGGTCAGCGTATCCACGTCGTTCGCACTGTTGGGGAAGCCAAAGCGCGGATGCTTGTCGCCGTAGGCGGGGCAGCCCTCCCGGACCACCGCGTTGCCGATGTGAAGGTGGGTGATGTACGGCCGCAGGGTGCGGACGGTGAACTCCGGCGTTTCGTGCGCGATGGGGATGTGGCTCAAGTCGACCAGCAGGCCGAAGTTGCCGCAGGTCGTCTGCACGTCTGCGGCGAAGCGCGCAGCGAGCGGGGCCGGACCGATCAGCACGGCCTTGTCCACGTCATAGTCGAAGACCTCTAGCTCCACGAACAGCCCTTTTTCCGCCGCATAGGCGCAGACGGCGCGGGTTGTCTTCAAAAGCTGCCGATATGCTTCTTCGCGGTGCTCGGGTTCCCACTTTCCGGCCAGGAACGCGATCCCCTTCGCGTGGATGGCTTCCGCCTCGTACTGCGTCCAGAAGCGCTTTCTCGGCGGCGAGCCGCGTTTCCTCATCCAGAGCGTTCGGATTCAGCTTTCGCCCCAGGATCGTGGGATGCGCGCCGTAGCAGACGTGCATCATGCCCTGTTCCATCAACCGGCTTGCCTGTTCCCGGACGGCGGGATCTTCGATGTGGGACAGCTCAACGGCGTCGAAGTAATCGTCGCAGACGATGCGCCTGAGCGATTCCAGCGTGCCGCGCCCGGGATAGCTCATCCAAAGCAGCGTGCCGACCTTGAAATACCGATGGATCGATTCTTCCATAATACCTGCCCCCCCTTATAGCTATCACAACTATACAGCCGTTATTTGCAGATGTCCATGAAAAGATGCGCCGTGCGGAAAGGTTTTCGACCGGAAATCGTGGCGGAAAGGTTTCGGCGTTATAAACGGCGCGGCGGACTTGGCAAGCCGGCAGAGCCATGCTATAATAGCGCCATCATGAGGAAATGCGCGATCGCCTCCTCGCGGGGAGCCGACGATCGGCTCGATCTCGCTGCGGCGGACAAGCATTTGACGATGATACAGAACGGAGATGCGCATGAACCTGTTCCGGAAGAAAGAGCTGCCTATGATCCCTTACGATCCCGCGGCGCAGGAGCCCGCGGTGCGGTCGAGCATCTGCACGGGGGAGATGACCGTGGGATTTCTTGACCGCAAGACCGGTAAATTCCGCGAATATGCGCTTGCGCGCAGCCGGAGTGACGTGGACGACTTCTGCAGGCGCGTCGGCATTGAGCCGGCGAACATCAAACGGGTCTACTGACATGGTCATTTTGATCACAGGCGCGACGCACACGGGCAAGACGCTGCTCGCGCAGAGACTGCTGGAGCGGTATCATTACCCATATTTCTCCATCGATCATTTGAAGATGGGCCTGATCCGTAGCGGCAATACGACGCTGACCGTCGAGGACGATGAGGCGCTGACGGCGTATCTCTGGCCGATCGTGCGCGAGATGGTGAAGACCGCGATCGAGAACCGGCAGAATCTGATCGTTGAGGGCTGCTATATTCCGTTTGACTGGAGGCGGGATTTTGACAAGCGGTATTTGCCGTCAATCCGCTTTGTTTGCCTTGCTATGAGCGAAAGATATATCGAGAACCATTTCGATGAGATCATTGGACATGAATCGGAAATAGAATCCCGGTTAGTCGATGCAGATTGTACGATTGACAGCCTGAAAGCAGACAACAAGGACACCGTAAACGGATTTCAGCATGTCGGGGAACAGATTGTGCTGATCGATTCTGACTTCGAACAGGTAATAGAGAAATTGCTGGAATCATAAGCTCTGATCCGTTGAGAGTCTGCTTCGCACCCCTTTATCTGAAAACGCACCCCACGGAGGCCGTTTGCACCCAATGCGATCCAAATTTGATTCCTTTTCCGGAGAGGAGGCAGCCATGGACTATCAGGAGATCAACGCCGCGACGATCGACCGCTGGGTCGAGGAGGGCTGGGAGTGGGGAAAGCCCGTCAGCCATGAGGAATACGCCGCCGCAGCGAACGGGAGCTGGGACGTGCGGCTGACGCCGACCAAGGCGGTGCCGCACGAGTGGTTCGGAGACCTGAACGGGAAGAAGGTCCTGGGGCTTGCCAGCGGCGGCGGACAGCAGATGCCGATCTTCGCGGCGCTCGGCGCGGAATGCACCGTGCTGGACTATTCCGAGCGGCAGCTTGCGAGCGAGCGGCTGGTCGCGGAGCGCGAAGGCTATCCGATCCGGATCGTCCGGGGCGACATGACGAAGCCGCTTCCGTTCCCGGACGAGGCGTTCGACCTCATCTTCCACCCGGTCTCCAACTGCTACGTCAGGGAAGTGAAGCCGATCTGGAAGGAGTGCCTGCGCGTCCTGAAGCCGGGCGGGCTCCTGCTGTCCGGCGTGGATCACTACATCAACTACATCGTCGACGCGGAGGAGCGGGCGATCGTCAACCATCTGCCGTTCGACCCCCTGCGGGACGAGGAGCAGCGGCTGCAGCTGGAGCGGGAGGACGCCGGGATGCAGTTTTCCCACACGCTGGAGGAACAGATCAACGGCCAGCTGGAGGCGGGGCTTACGCTGCTGAACCTGTACGAGGACACGAACGGCGAGGGGCGGCTGCACGAGCTGAACATCCCGACGTTCCTTGCCATGCGGGCACGAAAATGACATTGAAAAGGGCCCGGCTCTGCCAAGCGGCAGGGCCGGGCCTTTTGTCGTTTTTCAGTCGCCTGCGGCGTTCTCTCCTCAACAGAATGCCGGCGCGTTCACACCGTGCCGAATAGCACCTCGTGGAACAGAGCCGCCGTTTTGTCCTGCCCGAGCGCCTTCTTGAACACGTCGGTGGAGGGGCCGCCGTGGGTGAGCAGGCCGTCCACGTAGGCGGAGGCCTTCTCCTGCTTGGCGGCCTTGTCCGTCAGCGGCGCGCAGTCGGCGGCGAGCCAGGCGGCGAAGTGCGCCTCCGCCAGCTTGTCAAAGGCGGCGCTCTGCGCCTTCTTGCCCTTCTTGGAGATGCTGAGCGGGAGGCGGATGTCGTCGTACCAATGGACGCCGGGATCCCGGTCGGGGAGGTCGGCGCTGCGCGCGAGCAGCGCCTCCATCTCCGGCGAGGAGAAGCCGCCCAGCGTGGTGTCGTAGAGCTCGGCGATCAGCGTGTCGTTGCCCGCGGCAAGGATGCGGTCGTAGGAGTAGAGCGGCAGATCCCGCTCCGTGGGGTTGACGATCAGGGTGTCCATCTTCATCAGGCTGAAGAAGCCCTTGGCGCGCATCACGGACACATGGCCGAGGCCCTCGGCCTCCCACGCCTCCACCGTGAAGCACATGCCGTTCGCCTTGAGCGCGGCGAAGTCGCCCGCGTCGCAGGGACGCAGGGTGTAACGCTCTCTGAGCAGCGCAAGCAGACGGTCCGTCATGCCGGTTCACCTCCCGCTTTCTTCTGCAGCGACAGCGCGCCGGCGAGCAGGATGCCCTGACCGACCACGTTCACGCCCTCGGCGATCCAGTTCATCGACGCCTGGGCGAAGTCCTTGCTGGACAGATAGCCCATCATCAGCATGAAGACGAAGGCCAGCCAGAACAGGAGCGCCGCCGTCTTTTTCTTCTGCTTTGCCGCCAGGATCCCCAGGCCGCCGCAGAAGCCCAGGCAGCCCAGGACCATCAGCGCCACGAAGATCATGGTGCCGGGGAAGACGGCCGGAGCCGCCGCGGCGTAGAGCGCGCTGCTTTTCTCCTTCTGGGGGAAGAGCAGCAGCGCCGCCACGGAGATGCCCGCCAGCAGGAAACCGACGGACTGCATGGGGAAGAAGCACTGGTTCAGCCGCTCAAAGTCGCAGACGCCGAGGGCGTACAGGAGCTTCCACAGCGCCTTCATCAGGCCCGCGCAGAATACCATGATGGTGCCGGCGGAAAACAGCGCGAAGGCGCCCTTGCTCATCGGGCCGTACAGTTTGCGCTGGAGCACGACGGCGGAGACCAGGAACAGGATCACCGGGACGAAGTCCAGCAGCGCCATGGAGACGCTCATTTGCCCTTGCCTCCCTCCGCATCCTCCTTGACCAGATGATAAATGGGCAGGAAGGGGATCAGAATCGGCGTGGAGTCGGCATAGGTCTGGTACTCCGGCATGCTGCCGTAGTTCTTGTTCTGGCGCTTTTCAAGCCGCTTGGCGCCGCTGACCATGATGAAGAAGATGGCAACGTAGCCGATCGCGGCGATCAGCCACTGCGCGCCCTTCAGGATGCCCCAGCCGGAGATGAAGACGCCGGTCCAGAAGACGATCTCGCCGAAGTAGTTGGGGCAGCGGCAGAGCTTGTAGAGCCCGTCCATGGCGGGACGGTCGGGGTTCGCCTTCTTGGCGGCGCTCTTCTGCTTGTCGGCCGCGGCCTCGAGCAGGATGCCGGCCAGCATGACGGCGGCGCCGATCCATGCGGAGAGCTGCGGGCCGTTCGGCGCGGTGGACTCGCGGTACCAGACCGCGGAGGTCTGCACGACGTACAGCACAGCCATGAAGATCCACATGACCAGCTTCACCGGCAGGGGAACGGGCTTGTCGGTCTGAGCGTTGAGCGTTTTGCGGTAGGCGGCGCTCTTGATCTCGCGGATCAGCAGGAAGCCGCCGAGACGGAAGCCGTAGACCACCATCAGCACGCAGAGGACGGCCATCACCGCCGTCAGGTCGCCCCGGACCAGCGCGATCACGCAGATGGTCACGCCGATGCCGGCCACGGCAAGGCCGTAGCCCACCGACATGAAGTAGACGAACTTATAGAAACCAATGGCGCACAGAGCCGCCGCAACCAGCAGCAGCACCCAGGTCAGCTCGGGAACAATCATATCGCACCCTCCTTTCGGTCATTCGGTCACTTGGCAAAGTAATTCTTGATGTACTCGGCGAAGCTGTGCTCGCCCACCTCGGTGTCGCCCACGAGGTCGTGGCTCAGCGTCCAGCGGGAGAAGAGGATGATGTCGTGCTTGCCCGCCTTCTTGATCTTCGGCAGGTTGGCGAGGATGCCGAACAGCCAGATGGGCGCCCACTTGATCTTGAGGGGCTTGTTCGCCGCGTCGAAGCACATCTTGGCCATCTCCTCGTAGGTGTAGGTCTCCTTGCCGCCGACGTTGTAGGTCACGTTCGTGTCGTTCATGTGCTCGACGATGAAGCGCGCGAAGTCCGGGCAGTCGACCACGTTGGCCTTGACCTTGCCGTAGCCCTTGAGCAGCTGCATCTCGCCCTTGTCCACATAGGGCTTGAAGACCTTGCAGATGTCGTAGAAGTAGCCGGTGGGACGGTAGATGATCCAGTCCATGGGCTGCTTCTTGAGCTCCTGCTCCACCAGATACTTGGCGTGCAGCATGGGCACGCCCTCCGCGCCGGGCTCGTCGCAGGAGATGACGGAGATGTAGTTGAACTTCTTGACGCCCGCGCGCTTGGCCTCCTCGTAAAGGTTGAGGTTGCCCTTCAGGTCGATGTCGTAGGACGTGAAGCGGGTGGACGCGCCGGTCAGGCCCATGGTGGTGATGACGACCTCCGCGCCGTCGCACAGGCCCTTGAGCGTCTCGGGGTTGGTGGCGTCGATGCTGACGAAGGTATACTTCCCGTCCGCGCCCTCGACGGGGCGGGACTTCAGATCCGCAGCGACGACCTCGTAATCGCCCTCGCACAGGACCTTCAGGATCTCTGCGCCCAGATTGCCGAACGCGCCTGCCAGTACCACTTTCATGATGATCTCTCCTTTTCAATATAGTATTATAATTTTGCTTGCTTACTTGTTCTTTTCCTTGGCCCGCTTGTCGTTGATGATCTTCATGTGCTCGGCGGTGATGAGCTCCACGTTGTTCTCCTTCGCCCAGTCCACGCAGCCCTTGAGCACGAGGGGCAGGAACACGCGCGGCACGTTGAGGATGGTCTCCAGCGCGTCGTCGGTGAACTTCACCTTGTCGTCCGCGCGGTCCGCGGCGTAGCGCACGGACTCGAGCGTGGCCTTGCGGATGGGCAGCAGCTCCGCGCGCATCCAGCGGTGGCGGTGGAACCAGAAGTTCTTGCTGTCGCGGTAGCCGTAGTCCACGGGCAGCGGCGGGAAGTCCTGCGCGCGCACGCCGTTGATGATCGCGTCGGAGTACTTTTTCTTCATCAGGATGCGGTCCACGCGCAGGATGAAGTGCGCGCCGAACTTGGAGGTGATGCCGTTGAAGTCGTGATAGGGCGGCTCGTAGCCGTCCAGCACGCCGGGGGCGTCGTTCTGGGCGTTGTCCAGCTCGCGCATCCAGGTGCACTCGATGACCTGGATCGCGTCGGAGAGCACCTCCGGGCGCTTTTCGCCGGTCTCCTCCTCGATCTGGCTCTTCTCGCGGCGGAAGTTGCACTTGGGCATCTTGTCCTCGGGCTTGTCGCCGGGCCAGCTCAGCTTGACGCACTCCTTGAAGGTGCCGGGCTTGTCGTCCACGAAGTTGATGGCGCACCGGCCGTCGCGCAGGATGTTCTGCGCCGTGTTCGAGGAGTTGCGGCAGCACAGCAGCATGGCGTAGTAATCCTTGCCCGCCACGTAGTAGGGCTGGCAGAGGGAGTAGGGCCCCAGCGTGGTGGAGCCGTCCTCGCACAGGGTGCTGATGACCACCGTGGGCATGGGGAAGTACAGGGACGTCTGGTAGAAGTTGTCGACGATGCGAAGGTTCTCAAAGCTGCTCATAAAAGGCCTCCTTACGGTTGTGGGATCAGTATTGCCAGCAGTTCGTATATACGCTCAAACGGAACGTCTGAGAGCGTCCAGGTCAGCAGCGCCTCGGCGATGAACCGGGCGGTGAAGCCGTCGTCCGAGGGGGCGAACGGCTCGATGAGGTCGGCAAGCTGCCCGCGCAGCTGCAGGTGGCGGGACAGCAGCGCGCCGGAGGCTGCCTTCGCAGCCTCGGGATCGGCGAACAGCGTACTGTATCGGCCGGCGAAGGCGAGCAGGCCGTCGTGGATCGCGCGCAGACAGTCTTTCACCGTGTCCCCGCGCCGCTCGCACATGGCGTCGAGCGTGTTCTGCCAGTCCTCCGCCATGAAGGAGGCGATCAGGACCTCCTTGGACGGGAAGTAGTTGTAGACCGTGCCGACCGCGATGCCGCACGCGCCTGCGACGGAACGGATCGTGGTCTTCGCATAGCCGCACCCGACGAGCTGCCTCCCTGCCTCGGCGAGAAGCTGCCCGCGGACGTTTTCGATCAGCTTCGGCATCGCTATCCCTCCTGCTCCCGCATCAGCGCGAGGATCGCCTGCGCTGTGCGGCGGATCTGCTCCTCGCCGGAGATGCGCGGCGTCCCGTCGCCCTGCTGCGCGCCGTATAGGCCGAAGCCGGCGTGACAGCCGCCGTCGATCACCAGTTCCTCCGCGCTGGCGGGCAGGTTCGCCCGGCCGCGCTCGTATGCGTCCCGGTTCAGCACGCCGTCCTCGCTGCCGAGGACAGACAGGACCGCAAGATCGCTGCCGGAGAGGTCCTTCGAGGCGTAGGACGCCAGCAGGATCAGCCCCTCGAAATCCTCCGGGTGCTTGGACAGATAGTCCGCCGCCATGACGCCGCCCAGCGAATGCCCGCCGAGATACCAGCGCCGTACCGCGGGATAGGCCTCCGGGACGCCGTCGGCGGCGTCCCCGTCGAAGACGGCCAGACGGAACGGCATCTCACAGATCACGCAGAACACGCCTTCCGCCGCCAGCTCGCGCATCAGCGGCGCGTACGCCGCGTGATCCACCTTGCCGCCGGGGTAGAAGATCAGCCCGCAGGCCTCCGAGCCGTCGCCGAAGGTCAGATCGCCGTTTTCCAGGACGCGCTCCGCGACGGGACGCTCCGCCGCGAAGGCGGCGATCGCCGCCTCGTCCGCGGGGTAGTAGGACGTGAGATACCCGGCGCACGCGCCGAGGAGGACGGCAAGAATAAAAAGCGGCAGCAAAAGCCGTCGGAAGCCGCCGGGCCTTCGCTTCGCGCCCGGCTGACGGCCGATCTCTCTCGCTGCCATAGCCATACCCTCCCCGATGCGGGACGCTGTCCGTCCCGCTCCGCCGAACGGTTTTATGAACACGTTCATTCTAAGCTGTTTTCCCGATTTTGTCAAGTGCGCGCGTTCGCCGCGAAACACGCTTTGCATGCCGCGGCGTGCTGTGGTATACTGGTAGCGGAACAACGGAAAAACGAAACTGCGGAGGAAACGATGAAATACGATTTTACAAGCATCCTTGACCGCCGCGGCATGGACGCGCTGGCGGTGGACGGTCTCGGCGCCGTGCCGGGCTTTTCGCCGGATCCGCCGAAGGACGGCTTCGACGCGATCCCCATGTGGGTCGCCGACCAGAACTTTCCGACCTGCCCCGCTGTGCAGGAGGCGATCCTCGCGCGCACGAAGCACCCCGCGTTCGGCTACTTCGCCCCGCGTGACGAATACTATGACGCCATCCTCCGCTGGCAGAAGACGCGCAACCGCGCTGCGGGGCTGGCGCGGGAACACATCGGTTACGAAAACGGCGTGCTCGGCGGGCTTATCAGCGCGCTGAACGTCTTCTGCTCCCGGGGCGACGGCGTGCTGCTCNNCGCGGTCTTCTGCTCGCCGCACAACCCCTGCGGCCGCGTCTGGGAGCCGTGGGAGCTCGAGCGGGCGATGGCGCTCTTCCGGAAGTACGACGTCTGCGTCGTCTCGGACGAGATCTGGTCGGACATCCTGCTCAACGGGCACGTCCACACCCCCACGCAGTCGGTCGGCGAGGATGCACGGCAGCGCACCGTCGCGCTCTATGCGCCGTCCAAGACCTTCAATCTCTCGGGGCTGGTGGGCAGCTACCATATCATTTACAACCCCCGCATCCGGGAACGCGTCGAGAAGGAGGCCTCGCTTTCGCACTACAACTCGATGAACGTGCTGTCGATGCACGCGCTGATCGGCGCCTACGGCGCGGAGGGCGCCGCGTGGACGGACGAGCTGTGCCGGACGCTGTCGGACAACGTCAACTTCGCCTGCGATTTCATCCATGAGCGCTTTGCGGGCGTGGAGGTCGCGAAGCCGGAGGGTACGTACATGCTATACCCTGACTGCGGCGGCTGGCTGCGGCGGCACGGAAAGAGCCTCGGAGAGCTGGAAAAGGCGGGCTGGGACGTCGGCGTCGCGTGGCAGGACGGGAAGATGTTCGGCGGGGAGACCTGCCTGCGCCTCAATCTGGCGCTGCCGTTCAGCCGCGTGCGCGAGGCGTTCGAGCGCATGGACAGATATGTATTCAACGCGGAGGGGACGCGGTGATCCTGCTGAGAGCTGCCCGGGCAACGCTTCCGGGCGAATGCGATATTTTTGTTTAATATTCACAATTAATTTTTTCAAACTGCGCCAACATAGGACAGCTTGACAAATACGATAGAGCATAGTATGATACTAACAGGCGTTGTATCCGGACCGCATGATTGTGCAGGGTGCGGCGTCCTGCCGCAGGCGGGCGTCCGTCCGCCGCGCGGCTCGCATCCCCGTCCGGGC
>LXOW01338095.1_pt1 | contig 20659 bp, 19 predicted proteins | sample 1368591 | NCBI WGS metagenome assembly LXOW01 (sample SAMN04884650, study PRJNA319009) | bovine gut metagenome | isolation source: Cow rumen | host: Bos taurus | place: Italy: Legnaro (PD) | collected 2014-07-09
GTAGAGTCGGCATTCCACTCGCCAGTGACCGTGAGACCGGCCGTTGCAGGCACGGACAACTGATCGCGGAAGTCGTCAAGGACGTCATTTCCCAAACCATAGTAGGGATCAACGTGTCCGGCAAAATAACGATTAAGATCGCAATTGGGTGCTCCCGAGAAATACGGCGTAAAGTTGCTCTCAGCAATATACATGGGGTCGCTGCTGTTATATCCGTGATAGGCCACGCCTATGAACTGGTCGCCGAAGGCCTGGCGCATCTTGTCCATGCCCACCAGTCCGCGCGGACACCATCCGCAGCCGGTGCCGGTGTACTCCTCGACGGCAATGCCATGAGGCACTATCTTCGACAGGGTAATCACGGTCATCGAAGCTGAAGCCTGATCGGCCTCGTTAGGCTCGCCGTTGACCTTGGTGATGGTCAGCGTCTTCTGCCTCATGCCCGTCACGGCATCGGCCTCGACAGGAATCTCGATGGCGGTATTACCACCAAAGAGGGTGTAGGGCGTTTCCAGCTCCAGATGCTTCTCCTCGCCATCCTCGCCTTCGGCAGCAATGACATAGTCGATGCTGCTGATACCGGCCTTGCCGGAGTTGTTCACGGCAACCTTAACCACCGACGAATTGCCCAGTGCGGCATAGACATCGCCGAGGTCGGCCGGAGTGGCAGCATTGGTCATGAAGTCGCCTTCCACGAGCACCTGCAGAGCCAGGGGACCATAGCTTTCATAGCTTTGCCAAGAGCTGGCTACGGAAGGCGTCTTCAGGAAGAGACTTCCAGCCGGGCCCTCCTGACTACCCAGCACGATGGGATAGTAGCCAGCCGAAGTAGAGGCATCGGTGACCTTATAGGAATAGCCCACGTAGATGCTGTTGCTACCCATGGTATAGGGAGTCGTCAGCTCAATCTCGTTCAGCTTGCCCATATAGCTATCGCTCTCGTCACCTCCGTTCAACTTGCTGGTCTTGATGTCCATCTTCAGGATGTTGGCATTGCTGGCCGTAGAGGGTAAAGATGTGGAGAGCCACAGCGAGAAATCGCTGATGCAACTAACGTTGCGCAGATAGAAGCGCACGGCCTTGATGGTGTTGCCGGCGACGACGCCGTTAGACTTGGATACGAGGATGGCCTGGTTCACAACTTCCGTACGGCCCGTGCCAAGCGCGCCGCGTGGAACACCATCCTGATAGTAGCCCCACCATACCTGATTGTCGGCTACCTCGATGTTTGCTTTACTGCTGGCCATCATCGGCTGCACCGGCATGCCCATGGGTGCCCTGAACAGCTTCTGTGCCTGCATTCCAACGATTCCTGCCAGGGCAAGAACCGCCATGATTAACGTTCTTTTCATTTTATCCGGTTTTGGTTATTTGATAATCACTTTGATGGTTTTCCCGTTGGAGAGCTTCACGATATTCAGCCCCTTCTGGGGAGCGTCGAGACGCTTGCCGCAGATGCTATAGTACTGCAAGGGCCTGACGGGAGCCTCGGCAGAACTGATGTTTGCCGACTCGGCATTGTAGACGAAATTGACCGTCACCTTCGGGCCGTAGCCAATAATCTCGTCGCCGGCCTGCTCAATCACCCTGCCGAACACCGTCTTGGTGGTAATGTTGAACACATGAATCTGCAGCGTGGCCGACCAGGAGGCAAAGCTGCCCGCCTCAGGTATCCACTCCGTCTCAATAAGATTGTCGTAAGTGACATCCACCACGCTCTTGGGCGAATAGCCCGACTCACTAAGCGTCATGCAGTTGCCAAAGGCACACGTCTGCCATTCGCCGCCGGGCTTGGTGTCAATGGTCTCGAACATGGAGACGGCGGCCTTCTCGTCGGACACGTTCTTCACTTTCAGGGGAATGACCATCTGGCCTTCGGCATTGATGGCATTCACGGTGATGACCGTCCCGTCGGGAACCACATTTCCCAGTGTGTCAGTGAACTGGAAGGTCTGGTCAATGTCCTGCGCCCAGCCTGTTACCGACAGGGCGAGGAGCGAAAGCACAAATGTAAAAAGTCTTTTCATACTTATTTATTATTTATTATTGTTTCAGTTTCGACTTGGTGGTCTGCACCACGCCGTCGTCGTTATAGACAAAAGCCACGATGCTGATGTCCTCCGGCTTCCAGGCTTCTGAGAGGGGAACGGTGTAGTGGAACTCACGGGTGTCCCCCAGCGCTCTGACAGCTACATCTTCGCCCATGATGCCATTGGCCGAGGCACGCAGCACATGGTTGTGCACATAGTCGTTGATGGTGACGCTCATGCTGTCCTGGCGGGCCACAATGTTGTCCTCCGTAATCCACACCTGCAACATTCCGCCGACAGGAGTGTCGGTGGTGGCAATGACCTTCACGTCGATGTCGGCCTGACGCGGATTGTCGGCCTGACGCCGGGCTTTGACGCGGATGTCGAGCGGGTCGGGGGTTGTATCTTCAAGAATGAACTGCACGGCCACTGTCCAGATGGTCTTGTCGAGCACCACGCCGTCGCCACCGTCAATGCGGTTGATAAGTCCGGCGGGCTTGTACTCCAGTTTCCAGTTCTTATAATAGGTGTTGCCCAGCTCGGTGCCCAGTCCCTCAGGCTCCATGATGCCCTGTGCCTGCGAATGGATGGCCACAGGGATGATGCAGGAACCGTAAAAAAGCTGCAGATTATGGATGATCTTGGTGGCATCGGGACAGTTGGGGCACTTCTGGCCCGTATGGTCCTCGATGAGTATGCGGCGCTCCACCACCTTCACCGGCGCATCATAGAGGCTGTCGGCCTCATCCATGCCAGGGATGCTGTCGGTATGCACCGATACGTTGACCACCTCCAGACGCTCGCTCTCGTCGATATTGGAGCAGCAGGCAAGGCCGGCAGCCATTAAACAACAGCCTACAACCGTTATGATGGAAAATAACTTCTTGCTTGTCATCTCTTAGAAAATCTAAATCCTCAAATCAAAAGTTGTAATTATACGACAAGGTGAAGCCTTTCTGCGCAGGAACCCATCGACACACGCCACCCGAGCAGTTGTAGCCTGCCTGAGTACGGCCGTAGCCTGCCTGCAGGCGGTGGGAACCGATGTTGTAGGTCACCAGTGCCTGATAGTAGTGGATGTGCGAGTTGTCATCATAATATGCGGGGTCACTGTCACCACAGTTCCACATGTCGTTCAGCGTAAACATCCAGTGGGGAGCCAACGAAAGCTCCACCAGGCCAAAGGCCCAGTTGCCCTCGTCGTTGGCGGTGCTCAGGTACTGCGCCTCCACGCGCAGCGTGGTCTTTGACGAGAACTGATACTTACCGTCGGCAATGAAGATGTCGCTGTGAATCATGCCTCCATGACCCTCCACCTGCGTCTTGTTGTAACGCTGGTTCAAATACATCAGGTTCAGCTTGAAGGCTTTCGAGAACTTGCGCGACAACTGAATGTCGAAATCCTGATAATAGGTGTGGTCGCCCCACTTGAAGAACTTCGAGGTATAGCCCTCGGTGCCGGCCATGTCGGAGGTGCCGCCGATGGCATAGCGGTCGATGCCGTCCTCAAACTGGCGGTCGATGGCGCGCACATAGCTGTAGTTCACCTTCAGGTTCATGCCGTATTTGCCGCCCAGCGTGGTGCCACGCTTGAAGTTGTAGCCCAACTCGGCCTGATAGGCCCATTCGCCGTCGGCCAGCTGCGTGGCGTAGGGATAGAGGGCGGCCAGGGCGTATGTCTGGTCCTGGGTGAAGGCGGGCAGATGGTTGATGGCGCTGCTGGTGCCCAGGAGGGCGCGGCGGCTCTTGAAGGCCATGTTCTCAGAGCGCTTGGCCTGCAGCAGCAAGCTGAGGCCCTTTTTGGAATAGCTGGTGGAGAGCATGGCCACATTGCCGTGGCGGAAGATATAGCCGTTGGCAAATGAGGGGTCGTCGGTCTTGTAGGCATACTCAGCCAGCAGCGAGAAGTTGCCGGTGTTCAGGTTGGCCCTCACATCCCAGGCATTGACATACTCGGGCTGGTTCACCTTATAGTCGGTGGTGGTGATGGTATGTGCGGCCGGGTCCTCATCGATGACAACCTTATGCAGTATGTCGGGCTTCTCGTATTTGTTCACCCACGAGGCACCGAGCATCAGGCGGGTGTTTCCCTCCTTCATGGCCGGAATCCACTCGTCGATGTTCACCTCTACATCGGCACCGCTGACCAGGCCCTTGTTCCACTCCCAGTAGCAGCGCTGCCGCCCGGCCAGGGCCTTCACCGTGACGCCCTTCAGGGGCTTCAGCACCAGTCGCCCGCCGAGCAGCGAGTTGTCGATGCCCAGAGAACGCTCCTCGTAGGTGCGGAGGATGAATCCTGAGCCAAACTGCTCGTAGAAGGTGCCGGCGGTAAGCTCTGCCCAGTCGAGTTTGCCCTTCACGTAGAAATGAGGCACGCCCCAGCCCTTGAAATCGTTTTCAAAACCCGGCAGGGGATGCTCCAGGTACTCCAGACGGGCACCTGCCTCAAACTTGCTGTGCTCCAGATGAAGGTCAACGTAGGTGTTTGTCTGGAAATCCTCCGTCTTTTCGGCACCAATGTCCTTGTCGTCCTGCGGCAACAGCATGTCGCTCTGGACGCTGCCACTGAACGTCACCTTGTTGTCTTGCTGCGCATACACTGTCAGGGCGGCCGAGCAGGCAAAGATGATAAGCAATCGCTTCATACTACTTCACAAGTTCCCTGACCTTTTCGATGAGTTCTTCCTCGGCACCGTCGGTATAGCCGTTGTGCTTGTAAACGATTTTTCCCTTACCATCGACAATGAGTACGTAGGGAATCATCTGGATGCCCAGTGCACGCTTGAAGTCACCGTTAGGGTCAAGCAGCACATCGTACTCCCAGCCGTGATTGTCAACCAGCGGCTTCACCTTGTTGATGTTCTGAGCCTGGTCGATACTGACAGCGAAAATCTTCACGCCCGTCTCTTCGCGCCACTCGTCATAAACCTCGGCAATGGCATCCAATTCACGGTTGCAGGGCTTGCACCAGGTGGCAAAGAAGTCGATGATAAAGGGCTTTCCGTCGTTCTTCAGCTCGGCAGTATTCACAGATTTCCCATTGATGTCCTTCAGCGTCACGCTGGGTACTTGGGCAAATGCCGTGCTGACAAGTGCCAGCAAAGCTGTCACAAAAAACAGTCGTTTCATAGCTATGTCTTGCGTTAATTGAATATTCAGCGGCAAAGGTACGCTTTTTTCTTCAATCCACAAAGATTTTCGCAAGATATTTGCCCGAACGGCCTGTTTTAAGCTAGAAACTTGGGGGATTTCATGGGGAGAGTGTAGGAGTATGGGAGTGCTGGGAGTGCTGGGAGTGCTAGGAGTGTGGGAGTGCTAGGAGTGTGGGAGAGTGGGAATGAAGGAGTGTGGAAGTTTGGAACCGTGGGAGAGTGGAAGAGTGGGAGTGTGGGAGTGTGGAAGTGTGGGAGAGTGGAAGTGTGGGAGTGTAGGAGTATGGGAGAGTGTTCGTAATTTTCAAGGGGGAGAACCCGCCCAATTCAGCCGGATTACAAATCCGGCTGAACAGATTTCCCGCTCGTCCGGGCGGATTTGTAGTGTGTGACATAAGCATCTTCAGATGCTCCCTCTCCCCTCTCCTACTCTCCCACACTTCCACTATCCTACTATCCTACACTCCGACTCTCCCACACTCCTACACTTCCACGCTCCTACACTTCCACTCTCCTACTCTCCCACTCTCCCACTCTCCCACTCTCCTACTCTCCCACTCTCCTACTCTCCTACTCTCCCACTCTCCTACTCTCCTACACTCTCCCACTCTCCTACTCCAGCATCTTGGGCAGGAAGGTGGAGAAGATAAGGACTATCAGACCTATGACCAGCACGGTGATGGTCTTCTGCGAGCAGCCCTTCCACTCCTTGAGGATGATGCCCCATACGTTGGAGAAGATGACATTGAAGGCCATGAGGATGCAGAAGGCCAGCGTCATCATGCTGCTGCCCGGCTCGAAGAAGCTCTTGCCCAGGGAGAGTCCGAAGAACTGACTGTACCACAGGGCACCGGCCAGCAGGCAGAACAGCAGGTTGTTGCCCCAGACGGAAGTCTTGGCATAGTCGCCCCACGTCTGGTTCTTCTGGTTCTGATAGAAGCAATAGACGGCATTGGTGATGAATCCGCCCAGGGTGACGAGGAAGGTGGCGGGCAGCGTCTGGAACATGTCCTGCGTCTCGGCGAAGTGAATCTCCTTGCCAAACTCCAGACCCACGTTGAAGCAGCCGCTCATGAAGCCTGCCAGCAGGGCGATGGCCAGACCCTTGGGGAAGTTGAAGTCCTTCACGGCCTCGCGCTTCTCTTCCTCAGAGAGGGCAGCGCTCTTCATGCCTCCGGCCACGCCGATGATGGCGATACCGGCCAGACAGACCACCACGCCAAGGATGACGGCGAAGGTGAGCGACTCCAGTGCGTTCAGCTCGGGGAAGAAGATGTTCAGCAGGACAGGTCCCATGATGGTGCCCAGACCGGCACAGGTGCCCAGGGCTATCGACTGCCCGAGGGCCACGCCCAGGTAGCGCATGGACAGGCCGAAGGTGAGACCACCCACGCCCCACAGCACACCGAAGAGGATGGTCATCCAGATATTGAACGACGAGGCATTGGCAAACAGCTCACCCACGCTGTGCCCCTCGGGCACGGCCAGCAGCAGCCCCAGGAAGGGCAGCAACAGCCATGCGAACACACCCTGCACAATCCAGTAGGACTCCCATGCCCAGTCCTTGATCTTGTTGATGGGCACATAGCAGCTCGACTGGCAGAAAGCACCAATGGCAATGATTAGTAGTCCTATTACTATTTCCATAATTTTACTCTTAAACTACGAATTACACGAATAATTCATTTGCAGAGATATTCGTGTAATTCGTGTAATCCATAGTCGATAATATTAACGCTTAGAAGTTACGTCCTTCTCATACTGCTGTATGCAGGCAATGAACTCCTCGCCGACGGGCACGTTGTTCTTCAGGTTGAAATAGTCGAACACAGCACCGAAGGGCATCGACTTGGCCTCTTCCATCAGGGCGAGACGCTCGAAGTACTGACCGTTGTCCTCATACTCGCGCAGCTTGGCCTTCGGCTCGAGCAGGGCCTGGAGGATGCACTTCTGCGTGGCGCGGCTGCCGATGATGTAGGCACCGATGCGGTTGATGGAGGCATCGAAATAGTCGAGACCCACGTGGGCACGGTCGAGGGCATCAGCACGGACGAGTTCCTTGAAGAGGTCGAGCGTCTGGTCGTTCATGATGGTCACATGGTCGCTGTCCCAGCGTATGGGACGGCTGACGTGGAGCATCAGCTCGGGCACGTACATCAGCAGGGTGCTGACGAAGTCGCTGACGTTCTCGGTAGGCTCGTAGTGGCCGGTGTCGAGGGTGTAGATGCACTTGCGGGTGGCGCAGTAGGCGGTGTAGAAGTCGTGGCTGCCCACGGTGTAGCTCTCCAGGCCGATGCCGAAGAGCTTGGCCTCGAAGCAGTTCTTCACCCAGTCGAGCTTCTCTTCCATGATCTCATCGAGCGAGGCGGCCAGAATCTCGCGGTACTTCTTGCGCTGCACGGGGATGTCCTTCATGCCGTCGTGCACCCAGATGTTCATGATGCAGGGGTCGTTCTGTGCCTTACCCATAGCGTCGGCAATGCGGCGGCAACGCTTGGTGTGCTCAATCCAGAAGTCGCGGATACCCTTGTCGGGATTCGACAGCGAGAGGTCGCCACTCTTCGGGTGGGAGAAGCTGGTCGAGTTGAAATCGAGCTTCATGTTGTTCTCCTTGGCCCAGTCAATCCAGCTCTGGAAATGCTCCACGCCACACTGGTCGCGGTCAACGAACTTGCCGCCGAAGTCGCCATAGATCTCGTGGAGGTTCAGACGGTGGTTGCCACCAAGGAGGGTCTTCACGAACTCAATGTCCTGGCGCACCTCATCGATGGTGCGGGCGCGGCCGGGATAGTTGCCAGTGGTCTGGATGCCACCGCTGAGTGCCTCGTTGCGCTCAAAACCTACTACATCGTCGGTCTGCCAGCAGTGCAGGGAAATCTGCTGTTTCTGGAGCTGGTCAAGTACTGCGTCGGTATCGACGCCAATGGCTGCGTAACGCTCTTTCGCTACGGCGTATGCCTGTTCAATCAAATTTGCTTTCATAATTCTATACTAATAATAATTAAAGTTGGAACGGATCGCGATCCTTGGGGTTGCGGGCCATGTCGCCGTCCTTGACGAACACCATCAGGTCTTCGAAATAGCCGGTCTGCCGGATTGCGTTGAGGTCTGCAATAGCATCCTCTTCCTTCTCGTACTCCTTGGCAGCAGCCAGATGGAATGCAAACTTCATTTTCTTGTTCTCAGTGTCGAGGATGGAAATCCATTCGTCCTTCAGACGGTCTCCAATAACAAATGTTTTTGCCATAGCGTTTAAATTTTTTGGTGAAACTTATTGAATAATTTTATAGTGTTAACGCTGGAATTACGTAGAACTTGCGGTTTGGCTTGAAATCAATCATCCACTGGTCGATGATGATATGGTCGTCGAGGGCCTTTATCTTCAGGGTGTGCTTGCCCTTCTTTACCTGTACAGGAATCTGCTTCAGGGCCTGCCCCCGCAAGACGCTCTGCTTCCAGAACTCTGAGCGGAACTTCTCTTTCAGCGAGATGACCACAGGCTCTTGGTCATCGAGCGTCACCTGATAGCGCAGGTCCCCCTTGTCGTTGGGCTGTGTAGGAATCATGGCGGTGTAGAGCACGGCCTCGCCATTGTCAGGAACCTGCATTCCCTCACGTACCGTGATGTCGTAAACCACCTCCCCGCCCTTGGGGATGGCGACGGCATTCATCGAGTGGCCCAGCATCTGGATGGGCTGCACACCGTCGGTGGCCGACTGGTAGCGATAGGCATTGCGGGCAATGGCATCACCGGGCACGGCAGGGTGGCCGAGAAAGAAACCATAGCCGGGCTGATAATCGGCGGGTGGCAGATAGGGCACGATGGGGGGATTGAACACATTAAGGTCGCGTGGCATCATGTTCATGATTCCCTTCCACTTGCCGCCGGCCAGACTGTCGTTATAGTAGCTGGTGAGCTGCTGTATCTCGCGATAAGCCTGCACGGCGCGCGCTGCGTGCAGCATCATGTAGTCCTCGCGGCCCTCCATGGCCTTATCCGTCTGGCCCAGATACTTCGAGCGGGCTTTCTGCGCCTCCAGCATCTTCACGGCCATGGCACGCGCAGCCAGCACGGGATATTTGATGTGGGCAAAGAACGCATCCTTCAGCTCGGGACGAATGACTTTCTCGGCCTCTGCCACACCTATGCAGATATGTTCATACCAGGAGAGATAACGATCCAGCTCGCCGTCGAACTCGTTGGTGAACTCGGTGTCGATGACCTGCGAGCGCCCACGGGGATATGCCTTGCGGTCGGCCAGCTCGACCTGCGTCCAGCCCATGAACTCGGGCTTGCGGATGGCGCAGAGACGATAGAACATCTTCATGGCAGGGAACAGCTTTGTGCCGGCCTCCTGGCCAAACTGCGTGCAGAGCCAGCGTTGCAGGTGCTGCTCTATGGTTTGAGATTTAAGATTTGAGATTTGCGCTTTTGGAACAGACTCATTCGGAATAATTGAGTTGATGTCCCACGCCATGTCGAGGAAGAACTCCAGGTCGTAGGCCGCCACCTTCGGGTCGTGTACGTTGACAATCCAGAGCTTGCGGCAGTTGTGGTCGTAGGCGGCCTTCATCTCCGAATAGATGAGGCCGGGCTGCGTGGTGGTGAGCCACATATAATCGTGCGGGCGGCCCCAGTAGCTGAGGTGGTAATAGACTCCTCCGCCGCCGCTCCGCTTCTGCTGCTCCTCGTCGCTGAGGCGCGTCATGTAGCCATAGTTGTCGTCGCACCACATCAGCGTCACGTCGTCGGGCACCTGCAGGCCGCTCTCCATGATCTCCAGCACCTCCTTGTAGGGGATAAAGACCTGCGGCACTTTCTCCACATCTTTGTTATAATACTGGCGTATCAGCTCGCGCTGGTCGTCGATGACCTGCTGCAGGCCCCTGAGCTTCTCCTCCGGGGTCTTCACGCCCTCCATGGAGCCGTCGTGGATGCCGCGCATGCCGATGGTGAAGAGCTCCTCGCTGCCCTTTACCTGCTGCAGGCGCTCAATCCAGTACTGCTGCACCTGCTCGCGGTTGGTGATGTAGTTGTATGGACCACGGGAAACGTGGTCCCACTCGGCCACGTTGTTGCGCAGCAGCGGCTCGCAGTGGCTGGTGCCGATGAGGATGCCGCACGAGTCGGCCATCTCCTTGTTGCCGGGAATGGTGAAGAACCCGGGCGTGCCCGTGTGCATGCCCGGCCAGATGGCGTTGGCACGCAGGCGCAGCAGCAGCTGGAACACGGCCTTGTAGGTCTTCGGCCCCATTCGGCCAAAGACCCTCTCCCCTCCTTCGGAGGGGGTGGGGGATGGGGGGTAATTCTCCCCTCCTTTGGAGGGGGTAGGGGATGTCTCATAGTGCTTCCATGCCCAGTTTCGCAGGCTCCAGTCTTCGTCGTTGATGAAGATGCCGCGATAGGCCACGCTGGGCGTGTGCTCCATAGAGAAACTGCTGTCGATGGTCAACCGCTCCCGACGCTGGGGCTTGACGTCGCCCCACCACACCCACGGCGACACGCCTGCCATGCGGCTCAGCTCAAGAATGCCGTAGGCGGTGCCGCGCGAGTTGTGGCCTTCCACCAGAATCTGTCCCTTTGGCGATACGCTCAGGCGGAAGCCGTCGTCAGCGCCTTTGCCCTGCACGATGCGGATGGCGGCCTGCCGTGAGGCCATGGGCTTCAGCCCCGTCACCTGCTGCATGTCGTCGGCAAACATCTGCAGTGCTATCGTCACCACAGGGTCGGTCTTGCCCACAACCTGATAGGTAATGGGATGCTGGCCGTCGAACCATACAATTTCGTGAGCTGTCGCCGCAACACTATAGACAGTGACAGCCAACAGAAGCATTCTTTTCAGAAACATCGACGCGGTTATCTGCATGAAGGCGTTGTGGCGTTTCTATTGTACAATATTCAGGTACTTTTCGTAAGCGGCATCCCACTGCGCCTTGTCCTGTGGCTCATACTTCGCCATTTCGATGCTATTGGCAATGATTTCGCGCATCTGCCAGATGTCATTGACAAGGCCGGCGGCCTTGGCCTGCAGCATGATATTGCCAATGGCAGTACACTCCTGCGGACCGGCAAGGACGGTGGCGCCTGTGGAGTTGGCAGTAAACTGGTTCAGATATTTGTTGAGGCTTCCGCCACCGATAATGTGGAGCGTGTTGATTTGAGGTTTGAGATTTGAGTTTTGAGATTTGAGGTTTGAGGCTTGAGATTCAACAAACTCCTGCAGCCACGTGAATACCTGCCGGTAGCGCAGGGCAAGCGAGTCGAAGATGCAGCGGCAGATCTCAGCCGGTGTCTCGGGCACGGGCTGGTTGGTGTCGCGGCAATACTGCTGGATGGCGCCTATCATCGATGACGGTGCTGCGAAAACCTGGTCGTCGGGGTTGATGATGCTGCGGAACGGCTCTACGGTCATAGCCTGTCCCTGCAGCTCGGGGTGCGAGAGCTTGCGCACCTCGTCGGGCCACTCCAGGCGGCAGCGCTCGTAGAGCCACATGCCGCAGATGTTCTTCAGGAAGCGCGTGGTGCCCTCGATGCCACCCTCGTTGGTGAAGTTGCGCTCGTAGGAGAGGTCGTTGATGATGGCATCTTTCGTCTCAATACCCATCAGGCTCCAGGTGCCGCTCGACAGATAGGCGAAGTGCTCGTCCTTGGCCGGCACGGCAGCAACGGCACTGCCCGTGTCGTGACCGGCAACGGCAATGACGGGCACAGGGCCAAGGCCGGTGAGACGCTGCACCTCGTCGGTGAGCACGCCGATGACGGTGCCGGGATTCACCATCTTGCCAAACTTGCTCCTGGTGAGGCCAAGTGAAGCCAGCAGACGCTCGTCGAGCTGTTTGGTGCGAGGGTCGAGCAACTGCGAGGTGGAGGCAATAGTATATTCGCACACCTCGTTGCCCGTGAGCATCCAGCTGAGTGCATCGGGAACGAAAAGGATTTTCCTGGCTCCCGCCAGTGCAGAATTGCCTTCGCGGCGCATGGCATAGAGCTGGAAGATGCTGTTGAAGTTCATGAATTGGATGCCAGTAACGTCATAGACATCACGTCGGGAAACGACGTGACTCAGGTAGTCGTCCATGGCATCAAAGGTGATGGGGTCGCGGTATGCGCGCGGATTCCTTAATATAGCCCCGTCCTCACCGATGAAAACAAAATCCACGCCCCAGGTGTCGATACCTATTGAAGTAATCTCTACCCCGCGCCGGGCCACTTCCTTCAAGCCACGAATGATTTCAAAGTACAGGGCATAAATATCCCAGTAATAATGACCGCCCTGCTCTATCAGGTTATTGGGGAAGCGGGTCACCTCTTCAAGTTCAAGCTTGCCCTCCATGATGTTCCCAATGATGGTGCGACCACTGGTGGCACCCAAATCCACAGCGAAGAAAAACTTTTTCTGTTCCATGATTGATTCGTTTTTAAGTAGAGACGGTCATCAAGACCCGCCATAAATGCTGTTAGTAAATATGGCTGCAAAATTACGGAAAAAAACTATTCCGCAACATAACTATTTGATTTTCTGACTGAATTTTTTGACACCGCCCCTACGATTCATGGGACAGGGTCGTAGCCGGAGCCGCCCCAAGGGTGGCAGCGAAGAATGCGGCGCACGGCCAGATAAAGCCCACGGAAAGGGCCGTGACGCTGAATGGCTTCACGCGCATACTGCGAACAGGTGGGCGTAAAGCGACAGGAAGGCGGGGTAAACGGCGTGATGAACTGCTGATAGAAAAGGATGGGCAGCAGCAGCAGCCACTTCAGCGGCCAGCAGAATATTTGCCAGATACGCCTCATAGCTTAGCGGCGATTCGGCCCAGCAGATTCTTCATGCGGGAAAACACGTCGGCTGTGGGAAGAATGGAGTCGGACATCCATACAAAAGCCAGCGACAAGGTCTGACCCTCGGGCACCCGGCCCACCAACACCTGCTTGTTCAGCCGGTAGGCCTCACGCAACTGACGCTTCACACGGTTACGGTCAACGGCATGCTTGAAATGACGCTTCGACACGCTGACAAGCACTTGGGGAAGTGAGGGGCGGGAATCGAGAGGAGAGGACACAGGAAGCAGAGGTGAGGGGGCTGGGACGTCCGATAGTTTCCAAACAGCCCGCAACGGGAAAGCGGTCAGTGAATGACTCTGACCGCTAGTAAACAACTCCTCTGTCAGCTTCCTGCTGACAAGGTGCTCGCTTTTGGGGAAACCATGGACTTTCAACTTCCCACCTCTTTATCTATATCAAAGAACACTTGCCACTCATTACTCCTCATCCTGCATGAGCAGATAATGCTGGAGGGCGCCCGTCATGGAGGGGTATTGCTCGCTTGGAGCCTCCAAGTCCAGACGCAGGCCTGCCTCCTGGGCAGCCTTCGCCGTGGCAGGGCCAAAGGTGGCAATGGCTATCTTCTCCTGATTGAAATCAGGAAAATTCTTGATGAGCGACTCAATACCCGAGGGACTGAAGAAAATCAGCATGTCATAGTCGAAAGTCTTTATCTCCTCCGGAGTAAAGTCGTTGCTCACCGTCTTATACATCACACACTCCTTATGCTGCAACTTCTTGGAATCAAGCAAATGGGTGAGCGAATCATTGTGCACGTCGCTCATCGGCACCAGATAGCGCTCAGACTTATGTTTCACCATTGAGGGCAACAGGTCGTCAACGCGCCCCGTGGTGCCGAAGAACACCTTGCGCTTGCGATATTGTACGTATTTCTGAATGTAAAGAGCGATGGTTTCGGTGACGCAGAAATACTTCATGTCCTCAGGAATGTTGACACGCATCTCACGCGCCAGCGTAAAGAAGTGGTCAATGGCATGACGCGAAGTAAATACAATGGCTGTGTAGTCCAAAATACTTATCTTTTGAGTGCGAAACTCACGTGCCGTCAATCCTTCTACCTTTATGAATGGTCTGAAGACAAGCTCCACGCCGAAGCGTTCGGCAATGTCAAAGTACGGCGACTTGTCGCTCGTTGGCTTCGGCTGTGATACCAAAATCTTTCGAATCATCTCTCTGTACTAAAAATTTACTTTCAAAACATTTACAATTGACAACCACGCGCCGCCAAAAACGAAGAGTGGTGTCNNGAGCGATTATTTTGTCTGAAAAAGATACTCCATGACTTGTAAAATGTCAACATTTTGTTTATTATCAGAACAAAAACGAAGAAAAACAACGCAATTTTGACCGACCATTCAAAATAGACAATGAGTAGCACCAGAGGGAAAAGCAATACTGTCTCAATAGCGGTAATCAGAAGGAAAGCATAGTCCCATTGTAATTTTTTATTACCACTGAAGAACACTGTATTCACTAAAGAATAAAGAAACCACTTCACCATGAAATACAGTCCGAAGAGCGCACAAAGGATCATTACCACCATGAACTGGCTGTCAATGATGAAATGAATGCCCATATACTCTGAGGCAAAGACATACGAGAAAATGCCCAGCAACAGACAGTCGGCCACAAGCATGAACACATGGAACAACAGATAGGGGGACTGGTCGTCGGCATCGTCCTCATGGTGCACCAGGAAGAAGTCTTTCGCCTGCTGAAAGATGAACTGCCCCGAGCGGGCCAGCGAGACGGCAAAGAGCACAAAGCACAGCAGCAACAGCAGCGTAAGCATATTGTCGCCACGCACGCTATACGGCTGCGGTGTGCCGGGCTCACCCTTCTCCTGATAGACTTGATAGTTGAGAAGCGTGGTTTCTTGAGGCAAAGGAGAGAAGTAGAGACTATCCACGGCTACTGTTCAATTCCAAATTCACGACGAATGTCGGCCACACGGTCCAGCTTCTCCCAGGTGAAAAGCTCCACGTCGATGGTCTTCGTCTCGTGATAATGGCTCACGAATGTCTTGCTGACCACCTCGGGCCGACGGCCCATGTGGCCATAGGCAGCAGTCTCCAGATACATGGGCTGACGTAGCTTCAGCGTGCGCTCGATGGCCTTCGGCCGCAGGTCGAACAGCTTTTCAATCTTCTTGGCTATCTCACCGTCGGTCATATTGACATGCGAACGACCGTATGTATTCACATAGATGTTCATGGGCTGTGCCACGCCAATGGCATAGCTCACCTGCACCAGCATCTCGTCGGTCACCCCTGCGGCCACCATATTCTTGGCGATATGACGAGCAGCGTAAGCTGCCGAACGGTCAACCTTGCTCGAGTCCTTGCCCGAGAAAGCACCGCCGCCGTGAGCCCCTTTGCCGCCGTAGGTATCGACGATAATCTTGCGACCCGTCAGGCCGGTATCGCCATGAGGACCACCGATGACGAACTTACCCGTGGGATTGACGTAATACTTAATGTCGGGCCCAAAGAGAGCCAGCACCTTGGGCGAGTGTATCTGCTGCTTGACACGGGGAATGAGGATGTTGATAACATCGTCCTTGATGCGCTGCTGCATAGTGGCATCATCGGCAAACTCATCGTGCTGCGTGGAAACAACGATGGTGTCAATGCGCTCGGGTATGCCCTCATCACTATACTGCACCGTCACTTGGCTCTTGGAGTCGGGACGCAGGTAGGTCATTACCTGCCCTTCCTTGCGAATGTCGGCCAGTGTGCGCATCAGCAGGTGCGCCAAATCCAGCGAGACAGGCATCAGATTCTCAGTCTCGTTGGTGGCATACCCAAACATCATTCCCTGGTCACCGGCACCTTGGTCGAACGATTCCACCGGTTCCCCAGAGGAAGAGGCCTTGTCCACTCCCCTGCTGATATCCTGGCTCTGCTCATGGATGGCCGTCAGGATGCCGCAGGAATTGCCGTCGAACTGATACTCGGCTTTCGTGTAACCGATTTTCTTGATAGTGTTTCGGGCAATGGTCTGCAGGTCGATATACACTTCACTACGCACCTCGCCCATGATGACCACCTGGCCGGTGGTGGCAAAGGTCTCAATGGCACAACGGGCCGTAGGGTCGTAGGCCAGGAACTGGTCGAGCAGCGCGTCGCTGATCTGGTCACATACTTTGTCAGGATGTCCCTCTGAAACAGACTCGGATGAAAAGAGATAGGCCATGGCTATTTACTATTCGCATTTTACTATTTAACATTTGCTATTAATCAGCAACAGTTTTTATTTGAGGGTGCAAAGGTACAAAGAACAACCGACATCTTACCAGTAAAAAAGCTAAAAAACGTGAAACATGCGCTTTTTAGAAAACTTTCCACTAACTTTGCACTCCAAGATGAAAGCAAGACGAATACTCATGATGCTTGCCCTGATGCTCAGCATGGCGGCAAGTGCACAAAACGCCGACCAGCTCTATGAAGAGGGAAAGGCACTCTATGATGCGAAGGACTATGCAGCTGCCGTGACAAAACTAAGGCCCGCTGCTGAGAAAGGTCACAAGAAAGCACAGTACCGCCTGGCTCGCTGCTATGACAAGGGGCACGGCGTAGAAGAGAACAATGCCGAAGCCTTCAAATGGTATTCCAAGTCTGCCGGTCAAGGCTATGCCAAAGCAGAATACCAGGTGGCGCGCGCATACCTGAAAGGCAAGGGTGTAGAGGCAGACGAGAAGAAGGCAAAGTCGTACCTGAAGAAAGCTGTCAGCGGAAAGAAGCATGGGCAGGAAATCATGGACGACATCAGGGAGAAAGCTGCCGAGGGCGACAAGACGGCTAGCAAGATGCTGACCATGCTGGGCAAATGACAGGACTGGCACTAGGATGAACGACTACGCCACCATACGCCTGACCAATGTCAGCATTGGCTACAAGACGCGCCGTGGTCTCCGCACCGTGGTGCAAGGCATCACCGCCGACATCCGACGGGGCGAGCTGACCTGTCTGCTAGGGCGCAACGGAGCGGGAAAGTCGACACTGCTGCGCACACTGGCCGGATTCCAGCCCAAACTGGGGGGAAGCATCACCATCGAAGGACGGGAGCTGGAGTCATACACTAGCCGCCAGCTGGCGCAACGGCTGGGTGTGGTGCTGACAGAGCGTCCCGACGTGCAACAGATGACCGTCGGCGACCTGGTGGCCATGGGACGCTCGCCCTATACGGGTTTCTGGGGGCAGCTGGAAGCCGAAGACGAGCAAATCGTGCAGGAGGCTATCCGCCAGGTGGGCATAGAACAGCTGGTCAAACGACAGGTGACCACCCTGAGCGATGGTGAACGGCAAAAGGTGATGATAGCCAAGGCACTGGCACAGCAGACATCCATTATCTTCCTAGATGAACCGACGGCTTTCCTCGACTATCCCAGTAAGGTGGAAACACTGCTGCTACTGAGCCGTATCAGTCGTGAGTCGCAGAAGACCATCTTCCTCAGCACCCACGACCTGGAACTGGCTCTGCAGGTGGCCGACCGCTTGTGGCTGATGCAGGCCGACGGACAGCCATTGGTAATCGGCACACCACAGGAGTTGGCAGCACAGGGAGTGCTGGCACGTTTTATAGAAAGTGGCAATGGCATCTGCTTCAATCCACAGACACTGGGTATCAGCGTAAAAAAAGAGAGCGGTATGAATCACTCACCCCGCGCTCCAATCTAATAACATAATCTTTACCTTAAAATCTATTAACTACTAACCTAATGAATAATGTATATAAGTAGCCTTCACGGCTACCGAATGCAAAAGTACAAACAATTTGCGATAACATAGCAATCTCAACAAACGTTTCTTCCGAAGACATTGCATTTTTGATGTATGTCAAAAAGACCTTTACAGGGGGCGCGGCCCTGATAAATTCAAATGGATGGCAGCTCTGTTTAGGTATAATAGGTAGACCCTTATATATGATATAATGTTCATGCGCACGCGCGAAATACCAGAACACAACTGCACGCTCACTTTTGTTGTTTGCCCACACAACTATCCACATAAAAACGTCATTTGAAACCTTTTTGTCACAAATTTGGGCAAATAATGAGGGTAAATGGAATTTTTCTCCAAAAAATTGTGCGGGTTTCAAATATTTTGCGTAACTTTGCACCCAAATAGGCATCTCCTCAAAAGGATGCTGAATCATTTGTCTTTCCATGTCGCTTCAAATAAGTACAAAAAAGACAAGCACTATTAACGGTTTTACCGTGGTCTCCACATTCCATTTTGTGGTGACCCCAAGATTTTGTCTCTACACTGAGCAGCCATGCTAGACAAGACGAAATCCCTATGGTATCCAATGCGGATTAGCTATTCCAATGCTTCACGCCTGATAAAACTTCAAGAAAAACTAAACGAGGAGACGAGCGTTGAAGAGACCTTCGTCCCGATGATTTACAAGCAGGTGGACATGAAGATGGAGCTGGCTCCGGCCATTGATAACCTGATTTTCATCCGCACAAAGTACTCCGACCTCAGTGTCATCAAGGAGAACAAAAGTCTCTATGAGCCGTTGCGCTACATCATGCACCCTGTGCTGGAGGACGGCATCATCCATTCGGAGGTGCTATTCGTTCCCGACGGTCAGATGAACGACTTCAAGCGTGTTACCGCTGAGCAGAACGACCGCGTGGTGTTCCTCAACAATATGGAGTTTGCCTGCAAGCCTGGGACTCGGGTGCAAATCACCGAAGGAGCATTTGCCGGGGTAAAGGGTGTGGTGAAAAGTTTCAAGAAGCACCTCTGCGTGGTAATTCCTATCAAGGATGTGGCTGCCGTGGCCATTACCAATGTGCCGAAAAAACATCTGCTCTACCTGAAAGGCGAAGAAACAGACGAGACGGCCTGAACAACACCTGATGATGAAAAGACTGTTACTTGCACTGGTCCTACTACTGTCCGCAACTTCAGGACTCCATGCCCAGACACAGAATGGCGGGAGTCGTGTAGACCTGCTCATGGGTGTTGACTTCAACTACCGCGACATCTTCTACAACAACAAGCTCTTTGAGCTGTTGGTAAATCTGACTCCAGCAGCCAAATGGCAGTTTGGCGACCACTGGCAGGTGGCGGCACAGGGACTGATTCCCGTCATCAACGACTACGGCGAACACTACAAGAAAGTGCGCCTGAACATGGCGGTGCTGTCGAAAGAGATGCACCTCGGAAACCAGCACTTAAAGTTGAGCGGCGGTATCTTCAGTCATGAACGTTATGGCTTTGACCTGAAATGGATGATGCCCGTGACAAGCTGGCTGGCCTTTGATGCGCAAGCCGGTTTTACAGGCTACTGCACAATGGCCGTCGACTGGGAGACCAGCAATCTCAACCGCTTCACCGGATGGCTGGGAACACGTGCCTATCTCCATCCATGGAACACGGAGTTCCGCCTGCGGGGCGGACGTTTCCTCTACGAGGACTATGGCGGCATTGCCGAGGCATTCCGCCACTTCGACCATTGTTCCATAGGCATCTTCGGACAATGGAACGAACGCGAGCGTTTCAATGGCGGCTTCAAGATCGTGATGATGATTCCGCCCTACAGCCGAAAGGTACGCACCGTGAACATCCGCCCAGCCAGCAATTTCCGTCTGTCGTACAACAACAATGCCTATTTCTATCAGCTGAAAATGTACGACACCGACCCCGAAGAGAACGAGCGCGAGGGCTACTTCGACCGGAAGGCCGTACAATGGGGGGCAAACACGATGGCACCAGACTTCAGGGAGCACTAGCACATGTTGACGACAACTATGAGAAAGCCGATTCTGACACTCCTGCTCCTCACACTGCTGACACTGCCGACACTGCGTCTGGCCGCCCAGCAATATACGGGACTGAGTGGACTCTTGCACGTTCCCTCTGCCGATATGGATGACGAAGGCATTGCACGCCTGGGGGCACATGCGCTGAACAAGCACTTCACAGCGGCCGGATTCAAGCACGGGGGTAAGAAATACAACACCTCCGACTACTATATCAGCGTCACCGCCTTCCCATGGCTGGAGTTGAGCTATGCCTTTACCCTGATGAAAACGGAAGAGATATACTACGATGGTACTACAGGCAAGCTAGGCTATAAAAGCAAAGACCGCAACCTCTCGTTCAAATTGAGGCTGCTGAAAGAGAAAGACTGGTGGCCCTCTGTCGCCATAGGCGGCAACGACATACACGGAACGGCCTATCTGACCAACTACTGGGTGGCAGCATCCAAGCACTATGATTTGGGAGGTCACCTGCTGGGCGCACATGCCGCCTGGCGCGACTGGCACAAGAGCAGAGCCAGCAAGGGGAACGCCAAATGGAACGGACTGGCGGGTGGTATCACCTATAGTCCGCCTGTTGACCATCACCGCCTGCGCGGCATAGTGGAATACACCGGCCACGAAATCAACATCGGTGCCGATTACCTGCTTCTGGGACATGTACTCCTGCAGGCCACCCTGCAACAGGGCCGCTACTTCTCCGGCGGTCTGTGCTTCCAGATGGCACTACTGAAATAAATGGAAAAACAACAAACAACAACAATAATTATTAATTACTTAAATTTTAACAAGATGAAAAAGTATTTCTTTTGGAGCGTCTTGGCCATCGCTATGGGTGTGGCCATGACAAGTTGCACAC
>LXOW01225017.1_pt1 | contig 20651 bp, 18 predicted proteins | sample 1368591 | NCBI WGS metagenome assembly LXOW01 (sample SAMN04884650, study PRJNA319009) | bovine gut metagenome | isolation source: Cow rumen | host: Bos taurus | place: Italy: Legnaro (PD) | collected 2014-07-09
CAGTAATCACCACATCCACATTAGTGGAGTAACGCGGCAAGGACATCTGGGCCACTGCAAAGGGAAGGGTGTAAGGACAAAACAGGGAGAGCACCAGCGACTGCATCTTATAGTACGAGAAGAAACGATACTTGGAGCAGGTGGTTACCACCAAACAGATTTTGCTGCAATCCATGTTTTTGGCGATACGCGACAGCTCGTCTATCTGCTGATAACACATTTCCATTCCGCTGGCAATCTTGTACTCGCGATACCACTGTTGCAGGATGGCATAATCGTTGTACTGGCGGGTATCGAACTGCTGCAGCATCTTGTTGTCAAAATAAATCGGGTCTAATTTCAGCTTCTTGGAGCTCTTCAAGATGTTGTCGGTGAGGCGCAGTTCCAGCTTGTCGCTCTTCTCGGATGCCTTCTGTATTGACTGATAGTCGTCCTTGGTGGGTTCGACATAACAAAGCGGCTTGACAATGAGTATTTTTGACAGTCCGGATGCCTTGGGAGTGGAAATAGCGTCAAGAATACGGCTGTTTTCCTCTTCCTGCAAAGCCGTGTTCATCAGCGCTATCATCAGCGAGTCACGATGAATGTCCACCAGCATATAGTTGGCGGTCTTGAACTTGTTGGTGGGCTTCACCATATCAGGCTGGTTGACGCGTTTCAGCTTGTCGTATTTGTTTTCGTGCGTAGTACTGCTATCACGCATACTCTTAGGGGTGGTTTCCAACGAGCCCATGTCGAAACCCATGGGATAATCGGAGAAGTCGGTATATTTCATCTTGTTCTTCACAAACACATCCCTGACCTCATCCTTCAGCAAATTCATATAATAAGGGTCGTCGGGATATTTTTCACGAGCCTGCCAGGTATGGCGAAGAGCCAGAAGTGTGGCCTCGGGTCGGGACAGTTTTGACAAGAAATAGCTCACTTGTTGCATCTCGCCCTCCACATTCTTGTAGGGACTAAGCGTATGATTGGTTTGACTGTAGTTTTTATGTTTGGAGAAGCCATAATAGGCCGACACGATGGCTTTATCGACATAACTGTTGTCGGGCAACTCTTTCTTCAGCACATAGCAATTGTACAGCGCCTTGTCGTACTGGTGGGTCACCAACCACTGATGGATACACTCCAAACGGGCCAGATTGCGAATCTCGTTAAACAGCTCCTCCGACTGCACAAAAGTCTTCCTACCCTCGTTTGACAGCTCAGCCACCTGCGCTTTAGCGGCGGCACGACGCTTCACCAGATTAGGATGAGTGGATATCGTGTCTGTGATTCCTGACCTGTCGGTGATGGGGGCCACATTCTGCAAGAAATAATTAGCCGGGAACTGATAGAAAGAGGTCTCCACCAATTTCTGGTCGAAAGGAATCTCATTGAAAGGCAGGTCGCCATACTGCAACACATCGAAGACACCGTCCATCACAGCATAGCTATAGGGCGAGTGGCCGAAATAACGCTCTATGGCTAATCTGTCAGCCTCCGCCTCCTGCTCACGCGAGCGATTGTAATAATTGAGGAAATAGGCCACAAAATCAGAGCGCAGCTTACGGCTGTTGTAGTCAAACTGCAAGTTATGGTGTTCGGCATAGTGGGCAATCTCGTGGGCTAGGATAAAAGCCAGTTCAGCCTCATTAGACACCTGTGCCAGCAAACCTTCGTTCACCACTATCCTACCCTTCTCAGAGCTATAGGCATTCACCACGGGGGACTTGAGGACATAAAAACTCAATTCGGACTTGAGTTGCGGGTAGTCACTCAACAAATTGTCGGCAATCCGCTGTACATAATCATTCAAGGGGGTTCCATACAACAGACGGCCCTCTTCGAGCATAGCCTGCACAAAAGAGTTATTGTCCTTGCCCGACTGAGCCAAAAGCTTAGAGAGGTCTGAAGGCATCTCGCCCGCTGACTGCAGAGGCCGGAAGTTGTCAACCGAAGGTTGAGACCACAACTGTCCTATACCGAAGGAAAGCAAAATGGTCAGAAAAACGGCAATTCTTTTCATATTATAATTCCACATTCAATTTTGAAATATTCGCACCTTTCTTATCCACAAAGATAATCATAAAGCCATCATCCTCAATTGAGAGGGGAGCATACAAACGACCCTTGGCCAACTTGGAGTTGATAACCTGCTGTCTGGAATCCTCTCCGTTCTCGTCCACCACCATCATAGCCGTGCAATGTTTGTTTTTCATGTACATCTTGATAGTGTTTCCTGATTCACCCGAAAAGTTGTCGATATTATCAGCAAACAGCATATACAGTTTGTTGTTCTTGAAGAAAGGATAGTATGACAGTCCCAGACTCTCGAAGCTGAACAACATATTACCCGTAGCAGTAGCCTGGTCTTTGTCAAACATCTTGAAATCCTTGATATCTCCATTTTCATCAGCCAAAGTGAACATGATATGCTTTGCAAAATAGTTGTAAGTCACCATACCCTTATTGTCCACCACCTTGGTGATGTTGCGCTGCTCGCCCAGCAAGGCCACATTACCATTCTCAAATTCTACCAGCTTGTCAGCCGTCACATAGCAGCTTTGGTTGGTCACAGTACTGGAAAAGAACTTTGACGCCACTTTTTCTTTGTATTTGGAGGGGAAATTCTGGTTGTTAACACTCTTGATTGAGGAATACTTGGTGTCGTATCTCACCATGTAAGTGCCATTCTCGTTTTCCTTAGGGTTGGTACAGTAAAAGCCACCCAGACACAGGTCTCCTGTACGGCTCAACAGCATTCTGCCATTGGAGATGTGGCCGAAGCTGATATTCTCTGTACGGCTGTTGATACCATCAGACCCAACCTCATATATGTGCAACTGCTCATCAGTACGGGTGTTCTTCCCTTGCACCTTAAAAGACACTATTGAAACATAAACTTGCGCATCATCGGTGATAACCATATCCAAAATATTGAACGTGCGGTTGCTGAAGTCGAGCTCGAGATCAGTATCCCAAATTCTTTCGCCAGTATTGTCGAAAGTCATTACCACAGAGCCCTTGAAATCACCCTTCTTGGCAGAAGCCATATAGCAGAGCACCGCCTTGCTCTTGTCGGGCGACACCGCCAAGTAGGAATAGTTGTTGTCTTTTTTCTCACTTGGAAAAGTGTTCAGCAAAATGGGATCCCATACCGGAGCCTCATCGCTCTTGGAGATTTTGTTCATGTACAGAGTCATCACACCCTCTTTGTTATTCTCCTCATAATAGAAACCAATAATTTCAGTCTCGCTTTCAATGGCATTCATAAATTCAATATTCTTCGGACGATTCACGGCAGCCGAAGTCACCTCCTGCTGAGCCACATTGATGGTGAAGACAGCATCAGATTCCTTATCGCGGGAAGGTGCGGCAAAGAAATCCTGCGAATACAAATAAACAGTTGACTCATCTCCATCCAAGACTTTGGAAATCATACCAACGACATTACGCGGCTTACAAATGGTAGGAGCAATGGTGGTCATCGTCTGGGCCATCAGGCCGAAACCTACAAAAGCAAATAATGCAACTAATAAAATGTTTTTTCTCATGATAATTATTTTTATTGATTACTAGATTCGATTTCTTTGTTTCTATCATAAGGGAGGGACGCCTTACATTGCGCATCCACCACAAAAAGCACCATCATCACGCAGAAGAAGGAGACCCCCATCTGGCGTTCCAGCATAGACTCAAACAATATGCTGACAGCGAATATAATGATGATGGAAACCGCAAGCCAACGTCTGCGCCTAAACGCATCGAACATGGGCAAGAACATCATCAACAGCAAGGTCACCATCCCAAAAGCACCCGTAGCCATCCAGGTTTCCAGATATTGGTTGTGGGGGCGAAAAACATTCTCCTTACTTTCATAAAGAGGTGTCAATGCATCCTCAATGTCACCCACGCCTACACCGAGCACGGGATTTTCCTTCACCACCATCCAAGCCCTCTCCATAATTACAAAACGAATATCAGATGTGTCGCCTTGTGCCACCTGCTCGGTGGTGGTTGACAGCCGTTTGAATCTCTCAGGCAAAGTGATATACGACACACAGCCTATGAGCGCTACCGACACCAACATTATGAAAGAATCACGGAATTTCTTGCGAACAAAGCACAGATGTGCCCAACACATCACTAACAGCATAACCAGTCCCAAGGTGCCCGTTCTTGAATTGACAAGCAACAGGAACGGAAACAGACAGCATGTGCACAAGACAATCAAAATGTTCTTCTTCACACTTGCGGTTTCAGCAAACACACATTCGCTATACAGGAAAGCCAAACCCGCCACAATATAAACCGCCATATAACTGTGATGAAGATAATAGAACTCAGATTCTCCTCTCAACCACAGGAACAGCTGACCAGGTTTCAACTGATTCACTACCAACAATACCACAAACAATACTGACATAAAGATCACATATAGCCAAAGGATATTGCGCAGGCGTTTCTTAGTCACCTCACGGAAATCAGTACACAAACAAGTCAAGGGGACTACTGCAAACCATGCAAGTCTGGAAACCTCCAACCAGCCCGTTGCCTTATCAGCTGTCCATAGCATGCTCAACAGGTAAAGACACCAATAGACTATCATGGGAATCAGCAAATAAGCACTCTTCCCGTAATCATAGCTTTTGTCTTGATGCCAGCCGAAAAAGGACCAACGCTTCAAGAACGTATTCTTCAACACTGTGGATAATACCCATAGACAAATGAAAACATAGCTTGTTCCCGCGTCTAATGGGATAAACATCAGCATCAACGCCATCGTATAAAGACTCAATTTTTCGGTCCAGTGCATTTTTTCAGTTAAGAGTTAAGAGTTAAGAATTAAGAGTTAAGAGTTAAAAATTAAAAGTTTATAGTCCTATCGTTTACAAAGTCACGGAGGAGGACAACAGACAGCATCATATACTACGCCTCCTTCGCGGACAAGTTGTGTTATATCGAGAGTCTCGAACTGTCGGTGAGCGACTGCCAGTATCACCGCGTCAAACCGTTGGGCAGGCAGTTCCTTAACCACACAAATGCCATACTCTCTGGCTGCCTTTTCAGCATCCGCCCATGGGTCGAACACCGTAATATTGGAGGTGTACTCCGACAAGGTGTGATACACATCCACCACCTTGGTGTTTCGGATATCGGGACAGTTCTCTTTGAAAGTGAAACCCAAAATCAGAATATGGGCATCCTTCACCATCACACCCTGCTTGTTCATACACTTGATAGTCTGGTTGGCCACATAGGCTCCCATGCCATCGTTCAGACGTCGCGAGGCATGCATGATGCGAGGCAGCACCCCATACACCTGAGCTTTCTGAATCAGGTAATAAGGGTCAACCCCTATACAATGTCCCCCCACTAAGCCAGGAGTCATCTTGATGAAGTTCCACTTGGAGGCTGCCGCCTCAATCACATCGTGCGTGTCAATCCCCATCGCATTGAAAATCTTGGCCAGTTCGTTCATGAAGGCGATATTCACATCACGCTGCGCATTCTCAATGATTTTGGAAGCCTCCGCCACCTTGATGGAGGGAGCCTTGTGGGTGCCGTTGACCAGCACACTGTTATAAACCTCATCCACTATGTCAGCCACTTCGGGAGTGGAGCCGGAAGTCACCTTCCTGATTTTCTCTACCGTATGCTCCTTGTCACCCGGATTGATACGCTCGGGACTATAGCCGGCAAAGAAATCCACATTGAACTTCAAGCCCGACACCCGCTCTATAATAGGGATACACTCTTCCTCTGTAACACCCGGATAAACCGTGGACTCAAACACCACAATATCATTCTTGCCGACAACTCTCCCCACAGCCTCGCTGGCTGTAAGCAAAGGTGTTAAGTCGGGATGGTTGTCATCATCCACAGGAGTGGGCACCGCCACCACATAAAAATTGCACGGTTTAAGTTCCTCCAGATTACAGGTACATTTGAACCCATGCTGGTGGATGGCCTCCTGTAATAGGCGGTCGTCCACCTCCTTGGTCGTATCGTGGCCACCCATCAGGGATTCCACCCGCAGCTTATCCACATCATAGCCTATGGTCTCATACTTCGTAGAGAAAAGACGAGCCAGGGGCAGTCCCACATAACCTAAGCCTATCACAGCAATTTTCATGTTCCCCATCAGTTCAAAAATTATTCAATCACCAACTCCACCGGACAATGGTCGGAGCCGAAAATGTCATTATGGATATCAGCGGACTTCACCCTACCCATAAACGGTGCCGACACCAGAAAATAGTCGATACGCCACCCCGCATTCCTTTCACGGGCATTCATGCGGTATGACCACCACGAGTATTTCACTTCTTCGGGATGCAGCTGACGCCAAGTGTCACAGAAACCTGCTTCCAACATTTTGTCCATACATGCCCGCTCCTCATCGGTAAAGCCCGCATTACGGCGGTTCGTACTCGGGTTTTTGAGGTCTATCTCCTGATGCGCCACATTCATGTCACCGCATACAATCACAGCCTTCTTTTCAGCCAAGCGGCTCAAGTAAGCCCTGAAGTCATCCTCCCAATGCATGCGATAGTCCAGCCGTTTCAGTCCGTCCTGTGAATTGGGCACATATACATTCACCAGATAGTAGTCGGGCATTTCCATCGTAATCACCCGCCCCTCGTGGTCGTGCTCGTCAACACCGATGTTGTAGGTCACCGCCAAAGGCGAGTGTTTGGTATAGATGGCGGTGCCTGAATAACCCTTCTTTTCCGCATAATTCCAATACGACTGATAACCCATGAACTCCATGTCTATCTGTCCTTTCTGCAATTTGGTTTCCTGCAGACAGAAAAAATCGGCATCCAACTGCTCAAAGATGTCAGCGAAGCCTTTTCCAGCCACCGCCCGAAGGCCATTAACATTCCAACTGATGAATTTTGTCATATCACTAATCACTATTTCCTATTCTCTATTCCCTTTACATTAGCCAAGAACTCTTCCGTCTCCTTGCGGATCTGCTTCACGAAGCTAGCATCCTCAAGACGTCCAATGACGGCAATCTTCTCCTCTTCGTTGCGGAAGGTGGCATTTCTGTAAGGATTCTCGTAGTCTTTCTTTCTTGAGAGATACACCTGGTCGCAGATGAACTGTTGAATCTGGCAGACCTTTTCCAAACTTTCTTTCCATACCTCATCGCTAATCTCCTCCATCTCATCTTTGTGCAGGAAAACAAGAGACTGATAAGCATGGAACAGTTTCTCCATCGGATATTGCAACCACAACTGATTGTAACGCTGATGGATAGCCTCCCAGCTATCAAGGGTTCCGTCGCAGATGTCGGCTTTCAGCTGATCAAGATCCTCTCCACACATCAATTGTCCACCCATATTAATCCATTCTCTCTTACGTGAGCCAGAGCACATTTTTATCAGGTCGTGCACACTGGTTTCAGGATGATCGACCAGATATTTCACCGCATTCGTCATTGAATAATACACAATCATGTCACCATAGGCGTGATAAGCCTGATAAGCCTTCAGAATGCGCACCTTACGCCTACTACATTCCATACCCTCGCCAAAGACCTCCAGTTTCTTGGCGACTTCGGGCTCGTTGTCAAGAATATTCTTACCCACTTTTCTCAAAGCCTTGGAATCCATCGAAGCGTCATACTCACCTTTCGACAAGAGATAGGCCTTTCCAGTCCACTCTTCCAGCAATTTGCGGCCTCTGATGGTTTCCTCCATTGTATCTGGTGCGAAAGTGTCGAACTCTATGTTCTGTATCTTGCGCATACGTTTGTCGCGTTTTTTGTACTTGGACGTGTTTCTGGCGATAGCATACATGTTGTACATCCACCAGTAGGCAGGCATCACCTCCAACTCATCAGTACTCGTGTTGTCGTTCACCAAGCTGAAAGGCAGTCTGATATTCAGTTCATGCTTGTAATCCGCCTTCGACAGCAATGTGAAGGAAGCGAAAGTGGACGAATGCTTGACGGAAGAACACAGGCCTGGCCAGAAACCACGTTTGGCGTTGATTTCGCCATCGGTGGCACGGCTATTGTGGTTGGAGCCAACAGTGGCACCTGCCGCCATATTGCTCTGTCCCATCACGCATGCCGAAATGAGGAAGGAGTTGTTGTGATGCTGTTCATGCGATGGGAAGATGAGGTTGTTCAACACCTCGCAGCATGAGATGGTGGAATTGTCACCCATGATGGAATAGATGATACGCGCACCGTATTTCAAGTTGCAGTTATCACCTATCACAAAACGCACAGCCACCACAGAATAGAAAATGTGACAGCCATAGCCCACAATACCATTGACTAAAATAACTCCCTCGCCAATCTGTGTAGGCTCATCTTCTGAAGAGTTGATGGTCACATTCTTCAGTTTGCTGGCACCCTTGATATAGCAATAGGGACCAATCTTGGCATCCTTCAAAATCCAGCAGTTTTTAATGACGGAATACTCACCGATAGTGCCATAGTAACCACGTCGGTTGTCAAACGTGTGCTGGGTAATCTCACCCAGACGTTCCTGGAGCTTTTTGTCATCCTGATACTTGGCCCACATGTAGGCATCAGCCGTAATCATACCGTCAAACGGCATGATGCAGCGGCCACCCACCTCATTCATCACCTCCAACCACACTCTCACATCCTCAGACTCACCTTCCTTGATAATGCCATTACCGAATTTGGAGTGGTCGGTAGTGGACAATTCCTGGATATTAAAAAGTATCGCATTGTCACCGATAATATAATTGGCCATATAATGCACATCGTGGATAGCCACATTGTCGCCTATATCGCACGAAATAATGCTACTGTCGGTGATACCCACCGGCACACGCAGGTCGTGATATTGCAGAATCTCGCAGGTCACCCGTCCAATACGTATCATACCGAAAAAGCGGTTGTTGCGAATCATGTTGGTGTCGAACTCATCGGTCACCCATATATCATCCCAGTTGGTAGCTGAATTGCTGTTTTTTACCAAACGCTCTACCTCATCAGAGCGCAAATGTCTCCAGCCGTTAGCTGGCTTTTTCACCTGCTGGTTTCTGAAATAATATTCATCATACCCATGCAGGTACTTCTCATCTATAAAGTTCTTATAGATGCGGTCGTAGGGAAGAAGGGTTACTTTGTCCATTTGTTTAATTTTTTATGGTTCAATAATTTCTCGTTTTTACAAACACAAAAATATATAAAATTTGTATAGCCGCATGCAATTTAAGTTTTTTTAAGTGTTTCTACCACCGAGGCTAGCGCAAACTCTTTACATAATCTTCAATCTCGTTGTAGAGGATATCCTTCTTAATCACCCTCTTATCCTTATCAATCAAAAACATGTATGGAATGGTAACCAGGTAGAAGAGTTCCTCTTCCTCTATTTGGTTGTCATAATTCCATGAATTCAGCCAACGAGGGTTAGCCTCATTTTTCAGGTAATTGTCAAACACGTTCTTGTCCTTTTCGAAATAGACGGTCAGCACAACAATCTTCCCCTCGTCGATAGCCTTGTTCAGGAAAGGATAGTCTTTCAGCTTGCCACGCACCTGACGGCAGGTGGGGCACTCGGGATGCTGGAAATAAAGCAGTATATACGGACTCTTGACATCGTAGAGTGTGGTGGTGTCTCCATTAGCCATCAGCAAATTGAAATTCGGCAATATGCTGCCATTCAAATTCTTGTCCAAATGCTTCAACTCCGCTTCATAGCGGGTTTTACGCACCATGTCGGTCTTGTCATAGGCAAGGGCATCCTTGAGCATTAAGATATACAAACCCTCCACCCGATAAACCGATTTCGTTTCGCCCAACACCTTCTCCAACTGGTCGAAGAAGCTGAAATACACTTTGTCGTTGACATGGGCAGCCTCAAGAGCAGCTTGCAGATAGGGTGCTCCCGCCTCGGCATCCAGATAATAGAGCATGTTGGCAAACTGTTTGTGCTTGTTCACCGCGATGGGAGTGTTCATCAGTCTTTCGTCATGCCAGGCGTAATTGTCATACAAGTGATTGCAAATAAACATCTGCATCTGGAGCTGGTTTCCGTAGATTTCCCTCGGAGGGTTTGGCAACTCCATGGTGGACTGTACAATAGAGCCCAACAGATACTGTTTGTACTGCTGGGTAGCCTGCCGCTGGTAGTCGGCCTTCTCCCCTCCTATACGCAACGCCCTTGCCATCAGCGAATCAACAAAAGGTTGCATCATATATTGCGGCAGATTGCTTTGCTGCATCTCCTTGAACTCTTGGTCCAACTGGTACATGCGGTACTCGAAATCTCTCATTTTCGCCATATACTGTTGGTTTGCCTCGTTTTCAGGACTATTCACAAAAGTGACCACGCTATCCTTCTCCACAATGGAGAATATCTGTGACTTGGCATCCGAAATCAGGATTTCCGTAATGCCAATCGTGTCACCCTCCAACAAATAGATACCCGGTTCGAGGGTCTTTTTGCCTTTGAACGTCACCGTCTTGGCGAAAGGCAGAACCTGTAAATCGACAAAATCTTTCTTGCCATCGAACGACTTCAGACGTAAAGAGTCATATTTTTGGGTTTTCAGCGACACCTTTATGTCATAACCTTGGGCGTATGAAGTTGTAAAAAGAAGCATTAACACCATCAACGCCACCATTCCAAACAGATTGTTTCTACCATTCATAACATTCTGAATTTTCAATAAACAACCTGCAAAAATACAAAAAAGATTTGTATTTTTGCAGACAAATTATATTACTATGTCAAGTTTTCGAGATTTAATAGCTAGCCAAGGTTTCAAAGCCTTCATGAGAAAAATCCTTTCTTATTCCGTAATGATACTCATTGTTGGGCTTGTGTTTCTATGGCGTCACTGGGCAGGAGCGGATGTGATGATTCTGTTGGGAGGCGGCACCTTAGCTATATGGCTTATTCTCTTCATTATCGGGAAAATCATATCCAATCAAGACAACTAAACGCTAGAGTTCTTCCAGCCATTGCTCTATGTCGCGGAGGACTTCCTCAGAAATGGTGGTTTCAATCTCACCATATTCGGTGGGTAAGCCAGTGGTGCAGGGCTGGAACAGATGGTTCAACTGCTCGTAAGCGTGGGTAGTAAGACAGGTCTTCTTGGGAAGACTCTGCTCCAATAATGAGAAATTAGGCTTCCACTCCACCTGCAGGTCTTTTTGGCCGTTTATGGCTAATACAGGACATTTTACCTTCTTCAGATATTTGGGCATATTCAGGCGAAACAGCTCGTAAAACCAAGGACTACCAATATTGCGAAGCGTAGCGAAGATGTCCTGCTGCGTCATCTTCAACCTTTTCCGCTGCTCATCGGTCATGCTAGCGCTGTACTCATGCAACAGTTTAGCACAGCGATCTATTGCCTCTTTGGGGGACTTGGCCTGCTCAATATCCTCATACAAAATTTCCGAAATGCGCAGTGATTCTGACAATTCTGATGAAGAGATGGTGGTGTCCAGTTGATTGATAGCCTCCACCTGATACAAGAGAGTTTGCTTAGCGGATACCATCATGCCTGCCAGCGAAACGATGAAATCAACATTCTTGTTGTTGGCCGCCACCATCACGGCTATGGTGCCGCCCTCGCTATGTCCGGCTATACCGACCTTCGCCTGCTTGAAATGCTCGTTGTAGAGTTTGAAATAGTTGACCACGAAAGAGGCCGCATCGGCGAAATCAAGGGTAGTGCATTTGGCATATCGCGCTCGGGGAAAATCATCGTAACGGAACACCGCATAGCCCCTTCGCGTCAGGTAATCAGCCATCACGGCAAAGGGCTTGTGGCCCATGATGCTCTCGTCGCGGTCCTGCCAGCCCGAGCCGGAGACCAGTATCAGCAACTTGCCGTTAAACTCGTGTCGGTGTGTAGGATAGGTCAGCGTACCGCGAATGGGAATATTGCCCAAGGTGGTATGAGGGAACTGCAACTGCACTTCTTCCTCTTCGTAGGGGAAGGGCTCATGAGGGGTTTGCGGACGACGGAGCTGCCAGCGTTTCTCTACCCGATGCAGGGTAAGCGGAAGTTTTCCTCCACCCTGTCTGAAAGTGCCTTTTATCAGGCCTGTTTCGGCATTCAACACCCCTTTAAACAAGGCTCCAATGCTGTTTGAACGGAAACTCAGCGTATCGTTCCGATACTGAATAGCGTTGACCTGAATGCCAGCGGCATACTGATCGGGACTATCCAACTCTGCATACAGGCTGTCGCCTCGCTGCTCCACGGCCAGCACCAAACGCAAGGAGTCCGTGCCCACCGGCAGGTTCCCCTCCCAAATACCCACTATCTGTGCGGAAGCTCCATAGAAGCAAACAACGCACAACAGACACAATATTACTTTCCTCATGACACGATGTTTTACAATAGAGAGTGCAAATGTACATAAAATTCCTGAATTACACACAGACGTATAAATTTTTATTGTAGGGACTCGATTCATCGAGCCCGCAAAAAACAAAGAGGAAAGATACAAAAAACGGAAACAAGATATTTTTTTACAAAAAAATTTGTACTTTTGCAGTCGGAAAACCTAGTAATATTTTGCGTTATGAGCACATTAGAATTGAATAATCTGTGGACGTACATACAGGGTCTCGGTCTTGTAGAAAGCGACCGCGACTGGTTGGCGGGAAAGTTGCTAGAACCCATTGAGAAGGACGAAAAAACTGAGCGTCAGAAAGCGTATGTCAGGGAGAGTCTGACACGTGCGCTCAAGGAAGTGGACGCTGCCAAACGTGGAGAGAAGAAGCTGCAATCCATCGAGGAGTTTGAAAAAGAACTTGAGATGGAGGGCATCCTATGAAAGTGACACTTGTCCCTTCTTCCGAGTTCTCTCGCCAGTTTAAACGCCTTGCCAAAAAGTATAAGTCGCTGGGTGAAGACTATAAAGCTTTTAAGAAGTCGCTGCTAGAAAACCCCTTTCAGGGAGACGACCTCGGCAACGGTATACGCAAAGTCCGAATGGCCATTACCTCGAAAGGCAAGGGAAAGAGCGGCGGTGCCCGCGTGTTAACCCTCAACGTGCTGGTATCTGGTGACGCCGAGGTAACGTTGCTGACCATCTACGACAAAAACGAAATCGAGAATGTCTCAAATAACTACATCAAGTGGCTTATCTCTGAAGCAATGAAGTGACGATGTAACTCTCCCCTTCCCCTCCCCCACGCACGCCATTAGGTGTGCGGTCAAACGAGAAACAACGGCCTGAAAGGCCAACCAGCAGTCAGCCCGCCTCCACCTCCTTGCCGTTGATGTAGATGGTTACCCTGCGGGAGCTGTGATTTGCCATAAACCTGTAGTTTGTGGCAAAGAGGGTTCAATTATCCAGCATAAGGTTGAGACGACAAAATATATTGTTTATATTAATCAAATCCTGAAAATTTTAATCTAGACCAAATGAGAAAACCTCTATTATGTTCTAAGTCTAATCCTATTGTTATAACCAACCAACGATGTGAGGGATTCAATTCACAATTTTGTGTTTCTCCATTTAAGCTAAATTCAATTGTATATCCCTTTTTATCTTTTTTAACTTTCTTAAAATAAAAAATATCTGAGAGGCATATTGGATTGTACATGTATTTTATTCTACCTTTCTTTGAAAGGACAACAAAATAATCCAATGAATGTATTTGATTAATATCTGTCCCTGATTTAGATTCAATAAAATCCTTATCCACAATCAACTTATTATAAATATTCTCTCCATTTATTGTTAAAGTTAAAGTGTCTTGTAACCGATAGCCCATAATACTTAAAATCATATGATTCTTTGACTTAGAGAAATGCCAATAATTAGTATCACATCGTAAACATCCCCTTTTTGTGTCCGATGTTTGCGCAGCACATGGTTGTCCACACATAATCAGCAATGCCAAAGCGAATGGAATCAACAAAAGAAACAGATTTTTTTTCATTTTCTGGTTTTATTTAAAAGATATTTACACACCTAATACTGTATTTGACTTTCCTCATAGCACACTCGATATTTTACAATAGAGAGTGCAAAGATACAAAAAAATCATAATCCACCACAGCATGATAATGAATGCGCTCCGCACATGAACATTTACGTCACTACCCCGCCCTGCGGGCACCCCTTCTAATAGAAGGGGAAATGAAGATTACGCACTCCCACAATTGCAGGCCGTTAGGTCTGCAGAGTTTGATAGCAAATGCAAACATCTATCCTCCTCCACGTATGTCGTGAGGTGTGCGGTCTGAACTCACTTCAACTCTAGAGTCCACTCTCCTGCTCCGAGGATTTGCTCGCGCTCGGTGCCGGGGAAGACGGTGGCGGTGGTGCCTGCGGGGACGGAGAGTTTTAGGGTTGATTTGTTGATTTGTTGATTTGTTGATTTGATTTTTTGTTGTATTGTCGTGTCGGTCTGTGATTTGTAATGGATTTCAACACTAATGTTTCCGTATTTAGTGGGTTTGGTAGCACGGACCCAGTCCACCCCCTCCACAGGCTGTGGGTCGATAAAGAAATGTTCATAGCCTGGCTTTTCGGGGTCGAGACGGATGCCGGCCAACGCCTGATAGAACCAAATGCCTATCCCGTTGTAGCAATTGTGCACACGGCTGCGGTCCTCCTTTATATCCTCGCCATTGTCGCGCTCGCAGCCCCACGATTCCCAGGTGGTGGTGGCTCCGTGGTTAATCATGTGGAGATAGCCCGGGTAGTCGGGCTGACGCAGGATGGTGGCCATCAAGTCGGCCTGGCGCTCTTGGATACACCATTCGGTGAAGATGGGCACACCCATGAGTCCCACCGCAATATGGTCGTTGTATTTCTCGTGGCAGTCAGCCAGCAAGCGCTCACGCACTGCGGCACGGGTCGCACTGTCGGGCGGAATGTTCTGCAACAGGGCATAACACTGGTCAAGGGGTGTACCGTTAGCGTAGGTATGGGTTTCGGGATGATAGAAGTGACGATGGATGGAGGCTTTGAGTCTTTGCTGCCATTCCTTATACACTAAAGTGTCATCGTAATATTCCAACATTTTAGCCATTTGAACCATATCATCGAGACATTCACTCATAAAACAGCTCGTGGCATGCAATACAGACTCACCACCAATATCCACTCCTTCCGGAGCCGACCAGTCACCAAGGAACCAAGTGTGTCGCTCAGTATCGGGCCATGGTTGAAGTATCTCATCCACGCTATGTTGCTCTATAAAATTCAGCCAGCGTTTCATTATCCTAGTATAGTAATAGGAATAATCAATAAACGGAAGCCCCCAATCACCATAATTAAGATAAGTACGCCAAGGAGCTTTAATGACGAATCCACTCCAATAGGGTCCTCCTCCAGTACGAAAAGCAGGGGCCACATAAGGAAGGTCTCCGACACTGTCCATCGCATCTTTCCATGCCATTAGCCAATTATAGTATGTATCTTTCACATTCCATATTGTCTGCAAAGTCATTGTTGACGAATTGCCATCGCCCCCATAGCCCATGCGTTCCAGATGAGGGCAGTCCACCATATAGCCGCTCAGTGTCAGGCACTGCAGAGTGTATTTGACAAGGTCATGTACAGCATTTAGCCTCGGGTCGGAACATTCAAAGGTAGCTGCCTCATTGGGATCAAGCGCACTAATCTGCAAAGCTTTGGCCTCCTTGACATCCGCACCCGTAATGCGCACATAGCGGAAGGCATGATAGTGAAAACGGTTGGTAAAGAACTCGCGACCGTCACCTCGCGCAATATAGAAGTCGCTTTCAGTATGCGGAGGGACAGCCTTCAAATGGTCGAGATATTCCATTGTCACCTCATGGCCAGCAGCCATCGGAGAGAACTCTGCCTGAAACCAGCCTGTCAGCACACGTCCAAAGTCAAGCAGCAAGGTACTGTCGTTTACCCGTGTGACAGATGCCGGCTCTAATGTGTCTATAATACGATTACCCTCAAATTGTTGTTCATCGTTGCTAACTTTTTTTTCATAAACAGTCACAGGCCGCCAGTCTGGTTTTACACGCGCATCAAAACGTTCTCCTCCAAACTGCAACGGTTGCCAGCTACCAGTATAACTGTAACCACTTGGTGAGGCTTCCCAAGTACTGTCAGTCATACATACTGTCTTTACCGAATCATACATTACTCCTAACACTACAACATACACTGCGGCAGGTGTACCATACACACGTCCCCAGCCCTGGCCAAGCCAAATCAGCAACTCGTTGTCACCTTCATGCAGATAAGGTGTAATGTCATACGCTTCCGCTAACGAACTTTTATCGAGCTGAGATACAGCAGGCTGCAACACACGGTCGCCCACCTTTTCTCCATTAATATATAACTCATGATATCCCAGCGAATTGACTATGGCACGGAAATCAAATCTAGACTTTCTGTATCTAGTTTCTTTGAGATCATTTGCCTCAATATAAATACTCTTCCTCAGCATTGGTGTCTCCGCCCACTGTTCACCCACACGGCAGCCTATGTACTGCTGCGCCTCAACTAGCGACACTGTCAGCATCCACAAAACAAAGAGTAAGACACCAATTCTTTTCATATACGCCAATTTTCATTTTGCAAAGGTAAGCATTTTTAAGACATGAGATAACAATGGCATTTTTGTGTTAAAACTCGTAACCGACTTTGAACATGATGCCATTGCTGAAATTACCAACTTTGTACATCACACCATCTTTAATGTAAGTTTGTCCCCGGTACACAAGATCCACTATACGTCCTATATAGTTAGCACTCAAGACGAAAGCATGTCGATTGAAGTTCTTTTTGGTAAGTCCTACCCTCACACCGACACCGGCATCAAAATAAGCGACCTCCTGAAAAATGTCACAACCCACATCAACATTCCAAAAAGGCACACATCTTCGGGAATCCTGACGCATGATATTGCCACGAGCATTCAGGAGCACCCTAGGTGAGCCAAACAACAGCTTATAGGGAAATTCAGATATAAACTGATAATCATATAGGATGCCATTAAAACCGATGCCAATACCCAATTTCGCAAACTGTGAAAAACGATAGCCATTAATCACCGTCAAACCCACCATTCCTTCATACGCTTTAGGGCGATACCATACTGTGCCCCCATGCACTTCTATGGCACACCACCAACCCTTGTCTTTTTGATGCCATGGTACATCATCAGCAGATTTGTTTTTATCCTTTGCTATATTTTCCGGAACGAAAAAAGCATCTTGTGCGTATGACAAAGACACGCAACAAATGACACAAATCATGAGCATAAAATACCTTTTCATAATAATTCTTTTTGATTTGCACTACTTCAAACGGTTCAACGCACGGTGATAGGCGGCGGCGTTACGGTTGTGCTCAGCCAGGGTAACGGCAAAGTTGTGGTAGCCAGAGAGGTCATCTTTGGCGCACATATACAAGTAGTTGTGATGCGTATAGTGCAAGACAGAGTCCATCGTGGAGGCTTCCGGAATGCGGATGGGAGCAGGAGGAAGCCCCGGATAAAGGTAGGTGTTGTAGGGCGAATCCACCGTGGTATGCTCCAGCAGGATGCGCTTCAGCGTGGGGTCGCCCACCGCATACTTCACCGTGGGGTCGGCCTGCAACAGCATGCCCTTGTTCAGTCGGTTCATATACACGCCTGCAATCATGGCCTTCTCAGAGGCCTTGTAGTTCTCTTCTTCCACAATAGAGGCAAGCACCGCCACCTCGGTGGGAGTGAGACCTATCTCAGCGGCCTGTTTTTTTCTATCCTCATTCCAGAAACGATGATAGTAGCTCATCATCTTCTCGAAGAAATCTTCGGCTGTGATATCGTAAAAGAACTCGTAGCTGTCGGGGATAAAAGCCGCAATGCAAGTAGCGGTATCAAAGCCGTAGGAAGACAGATAGTCGTTGTCGTTGAGCAAGGCCGACAGTTCTTCGGGGGCGAAGAAGAAGCGATGATCAACTTTCTCCACCAGCTGCTCTTTCGTTCTCAGGTTATTGAAGGTGAACTTCACCCCATAATGCTGCCCTTGGCGCAACAGCGTGGTGATGTCCTTGTTGTTCATGCCCGCATGCAACTCATAGTGTCCCATACGCGGGGTCTGGAAGCGTCTGAGCTTACAAACTCTCTGGAAACTCTTTTCATTCAGCAATACCTGATGCACCCTCAGGCTGTCCATCAACTGCTCGAAGCTGGCGTTTTTGGGCACCGTTACTGTCACTTTCTCCACCGCCACATTGTTCTTTTTCAGAAGCGTGTTGTAGAATGCCGTACCACCCACGGCAATGATGATGACCACCACCAGCAATATGGTTCTATTTCTCATGTTCATTGATCAACTGCAATATTAAAACATCCGTATATCCGTTCTGTGTGCGTACCCAGTCTTTCTGCACGCCGTAGAGTTGGAAGCCCACCCGCTGAAACAGCTTCAGGCTTATCTCATTATCAGCCATCACATGACAATACAGCTGATGGAGTTGAAATACCGAAAACAAGTACTGGCACACACACTGCACCGCTTCTTCGGCATAGCCATTGTGGCGAAACTCTTTGGCAATCAAAATACCAATACCCGCACGCTTGTGGAAGGGCTCGAAGTCGAACACATCCACTGCACCGACGGTATTCCCCTTCCAGTCTTCCACCATCAGCCGCAACTGCCGCGAAGCATAGATGTCCGTTGTGGAGGTCTTGATAAACTCCTGCAGGGTGAACTTGGAGTAAGGGGTCATGGTGTTGCTCACCTTCCACACCTCGGGGTCGTTCTCCCAGCGGTAGAGTAAATCAACGTCTCGTGGCTCCAAGGCACGAAGACGTACATTCTTCGTCTGCAAAGGGTTCGTAGTAGGAATCTGGGTCCTCGCAGATTCGTCCTTTACCGTTTGCTTGGGATCTTCCATTACAACAACCTTTTAATGATTCGCAACTGGTGGGTATATTGTCCCTTGTCAGCATTGAAGATACCCGTGTCGTCAAGCTTGTCGATACGCACCTGTCCCGAAGCATGGATAATCTGGCCGGGGGCGCAAACCATGCCCACATGCACTATCCTACCCTCCTCATTCTGGAAGAAGGCCAGGTCGCCCAACTGTGCTTCCGAACTGAAATCCAGCGCTTGTCCCAATTCCACCTGCTGAGAGGCATCACGGGGAATCTGAACCCCAATGCTCTTGTATATCAACTGTGTGAAACCCGAGCAGTCGATACCTGCGGGAGTTCGTCCGCCCCAAAGGTAGGGGGCTCGGAGGAAACGCAGGGCAAAGGCTTCCATAGTTGATAGTTGACAGGTTTCAGGTTTCAGGTTACAGGGGTCAGGGGACAGGTGAGAGGTTTCAGGGGTCAGGGGATAGGTTTCAGGTGAGAGGGAGGGGATTGTAAAGAGTGCGTCTCCCAGACTGAATTGGCCTTGCTCGTTGGGTTGGGGGAAAAAAGTGCCGATGTAGATGGGAAACAGTTGTTGGGTACGCTCCTCGTTGACGAGCAGCAGGAAATCATGTACCACACAGCGGGGAGCTGTCTGCAACCCGTGATATTGCTCATCAGTCAACTCATGATGATACTTCACGTTCAGGAAGCCCTCGTAGCCGCAATCAGAGGTCTTGATTTTCAGCCAACTGCCTTCGGACTCCAGCACCTCGTAGCTGTCGCCGAAAAGCAACTGCGACACCATCTCGGCCCGTTCGGCCGCTTCCGCGCGCAGAGGCACCACCGACAAAATACAGACACCGTAACTCATGGCTTAGAAAGGCAGGTCGTCGCCACCATTGTCCACAAAGGTATCCATATCTTCAGAGGCCATAGGCGGCATCATACCGCCAGCGGGAGCCGCAGGGGCTGCCTGCTGCTGATATGCGGGCTGGGCGGGTTGCTGCATGGCCTGAGCGGGACCTTCAGTAGCGGCTTCAATCTTCCAAGCCCTCACGTCGGTGTACCACTTGCCGTTGAACTCACGCGACTCAAGTGAGAAAGACACCTTCACCATATCGCCGATGTTCACGGTCTCAAGCATATCCAATTTGTCGCCCCAAAGGTTGGCGCACACTTTTTTGGGATATTGTTCCACGGTTTCAATTACAAACTCTTGTTTCTGCCAACTGTTGCCAGTACGTCCAATACCAGACTGGAGCGGCAGTTTCATCAATAATTTTCCTATAATTTCCATAATTTGCAATACTGTTTTGAATTAGTAGTTGTTGATTTGGTAGTTGCCCGAAACCAATTTCATCTTCAGCGTCTTGCCGTTAATCAGGATGCCTTCCACGGTCACGGTGATGGGTGTGCCGTCGTTGTTACCGTCCACACGGTAGGTGCCGCTGCTGAATATATTCCCCGACTCATATTGGACGCCGTCAAGCCAGCCCTGTGTGCCTGTGCCGGCGTTGCAAAAGCCTTCATAGCCCAGTTCAACAGCTCCGGTCAATATCAGTCCCAACATCGAGAAGTCNNAGTTCTGAATGATAGTAGTCCACATATACATTGTCAAGGTGATAGGTCACCCCGTCATACACCAACGTATTGTCAGCAATGGTCTGTGTGGGTGTATCACTACCGCCGTTGCCACCGTTGCCGCTGTTGTTATCGGGCTGGGGTTTATCTTTCTTGCATCCTGTCATCAGCATCGCTGCCACTGTCATTAGGGTGATTCCTAAAAGAAAAAATCTTTTCATGATGATAATTTTGAGTTAGTATTAAAATTTGGCTGCAAACTTACAAAAAAATCCT
>LXOW01454194.1_pt2 | contig 20634 bp, 15 predicted proteins | sample 1368591 | NCBI WGS metagenome assembly LXOW01 (sample SAMN04884650, study PRJNA319009) | bovine gut metagenome | isolation source: Cow rumen | host: Bos taurus | place: Italy: Legnaro (PD) | collected 2014-07-09
TCTGTTGCAGTTGTTGCAGTTAAAAATACGATTGAGGAAAATCTGAAGGATTTTACGGGTTGATGAGAATGGTTTGAGGAAAATTGCTAATATTGCAATTCAAAAACAAAGCAAAAAAATGGAATACAAAATACTAAAGCCAAGTCAATCTATTACTAAAGTATTTCTTCAGGAAAAACCTTTGGATAGTGAGATTGAACGTTTTAGGACTGCAATGCAAGTGTTGCTGTCACGTATTAACGGGCGAGAGCATGAAGAATTTAATAAATTACTTGTGAAGGATTTTCTGAATNNCATGGTAAATACATATCAAAACACCGATTTGGCTATCTACACCGAAATGGATACCAACTATAAGCATCCAGTTGTCTTGATGGAGTTCAAGGGGCCAGGTCGACCTGATATGGTAACAAAAGACAATTTGAAGAAAAAGGCTTTATACCAATTGATTCTATATTATATCCGAGAAGAGGTCAAGAATCATAACACTGATATTAAGCATTTGATTATTACGAATTGTTGGGAGTATTTCATTTTTGAGAAAAAGTTGTTTTACAAATTGTTTGCTCGAAACAAGCATTTTGTTAAACAAGTATTGGATGCTGATACGGGTGACGACGATAATAATTACCTATACAATGAAATCATAAAGCCAGAAGTTGAACGCATTGAACAGGAACGCCAACTTCAATTTGTATACGTTGATCTAAACAAGTTCAAGCATCAAATTGATGATAAGAATATTGTTAATGATAGACCTTTTATCACTATATATAAACTATTCTCACCCATAAATTTGTTGAAACTTCCTTATTTTTCAGACCATAATAAACTGAATAAGAATTTCTATGATGAGTTGCTTTATATTATGGGAGTCGAGGAGATTGTTGATGATAAAGTTCATAAAATCAAGCGTCTAAAAGAAAATCGTCAACCTTTTTCCTTGGTTGAACAAGCATATACAAGACTTGAAGAGTATCCGAGCATGACCAAAGAAGAAAGTCGGTTTGATATGGCGTTGGGATTGGTGCTAGCTTGGATAAACAGAATTCTGTTCTTAAAACTATTGGAGTCCCAGTTGATACATTTTAACCCAGGAAAAGATGTGAGATTCTTGGATATTAATCATGTCAAAGATTATGATGTCCTTCATGATTTGTTCATGCAAGTTTTGGCTAAACCTTTCGAAAAGAGGTCTGAAGAAATGAAAACAGAGTTTCCTGAAGTTCCATACCTGAATAGCTCTCTATTTGAATTGTCTGAAATTGAGAGAGATTACTTTTCAATCAGTGGCATTCGAATGGGAAATATGGAGGTCTATAATCGCACTGTGTTGAAAGACGAAAGGGGTAGAAAAGTAACAGGCAGTAAATCAGTTTTGGAGTATTTGCTCTCCTTCTTGAACGCATACGATTTTGGCACTGTGAATAATCGAAATGATGAACCGACAAGAACTGAGAGTAAGACAATAATTGATGCCTCCGTTTTAGGCTTGATATTTGAGAAGATAAACGGTTACAAGGACGGTTCGTTTTTTACGCCTGGCTATATTACCGAATACATTTGCAGTAAAGCCATAAGGAAAGCAGTCGTTGACAAGTTTAATAGAATAAAGAAGTGGGATTGTGCAGATTTTGAGGATTTGAAAGAAAAAATCGACTACGGTAAGCGCGAGGTTAGGATAGAGGCTAATGAGATTATCAATTCTTTGCGAGTTTGTGACCCTGCTGTTGGCAGTGGGCATTTCTTGGTGTCGGCATTGAACGAAATCATTGCCATAAAGAGTGATTTGGGTGTTTTGCAAGACACAAGCCTAACCCCCAACCCGTTAAGAGAGTATAATAATATTAATGTTGAGTATGACGAATTGGTTATTGCAAATGCAGACGGAGAGACTTTCAAATACGACCCTTCTGATTCCAAAAGTCAAATAATACAGGAAACTCTGTTTGAAGAGAAACGCACAATCATTGAGAATTGCCTTTTCGGAGTAGATCTGAATCCCAAGAGCGTGGAGATATGCCGTCTTCGCTTGTGGATTGAATTGTTGAAAAATGCATATTATTATCGTACCGAAACAGGAGAACGAGTTTTACAAACATTACCTAATATAGACATTAACATTAAACAAGGGGATTCTTTGGCTTCTGCTTGTCCAGTATGTATTGGCAGAAAAGTGATGGAGAGTGCTGGTTTGCAAAAAACAGTGAGAGAGTATAAGGAAACCATTCGTGAATACAAGAATTGTCATTCAAAAGCCATTAAAAATGAATTGAAGGAGAAAATAGTAAGGATTAAGAAAAAATTGACTGAAGGCAAGCAATTGGATCTTTTTGCAACAAATGACAGGATTGATGTTTCGGAAGTTTTGAAAAACAGATTGGAATGGATGATAGAATTTCCTGAAATTTTGGATGAGAATGGTGCCCTCGTTGGTTTTGATGTAATCATAGGTAATCCACCTTATATCAGTTTAGAACAACTGAATAAAGAGAAAGAGGTTTATAGAAAGATGCAAAGGCTGGATGAAAAGAACTTTCAATCTGAGACTTACCATACATTGGAATCACGGGGCGATATATACGCACTTTTTGTGGAAAGAGGCTTGCATCTGCTTTGCAAAGGTGGCATTTTGTCCTATATCATGCCAAACAAGTGGGAAAAGGTGATGTACGGAAAATCGTTACGAGATTTGTTCCTAAAAACCAATCTTACGGACTTGATTGATTTTGGCGACAATCAAATATTCGAAGATGCAACGACCTATACTTGCATTATTCAGATGACGAAAGAAGATTCTAAAAACAATCTTTTCGTCTCGACTATTGAGCATATTGACAAAGAGATGTTTTATGAAAACATTGAGGAAGAAAAGGAAGAGTTTGACAAATCCAAAATGAATGATGGCATTTGGGTAATATCAAGTCTTCAGAATTTTGAAACGGTGGAAAGATTAAAAACAGAGATGACTACTTTAGGAGAATTTGTAGGTGGAGAATCGTATAGAGGGATTCTTTCTGGGTTGTCTGAAGCTTTTAATATTTCCGTTGAAAAAGCCAAAGAATTAGAAGTACAAGATATTTGTTCAAAAGAAATCTTGCGGCCTTTTTTGCAAGGGAGAGGTCTTATAGCATATGGAGAAGCAAAAGCGGGTTCTTATCTTGTCTATACCCCTAAAGGTTTCACGCTAAAAGGTATGGGCATAGAAATAACGGAAGAGGAAAGAAGGAATAGGGCAAGGAGAGAGGCTTTGATGCCTTCGGAAGAAGTTGCATGGGAATGGTTCTTTTCTGAATTTCCTGCTGTTGCTGCATGGTTATTGCCTTTCAAGACAAGGGCAAAAGCACGTGCAGACAAGGGAGATTATTGGTGGGAACTGCGTGCTTGCGATTACTACGACAAATTTGCTAACCCCAAATTGTTCTATCAAGTATTTCAAACAAGACCATGTTTCGTTTATGATGAATCCTCAACTTTCTGCAACAATTCCATGTACTTTATGACCGTGCCAAACAAGGCTTTGATGGCACTGTTGTGTTCCAAAATAGGTTGGTGGCTTATCACAGAATTTTGTCCTCGCATACAGAACGGTGCCCAATTGATTTGGGACAACTTCAGGCAAATTCCGATACCACGCGAGTTGCCAGAAGCATTGAGCGAATATGCAGACAAGATAATGGCTGCGAGGGATGATGAGGAAGAGTTTCAAAAACTTTCAAGGGAAGTTGATGAGATTGTTGCGGGGATTTATGGGGTTGTTGATAACAATGTTGAATGTATAGATGTGTATGAGGAATAATAAACATCAATAATACAATTTTATGATTGCAAAATATGTAGCACCAAATAAGGACAAAAACTCATTTACATGTCCACATTGTCAAACTTTATCCNNCTTTCACAAAAGATTATTCAACAAGTCAATTTGGGACACCTGAATATTTGAATGAGATTATTATTGCCAGATGTGAAAGTTGTGGAAAGAAAATCATTTGGATTGATAATGAGTATATATATCCAGACTTAATAGCGGAAAAGGCTAATGTGGATATGCCAGATAACGTTAAACAGTTGTATAATGAAGCGGGGTTGGTCTATAATAAATCTCCTAGGGCTGCTTGTGCTTTATTACGTTTAGCGATAGACAGATTATGTAATGAATTGGGAGAAACAGATCGAGATATTAATAAGAATATTGCTGCTTTGGCCAAAAAAGGCTTGCCAAAGGAGGTTCAAAAAGCGTTAGATGTTGTTCGGGTTGTTGGCAATAAGGCTGTCCATCCAGGAGTGATTTCATTTGATGTTGATGATAAAAGCACAGCAATAATGCTTATGCGATTATTGAATATTATCACAGAACGGATGATTTCAGAACCTAAAGAAATAGCGTCGTTGTATGAAAGGTTGCCTGCTTCTGTTAAGGAATCAATAGAAAAAAGAGATTCATAATTCATAGAAAAATATTGTTTGCTATGTATCAAGCCAATGTATATAAAATTATGATAGGTTCTCCTTCCGACATCAAAGAGGAAGTCCAAACTGCTATAGATGTATTGAAACATTGGAACAATCTTCATTCAGAACAGAACAAGATTGTTTTATTGCCTTTGCATTGGTCTTTCAGTTCATATCCAACTATGGGGAGAAATCCACAAAAATCATTGGATAAACAGATGGTGGAAAAAAGCGACCTAATGGTTTGCATTTTTGGCACAAGGTTAGGCTCGCCAACCGATACTGAAATCAGTGGCACAGTTGAGGAAATTAATGAACATAGAAAAATCGGAAAAGATGTGATGGTGTTCTTTAAGAAATCAGCGGATGATGTTTATTCTATGGATCCCAAACAGTTGCAGAAAATAGTGGAATTTAGAGAAAGCATTAAAAATGATGCTTTATGGTGCGATTTTTCCGATGAAAACGATTTTAAGCAGAAATTGGAGGATAAACTACAGTTGTATATAAATGAACACTGGGCAAAAACCTCTAACACGCCCGATGAAACTTCAAAGGAAGTTTCATTTACGGAAAGTGAATTAGCTATAATCATACAATGGGCTAATAGTAGTAACTCTACATGTCATTGGGTTAAAACTAAAGATGGTTGTTTTTGTTTTATTGGAGATTCCCAATACCAATTCAAGGAAGGAAGAGAGATGGCTGAATTTGAAGATTTTTTGAATCGATTACAGGAATTGAGCTTTATTGGATTAGACAAATACAATAGGCAGGGAGAACCCGTTTACAAATTGACAAAAGCAGCGCACAATTTTGTTGATAAGTTTTCAAATGAAAAGGAACAATGACTAAAAAACCAAACATAATGCTCAGCACCTCGGTGTACAGATTTGAGAGGGAGATTTATGTGCCAATCCGATTGGCACAAACACAACAGAAAAAACACAATAATAGTTAACGGCAAAAGGTTAATAGGATATGAGCAAAGAATTGGAAAAAACTCAAGATTATCAAGATCTTGTTGAAGGGATTGGAAGTTTGCTGACGCAAGCAAGACAACAAATCGCTGTTAGCGTCAATAATACGCTAGTGCAGACCTATTGGCATATAGGCCAACATATCGTAGAATACGAACAACAAGGCAAGGCAAAGGCAGATTATGGTGACGAACTCATCAACCGTTTGTCGGCTGATTTGCGGCTGCGATACGGCAAGGGGTTTAGTCGCAGTAACTTGTTCACAATAAGACAATTCTATCTGCGTTTCCCAAAAATCCAAACAGTGTCTGGACTTTTGTCATGGAGTCATTATATCGAATTGCTCAAACTTAATGACCCATTGGAAATGGAGTTCTACACAAGACAATGTGAAAAAGAACATTGGAGTGTCCGCGAACTGAAACGACAACGCGACAGTATGTTATTCCATCGCATTGCCATTGGAAAAAACAAGGATGAAGTGCTTCGGTTAGCTCAGCAAGGACAAGAAGTCGTTACTGCAGAGGATGTCATTCGCGACCCGTATGTATTAGAATTTACTGGGCTACCCGCGACCCCAGCGCCAATGGAAAAAGACCTTGAAGAAGCTTTGATTAGCAACATGCGGACATTCCTGTTGGAATTGGGCAAAGGTTTCGCTTTCGTTGGTCAGCAATATCGTATCAGTATTGCCGGCAGACATATGTATGTGGATCTAGTGTTTTATCATCGCATACTGAAATGTTTTGTGCTGATTGACTTGAAACGCGGAGAGATTCAGCATGAAGACATAGGTCAGATGAATTTGTACCTCAACTATTTCAAAGCAGAAGAAAATGTAGAGGGCGACAACGAACCGATTGGTATTGTGCTTGGTTCGTCAAAAAACAAACTGATGATGGAATATGCCCTGAATGGTATTACCAATCAACTCTTTGCCGCTCAGTATCAACTCTATTTGCCCAACCGAGAGGAATTGCAAGCACGGCTTGATTTGTTGTTGAACGAAATGGAAGAGAAAAATGAAGGAAAATAGAAATTATGCTTTATTCAGCCAAAACCATGTGTTTTGACCTTGATTTGGCTCAATAAAATTCCTTATTCAGCCAAAACAGGGTGTTTTTATGGTCATTTGGCTGAATAACGACTTCTTTTTATCCATCAGCGTCGCCAAATCAGCACCTTTCCTTTACCTTAGCGTGACCTAATGAAATTTTTGACTTCCTTCACCATATTACCAAAAAATTGTAATTTTGCAGCGAAGTTTAACGGCGGTAAAATTTACAGCCATAAAAGAATGGGCACATGAAGAAGTTCTACGACAGGGAACGTGAGATGGAGCAGCTGCGCGATATGCAGCGGCAAGCATTTGAGGATTACAGCAGATTTGTGGTGCTGACGGGCAGAAGGCGCGTGGGCAAGACAAGTCTGGTCTATCGGTTAATGGAGGAGACAAAGGAGGAGGCACCAGGCCTCTATTTCTTTGTGGGCCGCAAAACGGAAGCTATGCTTGTAAGAACATACTGCGATGAGGTGCGCACGAAGCTGGAGGAGTATGTGCCGGAAGGTATCACGAGTTTTCGTGGTTTGTTGCAGTTGCTTTTGGAGATTGGTAAACGTCGGCATTTTACGCTGTTCATCGACGAGTTTCAGGAATTTGACAACGTGAATGCGGGGGTGTTCAGCGATGTGCAGGAACTGTGGGACCGATATAAAAAGGAAACAAAGGTGTGCCTGATTGTGTCGGGCAGCATCTTCCGCATGATGGAGAAAATTTTCAAGGATGAAGAGCAGCCGTTGTTTGGCCGCGACGACTGCACCATAAAACTGCAGCCCTTCACAACAGCGACAATACGCGAAATCCTGGGTGACTATAAAGCTGATTACACGAATGAAGATTTGCTGGCACTGTGGACCATCACGGGAGGTGTGGCACGGTATATCGAGCAACTGATGAATAACCGCTGCACCAACATGAAAACGATGCTACACTATGTGTGCTCGAGCGGAGACAGCTACTTTATTGAGGAGGGAAAATCAGTGCTGGTTCAGGAATTCGGTAAGCAGTATGGTACGTATTTCAGCATACTGGACCAAATAGCGCATGGCGATGTGACGCAAAACGAGATAGAGGCTTCATTGGGTGTGAAAAGCCTGGGGGGACAATTGAAGTTGTTGGAAGAGAAATACGGCATCATCAGGAAAAAACGGCCAGTGGGGGCGAAAGAAGGAAGCCAAACGGTACGCTACGAAATACAGGACAACTTCTTCCGGTTCTGGTTCAGGTATATCAACCGGTATGCCTCGCTGATAGAGATTCGGAACTTCCCGACGTTAGAGCAAATTATGGTGGACGACTATACAACGTTCTCAGGCATAGCGCTGGAACGCTGGTTCAGGCAGAAAATGATGGAGAGCTACCATTACAAGACGATAGGTGGCTGGTGGCTGCCCGGTAGTGTAAATGCCAAGGGAGACCATGATGACTTTGAAATTGACATCGTGGCGGTGACATTAGAGGATAAAGTAGAAGCCTATGAGGTGAAACGAAATCCGAAGAAATACAATTCTGCACGGCTCAAGGAGAAGGTGGAAATGATGCAACGGCATCTTTTCCACGGACAAGAAGTGAAAATGAACGGGCTAAGCATGGAGGATATGTAATCAAGTTATGAAGCAACCCTCCCTAAACCGGTCTATACTGAAACTGGCCATTCCCAACATCGTCAGCAACATCACTGTGCCGCTGCTGGGCTTTGTCGATATGATGCTGATGGGGCATCAGGACAGCATCGCCTACATCGGGGCCATCGGGCTGGGTGGCACCATCTTCAGCGTGATGTACTCCATCTTCAGCTTCATGCGGGCCGGCACCACGGGTTTCACGGCGCAGGCCTACGGCGCCAACGACCGGGCTGAGATGGCTTATTCCTTATATCGTTCCCTCTGCATCGCATTAATCGCCACTGTGTTGGTGCTATCGCTCCAAAATGCTGTCGAATGGCTCAGCATGAAGCTGCTCAACGGCAGCGAGGAGGTGCTGGCCTATACCGCCACCTATTTCCATGTGCGCATCTGGGCTGCCCCTGCGGTGCTTTGCCTCTATGCCTTCAACGGCTGGTACATCGGGATGCAGAACACCACCATCCCTATGATTATCGCCATCCTGACCAACGTGGTCAACATCGTGCTGAGTGTCATCTTCGTCAACGTGATGGGGTTGGGTGTGCAGGGTGTGGCCTTGGGTACGGTNNTCCGGAGGGTTATCCTTCTGCAAAGTGACAAGCTGAAGCGTTTCTTCAAGGTGAATGCCGACTTCATGATCCGCAGCATCCTGTTGGTGCTGAGCATCGCCTTCTTCAACAACCAGTCAGCCAAGCTGGGCGACGACATGCTGGCCGTCAACATGATATTGATGCAGTTCTTCTACATCTTCTCCTATTTCACCGACGGCTTTGCCTACGCGGGCGAGGCTTTGGTGGGGCGTTTCACAGGGGCCCATGATGCCAAGCAGCTGCGCCTGACGGTCAGGCTTCTGTTCCTCTGGGGCTTCTTTATCGCCTTACCCTTCACGGTGCTTTATGCCCTCTTCCCCGATTGGTTTATCAGCCTCGTCAGCGACCAACCTGAAATCATCCCGATGGCGAAGCCCTATCACGTCTACCTGGCCGCCATTCCGCTCGTCACCTTTGCCGCTTTCCTCTGGGACGGCGTTTACATCGGAGCCACAGCGGCGCGTGCCATTCGTAACACCATGCTCATCTCCTCTCTCGGCGTGTTTCTGCCTGCCTCTTTATTATTTATGCCGCCTTTTGGCAACCACGGGCTTTGGGGTTCCTTCCTGCTCTTTATGGTGGCCCGAGGGCTCAGCATGACCTTAATGGCGAAAAAAGCCATCTTCAAATAAGGAAATTTCTTTATCTTTGCGCAAAATTTCAACAAACAGACAACAATATGAACAAAATTCTCACCGTATTATCACTGGCTCTGATGATGTTGGTTGCCTTACCGTCACAGGCCCAAGACAAGAAATTCTTCACCCCTGAAGATGCCTCCTATAACAACCGCAGCCTCTATGCGCAACGCCCCAACCAGCTGAAGTGGATTGGCAACTCGGAGATAATGATGAAGGTGAAGGGCAACGAGATCCTCACCATGAGTCCTACCAGCAAGAAAGAAGCCGTCTTCATGACGCTCGACGAGCTGAACGGCTATGCCAACAAGGCAGGCATGGACAGCCTGCGCCGCATCCCGCAGCTGAATTGGATTAATGATTACCAAGCCACCTTCTACGCCCTTGGCAAAGGCGGCATCAACCTCAATCGCCTCGACATCAAGAAAAACCGTATAGACCCTATCGCCAGCATCCCTCAAGGGGCTGAGAACCAGAACATCGCCGACAACACCCTGTATGTGGCTTATACCATCGGCAACAACCTCTATGTGGCCAATGGCGACAAACAGACTCAAATCACCGACAACCCCGAAGGCGTAGTGGCCGGACAAAGCGTCCATCGTAACGAGTTCGCCATCAACGGCGGCATCTTCTGGTCGCCCAACGGAAAACTGTTGGCCTACTACAGCATGGATGAGCGCATGGTGACGGACTATCCTCTTGTCGATATCACGGAGCGCATCGCCACCACCAAACCCATCAAGTATCCTATGGCCGGAATGACCAGTCACCAAGTGACGCTGCATGTCTACACCGTTGCCACCGGCAAGGAAATCGTGGTGAAGACGGGCGAACCCGCTGAGCAGTACCTCACCGCCATCACCTGGAACCCCGACAACAAGCGCATCTACATTGGTGTGCTCAACCGTCAGCAGAATCACCTGAAGTTCAACGAATATGATGCCCTCACTGGCGACTTCATCCAGACGATTTTCGAAGACCGCGACGACCAGTTTGTGGAGCCGCAGGGTTCCGCCTACTTCCTGCCCAACAATCCCGACCAGTTCATCTGGAAGGCCCAGCGCGACGGCTTCTATCACCTCTATCAATACACCATCAGCAAAGGCACCTCGAAGCAACTCACCAAGGGTAACTACGTCGTCACCGACTTCAACGGCTTCTCGAGAGACGGCAGCAAGATTTACTACCGCACCACTGAAGTCAGCCCGCTTGAACGCCACTGCTATATGATGGAACTCAAGAGCGGCAAAATCACCAAGCTCACCAAGGAACACGGCACCCATGATGTGGCGCCTTCAGCCAACGGCAAGTACTTCTTGGACTCCTATTCAAGCACCGACGTACCCTTGAACATCGACCTGCAAGACAAGGACGGCAAATTCGTCCGTCGTATGCACGAAGCCGAGAACCCGCTGAAGGACTATAACATCGGCGAAACCGCCCTCGGCACCCTGAAAGCGGAAGATGGACAGACACTCTACACCCGCCTCATCAAGCCTTATAACTTCGATGCCTCGAAGAAATATCCCGTCATTGTCTATGTCTACGGAGGTCCCCACGCCCAACTTATCACCGACACTTGGACGGCTGGTGCCGGCATCTACCTCAACTATCTGGCCCAGGAAGGCTTCCTCGTCTTCACCCTCGACAATCGCGGCTCAGCGGACCGTGGCGAGGCTTTTGAGCAATGCATCCACCGCCAGTGCGGCCAACTTGAGATGCGCGACCAGATGGTGGGCATCGAATGGCTGAAGACCCTGCCCTACGTCGATGCCGACCGCATCGGCAGCGACGGCTGGAGCTATGGCGGCTTCATGTCAACCTCACTGAAGATTAATCACCCCGAGGTGTTCAAGGTCAGCGTGGCGGGCGGCCCCGTGCTCGACTGGAAGTATTATGAAATCATGTACGGCGAGCGTTATATGGACACCCCCGAGGAGAACCCCGAGGGCTACGAACTGGCTAGCCTTGAAAACAAGACCGACAAGCTGGAAGGCAAGCTCCTGATGATTCACTGCACCACCGACCCCGTCGTGATGTGGCAACACAGCCTTGTCTTCGTCGAGAACTGTATCCACAACGGCAAACAGCTCGACTACTTCGTCTATCCCGGACACGACCACAACGTCTACGGTATGGACCGTGCCCACCTGATTACCAAGATTACGCAATACTTTAAGGACAACCTCTAAGCCCTTAATGACACAAAAAAAAGCGGGAGGCCTCAGTTCCTCCCGCTTTTTTTGTTTACATGCTCTTCAGCCATTTCCACTGGAAGAGCAGCATATAGAACACGCCTATCGTGATGGCTGCGTCGGCAAAGTTGAAGATAGGCCTGAAGAAAATAAAATGCCCGTCGGGGCCGAAGAAGAAATTCGGCAACCACGAGGCATTTTCTTTTGCTATGTCAATGATGGGGAAATACAGCATGTCGACCACGCGTCCATGCAGCCAGACATCAATATTGTTTTTCTTCAAAAAAGTATTTCTGTCATTGATAGGTATCCCATAAAAAGTTCGTATGATATAGTTAAAATCTAGAAAGCAATTAAAACCTTTAAGCACATATCATATGAAAAACCACAGACACCTCATCATTATCATGATTGCCATTCTTACCATTGGTACTGTCCATGCTGAAAGCCTTAACCTTCATTGTTCAGGCCGAAACAAAGATCCGTGGCAGATTATGCTGACCACCTTGTACAATCATTTTGTCGACACAACAGGCTTTTGTGTAGTCACCCCAATTGATGCCTACTTGTTGCATGAAATCACCCCTGACTTAGCAAAAGCATTTCATGTGAAAGAGAATGTCGATTTAAGTTGTGCTAGTACACTTGGTGAAGTCATCTGTGTCTTCATGCAGGTAAAATATGCGGGATGCACAGGACCAACCTACGACTACTACAAATATCGCTATAGCACAAGATTAATCTACGATAGTTATCTGGAAAGATACCCTGATTCGCCTTATGCCGCCGAAATGCGCCAAAAAAGCGAGTGTCTCAAACAATATGTTGCCTGGTCGAATTGCTTTAATGCAAACGATTATTTATCCGTGTTGTTGAATTATGAATCAAATTCTTGCCCATATAGTGGTTTTGCATACTTAGCATTATTAAACAAAGAATCACGGGATTTGGGAACATACTATGTCCAAAATGCGATATCGCAGAGTAACTACTTACACGATTTCGACTATAATGACAATGATTACAACCAATATGGTGGCAATAATAATTACAATTATTGGTTCGAATTACCTAAGGAGAAGTATCAAGACAATGTTTGGACGGAAAAAACATACAAGTTATAAAATCAAGTCAAATGAAAAACCTAAGATTTATCATTAGTACTGTTGCACGTCAAGAGGTCCCACCTCGGTGAGGTTGGTAATGAAAGCCAGTACCTCGCCGCCGTCAGAGTCATTGAACTATACCATCCTGAACTTGGGAAATAATCGGCCACTTGGGCGAAAACATACCTACCTGTGTTCATAATCTTGCAGCATTAGGCCACAAAATTACTTCTCAATTTCAAATCAAAAACTAAAAAAAGCTTGTAATATACTATATATCAATTATATACAAAGAGATTTCGGTAATTAATGCAACACTAACATTGATGAATTATGAATCAAGCAATTGTCCATTTGGCGGTTTTCAATTGGTGAACAGCTTCTGGCTTGAAACACCTAACGATGAACCTAAAAAAAACAATATCATAGGAAAAACAATCGAGCTTTGATAGAAAGACGGAAGTTGTTTTTCGGCACCCGTGCTTTTTGGCGCGAGTGCTTTTTGTTGCTAAGATAAAAAATGAAGCCAAGCCCCTGAAAGTTCAATAGTAATCATTATTTTTGCAGCATAAATCTACCTGAAATGTTTATGAAACTATTGTATAGAATAATAATGGCTTTTCTCTTGGCAGTTTCTATGGCTGATGTCGCTTATGCTCAAATTGAGGATGATGGAATAATCGGTGGTGTTGAGATCGACACTTTCGCTTCTTTCAGAAATGGTGTTTATCATTATTTTAATGGAATAGACTATTATTATCAAGGATATTATTATATGAGTGAGCAACAGTTGGAGAAAGCTGTTGATTGTTTTGAGCAACACTTGAAAGAGCGACCTGGGAATGTTAAGACCATGCATTTTTTAGGTTACTCATACTATTGGCTCACCCATGTTTGTAATACAGAAACCTATAAAGACTATCTTGAAAAAGCAATACAACATCTTCCCATTGATGATATAGATGCGAGGTTTGAGATGCATTACTTTTATGGCCAATACTTGTTTTTGGGAGATTCCTTGTCAGACATAGAGCCAGATTATTGCAAAGCATTTGACGAGTTCGACAAGGCAATGGCATGCATTGATGATATAGATTTAACCGATGACTTGCTCCCATTCTATAAAGAGCTGTATTATCGACACGCCGGGTTGTTATTCTACTCTTACTACTATTATAATAATAATGTTCCAGACACTACCACTATTTGCAGCGAAATAGTGGAGCGGCCAGAAGATTGGATTTCGTGTATTGGCGAGCAGGAACTCAATCGCTGTATGGACGACTTGAACCATATAATATGCATAGAACAAAATGATAGCCTAAAAACTAATATCGACACACTTTCGCTTGTCCTTATTGGACAATGTCACTATTATTGTGCTGATTACGATAAGGCTATTTATTGTTATGAAAAATCGGGCGTTGCTCCAGCTCAACTAATGGAATGGTTTAATTATGAGACTGTGAGATGTTTCCTAGATGCTTACTTTTATCAAGGAGTTGAAAACAGCGAGCAAGTTACAGCATTGTCAGATATTCTTTTCGAGTTTTTGCGCCGCAATTACCGTTTCATGTATATGGACAAGGCTAACTACAAAGACAAACAAGGTGTCTGGTCGGGATTAGCTGCCAATGTCATACAGTATTATAAGGAAAAGGAGGAGTATGAAAAAGCATTGGATTTTTGGTTTAAGATCAAGAATAATTTCAGCTTTGACGACGTGTTGCTTACCCATCAAGGCTTGTGTCGCCTTGCCTTAGGCGACACTACTGCTACAAGAGAATTAGAATTCGCCGCTCACTTGAATCCCAAAAATGCCGGATTGTCGCATTTAGGCATGACGTTAAGCAATTTGAGTAATGGTAACCTATATTCAGACCCTTTTGCAAACAACATTGTTTTTTTGGAAGACAATGATTCTGTCCGAAGTTTGGGTCTTGATACTACCTATTATTTAATCCAAGGTTGGGCCAGTTATTGTCAAAAAGACTATAATGATGCGAAAGAATACTATATTAAATTAGTTGAACTTGATGAAAGCCCAGACAACTTGCTCATGTTGGCGCTTTGCTACAAAAAGTTAGCTGAAGACACGGCCTGTATAGAACAAGCTGAAGTTTATAATAATGAAGCCAGTATAAATTTTCATAAAGTCATTGAAATTGAAGATTCGACATTCCTTTATTCTTCGGCACCTTACGCATATTATTATCTCGGAGACCCTGATAACGCAGTCAAAACCATGGAGTACATCTTGCAGACAGGTTTCCCTACGTCCATCCAAGCTGAAAAAGATAGTCTGAAATGTTATGAAATTCACGAAAAAGCTGCCGAAATCTATGCAAGTGTAGGGAAACTGAGGTTAGCAAAACAACATCTCAAAAAAGCTTTTGAGTATAGCCATATACCACTAACTCTTTCTATGGCTCAATACGCCCCTTTGCTTTCACCGATAAAACAATTTGTGAAAAAGGAAGCTGATCGTTATAAAAGATATATAACCACAGAATCACCTATTCACCGTGACACTATCGTTTGTGACATCCCTTTCAAAAAAAAGGATAAAAACACCAATACGAGAACCATCAGTTGTGTAATCAATGGTGTTCCTGTCGACAATATGTTGTTCGATCCAGGTGCTGATTATGTGCAGCTTACAAAATCCGTAGCTGATAGTATAAGAGGATTATTTCTAGGGTGGCAACCGACAAAAGATGCCAACGGCAATCCGGTTTGCCAAAAAATTGTATCTCTTGGCACCTTAAAAATCGGTGATATTGTGCTGGAAAATGTACAAGCTACCATAAATGAGGAACCTAATGCACAACTCCTTCTTGGTTGTACCGTTTGGAACAACCTCAAAGTGGAGATGCCCAGCCCAATGAACAAGGGAATGATTAGACTGACCTACATCAAAGAATCCATAGAAATTCCAGAAAATAAGAAAAAAAACAGATAAAAAATAAGGCGAATGAAGCTCTTTGGCAACAGCAAAAAACCATTTGACTACCAATCTGATGTGCAACTGGTAGAGGCACTAATCGCAGGCCAACAGGCTGCCTTCGACTATGTGTTTGACCAATACCATGAGTTACTGCATAGCAATATTAAAAGCGCATTTCATATTAAAAAGAAAGACGATGTAGAACGAGTATCCAAAAAACGCTGTGGTGAGTTGCAAGCTTTTCTTTTGGACAAAGGCAGTGCCAAACTCAAACTTTTCAACTCTGAAGAATCGGACTTCGTAGTGTGGCTTGCAACGGTGTCGCTTTCATTCTTTAAAAACACTTTCCGCGATGAGAACACCGCTGTTGTTAAAGGATACAAAGGAGGCGACAGAACTATATATTTCGAACGCTTTAAGCACGATTTTGAGCAAAAAATCAGAGAAACAGGGGAAAAAGACAGCGATGTTATTAGGCAAGAAGCCGAGTTACTGTCTGATGACGTGTTTGTGCACCTGTCCAAAGACAATTGGAGAGGGCTCTCCACTTATGACCCCAGCCGACAAACCTTCGATGCATGGTTTGGTCGGGTGTTGCATAATTACGCCATCGATCAGTTCAGGAACAGGACTAAGAAAAGTAATGAAGATGCTTATAATAGCATTTATTTGGAGAAAAAAGGGGATGATGATATGATAGAGTATAACGAACTTTTCCGTATAGATAATCAAGAAACATTTCCCGGATGGGAAAAAGAAATACTTAGCATAGATGACGAAGAGAAAATAGAAGTGATAGAAATTGTACGCAAAACGGTTTTGAGTCTTCAACCGCCACGCTATTGCGATATCCTTGTTGACCGATATTATGATGGCATGGAATATGAGGCTATTGCCCTAAAATACCAGATAACGAAAGAGAATGCCCAAAATATTGTCTCTCGTGCATTGAAACGCTTAAAAGAAAAACTAGTTGAATATGAATATTGGAAATGATAACAACAAGACTATGGAAACCAACGAAAAGATAACCGACGAACTCATCGCCAAATACATTAGTAGAAAGACCAACGAGGAAGAAGATCGTTTTATACATGATTATCTGGCTCGAAACCCTGAATTTGCCAATGACCTTTTAGACATCGCAACGGCAATCAGACATCAGCGTAAACACGATGAAACGACTGCAAATAAAGGCAAAGAACAGCCCCAAGAAGCTACGCGTGTTCGACTTACATTACGTAGAACCTTTTATGCCTTAGCTGCCTCCTTCGTCTTATTGATAGGCATTCGTTTTTTTGTTTCCAAACCTTTCGCAAATAATGAGATTATACCAGAACAACCTACTATTGCAGAAGCTAATACGGAAACGAGCAATACTCCAACTGATTCTGATGAAAGCAGCGAAGAGACAGTGTTGGAAACACCAGCCATCGCCGGAGCCGAACCGGAAGAAGTATTATTTGCTGACAATCAAACAACTGATGTTCAACATACCGAAAACATCACAGAACCTCAAGTTAATCAATCGCTGTTAGCAGACAATACCAACCCTCCACAGCAGCAGGAAGCCGACGTAGCATCCGCTAATCCTGATGTGCCAGTAATGGCGGCTCAGACTGTCTATCAAGACAATAGCGACGAACCATGTATGGAAGAAGCCGTTTTTGACATCGACAACATTCCCACTACCTGGAATCCAAACAAAGACCTTGTGCTAAAATGGGAGTGCAATGCTCCTGAAGTTGCAATCGAATTCAGCATTGACGGTGGAAAGACATGGAAATTACGATATACCAACCCCCGCAATAACCAATTGACTATTTCAACTCTGAAGCTGAAAGACTTCAAATTAGATAATCCTGAAGGCTTCAATTGGAAGATAACGGTTCAATATAGAGATGGCTCACTTACCAAAGAAGGCTTTGTCAGATTCACAAACGATAACAATTAAAGTACATCAACACGGTTTTTCATTGACAGGTCAGGACTTTTGTTCTGGCCTGCTTTTTTACAAGCTTCACAGTAAAACAAAGGAATCAACATTTTTCAGAATTATTTCAGCCTTAAGTGAGAGAAACTGCATTCTACTTCCGTATATGATGTTGTAAGGGTCACACAAAAAGCCCACAATTAACCTAATCACTAACTTAACAACATCATTACAATGAAAAAATGCATTCTTACCTTAGCCGCTATCGCCTTGATGGGCGTCGCCAACGCACAAAGCCTTATAAACAGCGAATCAAAGCACCTGCTTAACCGTTTTCTGAGTTACGTCAACATCGAAAGCCAATCCGTTGATGACCCCAATCCCGAGACATTTCCCATTACTGAGGGACAAAAAGAGATTGCCAACTACATTTTCAACGAGTTAAAAGCCATCGATAAAAGCAACAAGGCTGATATCAAGATGTCGCCCGACTACTATATCTATGTGAAAGTGCCTTCCAACATCAACAAAGACGTGCCTTCGGTCATGTTTATGGCACACATGGATGTCACGCCAGAAGCCAACGGAATTGGAATCAACCCACAAGTACACTACAATTACGACGGCGGTGACATTGCCCTCGGCAACGGATTAACACTGAGTCCAAGTATGCCCGAAGGCAATCATTTGAAAAATGTGATAGGCAAAACTATCATCACCACAGACGGTAACACACTGCTCGGCGGAGACTGCAAGACCGGTTGTGCTATTCTGGTGACCCTTATCGAACAGATGGTCAACGACACAAGTTTTGAGCATGGTGATGTATACTTCGCCTTCACGCAAAACGAGGATGTTGGCAAGGCCGCTATGCGTATGGACATAAGCTACTTTGACCACACCCCAGATATCCTGATTGATGTTGACGGCGAAGACTTCGGCCAGTTTAGCCAGGCTAATTTCACCGCTGAAGGGCGCACCTATCTATTCAAAGGCAACCTCGCTCATACCTCACAAGGCAAAGCGCTGAGATATGCTGATGCCCGCACCGCCATGGCTTACTTCATCGGCCAACTTCCACCCGAGATCCACCCTTCCTATTCAGAAGGTCACCAAGGCTATACACATTGCTATAGCATGGAAATGCTGCCCAACGGACATGATGTACGCATCCGTTTCCGTATTCGCTACTTCGATAAAGCTGATGGTGACCACTACAAGGCCGAACTTGACAAAGCCTTCAGTATGACACAACAAGCGTATCCCTTTGTTGAGGTTGAACTCGAAAACGATGAACTCCAATACGAGAACGTGGCCTACAACATGCATCCCCAAGCTGTCAATGTGATAGAAAGAGCTGCCTCAAAAATGGGTATGCCAATGGTGGGCATAGATTTGCGCGCTGGCACTACAGGAGCCATGATGGTGGCAAAGGGGCTGCCTGGAGCGCCGTGCATCCCAAGTGCCCAACATGCCGTACATAGCACCTTTGAGTGGTGTTGTCTTGAAGAGATGATGGATATCGTCCAATTGACTCGCAACATTGTGACAGAAGTAAGCGAATTGAACTGATATTTGTAATATTATGACCTGAGAAATCCGAAGAATATCTATCTTTGTACCCGATAATTATACCACTAGTTACAAACAATAAAAACATATCAACATGAAAAAAGTATTATTGGTTATTGCAGCAATTCTCTTGATGGGTAACGCTTTTTCGCAAGACATGAATAGATTTCTTCCACCATCTGTGAGGCAGCAATTACGTGATATTGAAAGACAGGCGCGTCAACCTCTTGTACCTTTATACTTAAATACCGATAAAACCCATGTAAGGCCAGTGCCATCGGAATTAATGGCCGTTTCAAATATAAAGGCCATATCAAAATTGAAGGATTACATACTTGTTAGTTCAGTAGATTCGGCTATTGCGGAAAAGTATCATCTAACTTTTCCTTTGAATACATCGTTGAAACAGCCAAGTTGTTGCTTACAAGAAAAATACAGTAAACAAATTTCAAAGAAGTTCTGGTTCGGTTGTTATGTATTCGATGGCGAAAATATAAACATTAAGCTGAAACTAGAATAATGGATAATCAGCCCTAGCGNNATGACACCAGAGAACGACCCATGTGCCTATGATAATAGGGAGAGAAATCATTTATTGGAACATATTCAGAGCAAGCATCTTAAACCTGTGAGATGCTTGCTCACTTATACCCATTTCCAATGGTGACAACATTAGTTTCTGGCCTCACCATTTCTCAGTAATACGCGCTCTGGGACATGAACCCCAATCGGTGGTTTATTATTGCGAGAACGAACAATTATTGAAAAAAAACTGTTATTTTTACTTCTAAGTGATAGCTCCAAGTCCTTATTATCGTATAGGGTATTAGAAGGGCCCAAGAAAACCTTTCCGAATAATACCGCATCCCCTTATCTTGTCATTAATGCTTTTGCAAAAACAGGAAGTCCTTTACTACATGAGAGCCTTAAAGAACGCATCCAATCCTATTGCAAAGAATCAAGAAGCGTTTTTATCAATATTGATAAAGATGACAACGCCAAGATACAATTGGCGATTCCAGCCTCTATAGCAAATCATACCGCTTCTCTAAAAGGCATTCTTGATATTGTGGAAGACTTTGTATGTCCAATAGAACAAGTTTAGTAATTTGAAGTGTATGAAAAATCAGCCTTCATTGGGTGTCATAGCTAACGAAAAAAAAGAGGAGACCATCGTCTCCTCTCTCTGTGATTTTAACTGTAACAACTGTAACCACTGTAACAGAATTAGCTGGCGAGTTTGAACTTGTGGATGTATTCATCTGTCTTACAGAAGTTTCCATTCTCTTCGTCGAAGATGATATACTTTCGGTTCATCCAGACGCGCAGGAGTGACTCTCCGTCGCCCTTTTTGCCCCGACTCTGCCGCATGTTGCGGTACTGCTCGCGAGTAAAAGTGTCGGGCAGCAGGTTCAGCAGGTTCTTGGGTCCATGCTGACGCTGCATCGCCACCTCTTCGTCCAGCTCGTTTTCCAGCTGTTGGCCGAAGTAGAGCATCTTGCACCAGAGGTCGTACTCCTGACTCCAGCG
>LXOW01384099.1_pt2 | contig 20615 bp, 21 predicted proteins | sample 1368591 | NCBI WGS metagenome assembly LXOW01 (sample SAMN04884650, study PRJNA319009) | bovine gut metagenome | isolation source: Cow rumen | host: Bos taurus | place: Italy: Legnaro (PD) | collected 2014-07-09
TAAAAAATTCGCTCCTATTTATTATGTTCGAGAGGTATACAAGAAAAAGAAAGGCAAATATATACCAAAGTGGTTTGCTGGTAGCGAGGTTGTGAGAAAGGTATCTCAAGGGAATCCGAGGATGTTTCTTAATATAATGATGCAAATGTTCTCCGAAGCAGCAATTCGTAAGAACTTTGACTTAAAAGATCAGAGTAGAATTANNTATCGAAATCTTTCTATTATTGCACAACAATTATACGAGAAAACGCACAAATCATACTTAAAAGAAATAGGTTGTTCATTTGTTTTCACAAAGGATGTCAGAATTCAAAATGAAGAAGAATGGATAAAACGGGCTGTTTCGTTTTCAAGATTATCGGTTGATGAAGCATCTATAATGAATGGGATTAGTGAAAAAACAAAGTATGCAATATGTAATGCTTTAGCAGTGGAATACTGGATTACTATGAGAAACGATTATCCGACAACAGTATCATTGGTAAAGCCAACTGATGTAGAGAATGCTCAATTATCTCTTTTTTGAGGAGCAACGTAAAATGAACAATAATATAAAGCGAATACAGTTCACAAATGCACAATGCTCTCTGTTAAATGGTAGAATTGATCTGTTCGTTGCATGTATAGGATATGAAGAACGTTCATGCTATATATATAAAAAAATTAAGTCAAAGCTTGATTCAAGCAGCCTATTGCTGCTTTCAGTTAATGATTACGAGAGATTTCCGCATTCTAAAGATTTAATTGACGAGGAAAGAGAACGAAATGTCGAGTGTTGCATAGTACCATATGATGACGCAGAATCTGTTCAGGAAAGAATAGTTAAGAGAGTTCAGAAAGTAATCAGTTGCTGTGATGATGCTAGGATCCATATTGATTATTCTTCAATGCCAAGAAATTGGTATTGTAAGTTGCCCGAGTTGCTTAATCCCTACTTGACGCAAAATAGCGTTGTGTATTTTTGGTATTCTGAAGGAGTGTACCCCCTCTTCGACGATGAATATCCAACGGCAGGTATTAAATCATATGTGCTGTATTCAGGGAAGCCATCATTGCTGGACAGAAAATGTACGCATTTTATCGGCGTTGGATATGATTCTATCAGAACACGTGGGATTATTACGCTTTTAAACCCAGAATCTGTCATTACATGTGCAGCCAACAATCCGGAGAGGAGTGATGTTATAAAAAGAGTAGAAGCTGTTAACAAAGAAATAATGAATGAATCATACATGAATTTGTGGCTGAATATTACAGATGTTGAATATATGATTGCAAAACTGAAAGGGATTGTCAATGAGGTTTTTACAATAGCACAAAGTGATATAGTAATGGTTCCAGATGGTCCTAAACCTCTAATATTTGTAATGTCTATGATTCCCTGGTTGACAGGGAAAACGGGCATATGTTGCCTTCATATCGTTAGGAATGACAGTATTTTTAAACCGTATAATATTAAAGCACGTGGGCAAAATGATTGTTCAACATTTTCGGATGAAGACCATATTATTGGGTTTTCAATCAGTTTTCTTGCATAATGGCTTTTTCAGCTAAAAAAAGATTATCTAACAATACTTTGTTGTAATAAAAAAGGTACTAATAATGATCTCCCAGTTTCGCCGGGAGATCATTGTTTCCGCTTCAGTTTTTCAATGCAGATTATTACTTGATGATCATCAAATAGCACTATAGGGTTGGCTTTTTGAAATTGTTGCAGAAAAAAGAATCTTTGGGCATACTATAGAAAACAACAATGAAGGAACGAGATATGAAATCCATTTTGATCAAGGATACGACCCGGGAGGAGCGGGAGGAGATCGTCCGCCGTGCGTTGTGGGGCGGCTGCGGGGCGGAGTGCGAGTTCTGCTCCGGCTGCGACAATAGGGGCGGCGGCCGGATCGACAGCATGTATCAGCCCTACATCGACGGGGAGAAGGAGATCGCTGAGATCAACGCCGAATACCGCGCTCCCTTTGTGCGATAATTCACTTTTAGCAGGTGAAAATTCACCCAGTAAAGTAAATAGTCACTGAAAATTCGCTCTCCGGGGTGAATAAAGTGAATTTTCACCCTATAGAAGTGATAATTCAGTCGGAGCGCCTACAACTGATGATTTTCTATTGAGAACTAGCCTCAAAAATGATGCAAGTTCTCAACAAGATCCTACTTGCAGCAAAAAAGTTATCAATGGCCATCAGGATATTGTTTCTTCAGACAGAAGAGTTAAACTCGCGGCCTTTTCTTCTGTTCCCCAAAATCAATAAAAAATCACTTTTGGGGAACAGGATCGTTCAACCAGTCCGCGGCATCGATGACCCGGATGCCTTCATGCTGATATTCCGGCTGATAGGTGCGTGCAATCACCAGCTTCGGATATGCGTCTTTGATGCTTAACAGCGGGGTGACTTCCCTTTCAAAGGTCTTCGGCTGGGAGATATCGTTCGCTACCTGGATATAGAGCTTCTCTCCCTGTTTCATGGCGACAAAGTCGATCTCCTTGTTATAGAGGACTCCGACATATACCTCATACCCGCGGCGGAGCAATTCGATGGCAACGATATTCTCCAGCACGCGACCGTAATCCATATTCTTTGTTCCCAGCCTGGCAAAGCGGAAGCTCTGATCCGCCAGATAATACTTATCCTCGGAACGGAGGTATCGCTTCCCTCGGATATCATATCTCCGTATTCGATAGAACGCAAAAGCCTTACACAGAGCGTCCATATATTTCCCAACAGTCTTATGATCGACCTTCGTCTTATTGGAGGAGAGAGTATCTGTTATCGACCGAACGGATGTGACGTTTCCGATGTTGTCCATCAGGAAATCGATCAGCTCGTGCAGCAGAGGCTCATTCTTCAACCTGTACTTTTTCACGATATCACGGACGATCAAAGCATTTAACACTTCGCTGTTGATGTAACGGTATTTCTGCTCCTGGTTTTTATATAGATAGGAGCCGGCCATGCCGCCCTCAGTGATGTATTTTGCCAAGCTGCCGTATAGATTCTCCGAGGGGAAATAGGTGAGGTATTCCTTGAAGGAAAACGGAAACACATGGATCTCATAGGTGCGGCCGACAAACAGCGTCGCCAGATCACTGCTTTGCAGGAAGGCATTTGAACCGGTCACATAGATGTCATATTTTTCCTTTGCGTGCAGGCTGTTGATTGCTTTCTCAAAGGTAGAGCACATTTGCACCTCATCGACCAAAAGATAATTGTTCTTCCCGTCCTGATAATGCTCCTCAACATAATCCTCCAGAGCATGGTATTCCATGAGGCGCTCATACTCTGTAAGGTTATAATTGATGTGGATGATATTTGCGTCCGGGTCATTGGCCTGAAGCCATGCAGCCAGTGCGTCCAGCAGCTTGGACTTGCCCGACCGGCGGACACCTGTGATTACCTTGATATCCGGTGTCTGAAGAAGATCCTTCATTTCTTCCAGATATGCAGTACGTTTGATAAGCTTCATCATGATCCCTCCGAGCCTATTGTAGCTTTATTATACCCTTTTCATTCCCCAAAATCAAATAATTTTTGTTTTTGGGGAATGGAAGTCGGCGGAAAGAAAAACAAATTCCACCTCTATAACTGAAATGAAACAGGAAGAAAAAGGCCCTCGCAGTAATCAGTCATTAAAACGGATGATCCGTTTTTGCTTCCTCTCGGCATATCGGAGCGTGTTGCTCGCGCCTCCGAAACTATACACGACATATGCGACAACAACGTCGGCAGTATCGACCATGTACTCATTTCGCCTGGAAATGGCATATCGTCTCGGCACATTTTCAAGAGGAGGATAGATCGATTCGTCATATGCGCTTGTGTCGTATTCCCTGTCAAGATATGGAAGCACGAGCACGGACCGAATATGCTGGTGTTCCCGCTTCAGCTCCCGAATGACATCGGCAGCCATAGTATCGAACTGTCCATATCCGCCGAGGTAAAAGCAGTCAGCCCCCTCTCGGATCAGCCCTGCAACGGTTTCATACAGCCACTTTTGAACCTTTTCGGGCTCCTGCACTTCCCTATGTCCGCAAAATGTGACAACCATATCATCGCCTCTTTCCGATCACCAACGATTGTTGGTATATGAGCCATGATACTCACCTACAATTGTTCCGTCAAGAACAAATGTAGGTGATGTTTATGCGAGAGATCTTAGCTGAGCGCCTGAAGGCGTGTAGAAAAGAAAAGGGCCTTACTCAGATGCAGGTCGCAGTGTATTGCGATATTACCGAGAAGGCCTATCAAAACTATGAGCTTATGACGCGCGAGCCTAAACTGGAGATCCTGATCCGTATCGCTGATCTGTATGGAGTGTCATTGGATTATCTGGTTGGAAGGGAGAACGGTTCAGGGCAGTCTTGAGCATATTGCTTGAAGGCAATACGGCATAGATTTATCCCCTGATATACCCTAAGCATAACAGGGTATAAGCCGCATCGCTGCTTCTTGATCGTCAAGCAGGCGTCTATTAGGGAACTTTTTGGCGTAAAAACCATCAAAAAATTCCCTAAAACAAAACAGACGCGCCTTTTAGAGTAGAATCATAGAGAAAAAGAAAGGGCCCGCGGCAGCGGGTCCTTTCGTTCTTGGCGATTGGTTCAGTTGTCGATCAGTTCATGGTTGACCAGCTCCCGCACCCGTGCCTGGATGCTGTTCATGCCCTGGACCCAGGTCAGGGGATCGGCGGCCTTCAGGGCTTCGGTGAGGCCCTCGGCGCGGGAGAGCTGGGCGGTCAGGTGTTCGGCCATGGCGGTGGCGTCGTCGTCGATGGCATGGAGGTGCTGTTCCAGCTGGCCCGAGAGGAGCAGGTCGTTGTAGAGGGATCGGCGGTGAGCCTTGAGGTAGGCCAGGCGGCGTCGGCCCCAGAGGCCCAGGGGCTGCGGGGCTGGGTCGTCGTCCCCGGCGATCAGGTAGTAGTCGCCCACCAATTCGTAATCGAGGCCGGTGCGGGGGTCGGTGATGTATTTCTCCATGTGTGTCTCCTTTCAGTCGCAGTCGATTCTGTGCCGCAGCTTATGCCGGTAGCGGCGGTAATGCTGGCCAACGATGTAATCGATGGCCCGGATCTTGGGGATGTAGTAGGTGGTGCGGATCATGAAATGCTCCACCAGGCCCTGCTGCAGGAGCCTGCGGGCGGTGCTCTCGGCGATACCGCCCAGCATGGCACAGAACTGGCCGATGGTCAACAGGTCGGGGTAGGTTTCAAATTTGCGTTCATACTCGAATCTGGTCATGGGTTGCCTCCTGTGTGTGGTTTGTCAATGGCAGATGGCACGCCTGTTCCAGATAGTCCCGGAAGGCCGATTTTGGGGCCGTGGCCTCCGTTTGGCCTCCGATTTCCGAGGTTTTTTCCGATGCTCCTGAAAAAGCGCTTTGTCAGGCGCAACGGACATTTTTCCTTCTTCCAGCCAAAATGTCCTTGTTTTCCGGCTCTTTTTCAACTTCCCCAGGTTCTCCTGAGCGGCGGCAGAGCGAACCAACTTCGCTTTGCGAAACAGGACTCAAAACAACGTGGGGGTCGAAACCGCGTTACGAAAAGCCCCGACGGGGCTTTTTTCGCGGCAGGGGCAGGCCCCGCTTCCGGTACCACTGCATTCTGGCTTGCCTATATTGTGTTTGATTCCCCGTTTTTCCCATGCTATAATGCTATATCTGACAGAAATGAAGGAGAAGGGCAATGGATGACTTTGGGGTCGGCGAGATGCTGGAGATGCAGCGGGCGCTGCAGAAGCAGTACAGTGACAAGTGGAGACCGATCTGCCCCGATCGAGGGAAGGATCAGCTGCTGTGGATGATCGGCGAGTTGGGCGAAGTCATCGACATCATCAAGAAGAACGGCGGGGAGAACGCCAGTCGAGACGGGGCGTTGCGGGTGCAGCTGGTGGAGGAGCTGGCGGACGTGCTCATGTATTATGCCGACGTACTGCTTTGCTACGGCATATCCCCACAAGAGTTGAAGCAAGCCTACGTCAGCAAATTCGAAAGGAACATGAAGCGCTGGTAGACCGTGCAGCGCAGGGGACGCGAGGACAGAGTTCTGCATAGAAACGGGAGGACAGTCAGATGACCGAGCTGGAGATCATGGAGCGTGCGAAGGCGTATGTGGAAAAGCTGGCGCGGGGGATCGATCCGATCACCGGAGAGGAGGTGCCGGAGGGGGACGTTATCAACCATGTGCGCGTCTCCCGGTGTCTATTCTATGTGGCAGACGTGCTCAGGCAGGTGATCGAGAACGGCGGCATCCGGGCGGAGCCGGCCGGGAGCGAGCCGAGACCCCAGATTGCCCGGCGCAGCGAGAAAGCGGCTTTTGCATTGACTCTGGAGCAGCGGGAGCAGTACGACTTCGGGGATCGGGCCGCCACGGTGAGCACCATAGCCCAGCAGCTCAACGGATTCATTGATCTGGACGCCATGCAGAAGCTGAAGACCACCAGCATCACGGCCTACCTTACCGCCACCGGCCTGCTGGCGGAGGAGGTGAAGCCTGATGGCAAGAGAGCCAAGCGCCCCACGGACATGGGCCGGAAGCTTGGTATATCCATCGTCCTGGCCCAGGGGCCCAACGGCCCCTACAACCTGGTGGTCTATGACCGGCAGGCGCAGCAGTTCATCCTGGACAACCTGGATGCCATCGCCGCCATCAACGCCGCGCCCCTCCATGAAAACCAGGGCCAGCCATGGTCGCCCGAGGAGGATGTCTGGCTGCGACAGGCCTTACGGATGGGTACTAAGATCAAGGACATGTCCGCTCACCTCAAGCGCTCCCCTGGTTCCATCCGCGCCCGGATACAGAAGCTGGGGCTGGAGGATCAGCCTTGCATCGGCGGGGAGAAGGAGATCAACCAGATCGACTCGAAATACCGGGCCCCGTTCGTGCGATGATCCGTTTCAGGGCACGATCATAGAGAAAAAACAGGCCCCGCTGCACAAACAGATAAATGCAGCGGGGCCTTTCGTGCGTCGTTTTTTCAGCTGCGGATCAACATACAACAGCTGCTTGGATGGCCGATCACAGCTTCATATTGATCAGGATATCCCCCGCATGGATCTTGACGCTGTCCTCCGGGACCACCACCAGACCGTCGCGGATCAGGGCAGTCACGCAGATCTGATGCAGAGTCTCCACCTCTTTGACGGTCCGCTCAGAATAGTCCGAATCCGGCTCCACCAGGATGGCGGCGGTGCTGTTTTTGTACTCCTGGGCGTCCTGCATGCGCTGCAGGCGGGTGTAATGCTCCACGAAGCCGGCGGAGAGGATGCCGGTGGGGATCGCCACCACGCCCACGCCCAGGAAGGTGATGATCACCCCCATGATCCGTCCCATGAGCGTCACCGGGTATATATCCCCGTAGCCCACGGTGAACACGGTGGAAACGCTCCACCAGATGCCGGACAGAGCGTTTTGGAAGACCTCCGGCTGGGCCGCGTGCTCCGCGCTGTACATGCAGAGGGAAGCGGCCAGCACCAGCACCAGAATGATAAAGACCGAGTACAGGATGGCGTTCTTCTTTTCCTTGACCACGGACGTGATGACCTGGAAGGAATCGTATTGGGTGTTGATGCGAAAGAGGTGCAATATCCGCGCCGCGCGCAGGATCCGAAAGGCCCCGAACCCGGACAGGAAGAAGAAGGGCAGGATGGTGAGCAGGTCCACGATCCCGTCGAAAGAGAACAGGAAGCGCAGCACCGCACGGGGACGGGTCTCGTCCGGGTACAGGAGATCCGCCGTCCAGATCCGAAGGGCGTACTCCACGCAGAAGATCAGCACGGTCACGTCCTCTATCCGGTCGAAGAGGCCCCGGAAGGCGCTCAGCTCGTCGAAGGTGTCCAGGAACAAAACGGCGATATTGCAGAGGATCGCCGTCACGATGAAATAATCGAAGATCCGGCTGGGGGCGTCCTCCTGATGGCCGATCTGGATGATCTCGAAGATCCGTTCTTTCTTTTCTTTCGAAACACGCTGCATAGGCTGTTCCTCCTGCCTGCCATTGTACACGATAGCGTCCCGGGGGGCAAGGATCAGCCCGCCATTTCCTCCAGCAGCCCGGTGCAGCCATCCCAAACATCCCGCCAGGTCTCTTCAAAATCCCCAGTATACCAGGGATCGGCCACCTCCTGCCCGGCCCTGGCCGTGTGATCGAGGAGGAGGCTTATCTTTCCCTCCGGATCGCCGCCGGTGATGCGCAGGATGTTGCGGATATTGGCGCGATCCATGCCGACGATGAGATCGAACCGGTCGAGATCCTCCCTCGTCATCTGCCGGGCGTGATGATCGCCGCAGGAGATGCCGTGCCGGGCCAGCTTCCGCCTGGCCGGGGGATAGACCGGGTTCCCGATCTCCTCCCGGCTGGTGGCGGCGGAAGCGATCTCAAAGCGATCGTCCATCCCGCGCCTGCGGACCATATCCTTCATGACGAACTCCGCCATGGGGCTGCGGCAGATATTGCCGTGGCAGACGAACAGTACTCTTATCATAGGCCTATTTTTTTGAATTTGGCGTCAGGCAGATGGCGGATCAAAGGAGGGCAGGGCTATTCGAGCGCCGTGGAGCCCAGGTCCCAGGAGGAGGTGTCGCACTGGCCTTGGTCGTTGAGGCCCCGGGTGAGGACGGAGCCGTCGGACAGGAGGACGGCGGTGTGGGTGGCGCCGGCGGCGAGGGCCACGGCGGCGGACGCGTCGGAGAAGTCCAGGGCGTTCCGGGCCTGGAACCAGTGGCAGAGGACGCGGCCGTCGGCGGTGATGGCCAGGGTGCCCGTGGTGGAGGCCGACAGGGCCACCACGTCCGTCCAGAGCAGGGTGGCGGCGGTATGGACCACGGTGCCGTCCTCCTTCAAGGCGGCGCAGTAGCCCGTGGAGACCACCGCTTGCACAGCCTCCGCCAGCGCCTCGCTGCGCAGGGAGGGATGGGAGCAGTAGACCCGGCCGTCGGCGCTGATGGCCACGGCCCCGTAGCTGCCCCCGGAGAGATATATGACGTCCTTCCAGCCGGACAGCTCTGTGAAGGGCTGGTAGCCGGTGGAGACCACCGTGCCGTCTTCAAGGAGCGCCAGCGTGTTGTAGTCCGAGCAGGCCACGGCTTTGACGCCGGTCCAGCCGGTGACGTCGCACTGGCCCTCGGTGTTCCGGCCTGCGGCCGCCACGGTGCCGTCGGCCCGGAGGCCCACGGTGTGGTAGGCTCCGCAGGCCACGGCGGCGATATCGGTCCAGGCGGACACGTTGCACTGGCCCTCGGTGTTCCGGCCCGTGGCCAGGACGGTGCCGTCAGTCTTCAGGCCCACGGTGTGGTAGAAACCCACAGCCAGCTTGCCCTGGGGGAGCTTCTCCCGGACGGTCTGCAGGGTCCGGATCCGCTCCACCTGCTCCTCGGACAGGCCCAGCATCCGGTTCACGGCGAAGGTCTCGTCCGCCTCGCCGGTGACGGTCTTAGCGATGGCCACGGCCCGATCCCGGGCGTCGGCGTAGCTGCCCAGGGCCCAGAAAAGGGCGAAGCCCGCCGCGGGGTCGGTCTCGGCAGCCTGCTCGGCTATGGCGTAGCGGCAGCCGTCGTACCGGTCCAGGGCGTCCCTATATCCGGACAAAGCGTAAAATCTGTCCTTGGCGTCCTCCAGATCCCCGGCGGCCAGGGCCTTTTCGGCGGCCGCGTAGCGGCATTCCAGGATCATGGTCCGGCTGTCCTCATAGTCGCCCAGCTGGGTAAAGAGGGTCTCGGCCCGGTCCGTGTCCCCGGCGGCCAGGGCCTCCTTCGCCAAGGCGTACCGGTACTGGAGCAGGGTATCCTCCCCCTCACTGCCCTTCTCGGCGGCCTCCAGGCTGGAGATGGCCTTCTCGTAGTCCCCCCGGGCGGCGGCCCGCTCCGCCCGCTTCTCCAGGATGGCCTCCCGGCGGCCGTAAAGGAACAGCCCCGCAGCCGTCAGGATCACCATGGCGACGGTGGAGATGAGGATTGCCCGGCGGGCGAAGGCTTTGCCAAAGGGACGCTTCTTTCTCTTCATAGGCTCACCCCAGATACTTCACCACGGTCTGCTGCATGTAGGCGGAGTTGATGCCGCAGCCCTTGGACACGATGAAATACACGTCGTCGATGTCGTAATACTGGATATACTCCCGCAGGGACGCCCCGCCGCCGGTGACGAAGCTGTTGGTCTCCCGAAGGTCCGCGAGACACACCTTGTCGTAGTAAGGGGCCGCGTAGGCTACGAAGGCGAGGCCGAAGGAGTCGCAGATCACCAGGGCGTTGCGGCCCGTGTGGAAGCCCGTCTCCGCCACGTAGAAGGGGGAGTGGGTGCCCCCCAGGAAGGCGGCGTAGACCGCCCGCTCCGGCTCCATATACCGGACCTCCTTCACCAGCTGATTGAGATGTCGGTACACGAAGGCCCGGGCCGGGGCCAGGGGCGTAGGCACCTCCAGCCGGTCCACCAGATTCCGCTTTCCCGCCAGGGAGCGGACGTTCTTGGCGATGGACCCGGCGAAGTTCTCGTGGACCGTGTACTCGAAGTCCTCATAGGCGGCGGAGGGCACGCCGAAGGTCCGCATCATCAGCCGCTGGATGTAGAAGGCGCCGAGGCCCGTCCAGTGGTGGTCCGTCTTGAAGTAGCACAGCTCCCCCGCCTGCATGTGGGGGCACAGCTCCTCCACGGTGGAGAATACGTAGACCCCCTCCTTTACGTTGGCCTGGAGGGTGGGTTCCACGTCGCTGGTCCAGCCGGTGAACTTGTTGGGGTACAGGAGCCAGCGGTTGGCGTCCTGGGAGTCGGGGATGTAAGTGAAGGCCACGATGCCGTCTTCCGGCACCGCGCCCCGGTACAGGTTCAGGGCCTTGGCCGTGTTCTCCATGGAGTTTTTGCCGAACTGGGACAGGGTGGACAAGGACCCGTCCGTTCGGATCAGGCTGAGCTTGCGGACGATGGAGGTGTCGGCCACCTGGGGGTCCACCGGCTTCGGCGTGGCGGTGGGCACGGGGGCCGGGTGGCCGCCGGCACCGCCGTGGCCTCCGCCTGGGCCGCGATGACCAAGCCCACGGGGGCTTTGGTGGGGGCGGGCGTGGGCGCGGGGGTCTCGGGGACGGGGGTCGCCTCGTCCTCCTCGATGGGCTCCTCCAGCATGCCGCCGCCCATCTCGTCCAGCTCCTTCAATGCGTCCGTATCCAGGATGCGCTCCTCCTCCGTGGCGGCGTCGAAGACGCTGAGGAGACGGGCCGAACCCTGCAGAATGGCGTCACGGCCGGGCATCTGGTCGGAGAGGTAGGCTTCGAGGCCCTCGGCGAAGCTGCCGTCCCACCAGGAGGCGGCGGACAGTTTGGGCAGGGCCTGCAGCGTCCGGTTCTCGTTTTCGGAGGTGCCGCCCTCCCAGTTGCCCAGGGCAAAGGGCAGCAGGCCCAGCAGGAACAGGGCCATGCACCACCAGTATGCGATCACAAAGGGCACTTTCTTCTTCATAGGACCGCCTCAAAACCTAAAGTAGATGAAGGGGTTGTAGGTCTGCCCCATCAGGAACAGAATGGACAGCAGGAAGATGACCGTCAGGGCCGCCGCCCCCAGGATCTCCCCCAGGGTGCTGACGCCCTTGCCCTCCCGGGTGAAGAGCTTCTTCAGCCACCTCTGCAGCGGCAAACAGCATATGGTCATGATGAGGGGCAGGACGGTATACTGCTTCAATACGGAGAGGAGCTTTTCGTCCATGAGCCCCCCGCCGTCGAGACCGACGAGGGCGCCGAGGTGCTCCATCATGGCCCCGAAGTCCGTGTAGTAGAAGATCACCCAGCCCACCGTGACCAGAAGCAGGGTCAGCACGTGCCGGAGGGCCAGGGGGATCCGGTTCAGGGCCTTTTCAAAGACGAACCGTTCCAGCACCAGCAGAGCGAAGTAGTAGACCCCCCACAGCACGAAGTTCCAGCTGGCCCCGTGCCAGAGGCCCGTCAAACTCCATACGATGGCCAGGTTCAGAATGGTTCGGCCCGTGCCCCGGCGGTTGCCCCCCAGGGGGATGTACACGTAGTCCCGGAAAAAGGCGGACAGGGACATGTGCCACCGCCGCCAGAACTCGGTGATGGAGGCGGAGAGGTAGGGGTGGTCGAAGTTCTCCTTGTAGGTGAAGCCGAAGACCCGGCCGAGGCCGATGGCCATGTCGGAGTAGGCGGAGAAATCGAAATAGAGCTGCATGGTATAGAGGACGGCGGAGAGCCAGCTCCCCAGCAGGGACATCTGGGCCCCCGTGCCGCCCAGGGCCGTCATCTCCAGCATCTCTCCGCAGAGGTTGGCCAGAAGCACCTTCTTGCCGAGACCCAGCACGAACCGCTGCATGCCCCGGTAGAAGTCCGTGGGCGTGGTCTTTCGGTCGGCGAGGGCCTCCGCCACGTCAGAATACTGGACGATGGGGCCGGCAATGAGCTGGGGGAAGCAGGAGATGTAGAGGAGGGTGCGCAGCGGATTGGTCTGAGGCTTCGATTTCTTCCGGTACACGTCCACGGTGTAGGTCAGCACCTGGAAGGTGTAGAAGGAGATGCCGATGGGCAGATGCCGCTCCGGGGCGGTCCGGGCCACGCCGAAGATGCCGTAGACCGTGTTCAGCAGGAAGGAGGAATACTTGAAGAAGACCAGCAAAATGAGGGAGGTGACCACCCCCACGATGAGCAGGAGCTTCCGGGGCCGCTTCTTCTTCGTGCGATATATCTTCAGGGCCACGAACCAGTTGATGAGGGTGACGCCGATCATGCCCAGGACCCACACCGGCTCCCCGAAGCTGTAGAAGATCAGGGAGAACACCAGCAGCACGCCGTTGCGCCAACCAATGCCCTTGCGGCAAAAGTACAGCAGCAGCAGCGCCGGCAGGAATAAAAACAGGAAGGTTGTGGAGGAAAAGACCATGCTTCGACCCTTTGGCGATTCACGCCTCGATATTTCGACAGTATAAGTATAGCATAAAGGGTGCCCCGGCGCAAGTCCGCCCGTCCTTGACAGCATTTCAGCGGGTCTGGTATGATCTGGTATAGAATCGTTTCAAGGAGGTCCGGTATGGCGCTTTCTGATCTTGAATACCTGCAGCATTTGTTCGACGCCTTCTACGAGGTGGGGGCCCTGCCCGGGGGCGGCGTGACCCGCCTCGGGTACACGGAGCTGGAGGACGAGATGCACTGCCGCTTCGCCGCCCTGGCCGGGGAGCTGGGCTGCACGGTGGAATACGACCTGGCGGGGAACGCCTACGCCTTTTTAGAGCCTGCGGACGAGCATATCCTCATCGGGTCCCATCTCGATTCCGTGATCCAGGGAGGCCGGTACGACGGCGTGGCCGGGGTCATGGCCGGGCTCCTGCTCCTGAAACGGGCCAAAGAGGCGAAGCTCCCCCTGCCCCTGAAGGCGGCGGCCTTCCGCTGCGAGGAGTCCAGCAACTTCGGCTGCTGCACCATGGGCAGCGGTCTCGTGACCCGGCAGTTGAAGGAGGGGCCGGAGAAACTCTCTAAGCTCACCGGCAAGAACGGGGAGACCCTGGGGGACGTGTTCGCCCGCCGGGGCCTGTCTTTGACGCCGCCGCTCATCACCGGGGTGAAGGAATACCTGGAGCTCCACATCGAGCAGGGCAAGGTCCTGGAGGAAAAAGGCACCCGGGTGGGGGTGGTCAGCACCATCGCCGGGCCCCGCCGCTGGAAGCTGCAGCTGAAGGGTCTCGCCGAGCACTCCGGGGCCACGCCCATGAATATGCGGCAGGACGCCCTCTGCGCCGCCTGTGAGATCGTGCTGGCGGTGGAGAAGATCGGTCAGCGGGAGGCGGCTCTTTGTGAGTCCGTGGCCACCGTGGGCGTCATCCAGAATACGCCCAACGCCCTCAACGTGGTCCCCGGCGCCGCGGAGCTGGGCATCGACCTTAGGGGCAGCAGATCGGACAGTCTGGACCGCATGGAGCGGGATACCCTCGACGCCGCCCGGGACATCTGCGCCCGGCGGAACATCGCCCTCACCGAATCGAAGCTCAGCGAAATGGACCCGGTGTCCATGGACGAGGGCATCCAGCGGGGCCTCATGGCCGCCGCCGAAAGGCTCCATATCTCCTGCCGGAACATGCCCAGCGGCGCGGGCCACGACGCCATGGCCTTCGCCCCCCTGTTCCCCACGGGCATGGTGTTCATCCCCTGCGCACGGGGCATCTCCCACAACCCCCTGGAATCCGCCACCCTCCAAAGCATCCTGGACGGGACCGATGTGCTGTGGGGATATCTCACCGCGAAATAAGGCGTAAATGCGGGACGGGCTTGGCCGTCCCGTCTTGTATCGGCAGCCTCAAAAAACATGGAAAGATTTTACAACTATGTTGCATCCTATACGGGGGGTCCGTGGTATTATGGTCGTGAAGAGAGGGACGGCGCCCTTTGGGAGAGGCGCGCCGAACGAGAAAGGAGAAAACATAGTATGATGAAAAAATGGCTCAGCCTCCTGTTGGCGGCCCTGATGCTGCTGGCCCTGGCGCCGGCAGCCCTGGCTTCCAGTGAGGAGTATGTCAAGAACAGCGGCAGCTCCGCCGCCGACGTATTCGCCGCCATCGGCGACGAGACCCCCGCCGGCTCCCTGGCCGCCGGGGCCCAGAAGAAGCTGCTGGGCACGGAGAAGAACGGGGACGACACCTGGTACAAGATCGAGGGCGGGTACGTAAAGAAGGCCGACGGCGTGGACACGGTCACGGTGTACACCGCGGAGCTCATGGCCAGCGGGGCCTCCGTGAAGTACGGGGAGACCGCCACGGTCACCGCCAGCGTGAAGGACGGCGAGGGCTATACCATCGAATACTCCACCAACGGCACCGATTGGTCCAAGACCGTCCCCGCCCGGACGGAGCCAGGCACCACCACCGTGAAGGTGAAGGCCACCAAGGAGGGGTGTGCTGACCTGGAGAAGGAAGTGACCCTGACGGTGGGCGAAAAGCCTGCCGCCCCCAAGACCACCCTGACCGTCCACGGCGGCACCTTCCCCTATGACGGGAAGGCCCACGCCTGTACCTACACCCTGGAGAACGGGACGGGCTACACCGTCCGCTACACCACCGACGACGGCAAGACCTGGAAGACCTGGGCCTCCGACAAGGATGCTCCCAGCCTGACCAAGACAGGCAAGCTCACCGTGAAGGTGGAGGCCGCCAAGTCCGGGGCCGAGACCCTGACCGTCACCGTGACGCTGGAGGTCACCGGCTCCGCTGCCACCGGCACCACCGTCACCATCGTCAACTGCAAGACCTCCGTGAACGTCCGCGCCAAGGCCACCAGCTCCAGCACCAAGCTGGGCCAGGCCAAGAAGGGCAAGGTCTTCAAGCTCCTGGGCGTGGAGGGCAACTGGTACAAGATCCAGTACACCGCCGACAAGGTGGGTTACGTGTTCCACTCCTACGTGAAGGTGGGCAGCGGCACCGCCCCCGCCCCCGATCCCGACCCGGCCCCCGGCCCCGGCACGAAGGCGTACATCGCCAACTGCAACAACAGCGTCAACGTTCGCAAGAAGGCCAGCAGTTCCAGCACCAAGCTGGGCACCCTGAAGAAGGGGACGGAGATCACCGTCACCGGCACCAGCGGCAACTGGACCCAGATCTCCTACAAAGGGGGCGTGGCCTACGTGTTCACCCAGTACGTGTCCTCCTCTAAGCCAGACGAGGACGTGGCGGGCAAGAAGGTGACCATCGTCAACTGCACCAGCTTCGTGAACGTGCGGGAGAAGGCCAGCAGCTCCAGCAAGAAGCTGGGCACCGCCAAGAAGGGCGCCACCTACACCGCCCAGGGCATCTCCGGCAACTGGGTGAAGATCACCTACGACGGCAAGACCGGCTACGTCTACAAGCGGTACACGAAAATAGGCTAAAACAGCCAAAAATCCCCGGGGAAAGCAAAAATGCTTTCCCCCTTTTTGTATCGTATGCTATACTGTAAACAAAAACGGAGGGAAGACCCTATGGATAAGATCAAGATGATTCTGGATTGCGACGTGGGACACGACGACGCGGTGGCACTGATGGTGGCGGCCAAGCACCCGGCTTTGGAGCTGCTGGGGGTGACGGCGGTGGCGGGGAACCAGACCCTGGACAAGACCCTGCCCAACACCCTCCACGTGTGCCAGCATCTGGGCCTCGACGTGCCGGTCTACGGCGGCATGAGCCTGCCCATGGTCCGGGACCAGGTGACCGCCGGGGATGTCCACGGGGAGAGCGGCCTCGACGGCCCGGTGTTCGAGCCCCTGACCTGGAAGAAAGCGGAAGAGGAGCACGCGGTGAACTACCTCATTCGCACCCTCATGGATTCCGATGGGGACATCACCCTGGTGCCCGTGGCGCCCCTCACCAACATCGCCATGGCCATGCGGCTGGAGCCCCGGATCATCCCCAAGATCAAGCGGATCGTCATGATGGGCGGGGCCTATGGCCTTGGGAACACCACGCCGGCGGCGGAATTCAACGTCTTCGTGGACCCGGAGGCCGCCCACGTGGTCTTCACCTCCGGGGTGCCCATCGTGATGATGGGTCTCGATCTCACCAACCAGGCTCTGGCGGACATGCACATCATCGAGCGCATGGAGGCCATCGGGAACCCGGCCGGCAAGCTCTTCGGGGACATCATGCGCTTCACCTTCAAGAGCCAGGCGGTGAACGGCCTCGCTGCGGGCCCGGTCCACGACGTGACGGCAGTGGTCTACCTCTTCGCTCCCGAGGTCTTCACCACCAAGCCCGCCTACGTGGAGGTGGACCTCTCCAAGGGCCCCAGCTACGGCCGGACGGTCTGCGACTTTGTGGGCCGCATGGGCCACGCCCCCAACGCCCTGGTAGGCACAGGCATCGACCTGGTCCGCTTCTGGGATATCGTGGAGGAGACGCTGCGGCGGTATTGAGCGAAACATAAACTGGACAAGGGCCATTGTCACGGTATTGACCGCTTGGCAGAGGCTGACAAGAAGGGTATCAGAAGCGGCGTTCTTCCTTCTGAAGCTGTGTTTTGCACCGCGGGGTGCGGAGCTGAGCGCCCGCAGCGCGGGCAGCAGCGAGGCGAAGCACGCCCGAAGCAAGGAGCAGAAGGAGCAGAGCGACGCGCTGCGACTATGCTTCGGGCATGGGCGGGGGAAAACGCCGCTGATTTGCGGCGTCTGATAATAGGAAATGGCGCTTGAAGACGCCATTTCTACCTGCTGTTCAGCAGGGGCGATCTGCAGATCGCCCGAGACATTATCCGCCGAGAATGGTCTGGTGCCCTTATCGCCAGCCTCTTTTCCAGTTTGTTCACTTGACAGCCCAATCCCGCTATGCCATACTGATTTTGTAAACTTGGGGCAGATGTCCCTGGCGTCGGCCCCGCCCCAATCCGATCCAAAAGGAGAACTGCATGAAAAGAATCGTTTCCGTTCTGCTGTTCATTTTAATGGTCCTGAGCCTGGCAGGCTGCATGAGCGTGAGGGTACCCGTCATCTCCTCGTCCGGCCAGAAGCCCGCCGCCCAGTCCCAGACCGTAAGCGGCCAGGCCGTCTCCACCGCCACCGAGGCGCCCGCGGACGCGCCCGCCGTGGCTAACGCGGAGCCCACCGCCGAACCCACGGCCGAACCCACGGCGAAACCTACGCCTGAGCCCACGGCGGAACCCACCCCTGAACCCACGCCCNNACGCCGGATCCAGAAGCGGGCACCTTCGCCGCCGCTGCGGCCACAGCCGTCCGGAAGCTCAGCGAAGTCAAGAGCCTGCGGATGGAGATGGCCCTCAACGCCATGGGCATGCCGCTGTTGAGCTTTGGGATGGATCTGATGGAGGACCCCTTCCTGGCGAAGATGGACATCGACCTCTCCGCCGCCGGGGAGCAGGCCGCCCTTCGTCTCTACGCCGCCGCGGAGGGGGAGGACACGGTCCTCTACATCTCCTACGACGACGGCCTCACCTGGGAGAAGCAGGTGAGTGAGGGCCAGCTCCAGCTGCCCCAGGCTCCCGCGGACACCCTGGGCCTGTTCGCCGGCGCTGGTGACATCGACATGACCCTTGCCGGCACCCAGGAAATCGACGGCCGGACCGCCCAGGTCTTCACCGGTGAGATCGACGGCGACGCCTTGAAGGACGTGCTGTACAGCACCGGCATCATCGGCGCCCTCGGTTCGGCTCTGGGCACCGAGGTCCCCGAAGCAGCCCTGCTGGAGCTGGGCAGCGCCGCTACCACCTTCGCCTTCGACGCGGAGACCGGGCTGCCCCTTCGCTACACCATCGACATGACCGAGGTGCTGACGAACCTGCTGGAGGCTCTCATGGGCGACGAGACCGGGTCCGACATCGCCATGAGCATCCCCACCGTCACCCTGGAGATCAGCCTGTCCCAGTTCGACAGCATCGAGACCATCGAGATCCCCGAGGCGGCCCTGAACGCCCCCGAGGCCTGATCCCGTTCCCACCATACCAAACCAAAAAATAAGGAGAAACCACTATGAAGAAAGCGATCGCCATCCTCCTCGCCCTGCTGATGATCCTGGGCATGGCCGCCTGCAAGTCCAAGGAGAAGGCGGAGGCCGCCGCCCCCGCCGGCACCGAGAACAAGGCGGCCACCNNCCGCTACCCCCGCCCCCACAGAGGTCCCCGCCCAAGTGGCGGTGGTCAACGCCCTCGCCAAGCTCAACGACGTCAAGAGCATGCACATGGATATGAACATGCTCATGGACATGTCCATGGGCGTCCCCGCCATGGGCATGACCCTGCCCATCAAGATGACCCTGGAGTATCAGGTGGACGCGACGAACGATCCCAAGATGTCCAAGGTGGTTGGCCACATGGCCATGGACATGGGCGCCCTGGGCAAGGAAGAGCAGGATGCTCTGGCCTACGTGGACATGACCGGTGAGAAGGCCGTCAGCTACTCCTCCACCGACGGCGGCGCCACCTGGAACTCGGGCGGCGAGGGTCTGGAGAGCATCACTTCCGGCGACAGCTTGGACATGGTGAAGCAGAACGCCAAGGAGTTCACCAAGGTAGGCGCTGACACCGTCAACGGCAAGGCCGTCACCGTCTATACCGGCAAGCTGGACGGCAAGTACGTCCAGGAGGTCATGGCCTCCACGGGCATGGACGAGATGCTGGATTCCATGAACATGGGAGACACCTCCACCGAGGGCGTCACCCTGGGCGACATCCAGGTCACCATCTCCGTGGACGACGAGACCGGCTACCCCCTGTACTACGCCTTTGACATGACCGACCTTATGAAGGACGTCCTGGCCGCCGCCATGCAGCAGGCCATGGGTGCCAGCGGTGCGGGCGACATCGAGATCAACTTGGACGTGTCCGCCGTTACCGTGGATTGCAACCTCAGCGAGTTCGACAGTGTCCCCGCCATCGAGATCCCCGAGGCCGCGCTGGCCGCCGTCAAGTAAGCTCCCCGATCTGAAGAACGAAAAAAGGGCCGTACGCGGCCAACATCATTTAGTTAAGAGCAAGCAGCGAGCAGATGCGAAACAGAAAGCGTCTGCTCGTTTCATATCAAAGGGAGAAAGGGTAAAGCAAACCAGGGCAGCGAAAAGCTGTCCGAAGTGGTGTACAAAAGGAGGGAGCTATGCTACTCTGTAAAGGAAACTCAGGGCAGATTTGACTGCGAGATCACGTGCATTGTGGCGATCGGGGCGGATCGGAACAATGTATTTCGCGATCAGAGTTTCCAAATAAGGCGGAGAGATATAGGAACGGAAGAACTGTCTGCAAATGTACGCGGCTTGAGAGAAAATGACCCGGTAAAGATGCTTTTTCCCAGTTTGACGAATGACCGCGGATCGGGTGATCGATTCGGCAAAGTTGTACATAGTAAGAGCAGCAAAGACTTCCTGGAAGATAAACTCCGTCTTTTTGCTGTGAAAACGCAAAAGTCCGATGGTGTACTTTAGGTCACGGAACGAGGTTTCGATCCCCCAGCGCATGGCATAAAGCTTTTTCAATTCATTTGGAGGGAAGGTATGCACAGGAAAATTTGTTAAAACAGTTTCATAAGAATCGGGTGTGATCCTGAACCGGACAGCACGAAAATGAAGCGGATAAAAAGCAATGGGATCATGCTTGTGAGAAGAATGCGGAAGGAAATCAAAGCGAGCATTCGACGGCAGAAACTTGTAATTGTGCAATGAACGGGCCGGTTTTCCTTGCCTGCGCGTGATCGAAAGAGAAAGTGGAACGTCAAATTGATCCGTGTGGGGCAGCTTCGACCTTTCCGACCTCCTGCTGCTCCTGGTCCTGGGCGTGGTCCACACGGGCGTCGCCTACGCCCTCTATTTCGGCAGCTTCGAGGGCCTGCGGGTCCAGACCATCGCCGTCTTCAGCTACGTCGACCCGGTCTCCGCCCTCCTTTTCTCGGCCCTGCTCCTGCGGGAGCCCCTGTCGCCCCTGGCCCTTTTGGGCGCGGTGCTGATCATCGGGTCGGCCATTCTCAGCGAGATACGCTGAGGGCACAAAAACAAGCACGGTCCGCCGTGCTTTTTTGCGCCGTGAAATTCGCCTGCGGCCAGCCCCCCCTTTCCGCCTCGCATACGCTCGGCACCTCCATCCATGGGCTAACGCCCGGCCTTGCTGAAAAAGATCCAAAGGAGGGCGTGGCCTGGATCGTGGCCAAGCAGCACATCGACCGAGAG
>LXOW01332790.1_pt1 | contig 20610 bp, 14 predicted proteins | sample 1368591 | NCBI WGS metagenome assembly LXOW01 (sample SAMN04884650, study PRJNA319009) | bovine gut metagenome | isolation source: Cow rumen | host: Bos taurus | place: Italy: Legnaro (PD) | collected 2014-07-09
TCGTCGTTGGCGAGCACCGTACCCAGACCTGGGCACCAGTTCACCATCGCCTCAGCTTGATAGGCCAAGCGGTAATTCATCAACACCTCTTGTTGTTCCTTCTCGCTCATCGCCTTCCATTCGGCGGCAGTGAAGCTCAGCGGCTTGCTCTCGGCCACGTTGAGGCCTTCGGTACCTTTCTCCTCGAAGCGGGCAATCAACTTGCTGATAGGTTGTGCCTTCTGGCAGCCGTTGCAATAGAACGAGTTGAACAGTTGGATGAAAGTCCATTGCGTCCACTTGTAGTAGCTCGGCTCGCAGGTGCGCACTTCGCGGTCCCAGTCGTAGCAGAAGCCGATTTTGTCCATCTGCTCGCGGTAGCGGTTGATGTTCTTCTCGGTCGTCACGGCGGGGTGGGTGCCCGTCTGGATGGCGTATTGCTCGGCGGGCAGACCGTAGGCGTCGTAGCCCATCGGATGCAGCACGTTAAAGCCTTTCAGCCTTTTGTATCTTGCATAAATATCGGAGGCGATATAGCCCAGCGGATGGCCTACATGCAGGCCAGCGCCCGAGGGATACGGGAACATGTCCAAGACGTAGAACTTGGGCTTGTTGTGGTCGATGTCGACCTTATAGATTTTGTTGTCGCGCCAGTATTGCTGCCACTTTTTCTCGATTTCAATAAAATTGTAATCCATACAACGAGGTGTTTTTGCTGTTTTTGAAAGAAACTGCAAAAATAGGGAAAATTTGCTTTATGAATGAATCCTATCATAAAAACTACAAACCAACCCATCTATTTTAAACAAGAAAGAACTAAAATACTGATTAATTGCTATTTATCCGACAGCAAACGACAACAAACGACTACTGTCGACTACAAACGTTTAATCAACGGATAATTCTTGACAATTAGCGTTTCTTTGCACAAGAAACAAATTATTAAATCCACAAGAAAATGGCAAAGAAATCGACAAAGTACTCCGAACAAAAACCACGAGCAAAACATGACCTATCACTTACGGTGCAGAAAACGCAATTCGAACAGCAAGACATTGAGAATCTAATATATATGGTAAGAGAACGCCAGATTATGTTTGACCGTGATTTGGCGAAACTCTATCAAGTAGAAACGGGCCAACTTAATAGACAAGTAAAACGTAATATTGAAAGGTTCCCCTCAGACTTTATGTTTCAACTGACCAAAGAAGAATTAGAAATCTTGAAATGCCAAAATGGCATAGCAAGTTGGGGTGGCGATAGGCATCTTCCATACGCATTCACAGAAAACGGTGTTGCGATGTTAAGTGGAGTCCTTCGCTCGGAAATAGCCATTGAGGTTAACATCCGTATCATGCGAGCTTTCACAACCATGCGCCATTTTCTTGCCAGCAACACGCTATTGTTCCAACGCCTTTCAAACATCGAATACCACCAAATAGAAACAGACAGGCGTATTGACGAAGTGTTTCAACGTTTAGATAACAACACCCAACTACAACAAGGCATCTTCTATGATGGACAAGTGTTTGATGCTTACCAATTTGTCAGCGATTTAGTGCGCAAAGCCAAGAAATCCATAGTTTTGGTAGATAACTATGTAGATGACACGGTGCTGACTTGGCTTGACAAGCGAGCTGACGGCGTTTCAGCCACCATATACACACAATACATCAGCCAACAACTACAGTTGGACCTTGTTCGACATAACGCACAATATGCCACCATTGAAGTGAACAACTTCAACAAAGCACACGACCGTTTCCTACTCATTGATGAAGCGGTATATCATATTGGTGCCTCCATCAAGGACCTGGGAAAGAAATGGTTCGCCTTTACCCTAATGCGTGACATTAACGCAACCGAACTAATAAAAAAGATACAAGAAATATAAAAGATTTTTCCCTATTCAAACAAACTTATCTCCCCCGTGGGTCTGATGCAGGTATTACATAAATGCTTGCATGCCAAATCCATGCACTTACAGCCACAAGGGTGTTACAAACCTAAACCACCGCCGCTCCAACCACCATCAAAGCCAAAAACACAAACAAAGCAATGGTGATGATGGCCAAAATGCTGCCTAAGCAACCCCATTTGCGTTCGCCGTCGGGCAGTTTGTCAGAGAGCAAGCAAACAACCAATCCAACGAACGGTGTGAACAAAACGGACAAAAAGAAGGTCCAACCGAAACCTATCCTTCTTCTGGCACCCAACAGTCCCACCAAGGCCGCCAAAAACGAGTCACTCAACAACCCGAAAATCAATAGTGATAATCCCATAGTTCTTCGATTTATTGTTATTCTTCCATACGCACTAGTCCCCTACTCAAACAAACTCATCTCTCCCGTAGGCTTAATCCGTGTCTTGCCCAAGTGCTTGTAAGCCAAATCGGTGCACTCGCGACCACGAGGTGTACGCATGATGAAGCCTTCCTGAATGAGGAACGGCTCGCAGACCTCCTCGATGGTGCCCGGGTCCTCACCCACCGCCGTGGCGATGGTGTTTACTCCCACAGGACCACCCTTGAATTTATCGATGATGGTCGAAAGGATCTTGTTGTCCATGTCGTCGAGGCCGTGTTCGTCCACGTTGAGGGCTTTCAGGCCGATTTTAGCAATGTCTAAGGTAATAGTGCCGTCGCCTTGGATTTGGGCGAAGTCGCGGACGCGGCGCAAAAGCAGGTTGGCGATACGCGGTGTGCCACGGCTACGACGTGCGATCTCGAAAGCTGCCGTGTCGTCGATGGGCACGTTAAGGATGCCCGCCGAACGCTTCACAATCTTGGCAAGGGTTTTTGCATCGTAATATTCAAGACGCAGGTTGATGCCGAAACGCGAGCGCAGGGGTGCCGTCAACAGACCGCTACGAGTGGTGGCACCAATCAGGGTGAAGGGATTCAACGTGATTTGGATGCTGCGCGCACTTGGACCCGTCTCAATCATAATGTCGATGCGGAAATCCTCCATGGCGGAATAAAGGTATTCCTCCACCACGGGGCTGAGGCGGTGTATTTCGTCGATGAACAGCACATCGTTAGGCTCAAGGCTGGTGAGCAGCCCCGCAAGGTTGCCCGGCTTGTCCAACACGGGACCCGAAGTCATCTTCATACCCACACCGAGTTCATGTGCGATGATATGCGAAAGCGTGGTCTTGCCCAATCCCGGAGGGCCGTGCAACAAGGTATGGTCAAGGGCCTCACCACGCTGGGCGGCAGCCTTCACGAAAACGCGCAGGTTGTCCACGACCTGTTTCTGTCCGGCAAAGCTGTCGAACAAATCAGGGCGCAGGGCGTTTTCGAGGTCTTTTTCGGCCTTGCTCAGGTGGGAAGAGGTGGCGTCGAGGTTACTGTTCATAGGTTTGATTTGCGGCACAAAGATACAACTTTCATCCGAAACTTGCATATCATCAAAAAAATGTATCTTTGCAGTCCAAAAGAATCCGTTATGAAGCGCATCATCTGCCTTTCCGTATTCGTCTTCTGGGCTGCTTTTGCCTTCGCACAAAGCTATGGCTCCGTGCATATCGAGCAAGACAGCCGCATCGAGAACCTCATCGCCAAGCAGCGCACCCTGTACGCCGTCGACAGCTCGTTCAGCGGCTATCGCATCCATATCTTCATGGAAATCGGCAACGAAGCCCTCGACCACGCCAAGTCGGTGAAAGCGCAGTTTGAGCGGGCCTTCCCCGACATCCCGATTTATTTGACCTACGTCGAGCCTTATTTCCGCCTGCGTGCGGGCAACTTCCGTAACCGCGTGGAGGCAGAGAAATGCCTGCGCCGCATCAAGCCCAAATTCAAGGAGGCTTTCGTCACGGCGGACATGATTTACAGGCCGAAAGTTACAGTTTACAGAAATTATGAAGAATGACGCAGGTTTGCGTCATTCTTCATTTTAGCCAGTCCGTTACATTGTTCACGACAATCCCCAGTCGCAACACAAACGCTTCCTCTGTGGCAAAGCCGATGTGCGGCAACATGATAAGATTGGGTGCATCGAAAAGTGGATTGTCCTGTTTCAAAGGCGGCTCCGTGCCATAGACATCGGTGGCGGCAGCGGCGATCTTGCCTTCTTTCAAAGCATTGGCCAACGCCATTTCGTTCACCACAGGACCACGAGCAGTATTAATCAAGATGGCACTCGGCTTCATCATGGCGAAGTCTTTCTCCGTGATGAAGTCATGCGTGTCGGCGTTCAAGGCGATGTGCAAGGTGACGATGTCGGATTCCTTCAATAAAGTCTCCTTGTCGACGAAAGTTACACCCTCGACTTGTTTCGGGGTGCGGTTCCAAGCCAGCACCTTGCAGCCGAAAGCATTCGCCAGCTTCGCCACACGTTGTCCGATATTGCCCATACCGATGATGCCGAGAGTCTTGCCTCCGATTTCCCTGCCAGGCATGATGCCCTTACGGTTGCATTGACGGGTAATCGTGTCGTTTTCGAGGACCTTGCGATAGAGGTCTATCATCATGGCAATGGCGAGTTCCGCCACAGCCTCGGTGCTATAGCCCGCCGCATTTTTCACGACGATGCCACGACGTTGGTATTCCTCCATGTCAATGTGGTCCAGACCCGTGAAGGCGATAGAGAGCATCTTTAGGTTGGGGCAAGCATCCAAGAAGTCCTTACGTAGCGGGATGTTGCTCTCAATGATGACCTCTGCACCTTCGGCACGGCGTTTCAACTCATCGAGGTTTTCGTTGCGGTCGGGATAGATGACAACCTCGTGGCCCGCCTTTTTCAGACCTTCGCAGGCGGCCTCAATCTGCTGGACTTTCAGGCCCAGCGGCTCCAGAAAGACGATTTTCATTTTGCGGCAATCATTTCGATTTCGACCAAGGCCTTCTTGGGCAGTTCCTTCACGGCGAAGGCGGCACGAGCGGGGCAGTCACCCTTGAAATACTTGCCATAAACAGCGTTCATCTCGCCAAAATAGCTCATGTCAGCAAGATAGCAGGTCGACTTCACCACATTGTCGAAGGTGCAACCTGCCGCGTTGAGGATGGCCTCAAGGTTTTTCATGCTCTGCTCAGTCTGTGCCGTGACGCCTTCAGGCATCACGCCCGTTTCGGGGTTGATGGGCAGCTGACCCGAGATAAACACCATTCCGTTGGCTTCAATGGCCTGACTATAAGGCCCGATGGCTCCAGGAGCCTTGTCTGTTGCGATAGCTTTTTTCATTGTTGATAAATTTTAATGTAGTTCTGAGTGCAAAAATAAGAAAAAAGGTCGTCGAATTCGTCAAATATATTTACCTTTGCACGCCAAAAACAATACATCATTATGACATTCAAAGAAGTACTACGCAAACTCAACAACCGCTACGTATATGCCACATTGGTATTTCTGGTGGTTATCTTGTTCATCGACCAGTTTAACCTTTTCGAGCAAATACGCCTGCACAAGTCGCTGAAAGACCAAAAGCAGCAAATCGAATACTACGAAGAGGAAATCAAGGATAGCAAGGCCTATCTGAACGCTTTGCAAAACGACACTGCCACGATGGAGAAGGTGGCCCGCGAGCAATACATGATGAAGCGTGACAACGAAGTCGTCTATATAATTGAGACCCAAGAATGAAGCCTCATTTCCGCATAACGCCTTTCCTTTTCCTTGTTGTTATCCTTTTTTCGACAAAAACGCTTGTCGCGCAACACACTTTGTTTGGAAAAATCACCGATGAACGCAACCGTCAGCCCTTGGCGTTCGTCAACGTGGTTGTCAATGAAGGCCTGCAAGGTGTCATCAGCGACATCGACGGCAGGTATGAAATCATCAGCGACGAACCTATCTCGAAAATCAAGGTCTCGTCCATCGGCTACGAGTCAAGGGAAATTGCCATAACGTCTGGACAAAAGAAATGTAATGTCACCTTGAAGCCCAAGACCTTTGAGTTGGACGAGGTCACGGTGGAAGCTGGCGAGAATCCCGCACACCGCATCATCGACAGTCTGATGGCCCATCGCAAGGCCAACAATCCCAATTCGCTGGACTCTTATAGCTACAAGATCTACGACAAGATGGTTCTCACCATCGACAGCAGCAGCTTCGACCAAGCCTTGGCCAACGACACAGCGCATCAGAAGAGCGATCTCAGGATTTTAGACAGCATCATGAAAAAGAGTGACCTGATGGTGATGGAGACAGCCTCGGAGGTGTTGTTCATGGCACCCGACCGCAAGCTGCAACACGTGCTCGGCACCAAGGTGGCCGGCATGAAAGAGCCGACTTTCATCTACTTGGTCAACAGCATGCAAAGCATCAGCTTCTATGACGAAATCATCAACATCACGGGCACCGAATACGTCAATCCCATCAGCCGTGGCAGTAAAGACCATTATTTCTTTACCTTGGAGGCCACCAACCCCATCGGGCAGGGCGACTCGCTCTATGTGATTTCGTTCCATCCCATGATTGGCAGTACGTTTAACGGCATATGCGGTGTCATGACCGTCAACAGCGACGGCTGGGCCTTGCAAAGCGTGAAAGCCTCACCTAAGGACCCTGGAGGCCTTTTTGAAGCCGACATCCAACAGCTGTACCAAAAAGTAGATGGCCAATGGTTCCCGAAGCAGCTGAACACCAATCTGAAGTTCCCAAGCTTGGTCATCGACATGGACGGTGTCAAGTTCCCTATGGTCGCCATCGGAAAGAGCTACCTCACCGACATCGAAATCAACCCCGAACTCAGCAAGCGCCAGTTCTCCGACATCGAAATTCTGGTAGACCCTGATGCCGCCTACCGCGACGAGAGCTTTTGGAATGCCCACCGAATCGACTCGCTGACGGAACGCATCCGCGCGACCTACTTCCTCGTCGACTCACTCACTGCCGGCAACAGACTCCTCGACCGCTTCATGGGCATGACCGACAAGGTCATGAATGATGGTGCCATCCCCATCAGCTTCATTGACATCGGCCTTGACAAAATCATCAGGATCTCGGGCTACAGAGGTTGGTATTTCGGCTTGGGCCTCAGCACTAATGAAAGGCTTCTGCGATGGCTCAGCATTGACGGGTTCTTTGGCTACTGGACAGGCCTCAAAGACTGGGACTATGGTGGCGGGCTGACATTTAAACTCAACCGTCAGCGCCAGATGGAGCTCAACTTGAAATACACCCACGCCTCGGAACCCATGGGTGAGTTCGGCAGCATGCTTGAGATTGACAACGGCTCAGCGCTTTCGCAGATCAACTACAAATACACCTTCTACGAGAATATCCGTACCCGCCGCGACCGTTACGACATCTGCTTCTCGACGCGCTTTGCCCAACATTTCAAAGCCTTCGTCACCCTCAGCAGTAGCCACAAACATTACGGCGAACAGTTCTATCTCCACCCCGCCGACTCGATACCAGGGGGGCGTTTTACCACGGCCGAAATCAAAATCAGGTTTGCCTACAAAGAGAAGTTCATCAGCACGCCACAAGGCCTCCGTTCCATGGGCACCCTCTACCCCATCGTTTGGTTGTCGTACCAACATTCCTTCCGCAACATTCTGGGCGGTGAATACGAGTACGACCGCTTCAAACTTGAGGTGGGCAAGAACTTCTACACGCGTTACATGGGCTTTTCCAAAGTCCTCCTGCAAGCCGGCTTTGCCACTAAATCCTGCCCTGTGATGGAGACCTTCAACATCCTGGGCACCCACGAACGCTTCGGGCTGCATTCCCCAGGAAGCTTCGGCACCATGCGCTTGGACGAGTTCTTCTGCGACCGCTTTGTGGCCCTTTATCTCAGCCACAACTTCAACGGCATGCTATGGAAGACTAACTCCCGATGGTTCAAGCCCGAGCTTTCACTGATCACCAACATCGGCTGGGGTGCCATGCCTCGCGCCAAGGACTGCCCCGAAAAGAACTTCCAAACCATGGAGAAAGGCTATTTTGAGAGCGGTATCGTCGTCGACGGATTGCTGTCCGTCTCGATGGTGAAAATCGGCGCGGGGGTGTATTACCGCTATGGGCCCTATAGCCTTCCAAAAGTTTGGGATAATTTTGGGTGGAAATGGTGCGTGATTTTTGATTTGTAGGGGCAGACCCACGTGTCTGCCCAATAAAATTTGGGTGGTATCATGAAAAAAACAATAATATTCGCAATAGTTCTAGCGTTTCTGGCATCATGTGGGCATCAGCCTAAAAAGATGGTGCTGCAAGGCTTGGCACAGGGTTCCTATTATGCCGTCACTTATTACGACGAGCAAGAGCGCAATTTCCAGCATGAGATAGATTCCATTTTCCATGCCGTCGACATGTCGGTCAACCTGTGGGTGGACAGTTCGGTGATTTCCAAAGTCAACCGAAACGAAGAAGTCGTGCTCGACGACATCTTCATCGACAATTTCAACATCGCACAAGAGGCCGCCAAGCTTTCTGACGGCTATTTCGATCCCACCATCTCCCCCATCGTAGCGGCATGGGGCTTTAGCTACAAGCACGGCGACAGCATCACGCCACAACTTATCGACAGCCTGAAACAATTGGTAGACTACAGGAAAGTCCGCGTCGAAGACGGGAAAGTCATCAAAGAAAACCCAGCCATTCAGCTGGATTTCAACGCTATAGCACAAGGTTATACCTCCGACATGATTGCCAGTTTCTTGGAAAGTCGAGGCATCAAAGACTTTTTGGTCGACACAGGCGGCGAAATCATGGCGCGTGGCGGCAAGCCCAACGGTCAGCCTTGGATTGTGGGCATCGAGAAGCCCGCCGACAACTGGGACTCGGAACAAGTGGTGCAGACCCGCATCGCCTTGCGCGACAAAGGTCTGGTCACCTCGGGCAGCACCCGAAAGTATGTGGAACGCAATGGCAAACGCTATTCCCACTGCATCGACCCGAAGACCGGCTATCCCGTTGAACACCAGCTGCTCAGCGCCACGGTGCTGGCCGAAAACTCCGTCTGGGCCGATGCCCTCGCCTCCATCTGCATGGTGATGGGGTTGGAAAAATCGCTACCACTCATCGAAAGCATGAACGGCGTAGAAGCCTATTACATCTTCGCCAACGAGAAAAACGAGCTGGATACTTACGCCACGGAGGGGTTTAAGTAGTCTTTTATGAATATCTCACGCTGAAAAAAGGACACTATAGTCACAAACAGGTAAAACATCTACACCGTAAAGGCCTAGGAAATAAAACAAAGCTAAACCAAATCACTCACCTTACTAACAACCTTATATTCCAAATCCGTAAACTGTTTGAAGTGCGCCTCTCCACAACGGATTTTCTGCCTTTCGCTTGGCTGCAGTTTACTCAAATCCACCATTGGAGTTCCCGTATCTTTGGTTTCCGCGACAAAATACACCTTTTTGTCATCCTCAAACACCACCGCCCAATCAGGATTGTATGAGCCAATTGGAGTGGGGATTTTGAACCAATCCGGCAATTTGAAATAATACTTGATTTGGTCGCTTGTTTCGCAATCTTGGGCAAACTTGTTCTCCACCGAAGAATCCAAAGGGACATATTCATCGTAGATGGTTTTATTGGTATCAGAAACCTTGAAAGTGAAGTCGTTCAAATAGATTTCCAATTCTTGTTCCTCGAACAAGCGCATTTCATACTCTGTGTTTCCAATCTTGAGATATTCTATTCCATCAATCATCATATCCTGCAAAACGCGCCTAATTATATCAACAGCCAAATCCATAAACAACTGTGGATTAACTGCTAAATCATCCAATCGGCCAGAGTTTTCCAAAATGTGCAAAATGGTTGAACGAGTCAACTCCGTTCGATTCTGTATGTATCCCAATGCATCGGGTATGATATAATCTGAAGTGTGAGAGGACAATTTATCTCCCTTGTAATTGGTCGAAACGCCTTCTTCTGTGATAACAACTTCCGTTTTCACGGAACGAATAGCCGGTGCCACAATCTTGGGCATTTGTTTCATTTCTTTGCCCGCCTTTTCAATTAACGCCTCGGTATCATATTTCACCCGATACGTGGTCTTGGCTTTCAGTTTTTCCCAAATAGCAAGGAAAAGCGGGTCAGCCTCAAAACCTTTCTTGTATTTTACTGCAACCCTATCACGTTTGGGCTTGATGCGACCTCCTAAGTTGACACCGCAATCCTCCTGCATCTCATTTTGTAAGGCTTTCGCAAAGTCATTGTATGATTCGTTGGCGACAACGGTCAAACGATTGACATTTCTGTCATAACAACGCACTCCGTCTTGATTGACCGGCAAACGCAAACCCCGACCAATTTCCTGACGCTTCTTTATTTCTGACTTGGTTTCATTCAAGGTGCAGATTTGGAAGACATTGGGGTTATCCCAACCTTCGCGCAAAGCCGTGTGAGAAAAGATGAAACGGAGCGGGTTGCTCATATCCAACAGCGTTTCCTTATCTCTCATAATCAAGTTATATGTATCGTCATCGGCTTGCGTTTCACCTGAAGTGTCCTTAGCGTGTCCCTTTTTGTCTTGCGAAAAGTAGCCATTGTGAATCTTGTCGATGGGATACTTGTCCAACGATTGAAATTCAGGACGTTTTATTAATTCTGAATAAATCTCCTCAAACCAGACGGCAAACTTTCCTTTAACTTCACTGTCTTGAGCATCGTATGTGCGATAATTTGCCACCCTGTCAATAAAAAACAACGATAAGACTTTGATTCCCTGTTTGTTCAATTTCAGTTCCTTACGCAAATGTTCCTCAATAGTACGACGAATTTGGAACTTCATCACATCATCGTTTAAGTCGTCTTTGCGTTGTCCCTGATACAGTATATCACCGTTCGAAAACACGATACAGGCATTCGATGCATCTATCTCCTCCACAATGTAACCGTTGCGGTATATCTCACGACTTTCGCTCTTTGCATACAAATCATCACCCGCCCTAACGGAAACCGATTTCCGCTTTACCCCATTTCTGTCGTTGACATCAATAGAAACTCTTGCCGTAATCCTCGTTTTGCTTGTGGTTATCGATTCCAAAGCCACGAATGCACCATTCAGAGAGTTTTCCTCAAACACAGAATCGACTTCTATTTGTTTCACAAGCCCCAAATCGTAAGCCTTTACTGGGTTTAAACTGTATATAAGATTGTAACGGTTTCGGTGAGTGGCCGAATAGCGCAAGGTACAAAGTGGATTCAAATTGGCAATGGCTGCGGCACGTTTTTCTGATTCCATATTTTGGGGTTCGTCCACAATCACGATGGGCTGAACCTGTTTGATAAAGTTGATAGGTTCCTGCCCATTAAGTTTGTCGTTTGGTTTGTTGATGACATTTTCATCCTTGGCAAACGAATCTATGTTGATAACCAACACCTCTATATTATCACCAGCCGCAAAGCCCCTAAGTTGGGAAATCTTGTTTCGATCGTACACATAAAAACGAATGGGTGTGTTGTCGTATAGCGTTTGAAAATGCTCGTGCGTGATTTGCAGGTTCTTCAAAACTCCCTCCCGAATCGGGACAGACGGAACAACAATAACGAATTTCTTGAAGCCGTAGATTTTGTTCAACTCGTATATGGTACGCAGATAAACGTAGGTCTTGCCCGTTCCTGTCTCCATTTCAATGGAGAAGTGCATCCCGTCAAGCATTTCAGATACAGCAATCTCATTTTGATTCTGCACTTTCTGTAAATTGGCAAGAATCTGTTCTTCCGACAAAGCCAACTTGTTTCCAATGCCATCAATCAAACTCGCCTGTTGCTCGTTGAGATTGTATTGAAACAAAGAGTCCTCAACCGCTTGCCCTTCAAATAGGCCGACAACTGACTGAATGGCTTCCTGCTGATAGGAAAGATTGGATTCGAAAGAGAGTTTCATACCGTATAATCAAATACAAAATGACTAATAACACCAAAATTCGGATGGGTAGATTCAAAATACTGATCATGAAGTGAATGACTCTGTCTTTTCAACATTTCACTCTCTCGCTTTTTCTTTGTCAAAAGGGCATTTATTTTTTGAATTGTCGTATCAACATTACCTTCTATCATATAGCCCAACAAAACACCATGAGGATATTTCTTTGACAAATAATGGTCAATTCCCGTGTTAATATATCTGTTTAACAAACCAGAGTCCTTTTCTTTCAATCTTTTAGCTTCAACAAAAAAACAGTATTCGTCTTTGGAAGAAAAGGTAGTGAAACGTAAATCTATCCTATCTTCAGAATTCGCATAACCTTTTTTCTTTTTAAGCCCTTTCTTATGCAAATGATGCTCAACATTACAACTAATCTTCCATTTCACTCGCTGTGGGTTTTTATCTATGTATTCATCCAACATACTCGTAAAATCATTCTCCATCCAACCAGGGGAATAAATATGATCTACAATAGAAGTGTGGTATGCAGAGACAAGCAGTGTGACACACTTTATTTCAAAGGCTTTCTTGAAACCATCAACAATCTTGCTATACAATCCCATGTCAAACCTCCATATTTAAAATTTCGACAATGAGGTCAGATGCATCTTGCATAGCCATTGATTGTGTCCAGAAACGACGTTGATTAGGACGAATAATATATATGCTATCTCCGTTATAATAATTCAACTTTTTACGAAAATAAATGCCACTTCCTTTTTCGTCCCATAAGAGCCTGTCTAATTCCTTCAATTCATTTTGGACATCCAATTCGGATTGAACAACCTCTTGTCTTTCTGTAACAAATGAGATTTTTACCATAGCAAGTGGAGAATGTCGTTGCGTGATATATGTAGTCCCATTGACAAATAATCCTTGACCATCAACAAAACCATTTAGTCTCAAACATATCTGCTTCACATAATCAAGATTATTCTGTATTGGCAACAGTGCAATAGATTTTTCCTGCTTTTGGAATAAATCAATACTCATAAGAGCATCTTTTATAAGGGAAGCATAGTCATCTCCAAGTTTATCGTAAATAAAATCATCTACCTTTTGCCTTATTTGTGCAATATCCAGCCAATTCTTTTTGGCCACAACTATTTCATCAAAGCAACTCAACAAATATGCCTTGTCATCATCACCTAGTTGGTCAAACAAATACCTTATTTGAAATAATTCCTTATATTTCACAACATCTCTTTCAATTCCCCAACTTGATGTTGCTAGAAAAGAATAATATAGAGCAAAAGATGAATTGACGAAAAGCGTTAATAGCTTTAATTCATCATCATCATTATTTAACGATGCTACTCCAACTATGCCTTTAACATAGGCACTATTATAATCCACAAATGAAGATGTTAGTTGCAAACGTCTATCTTCACCAACTTTTATACCTTCATTTATAATGACATGGTTCTTCTGATATACATCTATCATACCAAGCCGTCTAAATTTATTTGTTGTTACAGACTTTGGAGGAACATCTGTTGAATACAAATCTACATTTTTAGGCCTATGGATCGGCAATTCCGAAATCAAATCACACGTCTTATCTGCTGGAGAAGTGGTTTCGAATCCCACACCACATATTAAGTCGTTTTTATTGAGATACTGGCTCAATGTAGCATGCGCATTGAGACCCGTCTTGATTAACTCAAAATCATTATCTCCACCCCACATTGCAATTTTCCAAATCTTCGTATCAGGTTTTTGGCATTCCTCGCGGGGCAGGTATTTCACATCCGAGCCATCTATCACTACCCCTTCAAGCACATTAGACTTGATATATGTCTTTGGAGCATGATAAACGATTCTACCCGATTTATTATCAGGCTCTTCTTTTTGGTAAAATGCAATGCATATAGGCCCTATGGCTGAGCCAAACAATTGCCCACCAAAGTCTTTCGGTGCGTTTCGAAGAATTGAAAAATTATATACTTTCTCCACATAGCAATCATTAAACAACCATTTCCTGAATGATTTGTATGTGCTACTTGTATTAGTCAACAACTTTGTATTGAAAATCATGGCAATCTTCCCTTTAGGCGAGAATTTGACAGCCTTGTGTAAAAAAGGAAGCACCATCTCTTTAGCAAATCCGTTTTGATTGCAGTAATTACGAATAGTATCTGACAGCACAATTCCTTTCGACCTGTTTTCCGTTCCAAATGGGGGATTCCCCACAACTAAATCAAATGAAATCCTCTCTATCTCATCATTTGTTGCAATTGTATCTGCGCAAAACAAGTTGTGGCCTTCCTTGGCCTTCACTATATGGTCGGGATCATTGACCAAACAAGGGAGCTTTGTCGAAATCCAAAGAGTTTTAGGATCCAAGTTATCCACTAATGCCAAATACAAACTGAATGCTGCTACAATGATAGCCTGGTCATTCTGTTCTATTCCATATATATTGTTTAACAGGATGTTTTTTAGTTCCTCAAAATCAGTCGGTTTTTTATGATGGGCATTCTCATAGCGTTTCAACAACCGCTTGTAGCTTTCTACCAAGAAAATTCCAGACCCACACGCAGGGTCAAGGATTTTCACATTGTATTCCGTATATTGCTTGTCTGTAGGCAGAACCTCGTCCAGAATAAGTTCAACCAAAGAGGTCGGAGTATAATAGGCTCCAGCCCCTTTCTTCCCTTTTGGATTTGATTCCTCCAAGAAACGCTCATAGATTTCACTAAGCAATTCGATTCGAATAATCTTGAAATCAAATAGACGCCAATCTTCAAACAGTTCAATCTGACCACTATTTTCATAACCATTTATAAAGCATTTCCTTACAATCTTAAGATGCGCTTCTGTTACCTTTTGTTGTTCCCCATCTAATACAGAGAACACATTGCCGTTGAATTTGTCTTCCAATGCGGCAAACAATTTATATGTCGCATTGACATCTTTCAAAATGTCAAAATACCCTTTGGCACCATCTTTAATCGCTCCATAAAACTCAGCACTTGTCGCCTCCCGATCTTCAAGATAGAGCAAAAACAATGACCGAAGAATAATTTTATGAATAATTGCAACGTCTTCCAATCCTGATTTCTTCAATTCCAAGGTAGCGTTTTTCAGGCTATCAACAAGATATTTGTCAACTCGTCTCTGAATGTTGATTTTTTTCCTGATTTCGATTGCATCAGACAATGTCCAAATGATGCCACTATCGACAGCAATTGATGAAAAAACCGACACCAAAAGTGCAATCGCTTTGTCATCTGAAGAGTCAGCCTTAAACATTTCCAAGTTCTCCAATTCTTTGCCATAATTGGAGTTCTGTAATCTTGCAAAGGGTTTTTCTACACAATTATAGATCCTTATTTCCGTGTCATTATAGACATACAAAAACAAAACTTTTTGATAGTTCCACAGTTTTTGCTGTAACTGGGAGATTACCTTGATGGTTGGCTCGTCAAAAGCAACAACTTTTTTCAAGAAAACCGCAGGATAACTTTTCGCTTCATCGGTGGAAAAGTATATTTCATCAATGCCAAAACCTTCTACTTGTTTGGCAACAGCAAGTTGACTGTCTGTCATTTGTTCAGTATTAGAAAGGCTAATGCTTCTTTCTAATCCTAACAATGCTTTGAAATCTATCTTCTTCATATCAGTTTCCCTTTCTCATATCGTCCTAAACTCCACTCCAGCATCTCTCATCTGAAGTGCAGTGTTGGTTTTCAATTGGTCGTTGCCTTCGAACAGGTTGTCGAGGGCAATTACTTTTTGCGGATGCTCGGCAAGGATGGCATCCGCCGTTTCTTGCGTGGCGGATTCGAGCATCAGTATCAGTTCCTTGCCGTTGATGGCGTAGTAACCGTTACGATGTTCTATGGTGCTGTTCAGGCTCTTGCCGCTCTTCAGCAACAGCTCGTACACCATATTGTCGGTGGTGGCGTTTTCGGCTATGGGATTGAGGAAGTCCATCATCTGCTGCTTCCATTCTTCTTTGTTGGAGCCTTTTACCTCGCGCCATTGCTTGAAGTTGCTTTCCGACAATTTGAACACCTTGAAACCCAAGTCGGGCATTTCAATGGATTCTTCCTCAAACTGGAGTTGCTCTTGCTGTTTGGCTTGTTCGACTTCCACTTCAGCTCGAATCTTTTCTCCTGCCCTCCTGATTCTTTCCTTTCCAATTTCCGCAATGGTGTTATACCCAACCTTATACGCCTCGCTCGTTTCGTCGCACAACTCGGGCATCTGCACACAAATGTACTTTCTATAACCTACGTCTTCTTTATTCAACTGCATTACGGCGTGGGCTGTTGTGCAGCTACCAGAAAAGAAATCAAGAATGATGGAGTCAACATCTGATCCAATTTGTACATACCGCTTAATTAGTTCAACTGATTTTGGAAAATCAAATAAGTCGTCCTCAAATAAAGACTTTAATGTTCGACGAGCTATATCAGAGGAAATCTCACTATCTTCCCAAACTGTTTTAGGTTTAGACACCTTTTCGTCAGATTCATCACTTCCAAAAGGATTTAATGCTTGATTTAAATACACTTTATATTCCATGCCCCATTTTTCCCCCTTCTTCACTTGTTTAGGCTGTAAAAGAGACAAATTTTCTTTCACTCTTTCTCGGCCCCAGCGCCATCGACCTTCTGTACCATCACCTTTTATTGGATATATTGCAATCCATCCATCCTTTTTTTCCAATGAGACCTCGTGTTCTTTCTCACTATAATAGATAGGAAAATACATATTGGGTCTGTCCTCTCGTCTGTCACCATTGCCCCTTTTTCTCAAATCCCTCAATTGATACTTGTTTCCTTGTTCGTCAACAAGATTAAAAAGGGCTTTTTGTTCCTCTGTTAGAGGAAGTCCATGAGAGGAGTAATCGTTTTTCCCGTACACTAAAGCGTATTCATTACATATCGCAAAATGTTTGCCATCATTTCTTCCTTTGGGGTTATTTACAATTGTAATCTGTGCCACAAAATTCTCCTCCCCGAAAATCTCATTCATCAACAAACGAAGGTTGTGCACCTCGTTATCGTCAATGGAAATGAAAATCACGCCATCTTCGCGTAGCAGGCTTTTGGCCAAATAGAGGCGCGGCATCATCATATTGAGCCAGTTGCTGTGGTATTGTCCGTTTTCCTTGCTGTTTTTGCGGAACATGCCTTCGCGGGTCATATAACCTTCCTTGTCCTTGTCGCCTACGCGGCGCAGGTATTCCTCCTTAGTCTCCGAAAACTTGTCGGGATAGATAAACGAATCGTTTCCGGTATTGTACGGAGGGTCGATGTAAATCATTTTCACCTTGCCGAAATAACTCTTTTGCAACACTTTGAGCACTTCCATGTTCTCGCCCTCAATGAAGATGTTTTCGGTGTTGTCAAAATCAACAGATTCATCACGGCAAGGCACCAAAGTAGCCGACGAAGGTTGCTGCATCACACGGAAAGCATCGCTTTTTCCCGCCCAATTCAGCACATAGCGCTCGTTGGCAAAATTCACCTTTTCGCCAAGCGTAGCCTTCAACTTTTCCCAATCAATCTTGCCCTCATCAAATACTTCAGGCATAAGCGATTGCAGCATCTTTATCCGTTCCTCTTGTGGTGTTTGCGATTTTCCGTCCATACAATTATCCCAATTTACCGAGCAAAAGTAATCAAATTTATTATTCATAATAAATTTACGGCCCAATTTTACCACTTTGGGGCTAGAAAACCTCTCCCACAAAAGGACATACATTATTGAATGTCACCATTGTTGGCAACATCACAAAGAAAAGACCACAATTCACAGAGTCCCTGCAAATTGTGGTCTTTTTTATAGAATTAACTCATTTCCCAAACCCGCCCAATGCGGTATAGAGATTGATGAGGGCCTGTATCATATCGTATCGGTTCTGCACCTGTGCAAGTTCTGCCGACAGCAGCGACTCCTGCGCCGTGAGGACCTCCAAATAGGTGGTCGAGCCATGATTCATCAACTCGGTGGTGCCTGAATAAGCCTCCTGTAGGGCATTGACGCGAATGTCGATATGGCTAGTCTTTTCCTCCGCCGTTTCGACGGCTTTCTTGTATTTATACACCTCGTTACCAGCGTCATAAAGGGTCTGGACGAACTCCAATTGTGCCTTCTCCTGTTCGGCCTTGGCATTGCGGAGTCGTGCTGTCAGTTGTCCACCTTGAAGGATGGGCTGTGTCAACGAGCCTACAGCCTGCGCAATCATACCGAACGCACTGAAAGTGCCGCCAAAACCGAACAATCCGTCGATGCTGAGCGTAGGATAGAAGGATTGACGCGCCTGTTGGGTGTCGTAGTAGGCGATTTCCATGTTGCGCTCCGCCATACGGACATCGGGACGGGCATCGAGCAAACGGATAGGCAAACCGAGATGAATCTGTTCAGGCATCTCAAACTGCTCGAAAGAAGAACGCTCTATGTGATGAGGTGGCTCGGCGAGCAACAGGCAGAGTGAAGCCTCGGTGGTGGCGATATTGTAGCGCAAATCAACGATATCGGCACGCAAAGCCTCCAACGAAGCCTGCATCTCATACACTGCGGGGCTGTTGTATGTACCCGCCTGGAACAAGGCCTGCGTGGTGTTGTACGACTCCTCATACAACTTTTCGGTGGCTTCGGAAATCTCCAGCTGGCGGTCGAGCATCACCAAATTGTAATAACAACTGGCGATGTTGGCGGCCAAGTCAACCTGCACCGCCTGACGGTAATCCTCGTCGTAGGCAAGCTTGGCCTTGGCGGAACGAATCTTGCTTCGGGTCTGGCCGAAAATACCCAACTGCCAACTTGCCTTTACAGGCACCTGAACGTTGTAGCTGCCAGCTCCACCCTGATAATTATATGAGGCATTCGGTGCCAAGGCCAATGTGGGCGCGTAGCCCCATTTGGCTGCCTTCACCTCGTTCTGTGCCTGCTCGATGGTGAGCTGCGTGGTGCGCATATCGGTGTTGTTGGCCCATGCCGTTTCGATGAGATACTGGAGCAGGGGATCCGTGAAGACGTCGCGCCAACCCAGGTCGCCCATTGACACAGTATCCTGCGGATTCACCACTTCGCCCAAAATGTTATCCTGGACGGTTGCATTCGACTCGTATTTTTTATAGAGGTTGCAGCCTGGCAACAGCAGCAACCCAACGCATATCAAAACTATATATCTTTTCATAATGCTCATTCTTTTACTTCTACTACTTCAACTTCATCATCTTTATCAGGAGTCAAACGCTCGTGGATGTTCTGGAACACGATGTACAATGCCGGCGTGACGAACAGGATGGCGATGATAGCCACCGTCATACCGCCCACCACGGCGATGGACAGCGACTTGTTGCCCACTGCACCTGCACCGGTTCCGACAATCAGCGGGATCATACCGATAATCATGGTCAACACGGTCATCAGGATGGGACGCAGACGGTCTTGGCAAGCACCGACAGCAGCATCGTAAATCGACAGACCCTCCTTGCGTTTCTGCACGGCAAACTCAGTGATCAAAATGGCCGTCTTGGCCGCCAAGCCCATCAACATGATGACACCCACCTGCACATAGACGTTGACACCCACACCCATCAGCATCTCCAAGGGACGAACCGCCAAGTAAGCACCGAAGATACCGAACGGGATGGACAGCAACACCGCGAAGGGGATAAACACCGAGTTATACAACACGGCAAGGATGAGGTAAATCAACAAGACCGCGATGGCATAGATGATCATGGTGGTGTTTGAGCCAGCGTTGGCAGCCTCTTCACGTGCCATACCACCATATTCATAGCTGTAACCATCAGGGAACACCTCGGCCATCACTTCATCCACGGCGGTACGCACATGCGACGAGGTATAGCCCAGGTTGGGAAGCACGTTGAGGCCGTAGCAGGTAAACAGGTTGAAACGGCGTTCCATGGCGGAACCCAAGGTCGGGGTAAGGGTGACCAGCTCCGACACGGGTGTCATCTCTTCGCCTGCCTGCACATAGATGTTGTTGAGCGTGCTCGGCTCCATACGATATTCATCGCCAGCCTCCATAAGCACTTGGTAAACCTTACCATATTTGGTATAGTTGCCAATATAGGTTCCAGCGAGGTTGGTGCCGATGGTCTCGACGACGGTCTTGGGCGAGACACCCTTGCTCATACAGGCCGCCACATCAACGGTGAGCGTGTATTTCGGAAAGTTGTCCGAATAGGATGCTATAGCCATCATAACTTCCGGACGTTCATTCAGTTTCTGTGTGAACTCGTTCGCATAGTTGATGAAAGTCGCATCATCGTCACTCGAGCTGTTCTGTAGGTTCAACTCGATGGCCGACCCTGAGCCATAGCCAGGAATCTGGGGCATCTGGAACGCTGTGACATCGGCCTCCGGCATATTCTCCATGGCCCACAAAGCGATTTGGGTCTGCACATTGGCAATGCTGTAGAATTCGCGCTCGCCCCAATTCTTCAGACGCACCATCAAGGTGCCGTAGTTGGTGCCGGCGCCACCGTTCATGATGGAGAAGCCCGACACGCCACTCATCAGTTCAACATCGTCTATGGTATTGATGTAGTTTTCAAGCTTAGCGACAGCCGACTCCGTTTCGTTCAAATAGGTGCCAGGTGCGGTTTGCACGTCGACGAAGAAGAAGCCTTGGTCTTCCTGGGGGACGAGTTCCGACTGGGCGGTCTTCATCAGCCATACCATACCTATGCTGAAAATCACCAGCAGAATCCAAGAGATCGCAGGGCGCTTGATGAATTTGCCCACACCTTTCATATACTTGCCTAAGATGGCGTTGAAAGCCACATCGTAGGCTTGCTTGACGTA
>LXOW01325891.1_pt1 | contig 20604 bp, 12 predicted proteins | sample 1368591 | NCBI WGS metagenome assembly LXOW01 (sample SAMN04884650, study PRJNA319009) | bovine gut metagenome | isolation source: Cow rumen | host: Bos taurus | place: Italy: Legnaro (PD) | collected 2014-07-09
GCCCAGGTGGTGGAATTGGTAGACACGCTACTTTGAGGGGGTAGTCGCCATAGGCGGTGCAAGTTCAAGTCTTGTCCTGGGCACAAAAAAACCTGAAACAATCCAAAGAGCCCGGATGGCGGAATTGGTAGACGCGCACGTTTCAGGTGCGTGTATCGAAAGATGTGCAGGTTCAAGTCCTGTTCCGGGCACCAAAGAGAAGACCTAAACGGCCTTCTTTTTTTGTTTATGTCAGTTGCCAGAGTTGCCAGCTGAGGACGGCTTGGCGATGGAGCATCTCCTGGCCGTCTTTTGTTTTGGCCCCGAGGGCGGCGGCTTCGCGTAGGAGACGCGTTGGGGACGGGTTATAGATTAAATCGTAGAAGTGAAAAGTAAAAAGTGAAGAGTGAAAAGTGGACAAATTCAAAGGGGTGGCGTCAACGGCTGGGTAGGTGCCCACGGGGGTGGCGTTGATTATTAAAGTGGAGAGTGGAGAGTGGAGAGTGGAGAGTTGGTGGTAGCTGATGGCATTGGGGTGGAGGTCCGGTGTGCGACTGACGAAGGTGTAGGGGATGGCGAGCTGACCAAGGACATAGGCTACGGCGTGTGCGGCGCCACCGGTGCCGAGGATGAAGGCCGAGTGGAAAGTGGAGAGTGGAGGGAGGAGAGTGGAGAGCGTGTCACGGAAAGCGGGGGCATCGGTATTGTGGCCGATGAGGGTGTTTTTTTTGACGCAGACGCAGTTAACGGCGCCGATGGCGCGAGCTTCGGGACTCAACTCGTCGAGCAGTGGGATAATCTCCTGCTTGTAGGGGTTGGTGACGTTGAACCCGTCTATCTGCTCCTCTTCTACCCAGCGTCGCAGTCCGTCGAGCGAGGGCATGGGACAGAGACAATAGTCGGCATCGGCGAAATGTTGCTCGTCGAAATACTGCTTCGAGTACGAGTGCTCCAGCGTGCGCCCTATCAATGCAAAGTGTTTCAAGATGTAAGTTGTTGGATATGTGACATAACGAGAGAAGAGGCTATTTATTGTTTGAGCACGACCCACAGCGTACCAAATCCGTATCAACACCGTATCAAGTCCGTACCAAGTCCGACTGGAAGGGGTTGAAATACGTCAAATGACATCACAATGCATCATTTCGTGTCATAGTGAATCGATTTTTATCATTCTTCAAAAAAGCCTCTATATTATATGGTGTGTTAAGTAAGTTATATGAAAAGAAATTACCTGTAGTGTATCGAAACGAAGCATTTTTCGATTGATTGGGCAATAAATATATATCATGTGCGTTTTTATATAGTTTTATTATGGGAGTAATAGCACGACAAAGTATCAAAGGGGCGTTGGCCAACTACTTGGGGGTGGCGATTGGATTCGTCATTACCTTCTTTGTTGTGACCCGTTACCTGACCGAAGAGGAGGTGGGGTTGACGCGTGTGATGGTGGATGCTGCCATGATTTTTGCCTCGTTAGCGCAGCTGGGTACAAACTCCTCCATTGTGAAGTTCTTCCCGTGGTTTAAGGATGAGAGTGATGGGCGCGAGGGGGTGCCGAACCATGGAATCTTTGGGCTTTCGTTGTTGATTCCGCTGGCAGGTTTCTTGCTGGTGGCCTTGCTATTCTTGATCTTCCGTGAGCCGCTGGTGGCGGTATATGCCGAGAAGTCGCCCCTGGTGGCCGACTACTTCTACCTGCTTCCAATGCTCATCTTCTTTACGCTGTATCTGGGAGTATTCGAGACCAACGCGTCGGTGCTGATGCGTATTACAGTGCCCAAGATGGTGCGCGAGGTGGGTATACGGCTCTTCAATTTGGCAGCCTACCTGCTGTATGGTTACCGCGTCATCGGGCTGGATATGTTTGTGTGGATGTTCTGCGGGAGCTACGGCGTGGCTATGTTGCTGAACCTATTCTATCTGATGAAGCTGAGCGACTTCCGTTGGAGTGTGCTGAAGGTGGACTGGAGTTTCTTGACGTCGGAGCGTCGGCGCGAGATAGGCCGCTACTCGATGCTGATGACCGTCACGGTGCTGGCGGGCAACGTACCCTATCTTAATTCGCTCTTCCTTGGGGCCAAGGCAGGATTGGCGCTGACAGGAGTCTATACCATTGCCTTCTATATTGCCAACGTGGTGGAGGTTCCCTACCGTTCGTTGGGCGCCATCTCGCGTCCCGTGGTGGCCGCCGCCGTGAAGGAAAACAACTGGGCTGAGGTGAACCGATTGGTGCGCCAAGTGTCGTTGCACCAGCTGCTGGTGAGCAGTGTCATCTTCCTGATAATCTGGATAAACCTTGATACCCTCTATGCTTTTATTCCCAACGGTGCCAGCTATGCCGGCGGCGCGGGAGTGGTATTGATGATGGGTATGGCCAAGGCATTCAATTCCTCGTTCTCGATAGGCAGCGACGTGCTGAACTTCTCACGCTATTATTCTCGGTCGCTGATTTTTATTGCTATCATGACGGTAAGTGCCATTGTGCTGAACACTACGCTTATCGGCGTCTGGAGCATCACGGGTGCCGCCGCCGCCACACTCTTCTCGTATCTGCTTTACTTCCTGCTGATGCTGGGCTACCTCTACTGGCGCACCAAAGTGAGCCTATTCTCGGTTGGCCAGTTGAAAGTGATGGTGCTGATAGCAGCAGGTTTTGCGTTGAACCTGCTATGGACGAACTGGGTGACTCCGCTGTTCGATGCCACGAAATACACCCTGCTGATTGACGCCGTACTGAAGACGCTGCTGCTTGCGACATTGCTGGCGGTGGCGGTATACGTGTGGCGCGTGTCGCCTACGGTGAATGCTTTGATTGATAAATTATTAAAGAGAAATGTTAGATAAATTAGAAGCAATATATTCTCGTTACAAAGAGATTGAGCAACAGATGAACGACCCGCAGGTCACTGCGGACATGAAACGCTACGTGAAACTCTCGAAGGACTACAAGGACCTGCAGCCCGTGGTGAAGGCTTACCACGAATACAAGGCATTGTTGGACACCATCAGCGAGTGCAAGGAGCTGCTGGATACCGAGAAAGACCCCGAACTGCGCGAAATGGCCAAGGAAGAACTCACTGCTGCCCAGGAGCGTCGTGAACCCATGGAAGAAAACATCCGTCTACTGCTTATTCCTGCCGACCCGCAGGATTCGAAGAATGCCGTGGTCGAGATCCGCGGTGGTACGGGCGGCGACGAGGCCTGCATCTTTGCCGGCGACCTCTTCCGTATGTATACCCGCTTTTGCGAGAAGAAACATTGGAAGGTGGAGATCAACGATTTCAATGAGGGTACTTCGGGTGGATACAAGGACATCTCTTTCACCGTCACGGGAGAAGGAGTCTATGGCCTGCTGAAATACGAATCGGGCGTGCACCGCGTGCAGCGTGTCCCCGCCACCGAGACGCAGGGCCGCATCCACACCAGCGCCGCCGGCGTGGTGGTGCTGCCCGAAGCAGAGGAGTTCGATGTGGAACTGAATATGAGCGATGTGCGAATCGACACCTTCTGCGCCTCGGGTCCTGGCGGTCAGTGCGTGAACACTACCTACTCGGCCGTCCGTCTCACCCATATCCCCACAGGTATCGTGGTATCCATGCAGGATCAGAAGTCGCAGATTAAGAATAAGGAAAAGGCTATAGCCATTCTCCGTACCCGCCTTTATGAGCGCGAGTATAACAAATACATGGAGGAGCTCTCCTCGAAGCGTAAGACCATGGTGGCCACGGGCGACCGAAGCGAGAAGGTGCGCACCTACAACTACCCGCAGAGCCGTGTGACGGATCACCGCATCGGCTGGAGTATGCACAACCTGCCCGCCTTCATGGACGGCGATATCGAAGAATGCATCGAAGCCCTTCAGTTGGCCGAGAACGCCGAGAAACTCAAGGCGTCGGTGGGATAAGAAGCAGACCACCAACGCTAGCCTTCGAAGGCTAGCGTTGGATGATTATATCAAGACAGATGAAAAAGATTCTATACACTCTTCTGTGCATCAGCATTGCTCTACACTCGCTGCAGGCACAGACGCCGAAGCAGACCTTCGAGTTCGACGTGGAGACGTTGCCGGAGGATGTGCTGCGGTATCTCAACAGCGGTACCTCGGACAAAGACAAACAGAAGGAGAACCGCCAGACGGTGGATGCTTTCAGCGCTGCCTACGGCACCATGGATGCTGCCACGAAGCAGCGGCTGGTGAACCTCTATGCCTATGCCGTGAAGGTGAAGATGAAAGGTAACCCCGAGGTGAGTGATTTTACGCAGGTGCTCACCGCTTATGCCAGCACCGCCAACCTAGAAGGTTGGGTGGCCTCGGTGGACACCTACCGCAGGAAGAACTCGAAGGCCAAATATGTCACCGACTTTGTGACATGGAGCCAGCTGCTGCTCAGCGACCGTGTGTTGTATCGTTCCAGTAGCAGCGAATGGAGTTTTCCCAACGACACTCCGTTCCGTCTTGTGGTCGAGGATGGTGCCATACGGGTACGGTTCGACGGTCCTGCCGACCTGCACTATGCCTCGTCGAAGGATTGGAACGCTATTCACGGTACGTCGGGTTGGTACGACTACAAGGAAGGAATCTGGCACGGCCAGGGTGGCCGGCTCGACTGGGCCCGTACAGGACTGGGAGCAGAAGCCTGCTATGCCGACCTCAGTGGCTATCAGGCCGAGGTGAAATTCCCCAAATTCACCGCCGACAGCGTGCTGTTTGTCAATACACATTATTTCAGTCACCCTATCAAAGGACGCGTGGAAGAGGCTATGCAGGGCTCTATGGAACCCGAGAAGTATACCTATCCCCGTTTCCGCAGCTACCAGCGCGACTTTGTCATCCCCAACATACTGCCCGACGTGGACTATAGCGGCAGCTTTATGATGAACGGCTCTAAGTTTATCACTGCCAGCAGCAAACACCCTGCTCGTCTCATCTTCAACCGTAACGGACAACCCATGTTGAGCGTCACTTCGCTCAAGTTCACCATCACCCCCGAACGGTTGCTGGCAGAGAATGCGCAAGTGGCCATACGGCTTGGCGAGAACGACTCCATCACCAATACCGGCGTCACGGTACGCTACCTCCCGGCCGACCGCAAGGTGACCCTCGTCAACAACCAGCAGCGAAACTTCTACAGTCCCTATATCGACACTTATCACCAACTCGATATTTACAGCGAGAGCATAGTGTGGCTTATCGACAAGGATCGTCTCGACTTCTCGGCCCTTGCCGCCGAGGGTGCCATGAGCAGCGTTACCTTCGAGAGTAGCAATTACTACACCTACAGCAAGTACCGTGATATACAGGGCATCGACGAGATAAGTCCTGTGCAGCGTGTCTATGACTATGCTGAGGGCAATAGCTACAGTTTCTCGGTGAAGAAGTTCGGCAACTACATCGGCCTGGACGAAAGTCAGACACTGTTGATGATACATACTTTGTGCCGTCACGGACTAGTGAGCTATAACGAGATTACCGGCCGCGTGCTGGTGAAAGACAAGTTGGAGGACTACCATAAGGCTTTCACCCACGCCAAGGGATTCGACTACGATGCCCTCACGCTCGAGAGCACCACGCGTGGAATAAACGCCCGGATGAACCTTGCTGACAATGACTTGACGATACGTGGTGTGGAACAGTTTGTGGTGAGTGACACCCATCAGGTGGTGGTGCGTCCCGACTCGGCCTCGGGCCGTGTGGTACATGTGGGCCGCAACCGTGCCATACACTTCAGCGGACAGGTGGAGTGTGGTAAGTTTATCCTCAAAGTAAGTGACTGCGACTTCAACTACGAGCAGTTCGCCTTCGAGATGCCTACCATCGACAAGCTGGAGTTCTATGTACCTGATTTCAACCAGCCCGACAAGTATGAGCAGTTGGTTCGCACCCCACTGAGCGGTCTTACTGGCAGTTTGGTGGTTGACAAGCCCAACAACCATTGCGGACTTGAGAAGAATAAAGAGTATCCCATCTTCATGAGTCGAGAGAACAGCTATGTCTACTATGACCGCAAGGAGATACAGAACCGCCAGTACAAGCGTGAGACCTTCTATTATACCTTGCATCCCTTTACCATCAATAGCTTGGCCGACTTCGTGACAGATAGTTTGGCGTTCAATGGTGTGCTCACTTCGGCCGGCATTTTCCCCGACCTGCCCGAGCCCCTCAAGGTGCAGCGCGACTACTACTTGGGATTCAATATCCAGACCCCTGCCGCAGGTCTGCCGGCTTATGGCGGCAGAGGTACCTACGGCACCAAACTGCGGCTCGATAGCCATGGTCTGCACGGCAAGGGTCATATCGACTACCTCGCTTCGCGTTCCACCTCGGCCGACTACCTTTTCCTGCCTGACTCCACGGTGGCTGTCACTGACACTTTCGTGGTGCGTGAGGAGCAGGGTTGTCCCGACATCCGCGGTGGTCGTACGGCCCTCTGTTGGTTGCCCTATCGCGACTCGATGGACGTGGCTACTTTCGGCAAGGAGCGTCCCCTCTCGATGTACCGTGGCGACGCCCAGTTGCGCGGTCATGCCGCCGTGATGCCCAAGGGCGCTATGGCTGCCGGTACCGCCACCGTCAAGGAAGGTACCCTCGTGAGCCAGCGCTTCGATCTCGCCCCTCGCGTGATGGACGCCACGGTGAGCGACTTCACCCTCCGCAGTACCACCTTTAACAATATTGCCTTCTCGGCCAAACGTGTCCGTTCGCATGTTGACTACGACTCCCGTCATGCCGACCTTACCATGCCCGAAGGTCCGCAGCGTACCGAGCTGCAGTTGATGCAGTACGAGGCTTGGGCCGACCGATTCTCGTGGGATATGGACCGCAAGGTGCTCGATATTGCCAATTCGCAGAGAGGTACCTCCGAGGGGCTTGACGCAATGGACATCCGTCTGCGTCTTCCCAAGGCCGACGATATGCCGGGTGCCCGCTTTGTAAGCACTGATTCTAAGCGCAACGGCCTGCAGTTTAACGCCCTGCTCTCCACCTATCGCTACAATGCTGCCGACCTCACCAATACCGGTGTCTACCTTCTCAGCGTTGCCGATGCCGCCATTGCTCCCGACGGCGACACGCTGCATATCGACAAGGGTGGCAATATGCGTCCCTTCAACAAGGCTATGCTGCTCTGCGACCGTGAGAATGCCTATCACCTCGTTACCGACGCCTACCTCGTGGTAGAGGGCTCTGACAAATACAACGGCAAGGGTTATATCAACTACCCAGAAGATCCAGAATCTTCGGAGATTTCGGGCGTGCAGCGCATCTATCTGAGTGATATCTCCGTGCAAAACGGCATCACTGTAGGTAACGGTGTGGTCAACGAGGCCGTTGACTTCAACCTCAGCGAGGCCTTTGGTTTTGCTGGTAAGGTACGCATGGAAGGCAACCGCGAACAGCTGTGGTTCGACGGTGGCGTGCGGCTGCGTCAGACTTGCATGCCGCGCGAGCAGATGGGTCTGTTGGCCTATCAGGGTTATGCCGACCCCGATAGCCTTAACATATTGGTGCCAGAACTGCCTACCGACTGGAAAGGCAAGCGTATCACCGCCTCCATTCTCTTCGACAAGACTACCCTGCAGCCCACTGCTGCCTTCCTCACCAACGAGCGCGCCGCCGATAATGAATTGCTTGGTGCCCATGGAATCCTCACCTGGCTGCCCGACAGCCGTCAGTATATCATCGCTTCGGAAGAGAAAATCGATGACCCCGAGGCTGTAGTGGAACCCTATCTAGCTATGCATTTGGCCGACTGTGAGGTTGAGGGTGAAGGCCCAATGAACCTCGCACTCAAACGCACGCAGGCAGACTTCTACGCCTACGGCACTGCCCGTGTGGGTATCGTAGACGATAAGGATGACCGTATCAGCAGCGTCTTCGGCTTCTCCTTCCCCATGGCCAATGAAGTTATCGCCGCGATGACCGATGCCCTCAAGGATGACCTGCGACTGGCACCCACCGCTCCCGCTTCCAACAGCGAAATGTGCCATGCTTTGATGTACCATCTGGGTGCCGAACGCGGCGCCAAAGCCTATGCCGCCTATAGCAGCGAAGGCAAACTTACCACCGTGCCCGAGGCTATGCGTGCCATGTTGCTGTTCGACAACGTGCGTTGGCTGTATCAGCCTGGATTCGGCGTATACTGCGACGGCAAGGTAGGACTGGCCGCCGCCGGCGACAAGCCTATGGGGCTGCAGGTGCGCCTTAAAGGACAAATCAGCAAGCGCGGCAACGCACAGTATATGACTTTCTATGTCGAGGCGGCCCGAGACCACTGGTACTTCTTCCGCTTCGACCTCATGACCCAGGAACTCACCGTCTACTCCTCGCAGGGATTGTTCGAAGATGCCGTCAAGGCCCTCCCCACCGAGAAGCGCCGTGTGGAGAAAGACGGCCTCGGAGTGTTCCGCTACCATGTCGGCAACAGCCGCAACGATGTCACCAACTGGCTTAACAACTTCTCCCGTTCCGTTTATGGCTCTGGTGACGAAGAATAACATTTAGACTATCCACAACGCTATGGCTCAATTTACACATCTACACGTCCATTCGCATTATTCGATGCTCGACGGCATGTCGAAGATACCCGACCTTATCCGTAAGGCCAAGCATGACGGTATGTATGCCATGGCGTTGACCGACCATGGAAACATGTTCGGTATCAAGGATCTGCTGGATACCGTAGCCAAAGAGAATAAGAACCGCGCCGAAGGGGAACCGGAGTTTAAGCCCATCGTGGGAACCGAGGCCTATTGTGCACGGCGCACCCTCTACGACAAGGACAAGACTTTCAAGGAACTCAATCCCGAAAATGGCCGTGAACGCATTGTGGACCGCAGCGGCTACCATCTTATCCTTTTGGCTAAGAACCTCAAGGGCTATCATTCTTTGTGCAAACTGGCTTCCATTGCCTATACCGACGGTTTCTACGACCGTCCGCGTATCGATCACAACGTGCTGAAACAATATAAGGAGGGCCTTATCGTATGCTCGGCTTGTCTGGGTGGCGAGATACCGCAGCTGATTATGGCCGGAAAACTAGACGAAGCTGAGCAGGCAGTGCTGTGGTTCAAAGAGCAGTTTGGTGACGACTACTACATTGAGTTGATGCGTCACAAGACCGACAAGCCTAACGCCAACACAGAGACTTACCGCTGGCAGATGAAGATAGAGCCCGAACTCGTCCGTCTGGCCCGCAAGCACAATATCAAACTGATAGCCACCAACGACACTCATTTTGTGTTGGAAGAGCACGGCGAGGCACATGATCACCTCATCTGCCTGGCCACGCAGAAGGACTACGACGACCCTAACCGCATGCACTACACCAAGCAGGAGTGGCTGAAGAGTCCCGAGGAGATGGCGGCCGTCTTTGCCGACTTGCCAGAGGCACTGGAGAACACCATGGAAATTGCCGCCAAGGTGGAGACCTACAGCATCGATAGCGACCCCCTGATGCCGGTATTCCCCATCCCTGAGAGCTTTGGAAAAGAGGAGGATTGGCGACAGAAATTCACTGAGGAGGATCTCTTCAACGAGTTCACCCGCAACGAGAAAGGTGAAGTGGTGATGAGTCAGGAGGCCGCCGAGAAGAAAATCAAGAAGTTGGGAGGTTACGAGAAACTCTACCGCATCAAGTTCGAGGCTGACTACTTGGCCCACCTTGTGTGGGAGGGTGCCCACAAGCGCTATGGTGAAGAGCTGAGTGACGAGGTGAAGGAACGTATCGTCTTCGAACTGCACACCATCAAGACAATGGGTTTCCCAGGATACTTCCTTATAGTGAGTGACTATATTCGTGCCGCCCGTGAGGAACTGGGGGTGAGTGTGGGACCCGGACGTGGCAGCGCAGCTGGTAGCGTGGTGGCTTATTGTCTTTGGATTACCGACCTTGACCCGCTGCGCTATGACTTGCTGTTCGAGCGTTTCCTCAACCCCGACCGTATCTCACTGCCCGATATTGATGTGGACTTCGACGACGCCGGTCGCGGCAAGGTGCTGGAATGGGTGACGCAGAAATACGGTAAAGAGCGCGTGGCACATATCATCACCTACGGTACTATGGCCACCAAAAGCAGCATCGCCGATGTGGGCCGTGTGGAGAAGATTCCCCTCAGTACCGTCAACCAACTGAAGACCTACATCCCTGACCGCGGATTCCCCGACAATATCAAAGATGAAAAGGGCAAAGCACCCAAGGTGAACCTGAAGAACTGCTACAAGTATGTGCCCGAGTTGCGTCGCATCATGGAAGGGGAGGATGAACAACTGAAGCAGATGCTTACCTATGCCGAGGAACTCGAGGATACCAACCGCCAGATAGGCATCCATGCCTGCGGCGTCATTATCGGTTCGCAGGACATCACCAACGTGGCGCCGGTGTGTGTCATTAACGATAAGGAAAGCGGCGAGGACGTGCTGGTGACTCAGTACGACGGCCATGTGGTGGAGAACGTAGGTCTTATCAAGATGGACTTCCTGGGGCTGAAGAATCTCACCATTATCAAGAACTGCATCCGTATGGTGAAGAAACGTACCGGCGAAGAGGTCGATATAGACCACCTGCCGCTGGACGACGAGCTGACCTACAAGCTCTTCTGCGAGGGCAACACCGTGGGCGTGTTCCAGTTTGAAAGTGCCGGCATGCAGAAATACCTGCGCGAACTGCAGCCCCATGTCATCGACGACCTCATCGCTATGAACGCTCTCTACCGTCCGGGTCCCATGGACAATATCCCCGAGTTTATCGACCGCAAGCAGGGTCGTAAGCCTATCGCCTATGACTTGCCGGTGATGGAGAAATACCTCAAGGACACCTATGGCATCACCGTCTATCAGGAGCAGGTGATGCTTCTCTCCCGTTTGTTGGCCGGATTTACCCGTGGTCAGAGCGATACGCTCCGCAAAGCCATGGGTAAGAAGCAGATCGACAAGATGAACGAGTTGGAGGTGCTCTTCTACGAGGGCGGCGAGAAGAACGGACACCCTAAGGAGGTACTCTCTAAAATATGGGAAGAGTGGAAGAAGTTCGCTTCTTACGCATTCAACAAAAGCCATGCCGCTTGCTACTCATGGGTAGCCTATCAGACGGCCTACCTTAAGGCACATTATCCCGCAGAATATATGGCAGCTGTGATGACCTCGGCTCAGACCGACATCGCTCGTGTCAAGGAATTGATGGATGACTGTAAGAAGCAAGGCGTGGATGTGGCAGCCCCGAGTGTCAACGATTCGGAGATGGACTTCTCGGTTGACAGCGAAGGCCGCATCCGCTTCGGTATGCAGGCCATCAGTGGTATGGGCGAAGCGGCTAGCAGTGTTATCATCGCTGAACGCGAGAAGAATGGCCCTTACAAGGATATCTTTGACTTCCTGAAGCGAGTGGACATGCATTCGGTGAACAAGAAGAATATGGAGGTGTTGGTGAAGGCCGGCGCTTTCGACGGAGTGGGCACCATGCACCGCGCCCAGTATTTCTACAAGGAGAACGCCTTGGAGACCACGCCCACCTACCTCGATCAGATCGTACGCTGGGCCATCCGTCGTCAGGATGGTGCCGCCTCAAACCAGATGTCCATCTTCAGCATGAGCGATGAATTGGCCGAAGAAGACCATCCGCCCATCCCCAACGCCGAGCCGTGGACCAGCATAGAGCAGTGCAAGTACGAGAAGGAAGTTATTAGTACTTACCTCAGCGGCCATCCGCTTGACGACTATAAGTATGAGATGAAATTCTATACCAACACCACCACGGCTGATCTGGCCAACTTGGAAGCCCTCAACGGCCGTGAGGTGTGTTTTGCGGGATTGGTATCCAACTCCCGTGAAGGCACCACAAAACAGGGAGAACCCTACGGTAGTATGGTCATCAACGACTATATGGGCAGCTATGAGTTGCGCCTGAAAGGTGATGAATACAGTTCGTTCAGCGGCTACTTCAAAGACGACACCTTCGTCTATGTCAAAGGAACCGTTGTGGTACGTCCATACGTCGACAAGAGCGGGGTCAACAAGGTCTTCTCCAGAATACGTATTGCCACAATCATACAGCTCAGCGGCGTGATGGATCGCTATACCGGACATCTCACCTTTAAGGTGAACCTCAGCGATATCGACGAAACCTTCTGTAAAGACATCGAGAAGATGGCCAAGAAGCATAAAGGCAAGGTGCCGCTACAAGCCATTGTGGTCGATGCCACTCACAATCTAGCCCTTACTATGGGTGGCGACGGACTGCGGGTTGCACCGCATGAATTCATCCCGGAACTCGAGAACCTCAAAGGTGTGTTCGATATCCGCCCCATAAAGAAATCTTAACTCTCAACTCTTAACTGACATGATGCCTTCACTTACCACCCCAGTGCCTGCGCCGCTGATGCCCTTCAAATTGGACCTCGCCAGCGGTATCATTAGCATCGGCTCCTGTTTTGCCGACGAGATGGGTGCTCGTCTTCAGGAGGCCGACTTCCGGGTGGAACTCAACCCCTTCGGGTCCCTCTATAATCCCGCCTCTATCGCTGCGGCCCTGCATCGCCTGATAGACGACCGCGAACTCACTCGAGCCGACCTTGTAAAGCATGAGAACCTGTGGCATTCATGGCATCACCATGGCAGTTTCTCGCGACCTACGGAAGAAGAAACATTGGCCCTCTGCAACGCCCGCATACACCAAGCCCATAACGCCTTCAAAGAGGCCTCCCTGCTGATGATTACCTTTGGTACCGCGTGGATCTTCGAGCACGACGGTGAAGTGGTGGCCAACTGCCACAAACTGCCGGCCTACCTCTTTATGCGTCGCAAGATGAGCGTGGAGGAGATTGTGGACCTATGGCAGCCGCTATTAGAGAAGTTACATGCTTACTACCCTCACCTGAATATCATGTTTTCGGTGAGCCCCATCCGTCATTTGGCCGATGGTGCCCACGGTAACCAGCTCAGCAAAGCGACCCTCCTCCTCGCCGTCGACCAAATGATGGCTCTCCACGCTTCACTCTCTACTCTCCACTATTTCCCCGCCTACGAGATAGTGCTCGACGAACTGCGTGACTACCGCTATTTCGACGAGAAGATGACGCATCCAACCTCGCTGGCCGTCGACGTGGTATGGGAGCGATTCCAACGCGCCACCATGACCCCCGCCGTACGTCAGCAGGCACAGTACAATATGAAACAACATAAACGCGAAAAACATATACCATTGCATCAATGAAGAAGAATATAGCTCTTGTCATGGGAGGTTACAGTGGTGAGCATGATATCAGTATCGCCAGCGGTAACCAAGTGTATGGTCAGCTCGACCACACCAAATATAATGTCTACAAGATTGTTGTCGAACGTGCCGGCTGGTACTGGCTCGACGGGGAGGAACACCGTCCGGTTGACAGAGGTGAGTTCACGGTGACAGACAAAGGTCAAACAATCCATTTCGATATGGCTTTTATCATCATTCATGGCAATCCCGGAGAGAACGGTGTGTTGCAGGGCTATTTCGACATGCTGGGCATCCGATATACCACCTGTGGCTTCTATACCTCCAGTCTGACATTCCAGAAGGGCTATTGCAACCCTGTGGTCAAGAGTTTCGGGGTGGTTAAGGTGGCTGAATCGGCCCTACTCTACAATATGGATGACCTTGCTAAGACCGATCGACTGAGTATGCCTGTCTTCGTGAAGCCCGCAGCTGGTGGCAGTAGCGTGGCCACGACGAAGGTCAAAAGCCGTGACAGAATAGCCGAAGCGGTAAAACTGGCTTTCACTGAGGATCATGCCGTGCTGGTAGAGGAGTGCATTGTGGGCCGCGAGTTCGACTGTGGTGTCTTCCGCAAGGCCGACGGCGAGAAGCTTGTCTTCCCCATTACGGAGATTATACCCAAAGGAGGCCATGAGTTCTTTGATTACGAGGCCAAATACCAAGGTTTTAGTAACGAGGTGACACCGGCTGAATGTCCCGAACATATTTCCAACCATATCCAGGAGGTGTCCAGTAAACTCTACGACTTGCTGGGCTGCAAAGGTATCGTGCGGTTCGACTACATCCACGATATGGCGGCCGACGAACTCTATTTCCTTGAGGTCAATACCATCCCTGGCCAGAGTGCTGAGAGTATTGTCCCCAAGCAGGCCAAAGCCATGGGTATCAGCCCCGCCGAGCTCTACGAGATGAGCATCCAGGCGGCGCTGGCTTAACTTACTAGATGTTTTCTATAGCTGCTGTTTGCTATCCATGCGGCCAGTGCAAAGGTCGCCAGCATCAGCACAATGCTGACCGCCATCTGCCAGGTGGGCAGGCCAAAAGGTAGCCTAAGCATGGCGGCAGCAGGAGCCGTGAAGGGTATCAAGGTGAGCCATGTACTCAATGCCTCGCCGGGGGCACGTAATACCACGGGGGTGAGTATCAATACAATGAAGAGCGGCACCGCGAGGAGCAGCACCCACTGCAGGGTATCGCTATCACTGTCGAGCCGTGAGGCTAAGGCGGCCAGCAGGGCACCGTATAGGAGATATCCCATCAGGAAATAGAGCAGGAAGACTCCTGCCACCAGCGGCAGTTGGATGGCGGTGAGGCCTCGTACTGTCTCGTCGACAAGTTGCACGGGGTTCTCGTATTGTGCGGTGGCAGCAGCCCCGCGGGTAGCCAGCGTGTGTGCCTCCGTCTGTTCGCGGGCTTGGGCGAAGAGGTCGGGAGCCGTGGCCTGCACCCCTTTGACAGCCAATGTTGTGAGGGCAACCCACAACACCAACTGGGTGGCGGCCACCAAGGCTACGCCACATATCTTGCCCACCAGTAGTTGCACAGGATGTACCGTGGTGGCAAGCACTTCGGCCACGCGGCTCTGTTTCTCTTCCTGCACACTGCGCATCACTTGCACACCGAAAAGCACCAGCGCAAGCACCATCAGTACTGCCAGCACCAATGCGATGACTCGCCGCACCTGCAGGAAACTCTCTTTGTCACTGCCGACATCCTGGGTATGCAGTCGTATGTGGGTGCTTTCCACCGAGTGGTAGATGACGGGCTCCAATTCGTAGACATCCTCCAGTACGGCGTTGCGCAGCAAGGTTTGCAGCTGCCCGTCGACGGCATTTTGCAATGCCGACGTGGGACTTCCGCCGCGGTAGTAGAGGAAGGCGTCGTGCGGGAGGGTGGTCTCTCGCGTGGGGATGAAGAGTATCAGGTCGTCTTTGCCAGCCTGCTCGCGAGCATATCTGAGCGAGGGCATGGACTGGAAGTGTATCTCGTCGGTAGAGTGCAGGCTACCGTCGAAGAGGCCCGTCTGGTCCACTACCAGCACAGTGGCCTGTTTGGCACTCTTCTGTGCCGCCACCACGGGCAACGCATATAGTATTGCCAGCACCACGGGCACCAGTACCGTAATTATCCAGAACGACGGCTTCCTAAGCCGTATACGATACTCTCGAGATAGTATAGTTATGATATTCCTCATTTGCCTTAACTATTTAACTACCAAGTTGTATGGTTCTGTCGCACAACACCTCTGCCGCCTGCAGGTTGTGGGTGGAGAGGAGGATGGCGGCTCCTTCTGCTTTCATTTGTTGGATCTCGTACGTCAACATAGCGGCGTTGTCGGCGTCGAAACCCGAGAAGGGCTCGTCGAGTATCACCAGCGAAGGGCTATGCACCACGGTGACCACGAACTGCAGCCGTTGCTGCATACCTTTGCTCAGTTTGCCAGCAGGACGATCCCACCACTGGCTCATACCCAGCCGGTTGAACCACTCATGTAGCCGTTCTTTGGCTTCGCAGCGGCTGAGACCTTTCAACCGTGCCAGGTAGAGCGCTTGCTCCCCAGCCTTCATGTGACGGTAAAGGCCACGCTCTTCGGGTAGGTAGCCTATATGGCGAAGGTCGTCCTGCATTATAGGATGTCCGTCGAAAAGCACCTGTCCGCTGTCGGGCTCCAGCAGCCGCGTGATGATGCGCAGTAGGGTGGTTTTGCCGGCCCCGTTGGCACCCAGCAGCCCTACTACTTCGCCCGCCGCCACTTCGAAGGTTACCTCTTCAAGTACTTTCTGTTCACCAAAGGCCTTGCTGATATGTTCAACTTGTAGTATCATATTTGTTTTGTCCTTTCGCTCCTTCTCACTTCTTTTCACTCCCTTTCGCTCCTTTGACTTTCAACATCGCCGTCTCTCCCGCCAGCGCCAGCAATGCCAGCAGCACGCAGAGGCGCCATAGACGGTGACCTCCGTCGCGGGCACGCAGTTCCTCGACCAAAGGACGCTCACTATTGCGCACCAGCGTGTATTCGTCACGGTCCTTGATGGCATCGGAAATATCGCGGCGCGAGAGGAAACTCATGTCCGACTCGCGGCGCGGGTAGTTGAAGGCCAAGTGTTCATCGTCCAGATGATATATGCCGGCCTCCGTCAGTTCGCCATGCAACACCAGCATCTGACGGCTGCCTGCACGCCGTAGGTCGGGAATGAAACTCACCGACTCGCCGTCGGACAATTCTGTCAGCTCATGTATCTTCTGCAGCACAATGGGTTCGTGGCTGCCGAGGGTATAGCTGGCGGGGGGGAGGGGACGGCTATAGAGGGCCATGTTGTAAAGGGTAGGGACGAAGAGGGCCTGATGTACGAAGTCGGTCCATTCGTCATTCATCGGGGTGGCGAAAAGGTATACCTTGCCTTCGCCACAGGGAGTGACGGTAAGCAGGTCGCTGCCGTCGGCCAGTATGATAATACTTTGCTTCAAAGCCTGCTGGCCCGAGGTGGTGTAGTGACCCTGTACGGTAGGCATCTCAGTATCATCGCTATGACCACTGAAGACGCTGCGGTAGAGGCTGTTGTTGTAGTCTACCGTACGTGCGCGCAGGAGTCCTTTGCTCCACTTGTCCATCTGCGGTGCCTGCAAGGCTGTCAATAGCGAGGTCAGGGGTCGGAGGTCGGAGGTCGGTGTGGAGGGGATTACTAGCAAGTTGCCGCCATCGGTCACCCATTCCATCATCTGCTGCACCTCGCCCGAGGAGATGGCTGTCATACCATCAAGTACAACGAAATGGTAGTCGTCCAGATTGGCGGGAATATGGCTTTCAGTGTGGTAGGCGATATTGCTGTCTTGGTCGAAGAGTTTTGTCAAATAGTTGTTGCGGGAAGGTCCTACCACAGCCATCTGGATGCGTTCGCCAGCCAGCAGGGCGAAATGGTAGCTGTCGTCGAAGGTGACGGGGTAGTCCTCCACCTCCACACGTCCGTCAATCCAGCCGGCGTGGTCGATGCTGAAGCGCAACATGGCTGTCGCGGTGGCGCCTGCCTCAATATCGAGGGTGGCCAGTGCCCGCTCCTTGCCGTCGATATACAGTTTTATGGGTACCTTCTCCACGCTGTGGCTGCCGTTATTGCGCACCTGCGCTTCCACGCTCACTGTGCCGCCTGCGAAATAGGCAGGGGCGTCGAGTAGCAGTGTGTCGACATACAGGTTGTCGGTGGCTACGGCGGTCAGGGGAACCAGGGTGAAAAGAGCGGTGCTATCGGTAGGTAGTGCCTCCAGGTTGGCGGTAGAGGACTGGAAGTCGCTGATGATATAGGCGTGGCGGTTGGCGGCACCGCTTTGGCGCATGAAGTCGCTCTGCCGGGTGGTTACCTCGCTCAGCATCCGTGAGGCGGGCGAGATCTCTACCTCGTCGATGGCGGTAAGCAGTTCGTCGCGGTTGAGCCACCGCATCTGACTCCCGTCCATATCGTTAGTCAGCAGCTGGAAGCGGTCGCCCACACCGTAGGCGGCGGCTACCTCGCGGGCCTTCTGCCGCGCAGCGTCGAGTTGGCTGCCGTCCGACGAAGCACTCTCCATGCTGAACGAGTTGTCCAGGTAGATGCTCACCACCGTATTGCCTCTGCGCACCGTCTGCTCTTTGCCAGGCAGCACGGGTTGGGCGAAAGCCAGCACCAGGAAGATGATGGCCAGCACACGCATGGTCAGTACCAGCCACTGCCGCAGGGTGTTTTGACGGCGGCTCTCGGTCTGTAACTCGCTCAACCGCTCCACGTTACTGAAATAAACTTTCTTGTAGCGTCGGAAGTTGAACAGGTGTACCGCCACCGGTATCAGTACCGCCAGCAAGCCCCACAAAAACGCTGGATGAGTGAATATCATAAGTTCTCCTGTTTATAGTATCTGCATAGGGAGGTGAGACCGCACTGCTCGCATTTGGGTTTACGGGCCTGGCACACATAGCGGCCGTGGAGTATCAGCCAGTGGTGGGCCTTGGGTATCAATGCATCGGGGATATACTTCACTAGCTCCCGCTCCGTCTGCAAAGGGGTCTTTGAGTTTACAGTCAGGCCGATACGGTTGGCCACACGAAACACATGGGTGTCTACCGGCATGGCAGGCCTGTCAAAATATACAGCCTCCACCACATTGGCTGTTTTGCGGCCTACGCCCGGCAGGCGCTGCAACTGGTCCATATCATCAGGCACTTCGCCGCCAAACTCCTCCATGAGCATCCGCGAAAGACCCGCCAGATGGTGCGCCTTGTTGTTGGGGTAGGAGACGGAGCGGATATAGTGGAAGATATCCTCCTCGCGGGCCTGCGCCATGCTGGCGGCATCGGGGTAAGCCTCGAAGAGGGCAGGGGTGACCATATTGACCCGCTTGTCGGTGCACTGGGCTGAAAGCACCACAGCCACCAGCAGTTGGAACGGCGACTCGTAGTGCAGCTCTGTCTCCGCTACCGGCATTGCCTCCTCAAACCAGGCTATTACCTTGTCGTATAAATCTTTTTTCTTCATATCAACAGTCATTTCTCAAGTTCCAAAGAGACCAGCAATGGGTAGTGGTCCGAGAGGTCTGTCTTGATGCGCCGGTGACTCAGCGTGCGGAATCCTTCGCTGCGGAACACCGCGTCAATGCGGAACTGCAGCAGCCATTCGGGCCCTGAGGGCAATAATCGGCTTTTTCCATCGTTGTAGGTAATGCCTAGCCCTGACCCCTTCTCACAATAGGTGTCTTTCATCTCATGCCGTATCTGGGCACAGAGCCACGAGTTGGGGATGTCGTTCAGGTCACCAGCCAGTAGCATCGGCACGCTGTGATTCTCCACCACAGGCTGTAACACGTCGCCCCATTCTCTCTCATGACATAAGAGGGTTCTCTTCACTTTGCCGAAGGTGCGGCGGCTCGACTCCTGCACCTCTCCGTGGCTCAGACGCTCTATCTCCTCGCGGTCCTTCTTGTCGAATTCGTAGCTGTCCATGTGCACGCAGCACACACGGAACTTCCGCTTCTCCTTGAGCAACTCCACCAGTAGCTTCTCGTCATCGAGCCTGTTGACGTAGGTGATGGGTAGCCGACTATATACCACCGATCCTGAAGGAATACCTTTGCGCGTGTTGTTGGTGCCGTAGTAGTGGTTGTATCCCAACAGCATCAGGCTGTCGTTCAGCGCGAAAGAACTAGGTATGGCATACTCCTGCAGGCACATCACGTCGGGCTGGTGCTCGCGTACCAACTTCAGGAATTCACGCGCGTTGCTGTCGGGATGGTTCCAGTTGTTGTCGCGTCCGTGGAATCCTCGCACGTTGTAGTTCAGCACAGTCACCATGTCGGGATGCTCCTCTCGGTCAGGTACCTTACCAGTGCCACCTACCTGTACGAACAGGCCCACCATGCTCCAGCGCATGGCGATGACGGCAATGCTCACCAGCGCCTCCCACCGTTTCATCAGGCCCCACAGCAGAATCATCAGCATGTTGGCCGCCAGCATTGGCAGGTAACCATAGGCCAATAGGTTCGGAAGCACTATCCGCGACGGGTTGAAACTGCCAGCCACTGTGGTCAGTAGCAGCCCCACTGCAAGTATGAGGTTGAGTATGAATAGTATGACGCGAATAAACTTCATAAATCTAAACTGCAAAGATACGAAAAAAACATTATAACTCCGACATTTCATTCACTCATCACTTGCTGTTCTTTCATTGTTCTTTCATTGATCATTCATTCTTTATTCATTTAAATGAAAGAACAATGAAAGAACAGAGATGGAACCATGGGGAAATGTTGCGGGCGATTACGGTGTTAATGTCCTCACCTCATTTTTTTTTCTTTATTATTTTCACTTTTCACTTTTCACTTCTCACTTTTTTCGTATCTTTGCACCCTCGTACCATACCGCCACAACCTGTGGTTGGTGTGCTTATAACACTATCGCTCAACGAAATAAAAATAAATAAAATAAACAATAAACAATGAAAATTTATCAGACTCAGGACATCCGTAACATCGCCCTCGTGGGCGGCGCCAAATCGGGCAAGACTTCCATGGCTGAGGCTATGGCCTTCTGCGGCGGCCTTATCAACCGTCGTGGCAGCGTGGACAGCAAGAACACCATCAGCGACTATCGCGACATCGAGCACGACCGCGGCTACTCCGTGGAGAACACCCTCATGTACACCGAGTTCGGTGGCAAGAAGGTGAACATCCTCGATGTGCCCGGCTTCGCCGACTACCAGGGTGAGCTCGACAGCGCCCTCAACGTGGTCGAGGCCGCCGTCGTCGTGGTCAACGCCCAGAGCGGCGTCGAGGTCGGCACCGAAATCGCCAACCGCTATGCCGCCAAGCTCGACACCCCGATGCTCTTCGTCGTCAACCACCTCGACGCCGA
>LXOW01272091.1_pt1 | contig 20589 bp, 16 predicted proteins | sample 1368591 | NCBI WGS metagenome assembly LXOW01 (sample SAMN04884650, study PRJNA319009) | bovine gut metagenome | isolation source: Cow rumen | host: Bos taurus | place: Italy: Legnaro (PD) | collected 2014-07-09
AGGCCGCCAAGAATGCCATCAAAGGCCATCCGGATTATCACTATGAGCGGCGGCGGCTTCCGGACGGACGCGACTGCTTCGAGGTCCTCGAAAACGGAACGGTCCTGGAGAGGCATTTCATAGGGTCCTAAGCGCAGAAAAAACGGGTTTTGCTGTCTCAGCAGAACCCGTTTCCATTCTAACCTAAAAACTTAACCTATTAAAAAACTATTCGATAAAACTATCTGCAAGTTCTATGCCGAACTTTTCTAATTTAGCTCTTTATTAGGTTTTATTGTAATAATTCTTACTTCTTGGACGGGTCGGTCCATGCGGTCGGTCTCTACGGCGGCGATGTTATCTATCACGTGAAGGCCGGCGATGGTCTCTCCAAAAACGGTGTATTCTCCATCCAGATGCTCACAGTGGGTGGGGTCCTGGACCAGATAGAACTGGGATCCGGAAGACTCCTTGAAAGGGTTGGCGATGTCTCCCTGACGGGCGGCGGCCAGCGCTCCTTTCACATGAGTGTGCAGGGGCTCACCTGCTTGGTCCCTCATTTCGGCCTGAATGGTGTAGTCCGGACCTCCTTCTCCCCATTTGTCTACCAGGGAGGTGTCGCGGGTGAAGGGGTCTCCGCCCTGAATGACGAAACCCTTGATAACGCGGTGGAAGAGGGTGTTGTCATAATAGCCGCCCAGGGCCAGATGGACAAAGTTGTCCCGGTGCTTGGGTGTATCTTTGAACAGGCGTACGCGAATGGTACCCATGTTGGTGACAATGTCAAAAACAGGTTCTTCCGGGAGGGCTTGTGCGGCTTTGACGGCGGCTAGGCTGTCCTGGGTGCTCAGGTTAACGGTAACATCCTGCTTTGTGCGGGTTTTGCAGGAGAAGGCCAGCAGGCCCACGGCAAGAACGGCTAAGACAAACTTTCTCATAACTTTCTTCTTTTCCGCAAAATTAGCTAATTTTGTGAAACTATGGCAAACCCGTTGAAACAATTGGCCGGCGAAACCGCCATCTACGGCCTCAGCTCCATTCTGGCGAGGGTCCTCAACTTCCTGTTTGTTCCCATCTACACCCGTATGCTTACGCAGGTGCAGTATGGCGTGGTTACGGAGTTTATGGCGTACATCGCCATCCTGCAGGTGGTGTTGGTGCTGGGCTTGGAGACGGGCTGTTTCCGTTTTGCCAACAAAGAAGGGGAGGACCCCCGCCGGGTGTACTCCGGTGCGCTGCTGGCTGTCTTCGGCCTTAACCTGGCCTTCCTGGCCTGCATGGTGGCCTTCTCGGATCCCATTTCGGCCGCGCTGGGCTATGCCGGCTACCGCAGCCTCATCATCTATGTGGCTTCCATCCTCTTCTGCGACTCCATCACCGCCATCCTCTTTGCCAAGCTCAGGCAGGAGCACAAGGCCGTGAAGTTTGCCGTTCTCAAGACCGTCAAGATCCTTACGGAAACGGGCGCCAACCTGGTTCTGTTCTTTGTGTGGCCCGCCCAGCCGGACTTCACGTATCCTATCATAGCCATCTTCATCAGCTGTGTGCTGTGTCTGGTACTCTTTATTCCGGACATCCTCCGGCTCAAGCTGGTGTGGGACGGGAATGTGGTGCGCCGCATGCTGCTGTACTCGCTGCCCCTTATGGTGGCGGCCCTTCCGGGAGTGGCCAACGATTTCCTGGACCGTATCCTGTTCCGCTACTTCGACACTTCCTCCGAGGCCTGGCGGGCGTCGCTGGGCGTGTACCAGGCGGCCGTCAAACTGGCGGTTATCATGAACCTCTTCATCCAGATGTTCCGCTATGCGGCCGAGCCGTTCTTCTTCCAGCGGGCCAAGGACAAAGGTTCCAAGGATCTTTATGCCGTGGTTATGGAATACTTTACGGCTTTCTGCGGATTGGTGTTCCTGGCGGTAGTGGGCTACATTGATATTATCTCGCTCTTCCTGGGCCGGGACTTCCGCGTGGGCGTGGGGGTGGTGCCCATCATGCTGCTAAGCTATATGCTGCTGGGGATGCTCTTTAACGTATCCATGTGGTACAAGCTCTCCGGCAAAACCAATATGGCCATCTGGATTACCCTGGCGGGTCTGGTGGTAACGGCTGTGGTCAACATGGTCTTTATGCCGCGCTTCTCTTATTGGGCTTCGGCCTTTGGACATCTGGCCAGCTATCTGGTGATGTTCATCCTGAGCGCCTGGCTGGGCTCCAAGTACTATCCCATCCCGTACAACTGGAAGCGTATCCTCGCCATCTTCGGCCTTATGGGCCTTGCCTATGCGGGCATCTATTTCTGCGACTTAAGGGCCGATGCGCTGGCTATCCGCCTGCTGGTGAACACCGCGCTCATTGGAACGTATGGCGCCATGTCCTGGCTGCTTCTCCGCTCCCGTCCCGTTCCTTCGGCCCAATCTTGACCTTTCCGTTATTTATTTGTACCTTCGCGAACCCTAATTATTAACCAATAACATGAGACGTTTTTCCCTTATTTTTGCTGTTACGGCCATGGCCGTGGCCTGCGCCCAACCCGCGACGCAGGAGTTCCACGTGATCCCCATGCCCGCTACTGTGAACCTTGCCAGCGGCTCCTTCTGCGTAAAGGGCGCAGCGGTAAGCTTTGACGAAAACATGGACGAAGCCTCTACCAATGCTGCCCGTCGTTTTGTGGCCAGCCTGGAGACGGCTACCGGCAAGGAGTGCAAGCTTGCCAAAGGTGGCATTACCTTTGTCCAGAACCCTAGCCTCGCCGCAGAGCAGTACGTGATTGACATCACCTCCAAGGCTGTGCGCGTGGAGGCTTCGGCCCTGAATGGCTTTGTGTATGCCTGCGAGACCCTCAAGCAGATGCTGCCTGCCGCCATCTATGGAGACAAGGCTGTGAAGGCCGACTGGGTGCTCCCTTGCGCTCACATCGAGGACCAGCCCCGCTTTGCCTACCGCGGTATGCACCTGGATCCCTGCCGTCACTTCTTCTCCATTGATGAGACCAAGCGCTATCTGGATGTCATGACGGCCTACAAGCTCAACCGCTTCCACTGGCACCTCACCGAGGACCAGGGCTGGCGTATGGAGGTGAAGGCCTATCCCAAGCTCACCGAGATTGGTGCCTGGCGCAACGGTACCGTTATCAAGAAGGACTGGGGTTCCAACGACGGCATCCGCTACGGCGGCTTCTACACCCAGGAAGAAATGAAGGAGATCGTGGACTACGCCGCCGAGCGTGGTATCACCGTGATCCCCGAGATTGACCTCCCCGGCCACATGGTGGCTGCCCTGGCCGCTTATCCCGAGCTGGGTTGCACCGGCGGTCCTTACGAGGTCTGGACCCGTTGGGGTGTGGCTCCCGATATCCTCTGCGCCGGTAACGAAGACGTTTACAAGTTCCTGGAGACCGTCCTTACCGAGGTCATGGACATTTTCCCTTCCGAGTACATTCACATCGGCGGAGACGAGGCTTTCAACGAGGAGATGGGTATTCCGTGGGATCACTGCCCCAAGTGCGCCGCCAAGATGCGTGAACTGGGCATCAAGAAGGGCCCCATGGCCAAGCACTATCTGCAGAACTATGTAACCGCCCGCATGCAGGATTTCCTGAACCAGCATGGCCGAAAGATCATTGGCTGGGATGAGGTTCTGGAAGGCAACCTGGCCCCCGGTGCCACGGTCATGAGCTGGCGTGGTGTAAAGGGTGGTATCGAGGCTGCCAACAAGGGCTTCGACGCCATTATGACCCCCAACAGCTACCTCTACTTTGACTACTATCAGAGCCAGGAGCGCGACAAGGAGCCCTTCGGCATTGGTGGTTATCTCCCTGTTGAGAAGGTTTATGCCTACGAGCCTTTCGAGGGTCTTACCGCCTCTGCCCAGAAGCACATCCTGGGTGTACAGGCCAACCTCTGGACCGAGTACATTGCCACTCCTGAGCATCTGGAGTACATGCTCCTGCCCCGTATGTGNNCACAGCTATGAGATGTTTGACGCCATGGGGCTGACCTACTGCATGGACAACCGCGGCCTCATCGGTCTGGACCGTGAGCCCGCCCGTACCCCCGAAGAGTTGGAAGAATACTTGAAGGAAAATCCCCGCAGCTGGTAGTTGACCGGTCTGAAATAAAAAGCCATCGACAGATTTTTGCCGATGGCTTTTTTTGTTAGAAGTCCCAGTAGCCGTAGCTTACGGAGAAGGCGGTTACCGCATTGACCTGGTCGGAACTGTGATATTCCATAGTTATGGCCACATTGGTGTCTCCATTTCCTTCACCGGAGGAAGAGGCTGTCCAGGAGGCATTGTTGTTTCCAATGGTGCCAGTAGTGGCAGTGGTTGTCTGCTTGTTAAAGTTACTGTGGTAGGTGAAGGTGGCACCGGATAACCTGCAGCCAGTGAGGGACGGGTTAGCTGTCATGGTAATCACACCGTTGTTGTTCCCCATTCCGATATTTTTACGAGCATTGATGTAAGTTATCACAATCCAATCTCTTCTGGGCTCACAGTTTGTAAAGGATACCGTGACCGCCTCGTTATTAAAGGTGTTCTGCTCGTAATTATTGTTGTTGAATGATACAGAATACGTTCCTGTGGCCCAGCGATACAGGTGGAGGGTAACCAGGTCACGGTTTCCTTCAATGAGGTCAAACAGCTCTCCCAGGGTGCAGGTTCCGTAATAGTTGTTGGAATTGGTGTATCTGAAATACACGGTAGCGCTGTCGTCTCTGGCAAACGAACTGATGGGAACGCTCACCACGGTATTGCTGTAGAAACTGCCGTTGAAGGCAAAGGAAGTGAGTGCAGTTCCGTCCTTGACGGAAGAGACGCTTACGCCCCGGTTCCCCAGTTTGGTGGGTGCCGTCTCTTCATAACCGCGGGCATACAGCTTACCGGCAGGGACGTTGAACGTCGCGGCCCGCACCAGGTCTATCTCCTGCTGGTCGTAGTAGTCGTTCTCCAGAAGAACTTTGCCGGGCTCGTAGCGGGTGGTAGATTTGAGGGTAATCTCGTAGGACCGCCTATCAGTATCCTGGGGCGTAAAGGTATAGGTCCCATCGTCATTGACCGACATAAAGGCTCCCGGATAGCTTACCGGCTCCACATTGGTCAAATGCAGGGTGATGGGAACCACCAGGCCCTCTACGTAGCTGAAGCTTACACTGGTGGTCTGGTTCAGGCCCAGAGGAAGCGGGGCGGTATCGTACACCGTGAATTCGGAGCCCTGGATGATGCCGGAGGCACTCCGGGACTCATACAAGTCGGGATTCTCCACAATGTTGGCGGTGGAAAGCGTCACGGAGGCTTCTTCGCCCACGTTTCCGCTGGCCATCAGGGCCAGTTCTACGTTGGCCATATCGGTGGTAGGAGTCCCGGTTCCGGTATAATACAGATAGGTGTTTCCACTGTAGTGTTCCAAACCGGAGGTCACGGGCGTTACCCCGTCTTCGAGGTATTGGAGCTCCAGGCCCCGGAGTTGGACGGTAATCACCGGAGGAAGCACGCGGTTTTGGGCCGAAAGACCCTTGGCTTCGGCCTCCTGGGCGCTGCTGCTCTGGCCCAGGGCGTTCTCAGGGTCCCACCATACAACCGGGGAGCCGCTATGGGCGGCATCCATGGTGAAGGTGAATCGGACCTTTCCGTTGCGGTGGGGCGAAGCCGGGCTAAACGACAGATTGCTGAATTGACGCGTTACGTAATTGTAGAAGCGGTCTTGGGCGTAGGTGGCGTCAAAGAACTTGTTCTGTACGTAAACGGTGCAGGCGTTGTCGGCCAGCGTGGTCTTGAACCGGCAGTCGAAACTCTTCCAGAGCTTTCCTTCGGCCCTTACCGTGACCAGCCGGTCATATTGGGCCTGCGTGAGGTTCTTGATAAAGAAGAAGGCGGGGGAGGAGTTGCCAGGCTCTATGGATTGGCCGTAGTCTACCGGGAGGTCGTCTCCGTCGGGGGTAAGGCTGTAGCCGTTGGGCTCAATCACAAAGCGGAGCGGGAACACCGAACGGGAGAGCTCGGTGGGAAGGAGTACGCGCACCACTTCCTGCTGGTCGGTGGCGGCCAGTACATACTTCTGCTGGCAGATAACACGGATTTCCTGGCGGGGAGACGTGCGGATGATTACGTTACGGCTAATTTCCCGGTCGTGGTATCGGCCCACCACCCGGATGGCCTGCGTGCGCTCCTGCGAGAAGAAACCATCCTCGTCCGTGTAGGACTCGCTGAGCTGGTAATGGATCATACCCCATTTTTCCACGGTCATGTCCTGGATCTGGGCCTGGGTGGCCACCACCCAGTCGTTGTTTTGGCGCACGTAGGGAATGACGTGCCCGTTTTCCCGGTCTATCCATACACGGTAGCCGTTGCCGTCGGTCTGGAATGCCAGCACACCCCTGTTCTGGGCCTCTTGGGGGGTAAGGGCCGAAAAGATACCGGTTTCCGTGTTCACGGTGCCCACCTCTACGTTTACCAGGTCATTGCCCTCCACATTGGCTACAAAGCTCTCGTCGCCCACATTGGTGGGGATATAGCGGAACATCACGTAGTCTGTCTCGGGCTGCACGTAGAACTTCTCGGTGAAGGAGGTTCCAATGCTGGATTTACCGTCGGAAATGTTAATCAGGTCCTGGTAGTCGGGGTCACCGGAGACAGAGGCCGATGCGGCTTTCGCCGCTTTTTCAATGCTCTTTTCGCCCGATCCGGCTTCGATATCCAGCAGGTGCACGGTATAAGTCTGGTTGCGAAGGAGCGGAATGGCTGCGCCATCCGTGTTCACAATGTCCAGGGCGTAATAGCGAACCCCGTCGGTATTGTCGTTCTGGTCCACGCGTTCGGCCTCGATGATGATACGGGTGGCCCGGTGGGTGGTGGAAGGACGGGAGCGCTCGTAGATAAAGAGAACGTTGTTTTCCGGATTCTCTTCGTCCCATACCTTCAGATCGCTCAGCAGGGGGATGCCGCGGTCGGGGTGGTTGGCTTCCGGATAATAGTCAAAGGCCTGGTCTTGCGGCGAGTAGCCGCCGTAGAGGAAGGGCCTGGCGGTGATGATGGTATCGGCTGGATTATTCGAGTAGAGCGGATAGCGCTGGTAGTTCATCAGGAAGTTCTCGTAATACAGCGGCGTATCCTCGTCGGTATCTTCTACAAAGATGGGCGTGCCTTTCTTGTCGGACATGTAGGGGTCGCTTAGGATGGGGGCGATTACGCCTTCCGAAGGGGCGTAGGCTAGGCCGTACCGCCGGATGTTCACCAGCTGGTGGGAGTTATGCAGCGCATCTACACCCACGATGGGGGTAAGGTTGCGCAGGTATACGCGGGCGAAGTTCCTCACCAGGATGATGGGGCTGGGGAACTGCTTCAAAGTGACTTGGGTGGCCACATACGTATCGTTGTCCAGGACGGCCCGGATGCCGTCCGGCAGAATCACTTTCTGCCAATAACCGTCACTGTAAGTGTCGGTGAGCTGGGACCGGATGCGGGAGAGGACGTACTCCTCCGTGTCCTGGCTGCCGGAAATGGGCGGGCTGGAACGCAGGTCCTCGGGGCAGTTGGCAATGAAGTGCAGCCGCAGGCGGCTGTCGCTTACCGCCAAGGTGGCCGAAAGCGTGTAAATGGTGGCACTGGTACCGTCGTAGTGCACCGAAGCCGGGTCCACCGTGGCTTTCACCCATTGGTTGAAGTAGCCGCTTCCTCCAAAAACAGCAATATAGAAGCCGTCCGGATCAATGGTGGGATCCATGCCCAAGGCCTTGGTATCGGGCGTGGCGCCCGGTACGGCCACCTGGAAGGAAACCGTGACTTGCTCTCCTTGAGGTGCCATCACGGGCTCGGGGAGCGGTTCCTCCAGGCGGTGGCAGCCGGCCAGGAGTCCTAATAAAAGTATAAGGTATAGCTTTCTCATCTCTGTCATTGTTCAATGGTCACATCACTGCGGTCCTGGTCTCCCCATGTGAAGGTTCCCCGATTGGATAGGGTGGCATAGGTGGTCTTTTCCCAATACCAGTCGTCGTAGACGCAGCGGACATACTTGAGGTCGGAGGCTTCGTAGGAAGAGCTGTACTCGGGAGAAGGGACACGGTTCCCCGTCCACTCGCTGTTGGTGCCGTTGTACACGGTCATAAAGCCGCTGTTGCACCAGTAATCGGTGGTGGGGCTGTCGTTCCCGTTGGCTTCGTACCGGCTGGGGGAGCCCAGCAGGTGGAAGATTTTTCCGTCGGTGTTGAGAAGGGCGATGTATTCAATCTCGGCCACCGTGGGAAGCCGCCAGCGTCCGGCAGGCAGACCATCCTCCTGGTAGGAAGCGCAACGTCTGCGGGCATTCTCAAAGGTGACCGTATAGGTGGAACCGTAAGAGGAGGCGATCCTCAGTTTGGGGGCGATGAAATGGTCATAGGCCGCGTCTCCGGCGGGATAATAGTAGCTGAGACGTCGGGTCTCACCGGTTACCGAGTTGCGGCTCTGGCTCCATGCCCCGCCACTGCCGGGAAGGTTGTCAATGGTACGGGAACGGGGGTCTCCCAGTACGTAACCGGCCATATCGCCGGAGTTGGAAGAGGGCAGTACCGTGGTCTCGATCACATACATGTTGGCATTGGCGTTGTTGTTGCCGGCCTCCGTGATGCTGGCGGGAGCGCTTCCCAAGAAGTAGGACCAGTTGTTCCATACACTGGGAGAGTTGTTACTGTTCTGATAATACGGGTAGCCCGTCCAAGAGTTATCCGAGGACCGGTAGTTGTTTCCGTTCTGGGTCCAGTTGCCGCCGTAGGTGGAGCCGTTGTTCTGTCCTCCGTTCACAAATGCATAGCCGTATTGGGCATTACCGCCGCTATTGGTATGGGGCCGGATCATGATGGAAGGGCGCTGCTCTATGGTCACGTCTACATAGTATCCGGAGGCGTCTCCCTGGTGCCGCACCCGGAAGCGGATGGAGTAGGGGGCTACATCATAAGTATTGGAGGTCAGGTCCTGGTTGAGCGGATGGGAGAAGGAAATGCTCTCGCGGCCGCTTACTTCCAGGGCCCATCCTTGGGCGTCCTGCCCGGCATCGGCCGAAAAGGTGTGCGTCAGGGATGTGATGGTAGAAGAACTGTAGTCCGGATGGACGGCCAAGACGGTTCCTCCTTCCAGAAGGTTGTTGGAAAAAGGATTGTAAATCCGCGGATCGCTGCCCACATAGTTGTCGTCTACCTGGTGGGTGGCCTGGTAGGCGTTAGAAGACACTTCAAAGCCCACCACTTCCACGTCGTGGCTGGACTGGAAGGGGATTACCAGTTCCTCCTGGTTGTACAGGATGAATTCCGTGGTAGGGATGGTGAGATAGCGGGTGGTAATCACCGTGGCGGGAATGGACGTCTCGCTGGTAATATCCTGGGCCGAAGATTCATCCATGCTTCCGCTCCAGGGCGCAATGCCGTAGGTTATGCCCACTGCCGGGGGATCGGCCTGTTCGGTACCCAGAATCTGGACGTCGATGGAAATGTGGTACCAGTGGTTCCTCTCCAGTACCTTCCCATGGAAGGGGATTTTGTAATAGTACTTCCGGGTAGTGTTGCCGTACGTCCAGGGAATAATCATTTTGAGGTACGGTTCCATGGAGGAGCCGGTTTCCCAGGAGACGGGATAGGTGTAAAAAGGCTTGGCCTCTCCGTTGTGAGTGGTGGAATAGATGGGCGACTCCATCAGGTCCGCGTTCTGTCCGCGGGGGCGGAGGCGGGTGGTGCCGGTATCATACAGGATCCTGTCCTGATACTGGGAATAAATGACCCGTTCGCCTGCTCCGTACGTGGCGTTCTCGTTGATAGGCATGGCCACGGGTTGGGCCCCCAGGGAGGCTTCCCGCATGGCATACACCATATAAACGGACATGTTCCGGGTATCGGGCCTCCAGACGGCGTTCTCGCCTGTAATATTTTCCGACACGGTCACTTCAAAGGTCACCTTGGCGGCCACCCTTTCCAAGCCAATACTGGCATATACCGGCGTGGCGCCGCGTGGGTTGCCCAAAGTGAGCTGCTGCTCTCCGGTCATAACAAAACTGGTCTGGGGAAGTGTCTCCCAGTCCGGTGCGGGAAGAAGGGAGTTCTTTACCTGGGTAATGGTCCGGCTTCCCGGCGTGCCCTGGTAGGAACCGGAATAGTTGGCCACAACAAAGATTCCGCAGTGGGCTCCGGCGGCCAGGGTCCCGAAGATGCCTTCCAGGTCGTTGGGGTTGGTCTGAATCTGGACCAGCGTACCGGAGCGTACGGCTCCCAGCGCTTCTTTCTTTACTTCAAGGGTGGTTTCGTCGTAGAAGAAGATATCCACCGTGCCGGCTATCACGTTCTCGTTGAGCGCGCTGTCTCCGTTGCGGGATGCTTTGGTCTGGACGTCTTCTACATAGATGTCCAGCACAATGCCTTCCGGATCGGAGACCGGCTGTGGTTCCCGCGTGCAGGAAAGGACCAGCGTCAGAAGCAGGGGTATGATGAGTCTAGTTTGCATCCAGTACGAGTTTGATGTTTTTTCGGTTGAACTCGGAATTTGCGTCGTGCCATTCTCCGTTAAAGAAGAGAGAGACGTTGAAGTACAAGGTCTGGGTGGCGATGGGGGCCTGTTCAGGGTTGGCGCGTACGGTAAATTCGGCCTTTCCGTTGTCTGTATTGGCATCTATCTCTCCCGAGGTGGGACTCACAATAAAGTATTGGGCGGCCGAAAGGGGATAGGTGGTAATCTGCCATACACCCGAAGTGGGGGCTTCGATATAGAATCGGCCCGTCATGACTTCGTTACGGGTGGTAAAGCGCATGGATTTGGCGGCCCATTCTTCGGAAGTGGGCTCCGTAAGGTCGTTTCCGCTTCCGCGGTAGAAGGCCAGTACGCCGTCTTTGAACATGCCGCCACGGGCCGAAATGGAATGCTCGGAATAATCCCAGTCGTATTCCTCGTATTCCCAGGGTAACGCGCGCGTGTATAAATCTAAGGTACTCTTCTTGAACTGAAGCAGGAAGGAATAGCGGGTTCCGGCGTCCATTCCCGTGGAGCTGGTGCGGAAAACGGGTTGGCTGCTAAGGTCCAGGGTGGCCGAAAGGTCATCGGAAATAACTCCCAGGGCGTCCTGGATATTGTATTCTACCTGAAGTTGGGCCCCTTCCAGGTCCACAAAAGTCTGGGGCCACATGAGAAGAAAGGGCTTTTCTTCCGAAAGAGGAAGAACGTAATCACGGTTGTCATAGCTGTCTCCCAGAGGGTTGGAAGAGGCGTACAGGATTACGTCCGTGGAGGAAATGTCGGCCGTGGTCACATAGGGCGTGCTGCCGGTAAAGTCAATGCGGGCGCTGCGACGGTTTTTCATGCCCTTCAGTACAACGGATTTCAGGAGGACCCTGTTCCCGGAGGTGTTGTTGATGGTGAGACCTATGGCGCTGAAAAGATGCTCCAGCGGGAGGTCTACCGGCGTGCCGGAAGAGCGTGTGCTTGCATTCACCGGGGGAAGCCCGGTATAGAGGAAGTCAAAGATGGGCGTATCGGCCCCCATTTCCAGCGTGGGGATGGAGAGAACCTGGTTGGCGGCATCGTAAAGGTTGGACGTTCCAAAGAAGGCCTCAGCGGTGATATCCAGTGAGGCATCATATCCCAGCCAGCCAAAGAAATGGTGGGAGCCATCCGTGGTCCAGGGGTAGAATCGGCCCGATTCAAACTCCCAGACAGGATTGCCGGTATAGAGGAGGTTGTCGTCAATATAATAGGGACTTTCGCCCATCCAGCTGGCCGAGCCGGAGAAGCCGGTCACCACATCCAGAATCCGGATCCGGTTGTTTTCCGTCTTGAGCCCTTCGTTGCTCAGAAGGGCTTTCGTTTCCTGCTCGTCATAGGGCCAGAAGGCAATGGCCGGTCCCGTCAGTTCCTTGTTGCAGGAAAGGACGGCCAGTATCATCAGGGCTGCGGACAGTATGCGTTTTCCAATAACCATAGTTACTCTACTACGAGTCCTCCTCCGTCGTCGGTCCAGTCCACGGTGGAGGCGGTGAAGGTGATCAAATTATTCATCCCTACGGTGAGGGTGTATATATATTTCTTTCCGGGCTCCCATTGAATAAGGGTATGGTTCAGGGGAATGGAGACCGGAGGGTTGTCCAGTGAGTATTCCGTTCCGGAAACAGTCTGGACTATACGGCAGCCCACTTCCAGGACGGCGTCATTGGAGAGGGGCTGTGGCAGCAGGACAATGCGGCTGATGTCCTGGGTGTCGTCATAGCTGAGCGAGCGGTCTTCGCTCAAAAGGGAATAGGAATGGCTGCCCCGCAGGTTGGCCCACGTCCCGTCCTGCAAATCCCCAACGGAGGAAATGCCGCTCAAGGCAAGGGACGTCAGGGCCAGAGATACGGTGTTGTCAGGGGTGGAGTAGTCGGCCTCGGCCTTTACACGGACCACCACCTGCGACAGCTTGTGGGAGAAAACCAGCGGAACCACATCGGGATGAAGATTACAGTCGTTTACGGTGGCGGAGGCACAGCAAAGATCGGTAGTCATCTGCTCCGGTGTAGTAATGGTGTAACCGCTGATCGAAGCCCCGTTCCGGGACAGGGAAAGGCCGGCCGAAGCCGGGCTATAGGCTTGGAAGATGAGAGAGCCCTGCAGCGGCCAGTATTCGGACGGGTTGGTCTCCCATCCCATTACGGCCTTGGTGGCTGTAAGTTGCTGAAAATAGGTGGTGGTGCCATTATAGAAGGCACTTACCACAAAAGGCACATCGGCCGGATATGTGGTTCCTTCTATAATGGCCTTGGTGGCCTTGGAGGCTACGGGAGCAAAGGAAATGGGTTGCTGGGCAACTTCGGCCTTTCCACAGGCCCAAGCCACCAGTGCCATGGTTGCACCCAATAGCCATATTCTGCGGGCTCTCATTCTTCTTCCTTTTTTAATGTTTACTCGTTGAGGCTGGCATGTACGGCATCAATGACAATTCCATTGATGTTTTCCGTATCCCAACCATTCACGCTGGGCGAGAACACAATCTCGTTGTTGGCCCCGTCCAGGGAAATGCCAATGTGGAACACATAGCGTTTTCCGTTCTTGAACCGGTTGTCGGATACACGGCCGTGCAGCGGGATGGTGACGGTCTGGCTGGCCGTTGCCGGGTAATTGAAACCGTTGATGGTGTACTCGGCAATGCTGTACGTGACGGCAATCTCCTGGTCGGCGGCGGTTCCGGAGAGGATATCTTCGGGAATCACCACAAAGGCCGAAGAGTTGTCGATGGCTTCCTTCAGGCTGCCATCTGCGGCGAGGAAACTCTCGGTAGTAGCCAGGACCTGGCTGCCGGAGAAGGCGGTGAAGTTGACATTGGTGCCAATGCTGCTCCAAGTACCCTGTCCGGTGGTGTTGCCTTCCTGATAGTCGCCTACGGTCTTCATATTCTTGAAGACAACGCTTTCGACGGTGATTTTTCCCCTAAGCTCGGAGGTGACGGTGGCGTCTTTGGCAGCCACGGCAACCTGGCTGGCGATGTGCTTGAACACAATGCCAACGGCCGGTTTGTTTGCAGAAGACTGGGCCAGCGTATTGCCAATCAGCGGGTCGGTCTGGGCTCCAATCTCAGAGCCCAGGCTCACGTCGTCAAGGAAGACGCCCTCTTCGCTCAAATCAAAGACGGCATCCAGCGTGCTGGGATAGTAGGCGTGGAAGTCCACGGAGCCCGTGGAGGGCCAGAGGTAGGTTCCGCTGGTGGCTTTCCAATTGCCGCTCTGGAAAGAGATTTCCACATCGTTCATGAGCGGGTTGGAATAGTTGGGACCGGCTCCTGTCAGGTTGGCGTAGGCAAAGACGCTGAAGGTTTCCGTATTGGGGAAATCGGTGCTGCTGCCATTGGGGAGGATGAGTGCCTTGGTGCTGAGGGCGTTGGGCGCAAAGAGGATGGGTTTTTCCTTCTCAAAGAGATTCTCTTTGCGGCAGCAGACGGCCAGTAAAACCAAAGTCACAACAAATAGCAAGACTTTTTTCATTTGTCTACGGGATTAGTTAACACTTACGCCTTGTTCCGTTGCGGGAGAAGTCCAGTCTTCAATGGTAGGATTGAAGTAGATTTTGTTAAGGTCGATGGTGATGTTGTAAACATACTTGGTGTTGTTGTTCCAGGCAGTGATGGCTCCGTTGCGGAGGTTTACGTTCACGGTCTTGGAACCCAGGTCTACGCCACCTTTGGAGAGGGCGTAAGTGATGCTGAATTGCTGGGCGTCAAGGTCCTGGGGAACGGCCAGGTTAGCGGTGCCATAAGCAGCGGCGCTGGTAGTGGTTACCAGATCGGAGGCACCTGCGGTGAAAGTCTCATTTACCGTAGCTTCACCCCAGGAGGGACTGTCGTTGGTTACCTCAAGGGTTCCCTGCTTGAAAGCGTTGAAGGAGATGCCCTTTACGGTAACGGTGTAGTCGGTAAGGGTGGCGGCCTTGCTTACGGTGAAAGCAACCTGGGAAAGGGCGTGGTGGAATACGATATTCACGCCTTTCACGCTGCTGGCCACATCGGTCGAACCGGAGAGGTAGTTGCTCTGGTTGTCGGTCAGGTTGGCGTTGGTGGTGGCCCACATCAGGTCTTCCTGAGCGGCGGCGCTGGCAGCCACGGTGAAGTTGGTGAAGGTGAGTTTTTGGGTGGCTACGTCATAGGCTACACCGCTGGCCTTGTAGGGGGAATAGCCCACAAAGGTAAGGGAGCCGGAAAGGGGCCAGTAGTAGGTTTCAAAGGAAGAACCGTTCCAAGGCTCCCAGATATCGGAAGCATCATTGTACTTAACCTGTACATTGTTCATATAAGCCTGACCGTCGGCGTGATCGCTGGCCCAGGTCTTACCCTGGCTCAGGACATAGGTGAACACACCAAATACGGGAGCGTCGGTTCCGTAGTATGTGCTGGTGATGATGGCCTTGGTGGTCTTGCCGGCCACGGCGGAGAAGTTGATGGCGTGACTGGTCTTGGCAGACTCAGGTTCTACTTTGTTGCAGGCGGCCAGGGTTGCGATGGCGGCAGCTGCGAGGATGAAATACTTTTTCACGGTTTTATTAAGATTATTGTTGTTGTTCATGAATTAGAGGGAAAGGCTAACGGTGCTCACTGTTACAGTGGCCCAGTCGCTGTCTATGCTGGGGTTAAAGAGAATTTCGTTGAGGTTGAAATTGAGCGTGTACACGTATTTGGAGCCGGCGGCCCAGGCCTGAGGGACCTTGACGGTCACATCTCCGGTTACGGCAGAGGCGCCGTTCTGGGTCATGGTATAGTTGACGGTGACGGAGGTATCGGCGTTGGAAGCCTGGGGAATCATTACGTTGGCACTTCCATAGGTGGCGGCGTTGGCATCCAGGCCCTCGGCAGGATAGGCGGCATTCTGCGAGGTGGAATAGTAGGCCCAAGTGTCGTCCTGTTCGTTATTGTCGCTCCAGGTATAGGCGGCGTTGGTATAGGCCAGGTCACCGGAAAGGTCAATGTTGTTCAAGGTGACGCTGTTCACGGTGAAGGTAACATCGGAGGAGTAGTCATCGTTGGTCCGGATGCGGAACTGAATCTGAGCCAGGGCGTGTTTGAATACCAGCGGGAGGGCGATATTACTTCTGCTTCCCTGGTTAACGGCAAACATCAGGTCCGTGGTCTTGTTGGTATTTCCGATGGTGTAGTCATCCAAGGTAGCCTGACCCTTTTTGTTGGTGGCATCCCAGCCAACCGTGCTGGGAACCACCGTAGAGGGGTGGATAGCCAGGAAGCTGATGGCGCCGGAGAACGGCCAGTAGTAGTAATTGGCGGCATTTCTCCAGGCTTCGCCGCGCGTATTGTCGCGGCCTTTGGTCCAGGAGATGGTGAGATTGCTCATAAAGTTGGAAGCCAGTCCCTCAGTCAGTCCCTCATCGGTAAAGGAACCGTTGGCGGAGCTCCAGCCCCAGACCTGGAAGGTGTTGTCGGTACCGTACGTGGTGCCGGAAAGGAGGGCGTCGTTGGCCTTCGTGTTCATGGAAGATACCACGTTGAAGCCAATCTCGGTTGTGGACTCAGCAACACCGGAGGCGGCGTTGTCCTTGTTGCAGGCGGCCAGCGCTACAAGCGTGGCGGCCAGAATCAGTTGATGGGTTTTCATCAGGATTTGTAGTTTATAATAGTTTAACATATAATTGATTATCAAATATCTATGGGGATAATTTCCTGCTCCCAGTCATCTACCCCGGGCTGGAACCCGCCGCCCCCCGTTGATCCGGGGTCGGGTTCGGGAACCACGATACTGTCTTCAACGTTGAGAATCTGGTCTTGCTGGGCGTCCGGGGTAAAGAAGGTATCGCTTATGTTCTGATGCCATTCTACGGTTTGTCCGCCGGTGTTCTTAATGAGAATGTTCAGCCACATCCGGTTCTCGGAGTAAGGGTTTTTCCCAAAAGTGTGGAATCGGCCCGTAAGAATGTCGTTGCCGTTGGCGTCGGTCCCGGGCACCATGTCAAAGATGAGGGTCACATCTGTATCGGTCTTTCCTTCTTCTTTGGGAAGGCCGATGAAGCTGGACCCGATGAGGCCGGTGAGCATGGCCCGGGCCGAAGCGATATATTCCCGATTCTCCACGCCCAGGGAGACCTGCCAGGTCTCGATGATGGTTTCGGCTTCGGCCTCTATGACCTGATCTTCCTCTCCGCCTATAATTTCAATATCCTGCCGGCTCACAAAGAGGTGGTCGGGTTCGTATACCACCGGCTTCTGGGCCATACTCTCGAGGGCTGCGTTCCATGCCTCTACATCGCCATCGGCCCGGGTCATATTGGCCTGGAGGGCTGTAAGCATGCTGGTTTTAAGGGCCGAAGAGACCTCGTTGGTATAAGCCTCGATGGAAAAGAAGTTGCGGTCGTTTCGCAGGAGGGTAGATTCCGTGTCAAAGTTGTAGGCGAGCAGCTTGTAACGGCCCGGGGGCAGGGAAACCCGGCCACCGCCGGCGGGGAGATAGGTCTCCGTATAGAGCTCGTAAGTGTCTGGGTCAAAGAACATCACGCGCATCATTTCGGGCTCGGGAAGGCGCTCGGGCTTTCCGTTGGTGATGATGCTAAGGTGAATATTCAGATGGATGTTGAGTTCGCCGTTGCCATATTCCAGGGGACGTCGCATGCAACTCGCCAAAAGAGCGAGGATGGACAAAAGGAATATGAGCCCCGCTCTTCTCATCTTGTTTTGCGATAGAAGATCCAGGTTAGGCCAATCTTTGCGTCCGTGAGACCAAAATACCAGCGGTTTCCCTTATTGCGGAAGAGAAGGTGCTCGTTTCCGGTACTAAGCTCGTAGTATCGGTACTGGGTGTATGCGGGACCGGCGCCCACGCTTAGATTAATCCGAAGGTGGCTTCCGAGACTGATGCGGTAGCCAATTCCGGCAGAGGCCAGGATGTCTTCTCCCTGGTAGCCTTTGCCCAAATGCTCATAGTCGTAATAACCGGCTCCGGCCTGGCCATACACGAACCAGCCCCCCAGGGCGCGCTTGGTAGAAAGGTATCTTCGGCACCCAAAGTGCAATTGCATCATCTGGGCGCATTCGGCATTATTATTCCAATAGCGCCAGGGAGCGGTTACAATGTAGTCGGAGAAGAGACTCCAGTGGCTGCTGACAGGGAACTCTATACCAATGTTCACGGGTACTACATGGAAATCCGTAAAGGCCGATGCGGCTTCTACCAGCAGGTTGGTGGAGAGGCTCAGACGTGCCTTTTTGACGGGCTCGGTGGCCTGATTATCCTGGGCTTGGGCGCCAAGGGGAAGGGCCAGTAGAAGGAGCGTAATTCCCGCGCACGCACGCGCTCTCGCGTGCGCGGACACAAAACGCGACACCGTACCCCACAGGTACAGCATCGTTGCAAAGAACGACTGATGGGCTTTAAAAAGCATGTAGGAATGTAAATAGGGGAATTTCCTCCGGGAAATAGCGCCTAAAAAACTCGGACACAAAGGTATATATAAAAAAAGCGCCCCGGGTTTTTAAGGGGATTGCAATTTTTAAAAATTTTTAAATCGTTTTGGGTTCTATTTCTGAAACGGTGAAAGATGGTGAAACGCCCTCTGAAACGCTTCTATTGCAGGTTGTTTCATATAGTTGTTACAAAATTTTAAAAAATTGTTTAAAAATTTAAAAAATGTTGTAATTTTGTTTGCGATTTTCCCAAAATTTGGCTCGAATATGATCCCTTACAACTCTATGATGACCCTTGTTGCGGTTGCTTCTGCCCTGCAGTTAGCGGCCTGTCTCATCGGTTCCGTTCAGCTGTTCCGACACAGGAAAGAATCGCGTGATTACACTCGTCACTTCCTGGGTTTCTGCGGGTCTTTTTTTGTGGCCACCTCCGCCCTCTTGATAATAAACATAATCGTTGATCCGGAGAGCACCATTTTTACGGAGAGACTGAATCCCCTCATGATTCTTTTGGGACTTCTGTCGCAGATTCTGGCATTGGTTTATCCCCTCTGTGTTATCACACCCCGGAATTATTACCCGTTTGCTTTTATGTTTTTACCATGGGCCGTTGTTGCCATGGTGTTTGCCGTGGTCCCTTCATGGACTCACCTGCATACGATGGCAGACTTGAGCGCCCATTTGTCGGACGGCAATGTGGTCCTCCGGTTGGTGGCCTTAGGGCTTTATTCCCCTTATGTAATCTATCTCTGCTGGCTGCTGTTGCCCGGTAGTTTGAACGGCGTGTCTGTATCCAGGCTCTATTTCAGAGGCTTTGGCATTTTTACCCTCATCATTCTGGCCCTGCACCTTCTCTTCTTCTTTACCGGCAACTTGTGGTATCAGTTTTTCCACGAGATTATACTGGGAGGATTCTTCTATATCATCACCCTCTTCGACCTGGAGGTAAGGCTCTTCCCCAAGGAAGAAGCCGCCGTAGAGGAGGTCCCGGAAAAATCGGCCCAAATCCAAGAAGAAAAAGTCTTGGAATATGCTTCCCGGCCGCTGTGGGAGCGTATCTGCCAGGTGCTGGACAAGGAAGAAGCCTGGCGCCAGCCCGATTTGTCGGTAGAGAGCCTGGCGCGGATGTGCGGATCCAATGTCCCCTATATAATCAGCTGTATTAAGCGGGAAACCGGTTACAGTGCCAACGAGTACATCAATCGTAAGCGTATTGCTTATGTATGCAGCAGGCTGGATGAAGACCCGGAGCTGAACTTGCAGGAAGTTTTCTTTGAAGCCGGTTATCGCGTACGCACCACTGCGTGGCGTAATTTCCGCCTGACCGTGGGTGTGAGCCCCTCGGAATATCGTTTCTCTAAGCGATAAGAATCAATAAAGAAGCAGGCCCAGAGCGGCGCCGGCCAGGATAATGTAGATGGGGTTCACCTTTCCCCAGTATCCGGCCGCAAATGCACCGCCCAGCAGCACCCAACTCTTCCAATCGGGGAAGTTGTCGGAAACTACTTGGATGTTTGGCACACCGCCCATCCAGGTGGTTTTTATTATAAGGATAATGGCGGCTGCGCCAATGAGACCCACCACGCAGGGCTTGAGCCAGTCCATGGTGCCGGCATACAGGCGGCTGCTCTTGAACTTAAGGTAAAAGCGCACAATGAGCAGCATGATGATGAATGAAGGCAGAATCAGGGCCAGCGTGGCGGTAAGGGATCCGCAGAAGCCCAGCAGTTGGCTGCCGGTGGTATTGTACAGCACATGGTAGCCCACGTACGTGGCGCTGTTGATGCCAATGGGACCGGGCGTCATCTGGCTCACGGCCACAATGTCCGTAAACATACTCTCGGAAATCCACGGATGCTCCACCACTACCTCATTCTGGATGAGGGACAGCATGGCATAGCCGCCACCAATGGTGAAAGCGCCAATGACAAAGAAGGTCCAGGCCAACTGCAGTATGAGGGTAATGACATCCATTTCCGTCATTCCCGGCTCGACCGGGAATCTTTGTTCATTCTAAAATATGTTACGCTGAACCCCAGCACCAGCACACACAATATAATATATATGGGCGATACGTTGAGGAAAGCCACCAGCACCAGGGAAAGGATGGCCAGCAGCCAGGTCCACCACGTCTTGCAGGATTTCTTGGCCATATTCACCATGGGAATGGCAATCAGGGAAATGACAACGGGCCGAATTCCCTTGAAAGCCCGCTCCACCCAAGGATTCTCTTTAAAGGCCGAAAAGAAAAGCGCGATGGCGAGGATAATGAGGAAAGAGGGGAGAATGCTGCCCAGGGTGGCGGCGATGCTGCCTTTGATCCCGCGGAGCTTGTGCCCGGCAAAGATGGAGATGTTGACGGCCATCACGCCCGGGGCGCTCTGGGAGAGGGCTACGATGTCCGGAAGCTCGTCGTCCGAGATCCATCCGCGCTTGGACATCTCGGCCTGAATGAGCGGAATCATAGCGTATCCACCGCCAATGGTGAACGCCCCAATCTTGGCGAACACCCCGAATATTTGCCACAGCGATGCTCTCTTTTCCATAGGTCACAAAGATACAAATTTTGTTTCACACCCTTGTCATTCCGAGCGAAGTCGAGGAATCTCAAATTTTTCAAAAAATTTTCAGAAAAAATTTGTGGTTACGGAAAAACTTACTACCTTTGCAGTCCCGTTTGAAACGAACGGGATTTTTTACGGCTCATTGACAATATTGAAAGACTAAAAGTACAAGCAAG